>Ga0182014_10000345_pt1 | contig 59704 bp, 51 predicted proteins | sample 612S2DmetaG_FD_120489 | JGI IMG/M metagenome (GOLD analysis project Ga0182014, IMG submission 120489) | Permafrost microbial communities from Stordalen Mire, Sweden - 612S2D metaG | ecosystem: Environmental > Terrestrial > Soil > Wetlands > Permafrost | place: Sweden: Stordalen | collected... | reverse complement strand
GCCGCCGTAATTATCTGCGTACATGGCGATGCCCAAGCCGATCTGCTTAAGGTTGCTCAGGCAGTTTGCCCGACGCGCCTTTTCACGAGCTTGATTCAACGCGGGCAGTAACATCGCTGCCAGAATCCCGATGATCGCGATGACAACCAGCAACTCAATCAGCGTAAAGCCGCCAATTTTGTGTTTCAGTAAGCGTCTCATTGTTCGGTCCTCCGTATGATTCGCACAGGACTGTATCCCCGTGCACGCGTAACACTATCCCCATACCCCACGCGTGGCACGTAAAAGGTTTGTAAAAAAACGCTGTGCGGATAAGAAGAATGAATCGAGAAAAAGGTCAACGCCTTACCGCTGACAAATCTCGTCCGCGCACGAACCATCCTCGCTAATCATCAGACGCTGGGCCTGGTCGCCAGACCGCATCGACACATTTCCTGTCACCTCTTCATCCTTTCCCGGTACTTATACGGTGATATGATGACGAGCCAGACAACGCCGACGGCAGTGAACAGTGACGAAAAATTGGTAGAATGGAGCCTGACGGGTGACCGCAATGCCTTCCGGCAGATCGTCGAGCGGTATCAAGCGTTGGTGTGCTCGATCACCTACAACGCGACGGGCAGCCTGACCCTCAGCGAAGACCTTGCCCAGGAAACCTTTGTCGCGGCGTGGAAGCAGCTTTCCGAACTGCGCGAGCCTGCGCACCTCCGCGCCTGGTTGTGCGGCATCACCCGCTTCCTGGTCGGCAAAGAACTCCGCCAGCGGGGCCGCGAGCCAATCCACGCGGCGGAGCCACTGGACGCAATTCATGATCCGCCATCTCCCGAGCCGTCGCCGTCGTCGCAAGCCGTCAGCCGTGAAGAAGAGGCGATCCTCTGGCGCGCGCTCGAAAGAATTCCTGGCGCCTACCGTCAGCCGCTCATCCTGTTCTACCGTGAACAACAATCCGTCGAGCGCGTCGCCATCGAGTTGGAGTTGAGCGAGGACGCTGTCAAACAACGGCTCTCGCGCGGACGCAAACTCCTGCATGAGGAAGTCATCGCGTTCGTCGAGGGAACGTTGACGCGGACAGCGCCGGGTCAGAAGTTTTCCAGTGCTGTCCTCGCCGCGCTGCCGATGGCCGCAACTTCAGCGGCAGCAGGTTTGGGCATGGGAGCAAAGGGCGCCGCCGCGGCCAAGTCGGGCTTTCTGGCCGCGTGGCTGGCAACGTTGGCTCCTTTTGTCGGGATTTTCGCTGGCATCTCATCACAGTGGCTGGCCATCCGCGCCACCACAGACGCGCGCGAACGCCGGGTCAGAACGATTGAATTGATCGCGCTCTGGATTTGCATGGTGCTATTTGTCTTCGCCGGTCAATATGCCATGCGATCCTTGCGACACCATTTGGAGTGGAGCAAGCAGTCGTTCTTCGTCGCGATGGCGGGCTTCTGGTGGCTCTATGCCATCATCTTCCTCACGTGGTTCACCGTCATTGCCCGTCGGAGCCTAGCTGTCCGCCAGCAACGGGAGGACGCCGGCGAAATCACCCGACTGACGACACGCACGCGTGTGGCGTTGCTGGTCGGCACGCATCTGGCTGCGTTTTCGTGGTTGATTTCTGTGGCGTGGGGCGCCAACGACCGAACCACAGCCGGTGCCATCGCCGCACTCATGGTCGGGTTGGGTGTTTGGAATTTCCTCAGTCTCCGCGGTCTGTCCGGAATGGCGGCAGCGCGGATGAGCAGCCGGCATGGTGCTTCCTGTTGCGTCATGATTGTGGTGGTATTGAACCTGCGATTGGACGTGTGGTTGGCGGCGCGCTATGGAGTCAGCGTTGCCGAATTCCACCACCTGTTTCCCATGTGGATCATTCCCTCGCTCACCTTGGCGCTGGCGCTCTGGATTGGACTGGTCCTGGCCCTGACCAAACCCAAGCGCCACTCCTAGCCTCGCCGTCTTCGTGCAATTCGCGTCTGCTTCGTGCACTTGGCGATTAACCAGTCACCGGCTGTCGCACCGTTGGTCTTACACGACCGAAAACATCACTTCCGCTTCGCTCACGACCTCGCCAGCCACCTTGCATACGCCTTTGGCCTTGGCGATCCTGGCCCGGGCACGGCCCATCTCCACTTCGATGATGAGTTGGTCGCCGGGACGGACTGGCTTGCGCCATTTCACGTTGTTGGCGCTCATGAAATACGCCACCTTCCCCGCGTTCTCACCCGACCGCAGCATCAACACGCCCGCCACCTGCGCCATCGCCTCCAACTGCAGCACTCCCGGCATGATCGGATGACCGGGAAAATGTCCCTGGAAAAACGGCTCGTTGATCGTGACGTTTTTCAGCCCGATGATTTTCTCCTCGCCCTCGATCTTCAAAATGCGGTCCACCAGCAAAAACGGATACCGATGCGGCAGCACGTTTAGCAACCGCATGATGTCCATCGCCGGCTCGCTCGGCGTCTCCGCAGGCATCGGCGGCGCGAACGCCACCGGCGCGGGCTGTTCCTTCTCCATGAGATTGGCCAGCGCTTTCGTCAACGCGGCGTTGCAGGAATGTCCCGGCCGAATCGTAATGATATGCGCCGCCAGCGGCCGCCCCAACAGCACGATATCACCGAGGATATCGAGGATCTTATGCCGCACAAATTCATCACGGAACCGCAATGGCTCCGTCGCCAGAATCGTCTCGTTGCGAATCAACACCGCGTTCTCAAGGCTGCCGCCTTTGATCAATCCGTGGTCGACGAGATACTGAATCTCTTCATACAGCGCAAACGTGCGCGCCGGCGAAATCTGCGTCTCGAATGTCTCCGGCTCGATCGCCAGACTCAGGAATTGCGCGTCCAGTCCCGTCTTGCCGTAATGAATCGTGCAACTGATCCGCAATTGGTCGCTCGGCACCACCACCGCCAGCGAGTCGCCCACCTCGACGTGCACCATCTCCTGCGGACGGAAAATCTCCCGCTTGCCTTCCTGCGGCTGGATGCCAGCCTCCTTGATCAGGTTCACGTACGGTCGCGCGCTGCCGTCGCCGACGGGCGGCTCGGACGCGTCGAGTTCGATGATGAGGTTGTCGATCCCGTAGCCGTTCAGCGTCGCCAGCACGTGCTCGACCGTATGAATGACCGTGCCGTTGGTGCCGATGGTCGTCCAGCGTGTCGTGTCGCCGAGGTTGCGGATGTTCGGCTCGATTTCGGGTTTCCCGTCGAGATCGACCCGCACAAACTTGATGCCATGGTCCACCGGCGCGGGCTTCCACGTCATGTTGACCATGGAACCCGTGTGAATGCCAATGCCCGAGAACGACACCGGCCGCTTGATCGTCTGCTGCTGTTTCAGCATGGACGCGTTTGTAACACGTTCTTGATTCGCTACGCAAGCCTGCGTCCGCGAGGCCGTTGGCGCGACTGGCTTTGGGATTGCCTGCGCTGGTCGTTTGTGACACAAAACCCGCATGAATCGATTGTTTCTTCCTCTCTCCCTCGGTGTCATGGCAATGGCCTGTTCCATCGCGCAGGCGGCGGATTCGCCGGTCATCAGGATCATCTCCAGCCTGCCGCGCACGGGCAGCGCGACCGCCCAGGCGCAAACGATGGTCAACGGCATCCGCATGGCCATCGACGAAGCGGGGGGCAAGGTCGGCGATTTCACCATTTCCTATGAAGACTGGGACGATGCTTCGCCCGAGCGCGGCCAGTGGGATCCCGCCGTCGAAGCCGCCAACGCGCAAAAGGCCATTCAAGACCCCAACATCATGGCCTACATCGGCACGTATAACTCCGGCGCCGCGAAAATCGCGATGCCGATCCTGAACAAAGCCTCCCTCGTGATGGTCAGCCCCGCCAACACCTACCCCGGCCTCACGAAGCCGGGCCTCGGCGAAGCGAACGAGCCGCAGGTGTACCGCCCCTCCGGCAAGATCAATTACTTCCGCGTCGTGCCCGCCGACGACATTCAGGGCGAAGTTGCGGCAACGTGGGCCAAAGAACTCGGCGTGAAGAAAGTCTTCGTCCTCCATGACCGCGAATTGTACGGCAAAGGCGTGGCGGACGTGTTCAAGCGCGCCTGCGTCAGGCTCGGCATCCAGGTGGTTGGTTACGAAGGGATCGACCCCAAGGCGGCGAACTATCGCTCGCTCGTGACGAAGATCAAGAGCGCCGGTGCCGACATGGTGTATTTCGGCGGCACGACCCAGACGAATGCCGGCCAGATCGCCAAAGATCTCGTCGCTGGCGGCGCGAAAGTAAAACTCATGGTCCCCGATGGCTGCCGCGAACAGGCGCTTATCGAGTCCGCGGGCAAAGATAATCTCAACGATCGCGCCTACGTGACGTTTGGCGGACTGCCACCCGACCAGCTCAAGGGTCGTGGCAAGGAGTTCTACGAGAATTACAAAAAGAAGTACAACGCGGAGCCGGAAGCCTACGCCGTCTACGGCTACGAAGCCGCGCGCGTCGTGCTCGAAGGCATCAAACGCGCCGGCAAGAAGGATCGCGCCGCAATTACTGACGCCATCACCAATCTGCGCGACTTCGACGGCGTCCTCGGCAAATGGTCCTTCGACCAAAACGGCGACACCTCCCTCAAAGTCATGGCCGTCGAGGAAATCAAAGACGGCAAATTCACCCCCGTGAAAATCGTGGGGATGTAGGAATGAATACTGAGAATCCAGCCGGAGGGACCCTCGGATCGAAAACTCTGTTTGTTGCAGGGCTGCTGATTCTCGTGGTTGGGTTGGCTGTCTTGTTGCTGACCCTTTTTGTGGTCCGCGGTCTCACGCATCATTCCATTTGGTACCTTCAGAAGTTTTTTGGTGCGGGAAGATCTCAGCAAGTCGGTTACGACCAGCTTTTTGACTACGCCCGTGATATTACGAATCACCGCAACGCGCTGGCTGTAGGCTTATATTCCGCCGTTGGCATCCTGACCGTGGTGCTCGGGTTCGTCTTGATCTTGTGGTCTCGTGATCGCAAGCGCTTGCCATAGGAGGCCCTCTTCCTCTCCGCTGTGCGCCGGTCTCCCGACCGCGCGCCTCGATTGACCGAACGTCTCCCTCTCTTTGCGATTGCGACGCTACTGCAGCGCCGCTACAGTGGGCCGCATGTCGGGCAGTGAGATTTTCCTGCAACAACTGATTATCGGGCTGTCCAACGGCATGATCATCGCCCTCATCGCGTTGGGCTACACGATGGTCTACGGCATCATCGAACTCATCAATTTTGCCCACGGCGACCTGTTCATGCTCGGCTGCTTTGCCGGGCTGACGCTCATTGGTCTTCTTGGACTCGACCAGGCTGTGGCGGGCACTTCGGGCACATGGATCGGCTTGATTCTCCTGTTGCTCATCGTTCCCATCTTCTGCGGCGGACTGAACTGGCTCGTCGATCGCCTCGCGTATCGTCACCTGCGTGAATCCACCAAGCTGGCGCCCCTCGTATCGGCCATCGGCGTGTCGTTCATCTTCATGAATATTGGGTTGCTGTGGGGCGGCATCCCGATGAAGGTTTTTGGCTTCGGACGCGCCGCCGCTGCCCCGAAAGCCTTTCCGGAACTTGTTTCCAATGCCAACCTGCTCGGCCAAAGCGCCGTCGAGTTCACAGGCAAGGATGTGATGGTCTTCGTGGTGACGCTCCCGCTGATGGCCTTGCTCACCTGGTTCGTGAGACGCACGCGCGCGGGCAAAGCCATGCGCGCGGTGGCGCAGGACCGGCTGGCGGCCCAGTTGATGGGCATTCCCGTGGACCGGGTCATCGGCCAGACATTCCTGATCGGCGGCGGGTTGGCGGGTGTCGCCAGCGTGGTGTTCGCCGTTTACAACAACACGATCTATTTCCAAATGGGCTACCGCGCGGGCATCGATGCCTTCACCGCGGCCGTGTTGGGCGGGATTGGCAGTTTGCCCGGCGCCGTGCTCGGTGGGTTGGTCATTGGTCTGGCCCGCGCGTTTTGTGACCAGTATCTGGAGACACGTTGGACAAATGTGCTCGTGTTCGCCGTGTTGATTCTCGTGCTCGTGTTCCGGCCGTCCGGGTTGTTCGGTTCTCGCGCGAAGGAGAAAGTGTAATGGCCGCGCGTCGCAAAATCCTCTTTCACTGGTCGTTCCTCATCGTGGCGGCCTTGATCCCGTTGATCGAGCTGGTGGTTCCCGGTAACCATCACATCGGCGATCTGCTGCGCCCGATTTTCATCATGGCGATGCTTGGTCTTGGTCTGAACATCCTCACCGGGTTCACCGGTCTCTTGAATCTCGGTGTCGCGGCGTTCATGGCCGTCGGCGCGTACAGCTATGCCATTCTCACGTGCGACATCTATCCGTTTCGACTTGGTTTCTGGTCGGCAACGCTCATCACCGTGCTCGTGGGACTGACGGTTGGACTGTTCCTCGGCCTGCCCACGATTCGGTTGCGTGGAGATTATCTGGCCATCGTGACACTCGGGTTCGGCGAAATCGTCGAAGATGTGCTCAAGAACCTCGATTCGATTACGAAAGGCACCCAGGGCATTAATCCCCTGCCCTCGCCTTCGCTCTTCGGCTATCAGTTTCGACCGGAAACGTATCAACCGTGGTATTACCTTTTCCTCGGCTTCCTGGCGCTTCTCGTATTGGTAAACCGCAACCTGCAACGCTCCCGCGTTGGCCGCGCGTGGATCTCCATCCGCGAAGACGAACTCGCCTCCTCCTGCATGGGCATCAACCCGATGAAGATGAAACTCCTCGCGTTCGCCCTCGGCGCCGCGCAATGCAGTCTCGCGGGCGCGCTCTGGGCGAGTTACCTCGGGTCCAGCGGCGAGCCGGGCAATTATGATTTTCAGGTTTCCATCATTGCGTTGTGCATGGTGATCGTCGGCGGCATGGGCAATATAGGCGGCGTGTTGCTCGGCGCGCTGGTCATCACGGGCTTCAACTCGATCGTGCTCGAAACGCTCACGAATTTCCTCAAAGCGCATCAGATCATCAACAGCTCGAATGTGTTCACCGCTCCCGGCAACTGGAAATACATGCTCTATGGACTCGCGCTTGTCCTCATGATGCGATTCCGTCCCGAAGGCCTCCTCCCGTCGAAGCAGTTGAAGGCCGAACTTCATCCCCAAGAACCACATCCTCCCCCGCCATCATGAATATCCTCGAGATTTCCGATCTGACGGTGCGGTTCGGCGGACTCACCGCGGTGAATGCCGTGTCGCTGGACGTCCCCGCTGAGGAAATCGTCTCTGTCATCGGTCCAAATGGCGCCGGCAAAACCACGCTCTTCAACGCCGTCACGGGCGTGCACGAACCGACCGCCGGTCGCATCCACTTCGATGGACGGGAAACGCGCCGACCGTTCCGGGCGACGACCGCGCTGGCGTTGGCGCTCGTCGGTTTCGTCGCCGCGCTAAGCCTCGTCCTGATCGCCAATATCGAGCCGCTGTGGGACGCGGTCATCACGACGAATTACGTCTATCAGCAGGCGTTCCCGTGGCAGAAAACGCCCGGTGCGGCGGTGAGCTATTTCGCCGAGGAACCCGGACGACGCTTCCTGATTCCCTTTCTCATCGGCGGAATCACCGGGCTTGCTGGCGCATACGCGATCTGGGCCCGCACCCGCTACGCACCAGAAGTGGCGGCGCGGGCTGGTATCGCCCGCACCTTCCAGAACATCCGCCTGTTCAATCAAATGACCGTTCTCGACAACGTGCTGCTGGGAATGGACAGCCGGTTACACATGCGATTCTGGCACGCAGCGCTACGGCTGCCTCTCTACTGGCGAGAGCGACAGGAAGCCGAGCAGCGGGCCATGGAAATCCTGCGGTTCGTTCGGCTGGATCAGGAAACCCATCAACTTGCCGAGAACCTCTCCTATGGCCACCAACGCCGCCTCGAAATCGCCCGCGCCCTGGCCATCCAGCCCCGTCTCCTGCTTCTCGACGAACCCGCCGCCGGGATGAATCCCGCTGAGGCGCAGGAATTGATGAAGCTGATCCACGATATTCGCCAGCGGGGTGTCACGGTGCTGCTCATCGAACACCACATGCTTGTCGTGATGGGAATCTCCGACCGCATCGCTGTCCTCGATCACGGCGAGAAAATCGCGGAGGGCACTCCCGCCGAAGTGCGAAACAACGCGCGTGTTATCGAAGCGTATCTCGGGAAGGACCACGAGGATGCTGCTGCAACTTGAGGAAGTGCACGCCGGCTATGGCGCGATCGAGGTGCTGAAGGGTGTCAGCATCGGCGTCGAGGAAGGCGAAATCGTCGCGGTGCTCGGGGCAAACGGCGCGGGCAAATCCACCATGTTGATGACCATCAGCGGGATCAACCGCTGTCGTCAGGGACGAATCCTGTTCGATGGCGAAGCAATCCAGAACCGGCCACCGCACGAGATTGTGCAGCGCGGAATCTCGCAGTCTCCGGAAGGACGGCGTATTTTCCCGCGTCTGAGCGTACGAGAGAATCTGGAGATGGGAGCCTTTCAGCGTGGTCACGGCAACGGATTGGGCGACGATGTGGAACGCGTCTTCACGGCATTTCCGATTCTGAAGGAGCGGCAGTCGCAACTGGGCGGCACATTGAGCGGTGGCGAGCAGCAAATGCTGGCGATCTCTCGCGCCCTGATGGCGCGGCCAAAGTTACTCCTGCTCGATGAACCGTCGCTTGGTCTTGCGCCAATGGTCGTGACGAGAATCTTCAACATCATCCGCGAGATCAATCGTCAGGGCACCACGATTCTGCTCGTGGAACAGAACGCGAACATGGCGCTCCATGTCGCGCATCGGGGGTATGTGCTGGAAACGGGCAGAATTGTGTTGGAAGATACCGCCGCCAATCTGATAAGCAATGAACAGGTGAAGAGGTCTTACTTGGGAGGTTGACGACTGCATGAGCAGACAGACGGTGGCGCTCGTTGGCGCCCCCGCCGGTAGCTTGCAATCTGATGCCATTATCGTCGCCCACGTATCGGATGCGCGAAGGGCGATCAAGGCCTTGCGCTAGTCAGCCGCGTCGAGTCGCCGCCGCGCGCGCGCGAACACGGCATCGAACATAGATTCCGTCAACTTGCCCGTGTTGGTGTTCTGCCGGCTTGGATGATAGGAGGCAATCAGCGCCGGCAACCCACCGCCGAGTTCGTAGATCGTGTTGTGCGCAAACCGGGGCACCGGCTTGGGCAACGCGACGCCGAGTCGGCGCAAACTTTTCAGATAATTGTCGAACGCGAACTTGCCGAGCGCAATCACGACTCGCAAATGTTTCAGGCGCCTCAATTCCTCATCGAAGTAAACACGGCAGTGTTCGATCTCCTGGGGTAGCGGCTTGTTGTCGGGCGGCGCGCAATGGAGCACGGCGGTGATATAGCAATCGAGCAGTTTCAACCCGTCATCGCGCCGCTGCCATGTCGGCTGATTGGCGAAGCCGGCCTTGTGCAACGCGCGGAACAGCCAGCGACCCGAAGAATCGCCCGTAAAAAATCGTCCCGTGCGGTTCCCCCCGTGCGCCGCCGGGGCCAGGCCGATGATGAGCAGCCGCGCGCTCGGATGGCCAAAACTCGGCAGCGGTTTTGCCCAATAATCCCAGTCACGAAACTCCCGCTTCTTGTCGCGGCCGATTCCCTCCCGATAGGTTGTCAATCGCGGACAAAGCCGGCACCGAATGATTCGCTGATTGAGCTTGTCGTGCCAGTCCATCGGGCTCAGACCTTGTGGGCGATCCATTCGTCGCGGAATTGCCGCATGCGTTGTTGAGATTGTGCCAGACGCTGGGGGCGAATCCGGCCTGACTCAACGGCCTTGGTAAGCGCTTCGTGCGCGGCCAGGGCCTTTTCCGCGGTGTGGCAAACAAGGATCATGTCCGCCCCGACATCGAACGCGTCGACAACCGCTTCCTGAAACGGACGAATCTGCGAAATCGCCCCCATCTCCATGTCGTCGGTAAGCACGAGTCCACCGAAGCCGAGTTGATTTCGCAGAAGTTCGGTCACGATCGCCTTTGACACCGATGCCGGTCGCGGTTTTTTCCCGTCAAACGCGGGATAATGCCCGTGTCCGACCATGATGGCGGTGAGCCGACGCATCAGCTTCAAGTACGGCACAACATCTTCTGCCAGCAGTTGCTCGCGTGTGCGTTCGATCGTCGGGAGTTTCTCGTGGGAATCGAGTGCCGCCCCGCCCAGCCCCGGAAAATGTTTCGGGCAGGCCGCGACGCCCTCTCGTTCGAGTCCCTCCAGGAACGCGCCCGCCCAGCGGCTCACTTCATCGGCGGTCCGGCCCCAGCAACGTTCCCGCAGCGCGTTGTCGGTCTTCACGTCAAATAACTCCAGGTCCAGCACGGGGGCGAGGTCGATGTCGACCCCGAACTGATGCAGCCAATGGCCCGTTGTTCGACCGAAATCCTCCGCCTGCTCCATATTGCCTGATTTCTTGATCTCGGCGATGGTGGGCGCTTCGCCAATGATGTTGCGCAAGCGGTTAACGCGACCGTGCTCCTGGTCAACCGCAATTAGCGGACGATAAGCGAGCTTCGTGCGCAAGGTTCGGGTCAACGCCCGAAGTTCCGCGGCATTGTCGATGTTGCGCGCAAACAGCACAATGCCGCCCGGTCGCACGGATTCGAGCACTCGCCGTGTACCGGCGCCCAGCGTGGCACCGGGCAATCCGATGAACAAGTGTTGCCCCAAATGCATTTCTTTCGGCGAGGTCATGGAATTCGATCAGTTGCGCGGCGGCTTGTTCCGTGTCACACTCCCTTGTATCATTTGCGTGGACAGATGGTCAAACGTCACCAGGAGGCGGCATGAAGAAGTTTACGGAACTGACGATTGTGACGCCCAACGCCCCCGGCAAGCTCGCCGAGGTGTTGCGGGCTCTGGCAACCTCCAAAGTCAACCTGATCGCCATCGACTCATCGTCCGGCTACGACCTCAACATGGTGCGGCTGGTGACGAACGACCCGCCGAAGGCGCGCAAGGCTTTGGAGAAGCTGGGCTACAGCGCGACCGAATCCATCGTGCTGGGCATCACCATCTCCGACAAACCCGGCCAGCTCGCCCACATCGCCGCCACCATTTCAAAATCCCGCGTGAACATCGACTACATGTACGCCACCGCCGTGGCATACGATCAACCAGCCATGGTCATCATACGTGTGGCGGAAGCCGGCGCCGCAGAAAAGGCCCTGCGCATCGCCAAGATTGTTTGAGCGAACGTTGAGAGACGGCTATCCCCGTCCAAAGCCGAATTTCACGGTGGGCGCCGGGTGGTCCTGACAGGCTTGGTTGGTGGGAACGTCGGTGGACGCGGCGCTGGGCTTGATGTAGCCCTTCTTGATCAACCACGCCTCGACTTCTTCACCGCTCACATCGGCCAGAATCTGGCCGTCAATCTCCAGCGTCGGCTGGAGCGGCTGGCCGCTTCTCGCGACCATCTCCTCGTAATTGGCGGGGTTGTTCATGACGTCGCGGTCGTCAAACGGAAGGTCATACTTCCGCAGCACCGCGCGCACGCCGTTACTCCATCCACAGCTCGGTTTCAGCCAGGCAATAATTTGCGGTTGACTCATAAGGTTCTCACGCCTCCATCCCTATCTGTGCACGAAGAACTTTCAAAAAGCAAGCGGACGACTTGCGCGCCTTGTATTTGCTGCCTCCCGTCATTTCGGCGAATGGCACCTAAGTTGCTCATTACGTGGATGATGACTTTAATGGGCGAGATTCAACTGCTGCTGGAGCGCACCTACGGAACCACGGGCGTAAACTTCGAGGATTTCATTCTCAGCCGACAGCGCAGCCGCGCTCTGTCGGAGATGGCAGGCGCCAGCGCCGCGCAGATCTCGGATTTGGGACGGGTATTCTTGCGAATCGTGGACGGCAAGCTGCGCCTGGGGATTCACTATGACCCGAGCGTCATTGAGGCGTTGGAGGGGAACAATCCCGCCTGCGGATTGAACGACGAAAACATCGTTCCGTTCATGGTGTTTTTGGAAGAACTCGATCACGCCGTTCACGCGGCCCTGAAGTTTCACGAAGGGATCCGCGACATTCACAGCGAATCGTTTGTGCGCGATCTCGAACTGCAAGCGAAAGTCGACACCTATCTGGTTCTCCAGAAGTACTGCGCGTTTTTCAACAGCCCGCAAAAGCTGACCGATGCCGATCGCCGCTGGCTCAAAGCGTGTGTGTTCGACCACGACAATGCCGTCTTTGAGGAACCGGTGCTGGCCGAACGCTACCACGAAACCAATCGGCTCGCCCGCCGTTATGCGCGTCATCTCGACGGTCTTCCGCGGAGCCGGCGCACCACGGAAATCCGCCGTTTTCGAAAGCTGACCTACAGCCAGAAACGCGACCGCATCGCCGTCGCCGTCGCCCGGTAGTGTCTGCCCGGTCAGCAGTCTGTCGGGTTTTAGAAAATACTTCTGGAATTCTCTGGCCGCTTCCATTAACACCGTAGCGACCCATGAACATGCTGCTGCGGCTCCTTACGTCCTCATTGGGGAAAAAGTTCCTCATGGCCGTTACCGGCGCGGGACTTTTCCTGTTTGTCATCGGCCATCTGCTGGGAAACCTGCAGATTTTTCTGGGACCGGAGGCCGTCAACCGCTACGGCCACTTCTTGCAAACGACACCCGAGATTCTGTGGCCGGCCCGCGTCGGCTTGTTGGCGTTTGTGATCATCCATATTTGGACGTCCATTTCATTGACCTTGGAAAACCGGGCCGCGCGCGCCGCCCGGTATGACGTGAAAGAAGTTGTGGCCGCCACCCTTGCGTCCCGCACGATGATCTGGAGCGGTCTCATCATTGTCGCGTTTGTCGCGTTCCACCTGGCCCATTACACCTTGCTGATCGTCCACCCTGAATTTCGCGACCTGCACGATGCCAACGGCTGGCATGATATTTATCGGATGATGGTTCTGGGTTTCTCGAACTATTGGGTGTCGGGATTCTACGTTCTCGGCATCGGCCTTCTGTCCATTCATCTGAGCCATGGCGCCAGCGCAATGTTTCAATCGCTGGGCCTGAAGAACGAGGCCTACACATGCGCGATTGACGGTTTCGCGAGGGTCGCGGCGGTGATAATCTTTCTCGGCTATATTTCCATTCCGCTCGCGGTGTTGGCGGGGGTGGTGAAATAACATGAAACTCGACGCCAAAATCCCTCTCGGACCACTCACGTCAAAATGGGACAAGCACAAGACGGCGATCAGGCTGGTCAATCCGTCCAACAAACGCAAATACGAGATCATCGTGGTCGGCACCGGGCTGGCGGGTGCGTCGGCAGCGGCGTCTCTCGCCGAGCTGGGGTACAACGTCAAGTCGTTCTGCATCCAGGATAGTCCGCGTCGGGCGCATAGCGTCGCCGCACAGGGCGGTATCAACGCCGCAAAGAATTATCAGAATGACGGCGACAGTGTGTATCGCCTGTTTTATGACACGATCAAGGGTGGCGATTTTCGGTCGCGTGAAGCCAATGTTCACCGCCTCGCAGAAGTCAGTGTCAATATCATCGACCAGTGCGTGGCCCAAGGCGTGCCGTTTGCGCGCGAGTACAGCGGTTATCTGACGAATCGTTCCTTCGGGGGCGCGCAGGTCTCGCGAACGTTCTACGCGCGCGGCCAAACCGGCCAGCAACTGTTGCTGGGCGCCTACCAGGCGTTGATGCGACAGGTGGGGCTTGGACAGGTCACCTTGTTCCCGCGTATGGAGATGTTGGAACTGGTGGTGGTCAACGGACACGCCAAGGGGATCGTTGTGCGGGACATGGTCACCGGCGCGATTTCATCGCATTCCGCCGACGCGGTGGTGCTGGCAACGGGCGGTTACGGCAACACCTATTACCTTTCGACGTATGGGCGCGGCTCGAACGCCACGGCTATTTGGCGCGCTTACAAGAAGGGCGCGTTGTTCGCGAACCCATGTTTCACGCAAATTCATCCGACGTGCATCCCGGTTTCAGGGGACTATCAGTCAAAGCTCACGCTGATGAGCGAATCGTTACGCAACGATGGCCGTGTGTGGGTGCCGAAGAAGAAAGGCGACAAGCGGTCGCCCGCCGAGATTCCCGAGGATGACCGTGACTATTATCTCGAACGCAAGTATCCGAGCTACGGCAACCTGGCGCCCCGCGACATTTCCTCGCGCGCGGCCAAGCAGGTGTGTGACGAGGGCCGGGGCGTCGGCGAAACCGGCCTCGGCGTCTACCTGGATTTCTCCGATGCGATCAAACGCCTCGGACGGTCGAACATCGAAGAGCGCTACGGGAATCTCTTCGACATGTACCATGAAATCACCCACGAGGACGCGTACCAGACCCCTATGCGCATCTTTCCCGCGATCCACTACATGATGGGCGGGTTGTGGGTGGATTACAATTTGATGAGCAACCTGCCGGGGTTGTACGTCATCGGCGAAGCGAATTTCTCCGACCACGGCGCGAACCGTCTCGGCGCCAGCGCGCTGATGCAGGGATTGGCCGACGGTTATTTTGTGCTCCCCTACACTATCGGGGATTATCTGGCCACCCAGAAGCCCGGTTCGCGACCGAAGCCCGACGCGGGCGAATTCAAGCAAGCCGAGCAAGAAACCAACGACCGCGTCGAGAAGTTGCTGGCGGTCCACGGCAAGAAGACCGTGACCGAATTCCACAAACAACTGGGCCGAATCCTCTGGGAGCACTGCGGCATGGCCCGCACCGAAAAGAGCCTTAAAGAGGCGCTCGCCCTGATCCCGCCGTTGCGCGAAGAGTTTTGGAAGAACGTCAACGTACCCGGCGAGGGTGAGGAACTCAACCAGTCTCTCGAACGGGCGGGACGCGTGGCGGATTACCTCGAGTTGGCGGAACTCATTGTCTACGACGCATTGATGCGCGATGAATCGTGCGGCTGCCATTTCCGCGAGGAACACCAGACGCCAGACGGTGAATGCCAGCGCAACGATGAGCAGTACGCGTATGTCGCGGCGTGGGAATTCACCGGTGTCGGCAAAACACCGATCCTGAACAAGGAACCTCTGGTATACGAAGAAGTCCATTTGGCGCAGAGGAGTTACAAGTAATGAACGTCAAACTGCGAGTGTGGCGGCAGCGCGATGCCGGGACGCCGGGACGCTTCGAGACCTACGAGGCGAAGGACATCAATCCGAACATGTCGTTCCTCGAAATGCTCGACGTCGTCAACGAAGACCTGACCCGGCGGGGACGAGAGCCCATCACGTTCGATCACGATTGTCGCGAGGGCATCTGCGGCATGTGCTCCTGCGTCATCAACGGCGAGCCGCACGGCCCCGAGAACAAGGTCGCCACGTGCCAGACGTACATGCGCAGTTTCCGGGACGGCGAAACGATCACGGTCGAGCCGTTCCGTGCCCGGGCGTTTCCCCTGATCAAGGACCTGATCGTCAATCGCAGCGCGTTCGACCGGGTCATCCAAGCCGGCGGATTTGTTTCCGTTTCGACCGGCTCGGCGCCCGACGGCAATGCGATTCTCGTGCCGAAACAAAATGCCGACCTGGCCATGGACGCCGCCGCGTGCATCGGGTGTGGCGCGTGCGTCGCGGCGTGCAAGAATGCCAGCGCCATGCTCTTCGTGGCCGCGAAGGTTTCGCACCTCAATCTCCTACCCCAGGGCCGGCCGGAGAAGGAGAAGCGCGTCCTGGCAATGGTTCAGCAGATGGACGAGGAAGGGTTCGGCGCCTGCACCGTGACGGGCTCCTGCGAAGCCGTTTGCCCGAAGGGAATCAGCCTGAACTTCATCGCCAAGATGAATCGCGACTATTTCGGGGCGCTGTTGGGTGTGGGTGGGAAGAAAGCGAACACGCTGACCGGGGCGTAACCGCTACTTTGTGACGTTGAAGTGACCCAGGGCGCGCTGTCTGCGCATGACCAGTACCATGGCCACGCCGCCAACGATACCGAAACCCGCCATGGTCGGGTACCAGACTCCCCAGCCGAACTTGTCGATCAGCCAACCTGTGGCAGGCAAAAAGATCATCATGCCGAAGTACTGAAATGAATCGATGACACCGGAGGCAAAGCCAGCCATTTTCCGACCACCGATGTCCATGGGCGCTGCCGCGCCAACCAGCGAGTGTGTGGAGTTGACCATCAACGAAATCAGAATCAAAAAAAGGCAACCGAGAAAAACGCCAGTCGGGGTGGGTCCAACAAAGCCAGAGTAGATGACCATGGCTGCCAGCCCAATTACGATGGCCTGCAGGAAGTAGAGCCACATCGCCACCGGTGATCGATGCCCCTTGAAAAACCTGTCGGATATGATTCCCGAGATCAGTGAGCCAACGACAGCGACCATGGGTACCGCAAACCCCAATGTCCAAACCAATGCGCGTGGCTTGTCTTCGACGTTCAGTTTCAGAACGTCATGGAAGTACAGCACGGCCAGTTGGTCTGAGCTGCTGCGCACGGCCCCTGTGCACGCGTAGGCCACGGCGTAAAACCAGACCAAGGGATGCGTGAAGACGGTCCTGAAACATTTACCGATACTGATTCGGACGCCCGCGCTGGAATCCACCTCGTCGTGAATCAATCCTGGCCACCCGGCTTCTTCCGGAGTCTCTTTCGCACAAAACGCCATAAGAATCGCACAGACGGCTGTGATGACCGGTGGAATTCGGAACAGCCAACGCCAATCGCCTTTGGCAACGGTCCATGTGCCAATGGCAAAGCCTGCAAGAATCAGCGGGGCCAACTGACCGATGGAGACCTGGCCCAATTGGATCATAAAGCCATAGATGCCGGCGAACGTTCCACGCTCATTGCGATTGAACCATGCCGCGTTGATCTTGATCATGCCCGGGGCGCCGAAGGATTGGAAATACCCGTTCATCAGCCAAATCAGCGCGAACGTGGTGAATGTCCCCGCAAACGATGCAAAGCCATAGATCAGATTAATGATGATCGTGCCGGTGGCGCCAATCAGCATCGCCGCGCGTCCGCCGATACGATCCGTGATGAGACCATTGATGAGCTGGCCTATCCCGTAAGCGAGGGACCAGGCACTCAGAATGCCCGTAATTTGGAACGTACTGAATCCGTATTCCGCTACCATTCCGGGCGTGGCGAACCGAAAATTGTACCGGCACATGTAGTACGAGGCGTACATGAGCCCGAGGCTGACCCAATTCAGGCCACGGCGGGGTCGAAATCCCCGGGGATATTTATTACGGGTGCCCGGCGAGGGTGCAGTGACGGTTTGTTCCATGAATTTTCTTTCGCGAACACCCGTGCGAAATCAACACAAACCGTAATGGTACTGACGCGGAAAAGTCAAAGAAAATGTTTGATCAACCCCTTCTCTTGGCAAAAAGAGCGAAGGCGACCAGATTGGTCGCCCTCGCCATTGGTTGATAGACCTCTTTAGCGTCGTTGTCGGTTCAGGAGCATCAATTGCAGCAACTGCGCCACGGCGGCAATCAGCGCCGCCACATACGTCAACGCCGCCGCGTTCAGCACGCGATTGACGCCATCCATCTCATCCCGTGCGATCAGGCCGCTCTTCTGCAGAATCACCTTGGCCCGGGAACTGGCGTCAAACTCGACGGGAAGCGTGATGAGCTGAAACACCACCAGCACGGCGTAAACCGCGATTCCGAGCGTGATAAACATGGGGATGCGGAAGAAGAATCCGCCAATCACCACCAGTGGTAACAACTGTGACGTGAACATGGTCACGGGCACAATAGCCATCCGCGCCTGCAACGGCGCATAGGCATGCTGGTGCTGAATGGCATGCCCGGTTTCGTGCGCCGCAATGCCCAAAGCGGCAACAGACTCGCCGTCGTAAACGTCGGGCGACAACGCAAGCGTCTTCGTTCTTGGATCGTAGTGGTCGCCCAGGAAACTGTTCGTGCGCTCGATTTGCACGTCATGAATCCCGGCATCCGCCATGATTTCCGCCGCCGCTTCCGCACCGGTACGGCCCGAGCGCGCTCGCACTTGGGAGTATTTCTTCAATGCCGCCTGCACGCGAAACTGAGCCACCATCGCTGGTACGAAAATCAGCACTAGGAGCAGCACATATATTTCATTGATTGTCATTGTTACAACAGACCTCCAACTGGCGCTACAGTAGCGCAGCCCAATCAGATTTCAAGCGTCTTCGGAAAGCGCGCCAGATTGCGCGCGCCATTCAGTTGAATGACGGCAGCGTCCTCCAAGCGGACGCCGCCCACGCCCGTGTAATACAGGCCTGGCTCGACGGTAACGACCTGGCCGGCACGCAGGACTTCGGAGGCCGTACTGACGCGCGGGCGCTCGTGAATCTCCAAGCCGAGCCCGTGGCCGGTCCCATGGAAGAATCCCTGCATACGTCCGCGAATGACTCCGGTCCGGTAACCCTTGCTGACAAATAGCTCCTGAATTCCGCCGTGCACGTCCTGCCCATTCACCCCATCGCGCAGTTTCTGAAATGCGAGTTTCTGCGCCTCTCCGACGACGGCGTACAGCCTCTTGACCGCATCACTGGCGCGACCACGCACCACCGTCCGCGTAATATCGCCCCAATACCCCGTCCGCATATCTCGGGGGAAGATGTCGAGAATGATCGTCGTATGCGCGCGGAGCGGACCGTGACCAATCTCGTGTGGATCGCAACCCTGGTTGCCGCCAGCGACGATGGTGCGCGCGGCCGTGCCACCCAAACGAGCAATCGTCGCGTTGATCGCACCTTGGACCTGCTCCGATGTTAACTTCCGTCCCAGTCGGTACAGGAATCCGTCGCGCCCGATACGGCTCGCCCGTAGGACGGTTACTGCCGCCCGCATTCCCTCCTCCGCCAGACGCATGGCATCCTGAAGCGCACTGATTTCCGCTGACGTCTTGATTTCACGTTTCGGGAAGAACGGATCGGGTTTGACGACGACGCGAATGCCGCGCAGTTGCTTCGCCAGACCGATGGGGAAATTCATGGGAACTTCCACCGCACGCACACGGAACTCACGCAACACCCGGGTCAATACGTCACTGAACCCCGGCCGTTTGACCCCGTCTCGTTTGAGCTGCTTTTGGTAACGGGAAGATGGGAGTACGCGGTCGACATCAGCCTCGCGGCGCGCGCGATCGATCTCGAGATCGCTCATCACCGCGAAGCTCTTGCCGCGCGTCTCGAACCAGATGAAGGGGTCAGGCACAAACATTCGTGTCGCATACAACATGTTTGCGTCGTGTTCGCTATCGGCGACAATCAACTGTGTTGACATGAAAAACCTCCTGCACCCAGTCCCATGGACGGCGCAATTTCCATCGAAAAGTCACTCGGCCCACTGCGCGACAATTGATAGTACGCCAACCCCGCAATCATCGCCGCGTTATCCGCACATAACGCTGCTGGCGCCAGGAGCAATTGGAGCCCCCGTTGCGCACATTCCGCCCCCAGCTTTTCACGGAAGCGACGGTTGATCGAAACACCACCCGACGCGCTCACCGTTTTCACGCGCAGGTCCGCGGCGGCACGGACCGTCTTCCCGACCAACACGTCCACCACGGCTTCCTGAAAGCTGGCGCAAACATCTCCGGTGCGAGAGCGCGGATTCTTTCGCAGGAAGTATAGGACGGAGGTCTTCAGACCGCTGAAGCTGAAATCGTAGCTGCCGTCGTGCAACATGCTGCGCGGAAAATCAATAGCCCTGGGGTTTCCGTTCTCAGCGCGGTTCTGAATTTCCGGGCCTCCGGGATACCCGAGATCCAGTAGTTTGGCGACTTTGTCAAACGCCTCCCCGGCTGCATCGTCAACGGTCTGACCCAGAATCTCATGCGTCCCGATGGCCGTCGCATGCGCCAGTATGGTGTGTCCGCCGGATACGATCAACGAAATCATCGGCAAAGCACCCCGCGCGGCATTGGCAAACAGCGGAGAGTACAAGTGCGCTTCGACGTGGTTGATGGCAACGAAGGGTTTGCCAGCGGCGAACGCAATCCCTTTGGCCACGTTCAGGCCGATAAGCAGCGACGAGGCCAGACCGGGGCCGTAGGTGGCCGCTACGCCGTCGATTTCGTCAATGGACGCGCGGGCGTCGAACAGCGCCTGCTCGACCACGGAATCGATCAAGCGCAGGTGGTTGCGCGACGCCAGTTCGGGGACCACGCCACCGTACGGACGATGCAGGGCGACTTGCGAGCTGACTACGTTGGAGAGGATCTCCGTGCCATTGGAGACGACCGCCGCGGCTGTCTCGTCGCAGGAGGTCTCAACGCCAAGAATTTTCACGGGCTGGTCTATCGACGACGCTCGGATCGTTGTTCTACTGCGTTGACGGGGTTACGGCGACTGTCGCAGTCGTTACGCCCGTGTTCTGTTTGGCGACCTTCATCTGCTTCTCGAAGAGCTTGACTCCCTTGATCACATCGATGGCGCGATCCAGTTGGACATCGGCAATGGGTGCGACCTTCTCACCCGTGTCGTCTTGAGGTTGAGAAAATGCGCGGACGCGTTGCTCCAGAAGCTTGCGCTCGTCCTCTTCGGAAATGGGCACAATAATATCCGGTGTGACTCCATGCTCGTGGATGACCTTGTGGCTGGGCGTGTAATACTTGGCCGTGGTCAGACGCAGCGCCGACCCGTCGCGCAGTTGGATAATGCTCTGCACGGAACCCTTGCCAAACGTGGTTTCTCCGACCAACACCGCGCGGTGAAGGTCCTGAAGCGCACCCGCAACAATTTCGCTACCGCTCGCGCTGCCTGCATTGACGAGGAGAACCAGAGGATAGTGGGCCTGCTTCTTGCCGCCATCGGAGCGGTACACGCTCTTTTGCGCCAGAACGCGCCCTTCCGTAGACACGATCAACTGGCCTGCGGGTATGAACTCGCTGGCGATCTTGCGGGCGGATTCCAGCAACCCACCTGGATTGTTGCGCAGATCGATGATCAACGCGGTCATGCCCTGACTATTCAGCTTGGCCAGCGCCTTTTCGAATTCATCCGCCGTAGGTTCGTTAAATTGTGTGATGCGCACGTAGCCGATGCTGTCCTGGAGAATCTTCGCGTCCTTGACGCTTTCCACATTGATCTCGGCGCGCTCGATGGTGTGGTCCTTGATCTTATCGCCCGGGTCCTTGGCCCTGGCGCGGAAAATGGTAATGGTGACTTTCGTCCCCGGATCGCCACGCAACTGACGCACGGCCTCCTGCAACCCCATTTTCTCGGTGACTTTCCCATCGATCTTGATAATGCGATCGCCGGGCAGCAACCCCGCCTTCGCGCCGGGTGTGTCCTCCATGGGGGCGACGACGGTAAGGAAACCTTCCTTGGACATGCTGATGACTATGCCGATGCCGCCAAATTTGCCTTCGGTGTCCTGCTTCATGTCCTCGTACATCTGCGGTTCCATGAACTGGCTGTGTGGGTCCAGCGAATTGAGCATTCCCTTGAGCGCGCCGTACGTCAGGTCACGGTAGGTGACCGAGTTGGTGTCCACATATTCTTTGCGGACCAACTCCATCACCTGGGTGATCAATTCCATCTCGGAATAGGGATTGTCCTTGTCCGGTTTCGTGGACGAATCGGAATAAATCTTCGCGGCGATCGCGAGATTGATTCCCAGCAACACCACAACGAACGCCACGGTGATACGCTTTATGGTCATAACGTTTCTCTCAAAATTCAACGCCTTCCCTCAGTCCCGACGCAATTTCACGAGGAGCCGATGTGGGGGCCAGCGACTCGGTTACCATACGGCTGCTTGACAGTTGAATCAAGTCCATCCTTTCGAGATTGGACGCGGGGTAACCGCGTTTTACTCAACCAATTCCAACGCCGCCCGCCGAAAACCGGCCATCTGGCGGGCGGTCCTTGCCTCCAGATAACATCGGAACACAGGTTCCGTCCCCGAGGCCCGAAACATCACCCAGCAACCGTCGTTCAGCAGAAACTTGTAGCCGTCTTTGGTGACGACCCCGGTGACGTTCTGCCCGCCAAATTCAGCCAGACCTTCGGCGAATTTCGCGAGCAATTGTTCCTTGTGTTCGGGCGTGACTCGAAGGTTAATGCGATCGCTCACGATCCCGCCCGCTCGTTTTTGGATTCCCTTCAACACCTCGCCAACCGATCGGCCTTCGTACGCCACCAGTTCCGCCATTAGCAGGCAGGCGAGGATTCCGTCCTTCTCGGGTACGTGGCCCTTCACGCTCAGTCCCCCGCTCTCTTCGCCCCCCACAATGATCGGCTCGCTCTCCATCAGCGCGCCGATGTACTTGAACCCAACGGGCGTCTCGCGCACTTCGATGCCGAACTCGTGGGCCACCGCGTCCACGAGATGGCTGGTGGCGACCGTGCGAACCACAGCGCCCGTCCACCGTCGGTTCTTGGCGAGATGATACAGCGCGAGCGCCAGCACTTCGTTGGCACTGATGAACGTGCCGTCGTTATCCACGATGGCAAAACGGTCGGCGTCAGGATCGAGTCCCAAGCCGAGCGCCGCCTTGGATTGTTTCAGCCGGGCCAACAGCTCACCCATGTTTTCACGGATCGGCTCGGGATGACCCTTGCCAAACAACGGGTTTGGCTCGCGGTGCAACGCATCGACCCGCCACCCGCTACGTGTGAGTAATTCGTCGAGATATCCGCGTCCTGTGCCGAACATCAAATCCACCACCGCCTTCTTGGGGTGCTTCTGGAGCGCGGCGAAATCCACAATCTTGCGGAGCTGCGCAACGTATTGCGGCATTGGGTTGAACACCTGGGGTGAAGTTGCCGCCGTCCCAGCGGATTCCCCTCTCTTCGCATCCGATGCCAGTTCTTCCGCCTTCTTCTCGATCCCCTTGGCTGTTTCGGGCAAACAGGGCGCGCCGTTTGACTCGTTGAACTTCAGCCCGTTCCACTCGGGCGGGTTGTGGCTGGCGGTGATATTAATGCCGCCACTGGCCTGGTAGATGCGAATCGAGTGGGAGATGACCGGCGTGGGTGCATCACGGTCCGTCAGAAAGGCTTTGAACCCGTAGCCGGCAACAATGGCCGCGCAGCGTGTCGCAAACTCACGCGACAAAAACCGCGTGTCATGGCCCACGATGAGCAGTTTCTTGGCGCGGGGAGGCGGATTCTCGGTGAGGTACTGCGCGATGGCATGCGCCGCAATCTCGACATTCGCGAACGTAAAAGTGTCACTCATGATGCCGCGCCAGCCCGATGTGCCAAATTTGATAACCGACATGCCGCGCATTATAGCGGCCACGTCGGCGTCGTCGATAGGAATGCACCGGGTTTGTCGGCCCTCCGGCCTTCTCGTGGTTTCGGTGATGCATCCGGTGATAACGCTACGGGGAGTTCAGGCCCGGTTCCGGAACCCCGCCAGCGGACGCAAAATTAGTCAGGCCAGTTAAGACAACCGCGTTCAGGGCGCGAGCTTGCCTGCGGCGAGCAGTCCGAATAGAGCAGCTCCGAGGGCGAACCGATAGATAATGAAAATCCAGGTCGTGTGGCGCTTCAGATAGTTCATCAAGAATGCGACCGCCGCGTAGCCGACGATGATCGCGACGATCGTCGCCACGACAAGATGCAAACCGTCCCCCTGCTTCGCGAGCAGTTCGTGACGGTGATGGTGAAACTCCAGAATGCCCGCACCCAAGAACGACGGCAACGACAACAGGAACGAAAATCGCGCCGCAGTCTCGCGAGTCAGGCCGACAAAAAATCCGCCGGTGATGGTGGATCCCGACCGCGAAGCGCCGGGAATCAGGGCCAGGCATTGCACCAGGCCCACGACAATTGCATCCGGCCACGTGACACGGCTCATATCCTTTAGTGTCATCCCCGCCTGAGTCCGGGCCCGTTCGATGTACTCGGCCACCACCAGCGCCACCGCGAGCCCGACTTCCGCCGCGGCGATAACGTAAAGCGAGCGCAAGCTTGTCTCGATGTGTTTCTTGAAGGCCAAGCCCAGCACCACGATGGGCACCGTTCCGACGATAATCATCCAACCGAGGCGTGCGTCATGACTCTCGAACGGACGACCCGTCCGCAGCCCCGCCAGCATGGCGGTCGCAATTTGGGAAAGGTCATGCCAGAAATACAGTAGTAGGGTAACGACGATGGCCAGTTGGATAACCGCGGTGAATGCCGCGCCGGGGTCCGCCCAGCCCATCACAGCCGCCACGATGCGAAGGTGTGCGGCGCTGCTGATGGGCAGGAACTCCGTAATGCCCTGGATGATACCGTAAACGATGGCCTGCCAGGAGGTCATTTGCGGTGATGGTTGATCAGCATGGGAGCCACTCGTGTTAGTATGAGATCAACTCAGCCGCGCGAAAGTTTTCTGCAACAATTCCACAGGCGTGGCATTCTCCGACTTTGCCTTCGCGTCGGCAATCAGCCTGGCTTCGAGCGCGTTCTTGGTGGGCCGCTGGACATTGTAGAACACGCCAAAATAGCCCGGGAAGTCCGCCATCGCCAGTTTGTAGGCGGCAACCTCATCGGTTGCATCATGTTCGGCCGGCACGAGATTGAACACGCCGCCCTTGCGCGGGTTGGCGGCATCGAACGCGCCGGGATAAAACTCCGTGCATTCACTCAAACACTCGACGACCGAGAACCCATCGTGCTGCATGGCCTTCTCCATCATTTCCATCACGTGATTCGGCAGGTGCGAGTGGGAACGAGCGATGAACGTCGCGCCCGCCGCGATGAGCTGTTTCATCGGGTTAATCGGATGATCGATGGCGCCCGTCGGGTCGGTTTTGGACTTGAATCCCAAGGGCGACGTAGGGGACGTCTGCTTCTTGGTCAGTCCGTACACGAAATTGTCCATGATGACATAGGTCATCTTGACGTTTTTGCGGGCGGCATGGGTCAGGTGGTTGCCCCCAATGGAAAAGGCGTCGCCGTCGCCGCCGAACACAAAGACGTGCAGGTCGGGCCGCATGAGCGACACGCCTGTGGCAAACGCCGCCGCGCGTCCGTGGAGAAAATGCACGCCGTACGCGTTCACAAAGTACGGGAACCGCGACGAGCAGCCGATTCCGGCAATGCTCGTGATCTTCTCATGCGGTACCTGCAGCTTCTCCATCATCTTGAAATAAATGGAGAGGATGCTGAAGTCGCCACAACCGGGACACCACGTTGGATGGTCCGCAACGAGGTCTTTCTTCGTGTATTTGGGACGATCGGTCAGTCTGATTTCTTTGACTTCCAAATTTTCTGCTTCCACAATCATTTGGGTTCCTTCAGGAAAATCAGGCGTGCGTCAGGGCAGGCCCGGGAGTCTTCTTAAGTCTCTCGTTCATGCCATTCAAAATTTCGCGGATTTTGAACGGCAAGCCATCGGTCTTATTGATTCCGACGATCTTGTCGTTGCAGAATCGCGCTCGGAGGACGCCGGCCAGTTGGCCATAGCCATAGGGCCCCTCGTCGTTGAGCTCCACTACGAAAATGTGATTGAACCCGTCCATAATCTCGCTGATGCCGGGTTGCAGGGGTTGGATGTACCGAATGTTCAGCCCGCTGACGCTTTCGCCCTCGGCACGCGCTTTGTCCACCGCTTCGCGGACCGGACCGTGCGACGATCCCCAGCTGACCAACAGGACGTTACCCTCGGGTGGACCATAGGTCTCGGCCTTTGGCAAGCGAGACGCCAACACCTGAAGCTTGCGGCGGCGCTTGGCCACCATCATCACGTGGTTGGCGGGACGGCTGGCAGGATGACCGGTCTCGTCATGCTCCAAACCGGTCACCACGGGGTACTTGCCATCGAGCATCGGTGTCCCCGGCGGAGCGTGATGGGCGATGCCGTCGACGGTGTTCTGGTACGCTTTGTAATTCGGCCCTCGCGGCGCGAAGTCCGGAGTCAGGTCCTGCATCAATTTCGCGATGTCGGGCATCTCCCATGTTTCGACTCGTGTCGCCAACGCCTGGTCGGTCAGAACAATCGCCGGGCAACTGTATTCGCGCGCGAGTTTCGCCGCCTCCAGCGTGACGTAGAAGCAGTCTTCCACGGACGAGGGCGCCAGCACGATGCGCGGGGAATCTCCGTGTCCACCAAAACAGGCGATGTTGAGGTCGCTCTGCTCGACGTTGGTCGGCAGACCGGTGCTCGGACCACCACGCTGGACATCGATGATGACAATCGGCATTTCGGCCATGACGGCCCAACCCAGCGCTTCGGTCTTGAGGGAGAGTCCGGGGCCGGAGGTTCCCGTGAGTGATAGATGCCCCGAATACGACGCACCGCAAGCGATCGCAATGGCGGCCAGTTCGTCTTCCGCCTGGACAAAGATTCCGCCGTACTTGGGCAATTCCGCCCGCAGGATCTCCATGACGCTGGACCATGGTGTGATCGGATATCCCGCGCCAAAGCGGATGCCGGCAGCCAGTGCCCCGTAGGCGATGGCCTGGTTTCCGTCGGTGACAACTTGTTTGCGGGCAGTCTTGTTTGTCGAAGGGACAAATTTAAAAGTGTCTGTGAGCCGGCCGATGTCGTAGCCGTAGCCCGCGTTGAACGCGCCGATGACGTTGCGGATGACATCGTCGCCCTTGCTCTTGTAGTAGGCTTGCAGCATTGATTCGAGCTTGGGCACATCCAGGTCATACATGCGCGCCAGCAACCCGAGCACGAACATGTTTTTGCCTTTATCTTTCGCGGTGCCACCAATGGCCTCAACGGTTTGTCCCGTGATGTGTACGCCGACCGACCGGTACCGCTTCTGGTTTTCGTCGGGCTTGACGTTGTCCGAGTCGTAAATCAGGATGCCGCCGTCGCGGAGGGTGTTAATGTGGTCGTTGTACGAATGCTGGTAGAACGCAACGAGAATATCCACGTCATCGCCCGCGCTCAGGACTTCTCCCGTGCCGAGACGTACCTGATAAATGCTGGGGCCACCCGAAATCGTCGACGGGATCGTCATGTACGTCATGACGTCCTTGTCGGTGCGGCCAGCCAACCGCGCCAAAAAGCTGCCAATGGCCTGAATGCCGTCCTGCGAGTTCCCCGCCAGCCGAATTACGGCGTCTTGAATTCTCCGTCCACGCTGGGGCTGTTGGCCGCCAGACGAGGCCGAAGCATCTGCAACCTTTTGATCAATCATTTCCTGTCTTTTCCTTCAAAAGGGGTTCCTCTCCAGAGGGAGCCACCCGAGAACACGTCGCCACAAATAGAATATAGTAACAGAGAGCTTCTCCCTGTCAACCACCCGACCGAGCCCGAATTTGGAAAAGCAATTGACCGGATGGCTGGCATGCGATATTTTCCCAATGGTGGTAACCCTCAAAATTAGCCATGGCTGAGAAAAATAGCGCGAACATCAATCAACTCGCCAACGACTTCTACCAGAAGGCGATTCAGGCGGTGGAACGTGGCAATCTCGACTATGCGATCGAGATGTTCATCCAGTGCCTGAATATCGAGCCGGGCTACGCCAAGGCGCGCCGGAACCTGCGGGCCACACAAATGAAGAAGACCGAGTCCGTGGGTGGCTTCAAGCGCATGCTGGTGGGCACGAAGCTTCAGCCGCTCCTGGCAAAGGCCAAAATGTCTGTGCAAAAGAATCCCACGGAAGCGATGACGCTCGCGGAACAGGCGTTGACGGAAGATCCCAGGAATGGCCAGGCCCTGATGACTCTCGCCGAAGCAGCCGAAGTCGCCCAGCTTCCGGAGACGGTTGTTCAAACACTCGAGACATACACCCGGCTCCATCCCAAAGACATCAAGGCCCTGCACTGGCTGGCGCGCTCGTATATCGCGACGGGTCAGCACGATCTGGCCCGCGAAACCTATGATCACCTGCTCAAGATCAATCCGAACGATTTCGAAGCGCAACAGGGCGCCAAGGATGCCACGGCCAAAGGCGCGATGTCCGGTGGCGGTTGGGAAGGCGATGGATCCTACCGCGACGCCCTCAAGGACAAGGACGAATCCGTTGCATTGGAGCAAGAATCTCGTATGGTCCGCGCCGAGGATATGGTCGCCAACCTCATCAAGGAGAAGCTCGAGGCCCTGTCCAAGGACCCGGAGAACCCGGTGATCCAACGTGAACTCGGCAAGCTCTACGCCCAGAAGGAAAACTTTGACGAAGCCCTCCGCTACCTCGATGCCCTGTTCGCGAAGGAAGGCGGAACGGATCCGTCCCTCGAACGTGAGATTGGCGATATCAAGATCAAGCGCCTCGAATCACGGATTGACGCCAAGAAGAAACAGCTGCAAACCAACCCGGCCAATGCCGCGGCGCTTCAAAACGAAATTACCACGATCGAGGCCGAGTTGGACAAGCTCAAGCTCTTCGAAGCCGAGCGCCTCGTGGAACGCTATCCCAACGACCTGATGTACCGTTACGATCTGGGTGTGTTGTATATGAAGGCTGGCAACGTCGACGGCGCTGTCGAGCAACTGCAAAAATCTCGCGGCCAACCCCAGCGCCGTGTTGCGTCCCTCAATCTCCTCGGCCAGTGCTACCAACAAATGGGCCTCCATGACATGGCGATTGAGACCTTCAATGAGGCCATCAATGAACTCCCGATCATGGACGGGCTGAAGAAGGAGTTGCTGTACAACTTGGGTTGCGCGTACGAGCTCATGAACGATCACGACAAGGCCACTGCTGCGTTCAAGGAGATTGCCAAGGTCGATTTCGGTTATCGCGACGTGCGTGCGAAGATCATGCGCAAGGCCGCGCCCAAGCCTTCGTAGGGTGGTCGACTGGCGCCGCCCGTCGCAGCCTGTCGAGCAGCGCGCGCAGAGGTCCCCGGCTCACTGCAACACCAACTCGCGCGGCGTCTTTGCCCTCGTTCCTTTCGCAAAGCCGAGCCGGTCCAGCGCTTCACCTACCAGGAACAGCGATCCCGCAATGGCGATCGTTTCCGCGCTCTCGATGCGGGCCTGCGCGTACGCAGTGGAAAGATTTCCCTCGACGGTGATCCGCGCGGCGGGGTTCGCCGACTTGCACCAGCGCGCCAACTGGTCAGGCTCGCTGGACCGTTCGCTGTTGACAGGCACGCACAACACCCGCACGGCAAGCGGGGCGAGGATCTGGCACATCTGATCGTAGTTCTTGTCCCGCAGCACGCCGAGGATCAACGTCAGCTTCCGCCCTGCGAAATGTTCGCGCAACGTCGCCGCAAGCCGTTCGGCGGCGGCCGCGTTGTGGGCGCCGTCCAGTACCACCGTCGGGTTATGGTGCACAATCTGAAACCGTCCCGGCCACGCGGTGCGCGTCAGGCCTTCATGCACTTGCTTCGCCGAGACCGGCAATCCCGACGCCTCGAGAGCCGCGACGGCTGTTGCGCAATTAATTGTTTGATGTGCACCGAGCAACGGGATCGTGAGCGGACCGTAGCCCCGGCGTGTGCCCGTCAACTCCACGCGTTGGCACTGCTCGTCTTCAGTCAGCCGCGTCGCGCCAATGTCCCGTCCCACCACCGTCAGCGTGCTGCCCTGTGCCGCCGCGGTGTTTTGGATCACCTGCAGTGCTTCTTCGGCCGCCGACGCCGTGACCACCGGCACACCGGGCTTGATGATGCCGCATTTCTCGCCGGCGATCTGCGCCAGTGTTTCGCCCAGATACTGCGTATGATCGAAGGCGATATTGGTGACCACCGAAACCAGCGGCACGATCACGTTCGTCGCGTCGAGCCGCCCGCCTAGCCCCGTTTCCCACACCACCACGTCCACTTTCTGCTCCGCGAAATACCGGACCGCGATGCCTGTCACCGTCTCGAAAAACGTCGGCGCGTGAAACTCCGCGTTGACGCCCACTCCTTCCAGCACCGGCTTGATCTCCTCGACCAGCCGCACCACGTCGGATTCGGGAATCGGCTGGCCGTTGACCTGAAATCGCTCGCAGAACGACACGAGATGCGGCGACGTGTACAGGCCCGTCTTGTAACCCGCCGCGGACAGAACCGCGCTCAGCATCGCCGCGACGCTCCCCTTCCCGTTCGTGCCCGCGATATGGATGAACCGTAGCGATTTCTGCGGATCACCCATCAGGCGCAACAAATACTGCATCGTCTCCAAGCCGAGTTTCTGGCCGAAAAGCCGGATGCCGTACAGGTATTCAATGGTCTCGGGATATGTCAAAGCCAGCGCCCTAAAAGTTGTCGGCGGCGCGCCCCATGCGGCGTTCTCTCGGCGCATTCCGACGCTAATCCGCGGCCTTGAACTTGCGGCCGCTACGCCCCGAAAAATACTTCAGCAGTTGCGCCAGCGTTTGCTTGAGTTGCTTCCGATGCACGATGAGATCGACCAGCCCGCGCTCGCGCAGAAATTCACTGGTCTGGAACCCCTCGGGCAACTCCTGTTGCGTCGTCTCCTTGATCACGCGCGGACCCGCAAACCCGATCAACGCCTTCGGTTCGGCGATGATCACGTCCCCGAGCGAGCCGTAGCTGGCCATCACGCCCGCCGTGGTCGGATGCGTCAGCACCGAGATGTAGGGCAACCCCGCTTTCGCGTGCAACGCCAGCGCCCCACTGGTCTTGGCCAGTTGCATGAGGCTCAGAATCCCCTCGTACATCCGCGCCCCGCCCGACGCCGAGACGATGATCACCGGAATCTTCAGCTCCGTCGCCTTCTCGATGGCCCGGGTGATCTTTTCGCCGACCACCGACCCCATGCTTGCGCCCAGAAAACTGAAATCCATCACCGCCAGCGACACGTCGTGGCCGTCGAGCTTGGCGAGCCCGATCATCACCGCGTCGTTCATGCCCGTTTGCCGGTGATACGTGCGCAACCGCTCCGAATACGCCGCCACGCCCGTGAATTTGAGCACGTCCACGCTCGCCAAATCGGCATCGACTTCGCGGAACGTCCCCTCATCCGCCAGCATCGCCACGCGTTCGGCAGCGGTCATCGTGAAGTGGTAATCGCATTTCGCGCAGACCTTCGCATTCGCTCTGAGTTCCTTGGTATAGATGATCTCGCCGCATTGCTTGCACTTCACCCACAAGCCGCTCGGGATCTCGTGCTTCTTCGTCTTGGTCTCGGAAATCTTCGGCTTTTCTTCGAATACCGCCATGATTATCTTCCTCGCGCGACGGCGACCGCCGTGACCTCCCTGGGCCCCGCCAACCCCAGAATCTTACCATACCCATCCCCGGTTGCGCCAGCCGGAAAGCCGAGCGGCGATTAGCCGCGAGACGCGCCGCGTGTGTGCTGACGACGCAAATGCCGCTGGCAGGCGTCGCGATCCTTGTCTGGCCCCGCATGAAATCCTATAATTGCCTCGATGACCGGACGGAAGGCAACCGATAACGCGCCGCTGCCGCAGGCTGTGGAGTCGCTTTCGATCAGGAACACCTGCTTGACGCAGAGGCCCTGGCTCTTGGCGTTGATCTTGGTGGTCGTCACGTTCGTGGCCTACCAGCCGGCCTGGCACGCTGGCTTCATCTGGGATGATGACGATCATCTGACCGCCAATCCCGCCATGACCGCGCCCGATGGGCTGCGCATGATTTGGTCGTCGTTGGCCGTATCGCGGTACTATCCCCTGACGCTGACCAGTTTCTGGGTTCAACGCCGGTTATGGGGACTGAATCCCCTGCCGTATCACCTGGTCAACATCGCGCTAAATGCGATCAACGGCCTCATGGTGTTCTTGGTGCTGCGTCGCCTGCGCGTGACGGCGGCGTGGTTGGCGGCGGCGGTTTGGGTGTTGCATCCGGTGAATGTCGAGTCGGTCGCCTGGATTACCGAACTGAAGAATACCCAATCCGGCTTCTTCTTCCTCGGCGCGCTGCTGTGTTTCCTGCGGTTTGAAGCGAAGGGTCAGCCTCGCTGGTATGTGCTGGCCCTGCTGTGCGGCGCCTGCGCCCTCTTAAGCAAAGCCTCGACCGTGGTGCTCCCATTCGCGCTCCTGCTGTGCGTCTGGTGGGAACGCGGAAGCTGGCGACTCCGGGACATCGGGCGCATTGTGCCGTTCTTTGTTCTGGCTTTGCCCATGTCGGTGTTGGCGATGGTCGAGCAGCGAGGACACATCGCGCGTCAAGGCACAACCGAATGGTCGCTGGGGATTGGGCAACGGTTCATCGTCGCCGGCAAAGCAATCTGGTTCTACCTCGGTAAGGTTGTCTGGCCGGTAAACCTGGCCTTTGTATATCCGCGCTGGGAGGTGGCGACGGATTCAGCCGGCTCGTACCTGCCGCTGGCGGGGGTGCTGGCTGGGGGTGTCATCTTGTGGACGTTGCGACGGCAGCCATGGGCGCGAGCGGGTCTCTTTGGATTTGGTTTTTTTGTGGTGGCGCTGTTGCCGGTGCTCGGATTCGTCGACGTGTTCTATTTTCGCTACTCCTTTGTCGCGGATCATTTCCAGTATCTGGCGAGTCTGGGCGTTATCGCGTGCGCCACGAGCGGGATCACATATGCCGTAGATCGCAGCAGATCGTCATCGGCACGGGTGGGGAACATCATTTATCCGGCGCTGCTGGTGACGCTGGCCGGGCTGACGTGGAGGCAGAATCAGATTTACCACGACCCGGAAACACTCTGGCGCGATACGCTGGCCAAGAATCCCAACGCCTGGATGGTGCATTACAATCTGGGGGAAGCCTTGTGGCAGGCGGGCCGGCGCGAGGAGTCCATCACGCAGTACGAGCAGGCGTTGGAACTCAACCCCGATTATGCCGAGGCGCATTTCAACCTGGGCTTTGCCCTGGTGCAATTGGGCAAGGTTCCGGAGGGCATCGGGCAGTACGAGCAGGCACTGCGGATCAACCCCGATTATGCCGAAGCCCACTACAATCTCGGGGACGTGCTGTGGCGAACAGGCCAGATCGAGGGGGCCATCAGGGAGTACGAGCAGGCGCTGCGGGTCAAACCCGATTATGCCAAAGCACACAATAACCTCGGGGTTGCCCTGGTACGCCTGGGCCGGTTCCGGGAGGCGATTGGACATTACCAGCAGGTGGTACGACTCACCCCGGGTCAGCCGGCGGCGCATTTCAACCTCGGAACGGCTCTACTGCAGGTCGGCAAGCCGTCAGATGCGGCGGCGCAATTCACGGAGACGTTGCAACTCAAACCCGATGATGCCGCGGCGCACTGCAATTTGGGAAGCGCCCTGCTCCAACTGGGCCGGGTTCCGGAAGCGATCGAACAATTCCAGGAAACGTTGCGCCTTCAGCCGGATTACCCGGATGCGCATTTCAATTTGGGAAATGCTTTGGCGGCATCCGGCAAACTGACCGACGCCCGGGATCAGTACGAGCAGGCCTTGCGCCGCAAGCCCAACGACGCCGAGGCGCACAACGATCTGGGCCTCGTCCTTTTCCAACTCGGCAAGGTCGCGGACGCGAAAGCCCAGTACGAAGCTGCGTTACGCATCAATTCCGATTGTGTCGATGCGCACTACAATCTGGGGATCGCCTTGGAACAAACAGGCGAAGTCCGCGAGGCGATGGGACACTACGAGCAGGCGCTCCGGATCAAGCCCGACCTCGCCAAAGTGCGGAACGCGCTCACCCGACTCCAAGCTCGACAGTAAACCGGGTCCGACGGAGCCGAACCGAAGGTGAGACGCGCCGAATGTTTTCCGACGGCGCAACTTGTATGATTCTTTCGCATAAAAAGTGGGGCGCGACCGCCATGCGCGTCGTTCTGCGGAATTTTACACACCTTTTACTTAACAGATCTCCAAACTGCCGTACACTCGTCTCGTGTGCCAGAGAACACACAGGAGGAGATCATGAATCTGCGGACCGCACTGTTTCTGGTCGGTTTACCCTATACACCTGACGGGGTACGCCCAGCCATCACCCCGTGTAAGGTTGGGAGTCGAATATGAAAGCGAAGTCGGATCTCTGTCTGGGTGGTCTGGCCAAAGCACTCTCCCGAGGACTCGTCTTAATTGTCTGTTTCTTCTTCGGCAACGCTCGCATATACCCCGACACGTTATACGTGTCAGACTTTGCCAATAATGCGATTGAGAGATTCGATTCAAGTGGAAATGGGGAAGTATTTGCGAATACAGATTTGGACGGGCCTCTGGGCATTGCCTTTGACAGCAGCGGTAATCTCTATGTAGCGAACCAGAACAACAACACGATTGTGAGGTTCGACACCGGCGGAAACGGGACGGTTTTTGCAAACGCCAACTCCGGTCTGGACATTCCTCACGGCCTCGCGTTTGACACGAACGGCAATCTCTATGTGTCGAATGTGGGCAACAGCACAATTGTTAAGCTCGACGCGAACGGAAATGGGACGGTCTTCAGCACAGCGGGCTTGAACGTGCCTAGTGGACTCGCGTTCGATAGCAGTGGCAATCTCTACGCTGCGAATTGGGGTGACAGCACAGTTGTGAGATTTGATTCGAGCGGAAACGAGTCCCTCTTCGCTACGGGCTTAGACTACCCGCAGGGACTTGCGTTTGACAGCAGCGGGAATCTTTTCGCCGTGAACTATGGCGATAATGGACCCATCGGGCACGCCACCGTTGAGAAGTTTGCCCCAGATGGAACGAGCTCACTGTTCGCCAACTCCTACATGTATAGGCCCGCAGACTTAGCCTTCGATAGCGGAGGCAATCTCTATGTGGCCAGCACTGGCAACTCTCGGATTGTGAAATTCGATTCGACTGGAAACGCGTTTGTGTTCGCAGATCAGAGCTCGGGCGTCCCCTACACCTTCTTCCCCTACGGCATCGCTGTACAGGTTCCAAAGCCCACAATTACGCTACTCGGGGACAATCCGCTCACAAACGAGTGCCACACGGCCTTCACCGACCCAGGTGCCACAGCGTCGGAAGACGGAACTGACTTGAGCAGCAACATTGTCGTGAGTGGGACGATGGACGCCAATATGCCCGGTACTTACACCCTGACCTACACTGTCGTGGATGCGTTGGGCAACCGAGCCACGGCCACCCGGACCATTATTGTGGTGGATACCACGCCGCCCGTCATTACCTGCCCGGCCAACATCGTGGTGAGCGCGGTTTTTCCAAAAGGTGTGTTTGTCAGTTTTGTGGTCACCGCAACCGATGAATGCTCGACCGCCACCGTCACCAGCACGCCGTCCAGTGGCAGCTTGTTTGCCATTGGCGACACGACAGTCACATGCACCGCGATCGACGGCTCAGGCAACCAATCTGCATGTCATTTCAACGTGCACGTCAAAGGCGCGGCGGAACAGATCAATGACCTCATCGCTCTGGTACGCGCCCTCAATCTCAAGCCGTGGACGACGTATGTCCTCACCGCCGAGCTCCAATCCGCTTCCAACGCGTTGCGCCGGGGTAACACCCGCGCCGCCTGCATCGACCTCGACGTCTTCATTTTTGAAGTGGATGTGCAGACATGGTGGGGACAGATCTGGCCCCCATCACGGGCCCGCCTCTTGGTTCGTCAAGCCCAACGCATCCAGAACGTCTTGGGTTGCGACCACTGGTTCGGTCCCGGCCATTATTGAGTTTTCGCTCCTGCACGCCCTGCGGGGGTTACACCCCTCTCGCCACGGCCAGCGCAATCACATCTTTCGCTCCGGCATGACGCATCGTCTTGGCGCAACTGTCCATCGTGGCACCGGTCGGAAACATGTAGCGAAGATGCCGCCTTGACATCACGACCAGCAGCCAATCCGGCGTGTTTTCTGAAAACTAGCGGGTGCCCGCAAACTAAACGGTGGTGCATCCTGGGCGAGGCCAGGTGAGTCTTGGGAGAAGCGCAGCCACCATTTGTCGATTGTTCACGGGCACCCACTGCCTAACGTGAACAGGATCTGCTCTCGGGGAGGTGGGGGTGAAGACACCCCGGCATTGAGCAACATTTCCTGTCCTCATAATTCCAGAGCCTAGGCAGTACGTCATCCGCGCACAATGGGGTGAATACCCCATGGAGAAAAGAATCGTGCCATTCGCCATTCTCCCCGGAATGGCGGTGCGCCGGGTTTTCTAGGGTGAATTCCCGGTCGGAAATAGGGAATGTAGTAATTTCGCCTTTCCACGGAACGCCTCTACGGTCTGGTGTGATGAACCAGACCCCCAATGCGCCGCCCACTCCCGACAACTTTCCCCAACCGCTCCGCACGTTGGTGGTGGATGATTCCTTCAGGTTCTTGAAGGCCTTGTGCGCTTACTTACAGACAGAACCGTTGTTTCAAGTGGTCGGTACCGCGATGGATGGCGGGGAGGCGCTGCACATGGCGGAATTCCTCGGGCTGGACTTAATCTTGATGGATCTAAACATGCCGGTCATGGACGGCTTGCAAGCAACGGCGATTCTGCGCCGCCGCGTGCCCAACATGCGGATTATCATCATGACGACGGAGCACCCGGCCACAGCCGAGGCGAAGGCACGGGCCCATGGCGCACACGGCTTCATTTGGAAACCACGGATCATAGGCGATCTGATAACCGAGGTTCATCACGCATGGCAACAGACGTAATTCCTCACAACGACTCTGACCTGCCTCAGTCCAATCCTTACACCACGGGCGGGTCTGCCGGGGTCAGGCAGGATGTCATTCTCGTCATCGACGATGACACCGAAGTCTTGAATAGCGTTCGCAGGTTGTTGAAACGCGAAGGCTGGGTGGTGCTGACCGTCTCCGACCCCCTGGAAGGCCTCCAGATGTATGAGACTCTTTGGCCGGAAATCCAATTGGTGCTGTTGGACTACTTCATGCCCAACCTCCGCGGGGACGAAGTCTTTGAACGGCTGCAACGCATCAACCCGCATGTTCGTGTCCTGTTAACAACCGCGTGTGACGGCGACGTCTCACAGGAGATGCTCCAGGGTGGACTTTGTGGCTTCGTCCAGAAACCAGTCTCGCCGCGAGACCTCATTCGCAGGATTCACCACGCCATGAATCACCATGACCCGCTGGCGCCCCCGTACCTGCCCGTAACTGCTCAAATCGATCAGAACAGTTGAGATCACATGATTTATGAGGCTGGTACGCTGTCCTGCCGGGGTTACACTCCTCTCGCCACGGCCAGCGCGATAACCTCCCTCGCCCCGGCCCCGCGCAACGTCCTGGCGCAACTGTCCGTCGTGGCGCCGGTCGTAAACACATCGTCCAACAGGACGAGGCGTTTGGCTTTGAAGACTGCCTCATTGCGCACGGCGAATGCCCCGCGCAGATTCCGCGCCCGGGCTTCGGCATCGAGTTTGGTTTGGGTCCCGGTATCCTTGACGCGGCGCACCTTCCCTTTGAGAACGGGAACATCGAAAGCCCGGCTCAACCCGGCCGCGAGGTGCTCCGCTTGGTTGAACTCGCGCTGCCGTCGCTTCCGCGGGTGCAACGGCACGGGAACGATGCCATCGATTTCGCGCCAGTCGATCCAGCGTTGCGCCGCCCCCCGCAGCCAATCCACGAGATGCCCGCCGAAATACATCTCGATATACTATCCATTAAGCACCATGGGAACTGGCGCCCTACATGGACTGTTCAAGATCGAATCATCACCAGCATCATCTTGAACCGACGCACCGCCTTCAACGCATGCGGCTTGTTGGCAGGCATGATGATGATTTCTCCTGCACGGACCTGGTGAGTCTTGCCTGAAATCGTGATCTCTGCCTCCCCATCGAGGATGTGTGTCAACGCATCAAACGGGGCCGTGTGCTCGCTCAATCCTTGACCTGCATCAAATGCAAACACAGTCAGCGTGCCCGTCTTTGCCTTCAGGATCTCGCGGCTGACAACGGCATCCGCTTGATAGTCGATCAGGTCGACAACCTTGTGAGGGAGCACCCCCAGTTTGCCAACGGTCTTGGGTTTCTCATCGGTTTTCATTTCACTGCTCCGAGCTGGCCGCTATCAATGATACCCTGCGATGCAACTCAGCGTTTACCATGACTCCCCTCGCCCGCGATGGTAGCGACTCGCCGTCGGTTGTCAATTCCCCGCCGGGCAAATCCAGGGTGGTATCAATCAGCAGAATGATGTGTCCACCCGTTGGCGCGCTTACACTCCTCTCGCCACGGCCAGCGCAATAACCTCCCGCGCCCCGGCCCCGCGCAACGTCTTGGCGCAACTGTCCATCGTGGCGCCGGTCGTAAAAACATCGTCCAACAACACAAGTCGTTTGCCTTTGAAAATTGTCTCATCGCGCACGGCGAATGCCCCGCGCAGATTCCGCGCCCGGGCTTCGGCATCGAGTTTGGTTTGCGTCCCGGTATCCTTGACGCGGCGCACCTTCCCTTTGAGAACGGGAACATCGAAAGCCCGGCTCAACCCGGCCGCAAGGTACTCGGCCTGATTGAACTCGCGCTGGCGTTGTTTGCGCGGGTGCAGCGGCACGGGAACGATGCCGTCGATCTCGCGCCAGTCAATCCAGCGTTGCGCCGCCCCCCGCAGCCAATCCACCAGATGCCGGCCGAAATACATCTCGCGATTGTATTTGAATCGCAAGATGCAGTCGCGGACGACCCCTTGCGCGCGGCAGGCGCATACGGTCCGGCTGAAATAGAACCGCAGATCCTGGCAATAACCGCAGACGAACGTCTCGCCCGTCACCGTCCCCGGAAACGGCGAGGCGCATTGTCGACAGAACGGCGGCTCAATCAGTTTGGCCGAGGACACGCAGGCGGGGCAGACGATGCCGGGGTCGGTGTCGGCCAGGGGACAACCGCAGAACGGACAATTCCGCGGCCAGACCAGGTCTAGCGCGCGCCGTGCCCAGAGTTGGACAGCCCGGGACCGCCCAGTGGTTTGAATATCGTCTGGCATAACCACACCATCAGCACGAGGAGCACCACGAGCATCGGCCACGACGCCACGTCCTGCGTGACATCGACGGTCGCCGACCAGCGCATGAACTCGTTGACCAGCACCCAGCCCGCGTGCAGTCCGATCGGCAGATATAATGCCTCCGTTTTGGCGTATGCCAACCCCAAAACGCAGCCAACCAGAAACAGCGACACGAACCCAACGAAAACGCCTTTCTGAACCAACGACTGCGACACGATCCAGACAAGGCACTTTCCGCCGCTGGCCCACGTGACCTCGTTGGCCGGGATGTTCACGCCATTCGGTTTGAGGAAGTGCACCGCCGAATACACCACGCTGGCCAATGCCACGGCGACGGCCATGTTCATGCGACGCTGGAGCGCGCCTTGGAGCGCCCCGCGAAAAAACGTTTCCTCGATGACCGCGACCGCCACACCCACAAAAAAGAATTTCACCGCGCCGCCCGCCATTTCTGCCGAAGTCCTGGTGAACGCCAGCCGGTGGCCTCCGAAGACGACGAGGAAGGTAATCATGACTGTCAGTGTTGCCACGCCGAGGAGGTATCCGCCCAGGGCATGACGCCACCAGTCGCGCGCCCGCACATACCCGATATCGCTCCAAAAGCGAAAACCGATGACGCGCCGCATCGGCCACAGCCCGGCCAGCGCGACGAGCATGATCGATCGGTCAAAGATCCGATGGAACGGATATGTTGCGTAAACATGAAGAGCGTTTACCCGAGGGGCCACCTGTTGCACGGCCCAGAAGAGCCATGGGGCAAGCAGCGCGCCGATCAGGATGATGGCGACGAAATAAAGGCCGATGACACGGGACGCTCTCAATTACGTTTCGGTAGGCCGCTGAAGTTCCTGGGGCGTAAACACCTTGCGCCGTTGGATTTCATTGTCGAGCTTTTCCGACGGCGTGCCGGGGCCGATGATTTCCGTATAGCGAATCGAGCCATAGGGAATCCAGTACATCTTGCTGTCCGCCTCGACCGGCCGTTCCTGGGGCACCGCCGATTCCAAATCCGGATGCTCCTGAAACCGGCGTCCGCTGACGCGCACCCCGGTTTCATCAACGTCGGTAATGATGCCGCGAACAATTTCCCGTGGTGTTTGCTGGTGAAACCTCCGCAACACCACTTTCACTCGCTGGTTGAGTAATCCTTTTGTGTCCATTCGTTCCTCTGCGGCCCGGCGGAACCGCCGCGCCCTACCCACGGCTTTGGCAGGGCGGGCTGGCTCAACCCGGCATTGGATAATATTCTGAAGCGGCCCCTATTGCGTGGTAATGTCGCCGTCCTGCAGTTTCAGCGCCTTGACCTTCGCCGATTGACGATCAATCGGGTTCTCAACCACCGGCGGTTGCGCCTCGCTCGATTGGCTTGGCGCCATTGAGTCGATCCTGTCACTGCGGGGCGGCGGCGCAGCCCGATTCGGTTGGTTCGGTGCCATCGAGCCGATACGGTCACTATTTGGCGGCTGCGCCTCGCTCGATTGGCTCGGCGCCGTTGAGCCGATGATGCCACTGGGCGGCGGCGCCGCGTTATTCGTCCCCGAACTACCCTTGGGGAAGTACCGCTCTTCTAACTCTTCGCTCACGCCCATCTGTTGCAAGCGGCGCTTGGCTTCGGCAACGGCCACCAGGTCGGAGCGTAAAACGACGGGGCGGATGAAGATGATCAACTCCGTGCGCGTCTTGCTGTTCGTCTGGCTCTTGAAGAGTTGGCCGACAAACGGAATGTCGCCCAAGAACGGCGTCTTGGTCGCCGACACCGTCTTCGTCCGCTGGATCGAACCGCCGAGAACAATGGTGCTCCTGTCTTGCACCGCCAGCGACGATTTCGCTTCCCGCTTGTTAATGATGGGAACGGTCGTGCCGCCAATATTCACGTTGGCCCCGAGATCGTTCACTTTCTGCTCGATGTCCATCCGCACGTAGCCGTCGGGATTGATCCGCGGTGTCACGTGCAACTCGATGGCGACGTCTTCGTATTGGATACTGGCGGTCACGCCGGAGGTGGACAACGTGCCAGAACCGCTGACGAGCGTGGACGTCTGCGACGTCGGCACAGGCACGGACTGGCCCACGATGATGTCCGCCTCCTGGTTGTCCATCGTTTGAATGACGGGCGTGGAGAGTATTTTGCTGTTGGACGTAGTGGCGAGCGCGTGAATGACCATGTCGAGGTTCAAATTCCTAAACGTGGTAAAGTAGGTAAGACCCGAGCCCGCAGACAGGGCCGCCGACGTCAAATTGGTGGCCGCCGAGTTGAGTTGAACGGGCGTATTGCCGTCGGTGTTGTTGCCGCCCGTGCCGTAAATCGAGCGGTGCTGCTCCAAGCGTTCGAACAAGTCCACGCCCACGTCCAGCTCATTGTTGAGCGTCAGTTCGGCGATCACGACTTCGATCTGCACCTGAGCGACAGACGTGTCGAGGCTCTTGACCAGTTCCTGGATGCGCGCCATGTCCTCCTTGGTGGCCATCACCAGCAAGCAATTCGTCCGCGGATCGGGCAGGATGTGGACGCCTTCCGCGTACTGCAGGAAGCCCGTGTTCGCGGCACCAGCGCCAGCACTACTGCTCATCGTCGGGGCCGGCACGGACGGAGCGCGCGCGCCCGAGGTGGTCGTGCCGGTCGAGGACGTGGTCCGCCGTGTCGAAGAGGAGGAGGAGGAGGAAACCGATCCGCCCGTGATCAATGCATTCAGCAACCCGGCCACATCCTCGGCGGTGGCGTAATTGAGCAGGATCACTCTCATCACGACATCGGGCTCGACCTTCGCGTCCAGCTCGGCAATCAGCCGGTCGAAGAACCCGAAATTGGTGATCCGGGTCAATATGAACAGTTTGTTCGTTCGATCATCAGCCGCCATGATGACCTTTCCCTCGACAACCGATTCTTCGCCGGTTGCCTGTGTCTGACCCTGACCCTGCGACGCAGGCCGCCGGATGGGAGACGGCACTTGTCCTGATTGACTGGGCGCGGCGGCGTGGGTGCCCGCTTGCTCGGCGTCCTGGATGATGCTCTGGAGCCGCGCCATGACTTCGGCGGCTTTGGCGTGCTTGAGGACGTACGACCGCATTTCCATCCGTAGCGCCGAGGGTTGATCGACATAGGTGACAATCTCCATCATTTGCTTCAAGTTCGCCGCAGTCTCCGAAATCAGGATGCTGTTCGAATCTTGCAGCGCCATCAACTGGCCATACGGATGGAGGTACGGTTGCAGCACAGGAACGACATCCGAAGCCTTGGCGTTCTTCAGGGGGATAATCTGCGTGCCCAAGGTGTCGGCCGGCGCGATCACGCGCCCGACCGGGAGACCTTCCTGCTTGGCCGTGTTGATCTGTACGATTTTCAAGAACTTCTCACCAAGCGGTATCGCCGCGATGTTGTTGATCGCCAGCACGCTATCGAGGGCCTGAATCGCCTCGTCCTTGGTCAGTTTGGACTGGCTGCGAAAATTGATCTGCGCGTTGATGTTTGGCGCGGAGATGATCGAGCGGCCCGTGAGCCGCGAATACCAGTCGAGGATCGCGGTAATCGGCGCTCCTTGAAATTCGAAGTCGATGACGGCTTGATCCGACTGGGCCGGGCGGGCCGATGCCGGAGCGGGTGACGGCGGTGGTGGTGGCCGAATTGGCGGCGCGGGTTGTGCCGGCGTTTTGGCAGCGGCGGCGACACTGGAGCCTTGCGGTGGTCGCGCTGGCGGTGGAGCCGGAGCAGCCACTACGGGCGGCGGCGTATGCGGGATGTCCAGGAGTTGCTTCGGCAGGCCATTGGTATTGGTGGCTGTGGTCGCCTTGTTGGTTTTGTCGGTATCCGCTTCCCGGTTGGGATCGGTTTGGGAAACCGTGTTGGTTCTGTCCTCGGCGTACGCGACGCTACGCGGTCGAATACCCGTCAGGATGGCCAGCCATGTCGATACGGCCACAGTCAATAAACTCAATCTCAGCTTTCTCACTTATCCTCCCCGTCGAAACGGAATACGGCGAACACCCGATTGCGTGGGCATGGGCGGCTGCTGCCCGGGTTGCCCTGGCTGGCCAGGGGCCGGCGGGCCGCCGGGCGCCGCGCCACTTCCCGGTTTGGCCTCCAGCATCAACGTGGCGACTTCCAGGTCCTGTTTCAAAACAAGCTTGGTCGCGCCATTCTCTGACTTTTCAATCTTCACAACCTTCACCGGGCCGATACTTTCACCTTCCGCCTTGAAATCGACGCGCTTGGTGTCATTCTCTTGGATGATCGCGAGTAGCGGCTGATCATCGCCCTCCCTGGCAATCCCCACGAATGTGAAGCGTGTCGAAAAACCGGGTTGTGGGGCGTTGTCAGGCGATGCGCCCATTTGCCCGAACGGCGCGCGGTCCAGGATGATCTGGTACCGCGAAAAATCGCGGGTTGGCTCCGTCGCGCCCGCCGGCACTCCGCCCAGCGCGGCCGTTATGGCGCACAGAATCGCCAGATACTTGCTGGTTCCCGAACTCACGATTTCGGCCCCACCGGTTTGGCAGCGAGCGCCCGCACCTGGATATCGCAGCGGAGAATACTCTGATTCTCAGTTCGTGGGGTGACCTGCAATTGCTCCACGCTCACAAAACCAGCAGCGGTCTGCAATGCAAACAGAAACCGGACCAAAGAATCCGTGGTCGCTTCCACGGCCAACTGCTCCGGCAGGACGCGATAGACACCTTTGTCCTCTTCCAACATCGGACGACTGGAACTGATTTGCACGCCCGAATTCTTGGCGACGTCCAAGATTTTCTTGCCCACATCCGAACTCTGTTGAAAACTCTCGGTGCGCTGTCCAAGGCTTTGTTTGAGTTCGTCATATTGCTTCTGCCACTGCTTTTCGTGATCGATCGTCGCCTTCATCACGGCGAGTTGCCGTTGCTGCGTCTCGAGCTTTTCGCCCGCCGACTGCCAATTCCGCCACAGTGGTCTGACCACGAAAAAATTGACGACAAGGACGATCACCGTAATGGTGATCACCAGCAGGTTACGCTCTCGTTTCGTGACAGCCATAAAATATCAGGGTATTGCCGCCGTCATGGCGGTTTTGAGAGTACAAGTGAGGGCAAATTTCGTCAAGCCACCCGCCTCCGTGGCGGAACGTTCCGCCACCACCTTCGAAAACAGATCGCATTTCTCCAGTCGGCTTTGGAAATCGAGCGCCAAGGTTGGTGTCGGCGCCTGTCCCTTGATGGTGACCGCCTGGTCCTTCTTGTAAACGAACGACGTCAGTTTCACGTTGTCGGGCAGGAGCGTAGCGACCTCGCGCAAGACCTCCAGGGCCGAAGATTTCATGTCGAGTTGCTTGGACATGGCGAGCAACTCGCTCTGTAATGCTTTCGCCTTTTGAAACTCGGCCTGTCGGGTGTTGATCTCGTTGTCCACCCGGTACAGGCGCGAATTCCTCAACACCAGAAAACTCAGAAACACCGCCAACGCCGCCGCGTAGACGACCGCCACCGCAATTGCCCCACGAATAAGATGTTGGCGGAACGCGGCGGTCTGCCGCTTCAGACGCCATTCGTCCGGCAGCAGGTTCAAGGGGGGCGCTCCGGTGCCCGCACATTCCAGACACAGGCTGAGTCCGGGCGACGGCACCGCGCCATTCGTCAGGAACGACGTCGCCGTACTCAGTCCACTCGCAACCCGCTCGGCGAGCAATTTTGCCGGTTCATCGTGGGTGAGGAAGATGACGCTACCCCGGGCGCGCTGGGGCTGGCCGGCTTCGGCGGCAACGAACGTGCGTTGCAGTTCTTCCCGAAGAATCGATTCGGAATCCGCGCCAAGCACAATGGACCGTACGGCCAGTATCACCCCGTGTGAATAGACAATCACGTCCGCCGTAGCCGGGCCAAGCATCACCAGCACGTTTCGGTTGTCGTCCGTTGCCAGCAGATTGCGTTTGCCCAACGCGCGGAACATCGCCAGGGCGTCGACCGAGACGATTTCCGCCTGCAGTCCTGCCGTCTCCAGCGCTTCCACGCGCTCATTCACCGTCGCTTTCCGGGCGATGGCGACCAGCACGCGCGTCTGGCCGTCCACGATGTCCAGCGGCTCGAAACTGTAAACGACCTCCTCCAGCGGCAGGGGGGTGATGTTGTCGATCTGAAGGTCGAGCATCTGCTTCAATTCCGCAGGGTCGGTCGCCGGCAAACGCAGGATCTGGCAGAGCACGTCTCCGCAATCCACGGATGTCACAACGTGATGTTCGCCCGGATTGAACTGCTGACGCAGCAACTGGGCGGCGTACTGCCATTGCAACGGCGCATCGGCAGCGGCTTCCGGCGGAACCGCGCTGGCCGTCGCCTCCTGAACGACAGTGACTTCCGCGCCTTCCAGACGCGCGGTGGTCAGTTCGAGCCGGGAACCGCCAAACGCCACCGCCGCCCATCCGCGGGCCTGGCCGATGTGCGCCAACTTGCGGGGATTGAGGCTCGGCCTCACAATCCCTCCTTTATCTCTTGCCACATAACGATGTCAATGGTGCCATTGTCACGGCGCACGGTGGCCTGGATCGTGTGCTTCACGCCGCCGACTTCACCGGTGGATTTGATCGTGAAAAACGAGGATTTCACATCCACCGCCCCTTGCACCACCGGACTGGTCGCTGCACCAAGGTTGGCGGTTCTCCAAAAGTCACCCGTGTCTTGAAACGGTAAATCATCGTCCGTCCCCGGGATGCCGTCGGCGCCGTCTCGTCGGGCCAGCACGGCTTGCACCTGCACGTCATTGAGCCCAAGCCATGCCTGCAGCACGGTGGGTGACGCCGTGTTCACGTTGACCGTACCCGAGCTCATGGTGGTAAACAGGTCGGCCAGTCCGGGTTGCGCCGGGTCCTTGTCGGTCGCCGGCGTTCCATGAAACAATTCCGGTGTCACGCCGCGGATTAGCAGCAACTCCTCCACCCGATCCAGCGGTGCGTTTTTGGCGCGATAGGGCGGCGAAAGGCTCATGTAGTAATCCGTCTTCGCGCCGTTCAGGCGGTGGAGGTCACCAGCCTCCTTCCAATCGAGAATGGAATCGACAATGATGTCGCCATCCGACGGATCGACGCTGAGCAGACTCATCAACTGCATCAGTTGCGCTTCGGACTCACTGTTGATCGGCATCTTGGACTCTTCGTCCATGATCTTCACATTGAACACTCCATCACCGAGTTCATGGTTCACATAGAGCTCTTCGTTGGTTGCCCAGTCCTGATTGAGCGCATCGTACCCGGCGTCCGCAGCCGATTGCTGGTGCAGCAGCAATTGCATCTTCGCCACTTCAATTCCCGAGCGTGCCAGCATCTCGGCTTTCAGTTCCTTGCGCGCGTAGGAGGCGATCTGCGTCTCGACGTGCATGGTGAAGGCAAACCCGCTAATCAGCAAGGACAATACCATGATCACCCACAGGACGATGACGATGGCCACTCCTCGCTGATCTTCGAGGCGACAAGTCTCTGGAGCGCGTCGGCTCATTGCGTCGTCGACGCTCCTCCCCCGGTCAGGTCGACGGAACGGCGTTGCACCTCATTGGTCGTGTTTTCTGCACTCGTCTGACCGGAAATCCCGCCGGCGGCGACAAACGCGGCCACCGGAATGTCCACCGCACGCGTGACGACGACGGGTGGGAACCGACCGCCCCGCTCTCCAAAGACCACCGTGTACTCCACGGCCGAGGGTGGGAGGCTGTCTTCTTCCCATTTGTCGGACCAACTCCCGTCCCGCGGGTCACGGTAACGGACGTAGAACCCGCTGACGTCCATGGAAATCACATGCGCTTGCAGCGGCTCCAACGATTTGTCATCGTTCGGGCGCAATGCCGGTTCATTCACCAGGGCCAGGTAGGTGCGCCGATACTGGTCCTGCTCCAGGGAAATGATCACTCGCCGCATCCCGGCCGAAACGGTTTCGCTCGGCGGAAGGAACGCGTCCGAAGCGGTGACAAAACTGATGCTGTCACCGAGGCCGGGGTTCTTGGTGGCGACAAAGGCGTACAGGGCGGCGGATGGCGTAAAGAAGATCGCGGATTGCGTCAGGTCCATCAGTGCATCCATCACGATGCGTTCGCGTTGAAAAGCTTCGCTGACGTCGCTGCCGCGCCGCCAGGAGTTTAACGCTGCGCTCCACGTGCTGTACACGCACGTGATGAGCATGCCGAGAACGGCAACGGCTAGTAATACCTCCAGCAGCGTGAAGCCAGCCTGTGTTCGGTGTGAATGGCGGGATGGCATGCTCATCGTGTTTTGTCGGGCAGATACCGGTACTCGACGACCGATTCGCTGACCTCTTTTCCACGCTCGTACCAATACACGGTGATCGTCTGCTGCCACAGGCCCTCAATGTCCGTGCCTTCAAATCTCCGCGTCCACGAGTAGCCCGGGTAATCATCGAACGTACCCTGTTGATCGAGAATATCCGTTGGCCGTTCGGCGCGAAACTCGTAACTCTTGTTGGCCAGAAGGATATCGGACACCGCGTAAGTCTGGACAGACCGCGCGCCGGCCACACAGCGCCCCAGGCCTTCCAGAAGCACAAACCCGCTCATCGCGAGGATGAACACCGCCAGCAGCACCTCCAGCAGGAGGAAGCCGGCTTTGTCCCGTGTGGGCGTCACAAGGCGACATTGACGGACAGGTTTCATAGCTTAATGGGCCACAACATACCCCGGCACGTCACGGGATCGACAATGACTTCCAAGGCACTCCCCTTCTCGACGCCATGAAGCGTCACGGCAAAGGCATCGCACGTGCCGTTCGGGTAAAAAGTGGCCTCGACCTGGCCCCTGCCTTGGGGCATGAGTTCGCCCAATTGGGCGGAGGACAACTCGATGCGGGAGGGCATCGGGATTGACTTGAGAACCTGCGCTTCGCCAGAGGAACTGTCGGCGGTATCGTTGGTGGTGGCTTGCATCAGCCAGATCGTCTGAAGGTCCATGTCGATGTGGTAGCCCACCTTTTGCTGGTGCAACACGGCATTGAGCTTGGCGAACTCGCAACTCGTCGCGATCGTGCGCCCCGTCGCATTCAGTACCTCAGCGTTATAGGAGCGCACGAAACTGGGGGCCGTCACCGCAATGATGATGGCAATGATGAACACCGCGATGCTCAACTCGATCAGCGTGAAACCGCTCTCGCGAAGACGCGTATCATTGCCAGTTGCCAACATCATCTTCGTTCCCCGCGACGCCATCGGGACCGGGCGAGAACAGGTCGTAGCCGGTCGTGTTATGGGTGCCCGGATTCTGGTAAAAGTAATCGTGGTACCATGGATCCTTCCGGATGACCGCTGGCTGCAGATACGGGCCTTTCCAATTGCCTGGCACCGGCGCGCTGGTTGGCGCCACAATCAACGCTTGCAGCCCCTGCTCGGTGGTGGGCAGTATCCCGTTGTCCAAATAATACAAATCGAGCGCGGACGAAAAGTTGTGGATTTGATCTTGGCACGCTGTCTTCTTCGATTCCCCGATCTTGGGAGCCAGATTCACAACGGCTACGCCGACGAGCATACTGATGATGATCACCACCAGGAGGATTTCCAGCAGCGTGAAGCCCGCCTCCGCGCTACGGTTGTGTTGGGGTCTGTTGTTCATTGCTGTCTCCTCAATCTCATTTCCCGATTCCTGACGTGATGGAGAATACCGCCATCAATATGCTCATGACGATACCGCCGACAACAATCGCCATGATAATGATAATCACGGGTTCAAGCAACGTCGTGAATATCTTCAGCATCCGCGAGAGTTCCTGCTCGTAGGCATCGGCGATGTTCTTGAGCGCGGGCACCACCGCGCCGCTCTCTTCCCCGACGGCCAGCATGTCGATCAGTAACGGCGGAAACACCTTGCCCTTGCTGAGCGGCTGGCTGATGCTCGTGCCGTCGGTCACCCGTGTGCGCGCCTCACGAATCTCGTTGGCGATGACGCGGTTGGTCATGGTGTCTTCGACAATCTGCAGCGCCGTGAGCACGGGCACGCCGTTTTCCAAGAGCGTCGCCAGGGTCCGCGCGAACTGGGCCAGCGCGTTGGCCATGAGGATGTTCCCGAAGACCGGCAGCCGCAACTTCAAGACATCGATCGCCAGCTTCCCCTCCGGGGTTCGAGCGCGAATCCGATAGACCGTCACCCCGACGACAACCAAAAGGACCCCGATCCACCAGTAGGACACGAACTTGTCGCTGATCCCGATGAGGATCCGGGTCGGCAATGGCATGGTGGTACCCATTTCCTTGAACATGGCCGAAAACCGCGGCACCATCACCAGCATGAAAAAAACGATCGTGCAGATGCCGACCGCGACGATAATCAACGGATAGATCAGGGCGCCAATAACTTTCTCGCGCACCTCGGCCATTTGCTCCTGATGTTTCCCCAAGCGCAGGAGCACGTCGTCCAGGGAGCCACTGGCTTCACCCGCCTTGATCAGGTTCACGAAAAATCGGGAGAAAGTTCTGGGGTGTTTTGCCAGTGAATCGGACAGGCTCTCGCCCTGGACGATGCCGTTGCGCAATTCACTCAAGATGGCCCCCAGGGCCCTCTTCTGTGACCGGCGTTCCAGGGTGCCGAGCGCCTGGCTCAGCGACATCCCGGATTTCAGAAGGCTGGACAGTTGCTGGGTGAACATGAGCACATCACGGGATTTGACCCGGTTGCGGTACCGGTTGGCCTTGTCCTGGGCCAACTGATCCGCTTCGGCCGAATCGACCTCCAGCGGGAAAAAGCCCAGCTTGGTCAACTCGGCCAATGCCGCGCGACGGTCCCCGGCGGCAAGGGACCCGTTCACCAGTTCGCCAGCGCGCGTCTTGGCTTTGTATTGGAACATCGGCATGTGATTGTCCTTAGTTCGACACCGGACAGGATACTTTGTTCCACGCGGTGCTCAATCTCAAAAGCACGAGTCGCACCACATTCCGCCCCGCATCGGGCGATGGCGATCGACTCACGTGCCGGCCAGTTCTTCATCTTCCTGGGTGACGCGGGCGATTTCTTCCACGGTCGTCTGCCCCAGACGGACCTTGTCCCAGCCATCATCACGGAGCGTCTTCATCCCCTGGCTGATCGCCATTTGCTTGATGGCGCTGGACGAGGCGCGTTCAATGATCAAGGGCCGCAACGCCTCCGACATCACCAGGATTTCGTAGATGGCCGAGCGCCCCTTGAATCCGGTAAACCGGCACTCTTCGCAGCCCCGTCCACGGTAGAATTTCACCTTCCCGATGTCCTGGGCGGGAAATCCGACTTCGCGGAGAAATTCGAGCCCGGGTTTGTACTCCTCTTTGCACGCCTTGCAATTCGTGCGAATCAGGCGCTGGGCAATCAGCGCCTCGACCGACGAACTCACCAGAAACGGCTCGATGCCCATATCGATCAATCGCGTGATCGCGCCGGGCGCGTCGTTCGTGTGGAGGGTGGAGAACACCAGGTGCCCCGTCAGCGCCGCGCGAATGGCGATCTCCGCCGTTTCCAGGTCGCGCACTTCACCGACCATGATCACGTCGGGGTCTTGCCGCAAAATGTGGCGTAGTCCGCTCGCAAACGTCAGTCCAATTTCCGACTTCACCGAAATCTGGTTGACGCCGGGCAGTTCGTATTCGACGGGTTCCTCGATGGTGATGATTCGTTGGTCGATTGAATTGATCGTGCTGAGAAACGCGTACAACGACGTGGATTTGCCCGAACCGGTGGGCCCGGTGACGAGGATGATTCCGTGCGGCATATCAATCAGTTTGCGGATGATCTTTTCCTCGTCTTTGTTCAGGCCCAAACTCTCGAGCCCGAGAAAGATGCTGCTGCGCGTCAGCAACCGCAAGCTGACGCTTTCCCCATACGCCGTCGGGATGGTCGAGACACGCACGTCGATTTCTGCGCCGCTGCTGCGGACGTTGATGCGCCCGTCCTGCGGGAGGCGGCGTTCGGCAATGTCCATGTTGGACATGACCTTGATGCGGGAAATGATCGCGGCCTGGAACCGCTTCAGGTGCGGCGGCACGGGCGTCTGGTGCAGCACGCCATCCACGCGATAGCGGATCCGCAGGTCATTCTCCATCGGTTCCATGTGAATGTCCGTCGCCCGCTCCTTGTACGCCTCGCCGATGATCTGGTTCACAAACTTGACGACGCTCGCCTCCTGGTCGCCGCTTTCCAAATCGTCCTTCGTCACCTCGGCGATGTCATCGATGTCCAGCACGTTCTTCTGCAACAATTCGTCCAGTGTCTCCGCGCCGACGCCGTAATAGCGTTTCAAGGCCTTGGCAATGTCGGCTTGCGTGCAGAGCGCCAACTGGACGCGCGATTTCGTCACGAGCCGGACGGCTTCGAGCATGGTGATATCGAACGGATCATTGGCAGCCACCAGTAACGTCCCGTTCTCGGCGCGCATCGGCATGACGTTGTGCTGGAACACCACTTTGGTCGGGACCTTCTGGCGCGCCACCGCATCGATCTCTTTGTCGGTGATCCGCGTGAACGGCAGATGCAGCGCCTGGGCCAGGCTTTGGAGCAGTTTTTCTTCGGGGGCAACTCCCGATTTCACCAGCGTTGTGATCAGCGGTTGCGCAGCGGATTGCGGGGCCGAGAGCGCCTCGGAAATCTGCTTGTCCGTAAAAAGTCCCGTCTGCTGAAGCAGTTGCCGCAGATCCACCGGTATTGTATCGACAGTCGCTGCCATCACGTTTTCACCGCTACGATATGGGACACCACAATCCTTGTCAATGTCACAAGGAATCTGCGACTTTTAGAAAAAAGATGGTCGGGTTGCCCCGTCCCGCGTCATCGACTGAAAACCTGCTAGGGTAAGAGTGCAGCCGTGAGTCAGTTCACCGAGTCGTGAACGCGGCTCGTCGCGAGTGCTCCTCGCCACGAGCGGCTTCGGTGTTGCTGTTTGGTTGCCGTTCCGTCACTCGCGGCTGCGCTCCTCCAATCATGTTCATGGCAGCAGCACGCGGACCCGGTAGTACCGTGGCGGGGTGTTGGTCGCGCCGCCGCTGTCGAGCATGTTGGTCACGATGCCGGTTCCGGTCCCGCCGCCGAGGATGTTGGTGGCGCCAGCGGAGGGCACGGGCAGGAAGGTCCCGTTGTAACTGCCGTCGGCGGCACCGGTGGAGTATTCCAGTATGTTGGTCCGCAATGCGATGCCCGGCATCCAATTGGTGTCGCCATTGGCCCCCAGATAAATCACGTTAATGTCCGTGGTGTTCGTCGTGGCGATGCTGATGATGTGCAGGTACGCCGCCGGGTTGGTGGGATTGAAGCCCACCAGGAATTTGTTGGTGTTGCTCATGCCGGTGCCGTCGGCATCGGCTTCCGGCGCGCCATTGGGGCTGGTGGTGTAGCCGAAGTAGAACTGCCGCCAGCATGCATACGCGTCGATAGGGATGGTGTAATCCGCCACCACGGGCAGGTGATCGGTGGTGTTCGTAAGGTCCAAATACAGTGTCGTGGCGGGGAGGTTGAACCGATTGGTCAGAATCGGGTCAAGATCGTTCAGTGCGGTATTGCCATTGGCAGTCACGGAGCTACCATACGGCAGCGAGGCATTGTTGCCGAACGTGTGGAAGGTTCCCGGAACGTACTGCAAGCCCCCCGCCACGTCGTAATACACATTGCTCGTCATCACCTGAAGATCGTCCCGGTACAGAAGATTACCGGCCGACTCGCTTAGCATGAACAAGATCGCGGGATTGGTCGTAGGGTCGCTCCAGTCGATGTTGGTCGCCGCGGATGTGTATGGCCCCCAATCAATGTTGAGAGGATCGACTCCCTGGCCCTGCCTTACGCCGTCAGGGGCACTGTTGGAGCAGATGGTCTGGTACGCTGGTTCACTGCTGTTGTCGTCGGGGTTGTAATCGCCGACGTAGAGCACCCGGGCATTGGCGGGACAGTTGGTCGATTCGTCATTGCGGATGATCGTGGCTTCGACGAGTCGAGAGGCTGCGGGGCCGGCACCCGGACTCGCCGAGTAGTGGCTCACGTAGATGTAAAACTCATTATTCGTCGTCGGCGTGACACCGGCTGGCGCGAACTCGTATCGCATTACCTCTCGAGGCGTGCCGCCCGGGTCCACCGGGACGGAGGCCAGGAGTTGCACGGTGTTGGTGTTGTACACGAGGGCATTGGGCCCGCCTCCCGTGGCGGGGCGGGTGGACAAAGCTTGGTAGGGGCTCATCGCATAACCGGCCGGAATGCCATAGTATGCGTAGAAGGCATTCAACCCGTCGACGATCGGCTGGACCGTGTTGGTGTTGCTGGTCGTCTCCTGCAACGCGAGAATGTCGATTGGCTGAGCCGGGTCGCCATTCACAATCTCTTCACCAATTCCTTCGAGCACGCCGCCGCTGGTCAGATTTGAGCTGGTGTAGGGGATTGTGCTGTCGTAAGGAGCAATCAACCCGGGTTGCGGAAGGGCGTACTGAGCACCGGCCTGGCTCTGATCGGCATTAATGTTGTACGTAACAATGCGGATCGTTCGGGTACCGACCAATCCGGGAGCCGAAGGGACGGGAACCGCGGTAAACGCGAGCGGGACTATCTCGACGGGCAAACCTGGATACACCTCCACATACCCGGTGACGTTGACCGGTCCGGTCGGAATGGCGGTGCCAATCATCGCTCCATCAACTGAATCAACCGTCACCCAGAAATACATTATCATGATGTTGCCGCCGCCGTCTTTGACGTAGTAAGTCGTGTTGCTATTCGGGAAGTTACCCGATGCAGGAATGGTGGTGGCTGAATCCGTGTAAATCGTGACGTTCTGCACCTGCAGCACGTAGCCCGCCTGGTTTTGAGGAATCGTGGTCGACGCGGTCAATTGCGGAATCGTGAAGACGGGAGGTGTGGGCACCGAATTCCCCGTGGAAACCTGAGTGAGGCTGCTCATCGAGCCAATCTCCGGAATCTGGTGATATGGAGAATACGTACCGGCTGCGTTTACAGCATCCCCCACGGCTGGGGTGTAGCTACCGGGTAGGGGGCCGTGGAGGTCAATTGCCCCTGACGAATCCTGAACAAGAATCTCCCAATTGTTGTAGGTATACCCATTAACCGTAAAGCCGCCACCCTGAGACGCGATGGCGGTGACAACGGGACTGGAGTCGAGGCTGACGGCAGTGCCGGTGGAATACCCTTCGATGGTGGCAATATGGTCGGCCCCGGCGTTCGCTCCGAACAAAACCACGGCTGATGCAATAACACCAACTCCAAACTTGTTCATTTCCTACTCGCCCAATTTAACGTTGCTCTTCGTAAACTCGCTTGTAAGGCGTCTCAAACATGTGTTTGTGTGGAAACGCGTGTGTGAATTTTGGGGAACGCGACATTCGATAGCGCCCGCCCTCGCCACGCGAACATTCAGTTACCTACAATGGGAAACTCACCATGTTCTCCAAATCGAGTTCAAGTTTTCATTTCCCCGGGTCCGCTTCTTGGCAGGCCCAGCCAACTCGCAGCTTCGCCACTAGTGGAGTTTATCACCAAGTCAATCCTCCCGGCAAGCACATTCGGGGCTTCCAAGGTAGGCTCAAGAAGGAAGGGCTTCGCGAACCGTGTTCGGGACGGTACGGTCTCACAAGAGAAGCGGCAGTAACACCGACCTCAACATCCGTACTCCGTCAGCTGGACACCCTCCATCCATCGTGCGGGCCATTCGGCTGGCGTGGCGCGACTGCCCCGACCTCGGAGTCGGGGTATTCTCCGTTGAAAAATGACTGGACAGTAGGTATATGATTGTGTATATTCGGCGCGGTTTGGTTGTTCTTTGATATAGGGGAGCAGAAACGGATTAACGCTCAACGTTAAACGTTCAACACTCAACGCTCAAGGAAGGCGGGCGAAACGACGGCCCCAACCTCGAAGTCGGGGTAAACTCGCCGGACGGCCGGTTCCGCGCCCAGCGGACGCGGCTACAGCCGAACCACGGCCTACGACACCGGGAACGGCGGCATACACCCGTCGGACGGGGCATGCCGTCCTACAATGTTGTGCGAGGGGGATCCCCCCATAATATGTAAAATTACCAAACGAAGCCAATTTTTTCGGGTGTTGGAGGTTGTGGAGTAGCTTGAGGGATAAGCAGTTAGGAATCCAAGTGGGACAATTTGTCACTTGGCTTCGTTTTGTCAAAAATGGCTTCGTTTGGGGGTCCGGAGCAAGGGTTGGGTCGAATTTGAGCCCCGACATCGGGTGTCGGGGCTACAGGTCGCGGCCCCACCGAGGGCGGTCTCAACATCCGTGCCCCGTCAGCCATGTCCACCTGTTTACCAATGTCCGGCCTGATGGCGGATGGAGAATTCCTGGTAGTGGGTCTTGGGGAGTTCGGCGAGGAAACGAGAGGGACGCTGGAATCCGCCCGAGTCGCCGGCGGTCATGCGAAAAACCGGGTACGTGAGATACAGTTCGTCCTTCGCCCGGGTCACGGCGACGTAAAACAACCGGCGTTCTTCCTCCTCGCCTTCCAAATTGTCGAGAGAACGCGCGAGCGGGAACATGCCGTCGCACAAACCGATCACGAACACGGCGCGCCATTCCTGCCCTTTCGCCTGGTGCACGGTGCTGAGCCGGACAAATTCCTGCTCGTTGGACGCCAGCAAGGACGCGTCCTCGGCTTCGAGGTTGGTGAGCAGCGCCAGTTGGCTGAGGAAATCGTCGATGGTATCGAACTGCATCGCGAACGAGGCCAGTTGATGCAAATCCTCCTCGCGGGTCCGCGCGTTGGGAAACTTCACCTTCAGGTAGCTGGCATAGAAACCGTCGATAATCTGCTCGATCATCTCCGCCGCGCGTTTCGGTTGCATCTGGCGCAATTGATTCAACACCTGCGCGGCCTTCTTCCAGTCATCGACCGCCTTTTTCGGGATCGCCTCGCTGGTCAAGAGCAACGGTTTGCCAGCGGACAACACGGGATGAAACTTTCCCCAGAGTTTGTCGGCGGTCTTGGCGCCGATGCCGGCGAGCAACTTGAGGATGCGCTTGAAGGCCATCTCGTCTTGTGGATTGACAGCAACTTTCAGGAAACAACTGACGTCCTTCACATGCGCCTGCTCGAAAAATCGCAGGCCACTGGTGATGACGTACGGGATGTTCCGCCGCGTCAGTTCCATCTGCAATTCCATGGCGTGGTAATGCGCGCGATACAGCACGGCCACGTCGTTGAGCGGCACGCCTTCATCGCGCAATTCGAGAATGCGTTGCGCGACGAATTGCGACTGCTGGTTGCTGTCGGGGCACGGGATGAGCCACGGTTTTGCGCCGCCGGAGCGAACCGCCGTAAGGTTCTTCGCGAACTGGTGAATGTTGCCCTTGATGGCGTCGTTGGCGAGCGCGAGGATGCTGGGCACGCTGCGGTAGTTGACCTCGATCTTGAACGTGCGCGCGCTCGGGTAGCGCTGCGGGAATCCGAGGATGTTGCGGTAGTTCGCCCCGCGCCATGAATAAATTGATTGCGCATCATCGCCGACAACCATCAGATTGCGGTGCACCGTCGCGATGGCATCGATCAAATCTGCCTGGATCTTGTTCGTGTCCTGATACTCGTCGACCAACACATGCAGAAACTGCTCGCGATAGCGCGCGGCGACCTCGTCGTGCTCCTGAAACAACCGCAGCGTGTTGACGAGCAGGTCATCGTAGTCCATCGCGTTGGCCTTGAGTTTGCGTTCGCGGTACACCTCGCGCAACGTCTTGATCGGTCCCGCCAGATGCGAGAAATAATCGTATTGCTCGGCCAACACCTGTTCGACGGTGCGCTCCGTATTCACCGCCAGCGAGTAAATCTCCGCCAACACGTCGCCTTTCGGAAAACGCTCCTGCTTGGTGTCGATACCCGCCTCGGCCACGCACGCATCGAGCATGTCCTTTGCATCTTCACGGTCGAGAATGGTGAAATCCTGGCCGTAACCGAGGAGCTTGGCATGTCGGCGTAGGATTCGATTGCCGATGTGATGGAACGTGCCTCCCCAAATGGCGGAGATATCCGTCGGCAACAGGTTCTCCACGCGTCGCAGCATTTCCTTGGCAGCCTTGTTGGTAAACGTAAGGAGCAGAATCCGACCCGGCGGCACGTCATGTTCAACCAACCACGCCACGCGATACGTGAGCGTGCGCGTCTTGCCGCTGCCCGCGCCCGCAATGACCAGCATCGGCCCCGAGTTCACCGTGCCGTCGGCACCCGTGGCCGTCACGGCGGCGAACTGCTGGTCATTGAGTTCCACCCGGTAATCGATGTGGAGGTCCCGCGGCCCATGCGCGGGCTTCAAAATGTACTCAGGAGCCATCGAGACAGTATTGCCTGTTACTACTTCAGCGCCAGCGCGAACATCACAGCCGCCACCAGGCTGAGCACCGCCAGCATTCCCGCCGGCATAAACCGCCGCTTCTTGGCGTAGCGAATGGCGAACAATACCAACAACAGTAGTGCAATGACCTCTGCCGCCACGAGACAGGCCTGCGAGCCTTGCCACACGCCGAACCCGCTGGCCAGCAGCACTAACCCGAAACCAACGCCCGAGATCAGCGAGGCTTTGCTGCCCACCCTGACGAATCCCCCTATGCCGCCCAAAATCATGATTACGCCGTACACCCACACCTCAATTGCCGTATTTTCCATGCTGACCACCTTAACCGATGGGCAGCGACTTTGTCCAGAGTACGGGAAAGCCGGTTCTTCCATCCCGTCGACACGAAATATCCTCGACATTCCCGCCGGGAAAATGGTTTGCTCAATGCGGAGTAGTCAAGGAAGACATCATGACCAATTTCCGGATTCTGGCGACCATTGTGCTCATCGGATTTCTCAGTTGCCGCTGTGACGCCATCACAAACTACGTCGTGTGGACCAGGCTCTACAGCTTCACCGGAGGCGCCGACGGCGGGATCCCGGAATCCTGGCTTATCCAGGCCGGTGACGGCACTTTCTACGGCACGACGTCGCAGGGGGGCGCTAACAACAGCGGCACAGTGTTCCGGATCACATCGGCGGGCACGCTGACGACCTTGTACAACTTCACGGGCGGCAATGACGGAGCCACCCCGATCGCCGGCCTCTTCCAGGGCAGCGACAGCAATTTCTACGGCATGACGACGCGCGGCGGCATCAATGACACGGGCACGGTCTTTCAGATCACGTCTGCCGGGACATTGACCACACTGCATGGCTTCACCGGCGGCACCGATGGCGGTTACCCGCTGGGAGGGGTCATCCAGGGCGGTGACGGGAATTTCTACGGGACAACGTCCCAAGGTGGCGCCAACAACACCGGCACCGTCTTCCAGATCACCTCGGCCGGGACATTCACCACCTTGTATTCCTTTCTCGGCGGCACCAATGGCGCCATCCCAGAAGCCGGGCTTGTTCAGGCCACGGATGGCAACTTCTATGGAACGACCTCGATCGGCGGCTCCAACACCTACGGCACGGTATTCTCGATCAGCTCCAATGGCGCGTTCACGACGGTCTATCAGCTCAACAAGGCCGACGGACGCTACCCAGCCGCCGCGCTCATCCAGAGTTTCTCCGACGGAGACTTCTACGGAACGACCCGCCTCGGCGGGGATCGTGGGGAGGGAACCGCGTTCAAGGTCAGTTCGCAAGGGACGTTTACCACACTCTTCGACTTTGGCGGGTCGGACGGCGAAAGGCCCAGCTCGTCTCTCCTGCAAGCCCAAGACGGTTTGTTTTACGGCACGACCTTCCTCGAGGGGTACCACTACGGCACGCTGTTTCAAATGGACTCGAATGGCGTGTTCAACACCTTGGCCAGTTTCCTCGGTGACATCAACGGTGGTGTCCCCTATGCGGCACTGGTTCAGGGCGCCGATCGATATTTTTACGGGACGACCGGCTACGGTGGCCCCGGCCTGCACGGGACCGTGTTCCGATTCACGGCGTTCCCGGGCGGAACCTATACCGGTCTCGCCACGCAAACCAACGCCCTTTCCGCGGCCAGTTCTGGCTTTGTCAATCTTCACCTGCGGTTCACAGGGTATTTCACGGCCAAGCTCACGATGGGGAATAAGTCGTCTACGTTCCATGGAACATTTGATCCTTCGGGCAACGCAACGAACCTTGTCCCCCCCACTGGCCGGAATCCATTCCAGCTCATTTTGCATGTGAATGACGTCGGCGGCGGGACCAACCAAATCGATGGCACCATCTCGAATGAGGTGTTTACGTCCGAACTGCTGTCGGATGCTGCGGGAGTGTTCGCCAGCACGAATCCCTGCCCTCAGCGCGGCAAATTTACCTTCATCATCTCCCCAGCCAACACCAACGACACGACGGTTCCTCAGGGATTCGGCTACGGAACGTTGACCGTGGCGAAACTCGGCAAGTTGCACATGAGGGGCGTCTTGGGCGACGGCACCCCGTTCCATGCGGACGGCGCCATTTCCGGGATCGGCACCTTCCCGATCTATGACTCCCTCTACAACCAAAAACTTGGCTCTGTCCTTGGCCGAATCACCTTCCCCGCCACCAATGCGTTCGGCGCGACGTTGACTTGGTTCAAACCCGCAACGTCAAAGAACCACTTCTACCCTGCCGAATTCACGACCAGCCCAACCTTGGAGGGCGCCGCCTACATCTCGCCGTCGCAAGGCGGTCCGACCGTTGCCGGAACCGCGCAAGTGACCCTGGGCGGCGGCAACCTGTCGAGCAACATCGTCAAAAGCGTGGTCATCGACTCCAATGGAGTCGCCACCGTCACGAATCCCGGTCCCGATAACCTGGCATTGTCGATTACGCCATCCACAGGCCTGTTCACCGGTGGCTTCACCAACTTGGACATCAACAAGATCGCGTTTTTCACCGGCTACCTGCTTCAGACCAACCAATCCGGCGCGGGCCTCTTCTTCGGAACCAATCAAACGGGCTACGTTCTCATCCAGCCCAGTCCCTGATCGAATTATCCGTCCGAAACCGTTTCCGCATTTCCAGCATTTCCTGGACGGTCATAAAAGAAGGCAGCCCTCTATTCCTGCGATCTTCCCTCCTTGCCTTCGTGTGAACCGTTCATGCTGTCGCGGCACCGCCATCTCGTCCACCGCCTAGTGCTACGACACACTTGATTTGATGGGTGAATTTGGGATGCTGGTTGCCACAAGGAGGTCGTATGGCAACCAAGTCGGTCGTACAACTCGGCGAGCCGCAGCGCCGTCAGTTGCGCGCG
>Ga0182014_10000344_pt1 | contig 59707 bp, 48 predicted proteins | sample 612S2DmetaG_FD_120489 | JGI IMG/M metagenome (GOLD analysis project Ga0182014, IMG submission 120489) | Permafrost microbial communities from Stordalen Mire, Sweden - 612S2D metaG | ecosystem: Environmental > Terrestrial > Soil > Wetlands > Permafrost | place: Sweden: Stordalen | collected... | reverse complement strand
TCCGCGAACTCAACCTTCTCGGGCAGGGTTCGACCATGGTCGAACCCTGCCCGAGAAACTTCCTCTACCTGTAAAGGATGTGTGGAGACAAACTGTAAAGCATGTCTGGAGACTTGACAGCTTGTTGCCCTTTTACAAAACTACTCGTTGAAAGGCCTTCTACGAGTTTTTCCGCAGCATCTAAAACCGTGCCCCTCCAAAGCGGCTCTACACCTACAAGAGATTTGCCCTAAAAAAGGCCGAAATCGGGCGAAATCCGCCTCAATTCCGGCCTTTTTGGGCCATTTGTTACTCGGTTTTAGACGGCTCGCACACGGCTACAGGCAGCGCGACCTGCTCGACGATCTCCAGACCGAAGCCCTGTAGGGCGGGAATGTGCATGGGGGTGTTCGAAAGCAGGCGAATGCGCTCGATGCCGAGGTCGGAGAGGATCTGGCTGCCGAGGCCGATGTTGCGCAGAATGCGTTTGGTGCGGTCCTGCGCGTCTTCGCCCTCGCGCAATTCGTGGTGAGTAAGAATACGGCCCGCGCCGGTGGAATCGGTGGCGGCGGAGTCCATTGCGGCGGAAGAGGCTGCATCGGCGGAATCAGCGGCAGACCGCTCGATCTCAAAACCGCGCGAGGCGTTGTGCAGGTAGAGCACCACGCCGCAACCGGCCTCGGCGATCATGCGCATCGACTGGTCGAGGGTTTCGCGGCAGTGGCAGTCGGCGCCGAAAAGGTCGCCGGCGGTGCAGCGGGGATGCACGCGAACCAGCACCGGACGCGGACAGACGGGACGAGGCTCGGAAGCGGCCGAATCGACGGCGACGGAATCAGAATCGCCATTTGCCTGCTGGGCTTGACCTGGACGCTGCGCCTGGCTCGAACGCTGCGCGGGGTCCGGATGCCGCACTGAGTCCAAATGCAGCGCGGGACAATCCGGGCAACAGTCGCCGCGCACCAGCGCGATGTGGCTTTCGCCACCGTTGATTTCGCTCTCGTAGGCGATCATGCGGAATTGGCCGTAGCGAGTCTGGATGGTGGTTTCTCCGGCGCGGAAGACGGTGCGCTCGTGGCGCATGCGGTAGCGGATCAGCTCGGCGACGGTGAGAATTCTGAGGCCATGCTCGCGGCAAAAGGGGATGAGGTCGGGAACGCGGGCCATGGTGCCGTCTTCCTTCATGACCTCGCAGATGACTCCGGCCGGAGTGAGGCCGGCCATGCGCGCCAGATCGACCGAAGCCTCGGTTTGGCCGGCGCGGACCAGCACGCCGCCGCCGCGGGCACGCAGGGGAAAGATGTGGCCGGGACGGGCCAGATCGGCGGCCGTCGAATGAGGATCGACGGCGGTTTTGATGGTCTGGGCGCGGTCGAAGGCCGAAATGCCGGTGGTGACCCCTTCGCGAGCCTCGATGGTCTCGGTAAAAGCGGTGCCGAAGCGCGAAGTGTTCTGCCGGCTCATGGGGAAGAGACGCAGATGGTCGGCGCGCTCCTCGGTGAGGCTGAGGCAGATCAGTCCCCGGCCGTACTTGGCCATAAAGTTAATGGCTTCGGGGGTGGCGAACTCGGCGGCCATGGTCAGGTCGCCCTCGTTTTCGCGATTCTCGTCGTCGGTTACGATCACCATGCGCCCCTGGCGGATCAGATCGAGAGCGCCGGGAACGTCAATAAAAGGAGGCTCGAAGGTATGTATGGATTGCGGCATGGGGATGCTTTTATTCTCGCATAAAGCAAAAGCGCCGCCCGAGGGGCGGCGCTTTTGACGAACTGGCCGAAATGCTACAACGTCGATTCAATCTCAAAACCCCAGGCCTCTAACAGGGCTTCTGGGATATATTTAGAGTTCTTGTTACGGCGCGCCCATTCGCGCAAGCGCGTAGACCGGATGTACTGGTCAGGGGGCAGCTTGAACTCTTTCGTAATCTGTTCAAAAGAAGTTACGGTGGGCACAACGGGGCCAATGGGCTCCGGTTTGCCCCAATTCGGATTTCCACGACGCTTTGCCATTGATTTTTATGTCCTTGAAAGGAGGATTTTTTCCTGACATTCTCGGCCGGGGGTAGGAATCAGCGTAGGCACGAGGAACACTATTGATTATTTTATGGATTTTTTATCCAAAAATCAATAGGAAAACAGGTCTTAAATAGGCGAAAATGGTATGTAAGACATCGCCTTCGTATATATTAACACATTGATTTAAATAAATATAGAGCAGGTGCATTGCTTTCACACGGCTTTAACTTTAATTTCTCTTTTATATGCGCTGGGCGGTGGGAGTGGAAGGAGAACAGGCCGAAGTGGGAGGATAGAACTATGAATACATTTTGGCCCACGGCTGCCGTGGGATTATTGTTGGCTGGCAGCGTTATACCCTGCCGCGGCGTGGAACTGACGGTAAACCGGCAGACGATAGAACGAACCATGAAGCAACAGCTTTTTAGCGGACCGAACGGCCGTTTCTACCTGAAGGGCAACGCGCAGTCCCCCTGCTACATCACGGCCGAGAACCCGCAATTGAGCTTTGCGCAGGGCCGGATCGTGGTGCGACTCAACATCCAAGGCAAAGTGGGCAAGACCTTTGGCAGTAAGTGCTTTGGCTTTAACGTGTCACTGCCGGCCGAAGTTTCGCTGGCGCCCGACGCGCAGGGCGAGACGATCGGCTTTAAAGACGCCCGGCTAGACAAAATCTCAGACCAGGCGGAGGTGAACTTTGTGCTGTCGCCGTTTTTGCGGAGGCAGGTGCCTTCGAGCATGAAGATCAATGCCGCCGAACTGCTGCGCAAGGAGCTGGCCAACTCGACGGCCACATCTGGCTACAAGGTGCGGCTAGACAGGCTAACTATCACCTCGATCCGCGCCGAGGGCGACAAACTGGCAGTGGACGCCGACGGCAACATCAGCGTAGAGTAAATTCGGTCCACGAGGTGGGACGGCGCTGGCGAAGCGGGCGGGCGAAGAACAGGCTTTCCGCCGCGTGAGGTCTGACCACTGCATTACAATAGGTGCGAGCCCACTCTTTTGTAGTGACGCCAATCCAGATTTCGGAGAAGTTATGCCTGAAGCATCGTGTGATATCGGCCTGATCGGCCTGGCAGTGATGGGACAGAATCTTGTCCTCAACATGAGCGACCACGGGTTCAAGGTGGCCGTTTTCAACCGCACCGTATCGAAGGTGGACGCTTTTTTGGCCAACGAGGCCAAGGGCAAAGAGATCTACGGCGGACACTCGATGGAGGAATTCATCGGGCTGCTGAAGCGGCCGCGCCGGGTGATGCTGATGGTGAAGGCCGGCGACACGGTGGATGAAATGATCGACAAGATCGCGTCGCATCTGGAAGCGGGCGACATCATCATCGACGGCGGCAACTCGAATTTTATGGATACGGCGCGGCGCACCAAGGCGCTGGCCGACAAGGGGATTTTATTCGTCGGCACCGGCGTTTCGGGCGGCGAAGAGGGCGCGCGGCGCGGTCCGTCGATCATGCCGGGGGGCAATCCGGCGGCTTGGCCGCACGTGAAGCCGATCTTTCAGGCAATCTCGGCCAAGGTCGAGGACGGCACGCCGTGCTGCGACTGGGTAGGCGAAAACGGCGCCGGGCACTTTGTGAAGATGGTGCACAACGGCATCGAGTACGGCGACATGCAGTTGATCTGCGAGGCCTACGACCTGCTGCACCGCGGGCTGGGGCTTACGCCCGACGAGCTGCACGACGTCTTCGCCGAGTGGAACAAGGGCGAGCTGGACAGCTACCTGATCGAAATTTCGCGCGACATCTTCGGCAAAAAGGACGAAGACGGCTCGCCGCTGGTGGACAAGATTCTGGACACGGCCGGGCAGAAGGGCACGGGCAAGTGGACGGTAATCAGCGCGCTTGACGCCGGCCAGCCGGTAACGCTGATCGGCGAATCGGTTTTTGCGCGCTGCCTGTCGGCGCTGAAGGAAGAGCGCGTCGAGGCGGAGAAGGTTCTGCGCGGGCCCAAGGCGGCGCTGAAGGTCGGCGACCGCGCCAGGTTCATAGAAGATGTGCGCCGAGCGCTGTTCTGCTCGAAGATCATCAGCTACACGCAGGGTTACATGCTGCTGCGCTCGGCCGAAAAAGAATATGGCTGGAAGCTGAACATGGGCGGCATCGCGCTGATGTGGCGCGGCGGCTGCATTATCCGCAGCCAGTTTTTGGGCAAGATCAAGGTGGCCTTCGACAAGAATCCCGAGCTCGACAATCTGCTGCTCGACAAATTCTTCTCGGGGCTGGTGAACAAGTACCAGGCCTCGTGGCGCAAGGCGATCATACAGGCGATCAAGATCGGCGTGCCGACGCCGGCGTTTTCAACGGCGCTGGCATTTTTCGACGGCTACCGCACGGCGCGGCTGCCGCAAAACCTGTTGCAGGCGCAGCGCGATTACTTTGGCGCGCATACCTACGAGCGCGTCGACAAACCGCGCGGCGAGTTCTTCCACACCGACTGGACCGGGCACGGAGGACGCATCTCGGCCTCGACGTATACGGCGTAAGAACAGTTGTCAGTAATCAGTTGTCAGTTATCAGCTCGTTTGTGACAACCGAAACTATGGGACGACGGCGGAATGTGGAAATATCATTTGCCGCAGCCAGCAAAATATAAATACGAAACAAAAAAGCGGCGATTTCCTTTCGAGGAGATCGCCGCTTTTGATTTTGTACAAACGACTAACGTTGCTACAGCAGATCCTCGACCGGCGCCGGGTCCATGTCGCTGTAGACCTGATTTTCGCCGCCCATGCCCCAGCAGAAGCTATAGGCATGCGTGGCCACGCCGGCATGAATCGACCAGAGCGGCGAGACGACAACTTCTTTGTCGCGCATGACGATGTGGCGGGTTTGCTGCGGCTGGCCCATCAGATGAAAGATGCGCTCCTTCTCCGGCAGGTTGAAGTACATGTAAATTTCTGAGCGGCGCGAGTGCGTGTGCGGCGGCATCGAGTTCCACACGCTGCCCGAATGCAGGTGCGTAACGCCCATAACGAGCTGGCAACTGCGCGCGCCTTCAAGATGAATGTATTTGCAAATGGTGCGCTCGTTCGCCGTCTCCGCGCTGCCCATGTCGGTAGGCAGAGCGTCTTCTTTGCGTACCAGCGCGACCGGATAGACGGCGTGGGCCGGATAACTTAACAGATAGAAGATCGCCGGCGCGGTTTTGTCTTTAGAGGCGAAGCTGATCTCTTTATTACCGCGGCCGATGTAGAGCACGTCGAGATTATTCAGCTCGTAACTTTTGCCTTCGACCTTCACGATGCCGGGCCCGCCGATATTGAGCGCGCCCAGCTCGCGGCGCTCGGTAAAGTAGTTGGCGCGCAGATCGGAATCAGTGGGCAGCGCAAGCTGCGCATCGAGCGGCGAAGCAAAACCAACGATGGCGCGCTCCAGTTCCACGTAATTCAGGTTGATTTTGCCCGGCGCATAAAGCGCGTTGAGCAAAAACGTATCGCGGAGTTCTTCCGTAGTCATGCGCGGATAGCGCACCGGATCGGCCAAGGTGATCATCTTCATCGTTTCTCCTGATGGGTTGGTTTCGCCGGCGGCGCGAAGCACGCTTCCCCGCCCTGCTGGCCGGCAAAAAACTTTACTTCAATTCTACTGCCGCACTTACTCGTACCGTGACCAGATGAAGAAGTTCCACTGCGTTCGTGTTTTCCCCGGTCTCAAAATCGAGACCGGGGGCACCCTCGGTAGTACAAATTTAAGCGGTCACGGAACTGGGGCATTTTTACCCATTCCGTAGAGTGCGGAATCGTGCTGAAGGTTGCCGCTCACTGAGGTTCGCGTCAACTCGGCGGTCATGAGTCCGATACGCTATGGGAAAAAATGCTCTACTGCTTCGGCGGCGCAAGCGGATTCCAGTTGTCGGCGCCGCGCAAGAAGATCGCGGGCTCATATTGTTTTGCCTCTTCCGGCGTAAGAAAGTGCGTGTGCGGATCGCGCTTGTCATGATTCGCGCCGGGACCGGTCGAATCGAATTCGGCGTAGTAAGCCGTGTCGAGCGAGTTGGTCTGGCCAGGATGCCATTCGCGCCAGCCGGCCGGGTCGATTTTGTCGCTCATGAATGTGCGCAGGAAAATGACGGTGGCGTAGGGCCGCCATGGCCGGCCGAGAAAAACCGGCGCGGTAACGCCGGCGTCAGCCGTGAGCTTGCAGCGATTGAAGACAAAGCCGGAGTCTTCGCCGGGGTAATGCTTGGACTGCGCGGTAATGAAGCCGCCGGCGTGAGGCGTGGAGTGCAGCTCGCAGTTTTCGAAGACAGCTTTGCTATCGCCGAAGATGAAGTCAACATTGCCGGCGATGGTGCAATCGGAGAAGTATTGGCGCGTGGAGATGCAATTGGTTCCGTCGGTGCCGCAACCGCGCGAGCCGAGAAAGAGCGTGTCTTGATTGCCGAGCAAACGCACGTTGTGGAAGATGGCGCGGTCGCCGGTGATAAGCAACGCCAGGGCCTGCGAGCCGGAGAACAACTGCGGATGGGTACGGTTGAAGTCGTTTTCGAAGGTGATGTTTTCGGCGGAGAAATCATCGGCGGTGACGTTGACGGTGGCCGAGTGAAAAGTTCCGCCATTTTCACCGGCGTTGCGGTCGTTGACGACGACGATCTTGCCCGCGTCGGAGCTGGCGCCAAGCAGCGTGATGTTGGGCTTATCGATGGTAAGCACTTCGCGATAGACGCCGGGCGCAACGGAGATGACCGCGCCACCGCTCTTGGGCGCCATGTCGAGAGCGCGCTGGATCGATGGATAATCACCGGAACCATCGGCGGCGACGGAAATGACGGCCGCTTTGCGCGGCGCGCCGGCGGCGTTGGTGGCACGCTGAGCAAACAGCGGCAATGCCAGGAACGAAAGGAATGTACATAGGAATCGCAACGAGACGGAACGCATAGATGCCTCCCTTAGCCCTGGCAGAACAGCCGCGCGAGATTTGCATACATCTTGGTGGACTGACCACCTGGACCATACACTGTAAGCAGGAAAAGGAACGATCGTCAAGTGCCCGGCGCCATTCGCCAAAGGGGCGACAGAAGGAGTTCTACGGTGAGAAAGATTTTTGTATTGGCAGCGGTGCTGCTGGCCGGTTTAGCAGCTCAAGCGCAGCCGGCCCAAAGGCCGGTGAAAATACGCATCGCGCTGGTGGGCGACTCCACGCAAGTGCGAAATACCGGCTACGGACTGGGTTTTTGCGCCAACCTGACCGACGAGGTGACCTGCCTGAACGAAGCCCATGGCGGAGCCAGCACGAAAACTTTTATGGCGGATGGGTTCTGGGCCAAAGCCCTGGCCGATAAGCCGGATTACATGCTGATTCAGTTCGGGCATAACGATCAGCAATCGCCGCTGCATCTGCCGCGCCAAACCAATCTACAAACCGAGTATCCGGCGAATTTGAAGCGGTACGTGGAAGAAGCCCGCGCGCACGGAATCGTTCCAGTGCTGGTGACGCCGATTAGCCGCCGTGAGTACAAAGCCGACGGCAAGATACACTCCGGCTTGCAGGCCCACGCCGACGCAATGAAAAAAGTAGCCGCCGAAGAACAGACGCCGCTGATCGATTTGCATGGCGACAGCATCGCCTACCTGAACACGCTGACCGAAGCGCAAGGCGACGCGCTGGGGCTCACCAAAAAAGATGAGCAGGGCAAGACGATCCCCGACAAAACGCATTTGAACTACGCGGGCTCGTATGTTTTTGGACGCATGGTTGCAGTGGATCTGGGCAAAGCCGTTCCCGCGCTGGCCAAGTATGTGCGGCCTACGGCGGCGGCATTGCCGCCCGATCTTGCGCACAACGTCGCCATACTGCATGGAGCGCCGGTGAAGATTGTGCTGGCCGGCGATTCGACGGTAAACAACGGCGGCGGCTGGGGAGCGGGCTTTTGCGCGCTGCTAACGCCGAATGTTACATGCGTAAATCTGGCGCGAAACGGGCGCAGCTCGAAGAGCTACTACGACGAGGGCGCGTGGAATGGCGTGCTGGCCGAACATGCGGATTTTATTCTGATTCAGTTCGGGCACAACGACATGCCGGGCAAAGGGCCGGCGCGCGAAACCGATCCGGAAACGAGCTACGCGGCAAATATGCGGCGCTACATTCGCGAAGCGCGGGCGGCCGGCGCGCAGCCGGTGATTGTGAGCTCGCTCTCGCGGCGAAATTACAAAGACGGCTTGCTGGTGGAAGATCTGACGGCTTACGCTCATGCGGCAAAGCGCGTGGCCAGCGAAGAAAGCGTGCCGGCAATCGATCTGAATGCCGAGAGCACGCGTCTGCTGCGAACCATGACGCAGGCGCAGGCAGACCAGTTCAATGCCGTCGGCCATCCGGACGCGACGGGAGTTAAAGATGACCGCACGCACTTGAACGCGCACGGAGCGGAGTTTTTTGGGCGGATGGTGGCCGACGATCTGGCGAAGATTTATCCCGAGCTCGGCCCAGACATTCAAGGCCAACCGACAACGCCGGCGAAGCCTTAAGGATTAGAGCATTTTTACCCATTCTGTAGAGTGCCGAATGAGGTAGAAGGTTGCCGCTCACAGGTGTTCGCGTCAACTCTGCGCTCTTTAATTTCTATACACCCATGGTAAAAATGCGCTAGCGGTATTTTCACAATTACCGTATGGTGAGCAGTTGTTTTTCCACCCCACCCTAGCCGCAAAGAACGCGGCTAGAATGGGGCACCCATATTTCGTACTTCCTATACACCAACGGTGAAAATGCTCTAGCGGCGCGGCGACTGCGACAAGATCCAGTGAACTAACTCGACGCCGGCGGCGTAGTTGTCGTATTCGGCAGGCAGCTTGCGGCCGTCGGCGTACTCGTTGTAGAGCCAGGGATCGACCATGGCGTAGACCGTACCTTTGCCATATTTAGCCGTGGCCATGAAGATGTCGCCGCGCTCTTCGAGGGCCGCGGTGGCGGGCTTGCTGACGGAAATCGTACAGACATCTTTCACGTAGATCGTGTGCGGGTGATGAAAGATCGGGCCGCCTCCGTCGATCGAGATCTTGCCCTGCTCCCAATTTGAGCCCACGACGTGTTTGCGCAGCAAATTGTTGAAGTGAATGCCGAATTTTTCCGCGATGACGTTGAAGTGCTCGAGATCGGCGAAGGACGCGTCGTTCTGCATGATTACGAGCACGCCGCCGGCGCGAACCCAGGCGGCGATCTGGCTGGCCTCCGCGTCGGTAGCGTAGTGCGGATGCGGATTTTTGGCGAGATTGTCGGGCGAGGCGATGAGATAGACCTGAGCGTTTTTCAAGTTGGCGAAGGTCGGCTCCGCGTCGAGCTCTTTTGTTTGCGCGCCGAAGTTCTGAAAGATGCGGCCGAAGATCGAGTAGCCGGGATCGTCCCAGGTATTCCATTTGTAGTGGAAGATGACCGGCTGGCCGAAGGCGTCAGTACGCCGCTGCGAGTTGAACCAGCCATCGACGAGAATGGTTTTGCCGCGACCGAGGCGGGCGTTTTCCGCTGTCTCGATTTCCGTGCTGGCGAGAAGAAACGCGCCCACGCCCTTGGGATCGTTGGCGACAACCTTTTCGCCGATGTAGTAGTTGTAACTGCCGTCGCGATAGGGATTGCCGCCCAGGCCGGCGGCGTGAACGGTGCCCGAAAGCGTAACGTCGTTTTCAGGCGCAACGCTTACGAAGCGATCGAGAATTCCCTTGTATCCGCGCTCGGCTTGGGCCAGATAGCGCGCGGGCAGATAGCCGCGACGCACGCCCTTGGCCAGCGCGTAAACAAAGATGCACGAAGCCGAGGACTCGAAGTAATTGCCCTTGCCGGAAGGCTTGTCGAGAACTTGGCTCCACAATCCAGTCGCCGGGTCTTGCACGCGGACCAGGGCGTCGGCGGTGCGCGAAAGAATGGCGAGAAGCTGCGCGCGGCCGAGATCGCCGGCGGGAAAATAGTCGAGCGTATCGATCAGCGCCATGATGTACCAGCCGTCGGCGCGGCCCCAAAACTCGTGCGACAGGCCGGTTTGCTTATTGGCCCAGCGCTCCTGTTTTGACTCGTCCCAACCGTGGTAAAGCAGCCCGGTTTTAGCGTCGCGCGCGTGCTGCTCGATAAGCGCGAACTGATGCGCGATGTCTTTGAACTCCTGCGGGTGATGAGCGAGCGCGGCATACTCGGCGCGAAAGGGCTCGGCCATGTAGAGGCCGTCGAGCCACATCTGGTTGGGGTAGCGCTGCTTGTGCCAGTAGCCGCCGGAGGGCGCGCGCGGCTGCTGTTTAAGTTGGTCAACAAGAAAGCTCGCGGCCGTCAGATAGCGTTTGTTTTGCGTAACGCCGTAGAGCAACAAGAGCTGACGGCCAAGCAGAATGTTATCGAGCTGATGCTCCTCGGGCTTGAGAGTGGGAATCGAACCATCAGGCGCAACCAGCGCGTCGACCGAGCTTTGGATGTAGCTGAAGTAGCGGCCGTCGGCGGTCGAGAGCCAGAGCGCGTCCATGCCTTCAAGCAGCGTGCCGAGTTCGTAATTCCAATAAGGCGGCCGCGCGCCGGCGGATGAAAAATTGCCATTGGGCCAGCGAGCAATGGCGGCGTCGGCCGTGCGCCGCGACCAGGAATATTCGTCGGCGTGAACGATCACACCAGCGACGGAAAACAGCAGCAGGCAGGCAAGAATACGAGATGCTTTCATCGCAGCTCCGGTCTTGGTCGATCATAACGCGTAAATTCCCGCGTTAAAAAGAGCGGGCTGCCGGAAAACCGGCAGCCCGCTGCTTGTCGATATGTAAACAGACTTAGAAGTTGATGTGCCCCGCAAACTGGAACTGACGGGGGTTGTTTGCCTGGCCGCTGACGGTACCGAAGCTGCTGCTACCTACCGATTGTGTGATCGAGCCTGCAGCGTTGGTCGAGGTGGTTCCGAACCAGACGTGGTTGACTACGTTGAACGCGCTGGCTTCAAAGACGAGCCGCAAGTGCTCCTTGGGCCAGATGTCGAAGGTGCGGCGCACAGTGGCGTCGATGTCGTAGTTACCGGGTCCGCGCAGGCCATAGGCGCCGTCGCGGGCAACATCGCCAATCACGTACTGATTGCCGCTGACTCCGCTGGTACCGCCGCTGGTGCCGCCGGTACCGGTAATAAGGAAAGCCTTCGGATCGATGTACTGAGTCGTTGCCAGCGACGTTCTGGTGGCCCCATGGCCCCATCCGCCATTTTGACGCACCTTGCCGGTATAGCTCGGATTGTAGGCGGGCATACAAGTTCCGCCCACACCGTTGCCGGCGCAGGAGGATTGGATAATCTGCAGCGGATTACCTCCGATGTAGGTGAAGATGCCGGAGAGCCGCCATCCACCCACCAGGTTGCTGACGATAGCATTGCCGCCGCCGATTTGCCCCTTGCCAAAGGGCAGGTTGTAGGTGGCCGAAGAGGAGAGGTTGTGACGCAGGTCGAAGACGCTCAGTGAGCGGTCGGCTTTGCCCATCACCCAGCCCTTGCCATTGGCGCCAACGCCGGCGGGAACGGCATAACCGGCGCGGGTAGTTCCGGCGTTGTCGATGCTCTTGCTGAAGGTGTAGTTCACCATCAGGGTGAGGCCATGCGCCAGCCGCTGATTGAGCGAAAGCTGTAGCGAGTTGAAGTTGGAGTTGCTGACCGCGTCGTTCTCGTTGGTCACACCCTTGTACTGCGGGAAGGGCAGCAACATCTGGCTGAAGGCCTGGCTCGTTGGGAAGCTCGCATACGGCAGGCTAATGCCCATCGCGGTCATCACGGCAGAACCTGAAGCATACGAGGTACCGAGAGGCGAGGTGCAGGAGGAAGTGGTCGACGGTTTATCTGACAAGCAAGCTCCCATCGATAGCCACTTGGGATCCAGCGCGTCCCCATAGTAACCGCGTACCAGAGAGGTGGTGCCGCTGGCGTTGGCTTGTCCTACCAGGTAGTGTCCTTCGTTGCCGACATAGCTGACGGTAATGTTCATGTCCCTGGTCAGGCTACGCTGAAAACCCACAGACCACGCCGTGAACTCCGGCGCGCGGCCCGAGTACTTGGGATCGAGATAGCCCAGCGTGGTGGAGATGTAGTCGGCGTTGGAGCTTGACAGGTTGGTGGAATAGTAGGTTCCGTAGCCAGCGTCGTAGATCGGCGGCGCTTTCACGGAATAAGAACCGCTGCTGGAGGTGACGCCAAACTGAGTATTGTACGGATCGTTGGCATAGCCATTGACCGTGTTGGTTCCGTAGCTGCTCAGGGCCGAAGCTCCGTTCAGGTAGAACGGCGGCAGGGAGACGCCGGGGCTGGCCGGGCTGGGAGCGACGGAATAGCCGAGTTCCAGCGCGCTTCCGGGCTGCGAGGCGTTGGCGTTACCGCCCGTGCCGCCGCCCAGCGCATAGTACATGCCGAACGATCCGCGGATGGTGGTCTTGTTGTCAACCGCATAGGCAAAGCCCAGGCGGGGACCGAAGTCCTTGTAGTTGGTTTTGATCGGAGTTTTGCAGTTACAGCTATTCGAGCCGTAGCCGGCAAACTCCAGCGCGCCCGGCGAGTAGGTATAGGGGTTTTGCACGGTGGTGTTGAGGAACGAGAAGCGGTTGAGCATCTCGTGGAAGGGAGGAAGGATGTCCCAGCGCAGACCGGCATTGATGGTCAGTTTGCTGCTTGCCTTCCAGTCGTCGTTCACATAGAACGCATAGGGACGGAAGCGCGTGCCCGTCTCTTGGGCGATCGACGCATATTGGTTGTAGGAACCCGAATCCACCGCACCCAGCATGAAGCTGGCAACATCGAAACCGCCCGATCCTGCTCCGCCGCTGGTTGTAATGTTGCTCGTCTCTGTACTCTTGTAGGCCAAAGAGAGCGGGCTGGTTCCCGTTTTGGCGGCTTGGTAGTTGTACTCCAGCAACTGGAGCTGGCCGCCGAAGGAGAGCGAATGCTTGCCGTGGACCCACAGCAGGTTGTCCACAAAGGTGTACGCGTTTGTAACATTACCGGCCGCAGTCTGCGGTCCCCATTGCGTGTTGCTGGAGGAACTGAACTTGACCGTCGGGAAGCTGTCTGTCGCTTGTCCGGCGGGCAGATTGCCAATCCCGATCGTCGAGTTGCCCGCGCCGTATGCCTCGGTGTTCAGCGTCGGGTTATAGGCCGGCGAGTAGTATTGCATGGCACCGTATTTGAACTGGTTGACCAGATTGTTGTTGATCGTGTAGGTGTGCTCGACCATGCCGTCCTTGGTGATGGGCGCGTAGATCTTGGCATACATGTAAGGCAAGGGCATCACGTCCGTGGTTTGGGAGCCGGAATTTCCAACCAACCCCTGACGGCCGACGGCACCGATGACGCTGAGGGTTTGTTTGCTGGTCAGGATGAAATCGAGGCGATCGGTCGTCGACCAGTTATTCAGGCCCCAAGCATAGGAACCGAGGTAGTTGTTGGTGAGGGTTTGCGCGGAAGCCTGGCCGCTGCCATACAGAGTGGAAGGCATCCACTTGAGCATCGCCGTGGCGATCGGCGAAACGTAGCGCGACGGAATCACGTTATACGATCCGCTGGTGCTCAACGCATCGCTGTTGGACCCGAACTGGTTACGGTAGTAATTCGATTTCGAGTAGTACTGCGTGATCGGGTTGTAGATCGGCACCGCTGTAGAGTTCAAGCCGTTGGGTGAAGTGGTGGCGGTGGTAGTGCTGCCATGAGCCAGCAGTTCGGAGAAGTCGCCGGTGCGCATCCGCTCGGTGGGGATGCTCTGATAGGCCGGCGTGGTCATCGTGCTAAAGCGGTAGCCCATGTAGTTAGTGAAGAAGAAGATCTTGTCTTTCAGCTTGCCAAATGGAACCAGCGGCCCGCTCAGCGTGATACCGTACTCGTTCATGTGCTCCGGAGACTTGTACCAGACCGTAGTGCCGGCGGTGTTCGTGTAGTGCGCGGGGATAAAGCCAGCCGCGTCCAGCTTGGTATTGCGGAAGATCTCGTAGACCGAGCCATGGTACTGTTTAGTGCCCGACTTGAGCGTGTAGTTTTCGATGCCCAGGCCGCGATACTCGGCCGAGTACGCCGAGGTTTTGAGCTGGAACTGATCGACGGCTTCGACGGAGATGGCCGACCAGATGTAGCGAGGGTCGCCGGCGACGTTCACCGAGGTGGCGGGAATGCCTTCGATATACATCTCCGAGGCGTTCTGGTTGCCGTTAACTACCATCGGCTCGTCGGTTGAGTCGTTTTTAGTGATGTTGCTGGAGACGCCCGGTATCAGCGTGGCAAAGTCAGTGACGCGGCGTTGATCGGGATGGCCCGGAGTACCCATTTCTAAAGGCAGCGATTGATAGGACTGGCCTTCCATTGCCGCGCCCAGCGTAGCGTTTTCGGTTTCCATCGCAGGCGGCGCGGTAGTGATGGTAATCGTTTCGCTGGCGGCGCCGACCTGCATCGTCAGGTTCAGGCCCTGTATTTGCATGCCGGCCACGTGAATGCTTTCACGAACGAGGGTCTCGAAGCCCTTGGCCGAGACCGTAATTCTGTAATCTCCTGGATCCAACGGCGCGAGTACATAGTAACCAGCTTTATCGGTTACACGGGTAAACTGGACGCCCGTGGATACGTTCCGCGCACTCACCTCAGCGCCCACAATGCTAGCACCCGCGGGATCGGAAACTGTTCCCTGGATGGTCGCCGTGGCACCGATTTGCGCATGTGCGCCCAGGGGCGCCATCATGACGACAAACAGCCACATCATGCCGGTCCATGCGGCCAAACGCAGAAAGCCGCGCGGTGCGTTTACGGATGCCTTCTTCTTCTCCCATTCGCTTCCAAAGGCAAATCGCCTCATGTGATGCCTCCACTAGGTTCAACTCTTGCTTCGCTATGCGGCATTCCTATTCGTTGACTGAAGATCGTTTTAACCGAAAAACAGCGTGCGTGGTCCGACCACATTTTTGAAGCGGAATAAGTTTTATACACATCGGACAAAACTGTCAATAGTGCGAAAGCACAATTTTGGTTTGATTTATCTAAGAAACGAGATTGAGCTTTTGCGCATATCTTCCATGAGTTGACGCACATACAACGAGACGAAAGCGCACAGGGGCCGGACAACCCCGGCTCAAGCATGAGGGATCAGCGCTGGCCCGTATGCGCTGTTAAGCGATTAAGAATAAGCGGTATAGGAAAGGCACGCCGATCGAGCCGCGGACGCGGCCGAGAGCGGAGCTTTGCCGCATCTTCTCCGCGGCCCCTTGCGAAAGCCGGCGCCCGCGACGGGCAAAAACGCGGTGTTTTGCGCCTATAAGCCGATGACTTGCATCGTTTGATCCTTGAGAAAAATATTCGGCGAGCAGAAAGGAGGCACGGAGAGAGGCGACAGAATTTTGACTTGGGAGGATGCGTGGAAGTACCACCCAAGGCGCAAAAGAGCATTTTCACCGTTGCTCGTAAAATGCGAAGTCTTTTTCAACCCACCTCGACGGTGAAGGTGGGGCACCCACATTTCCGCTGCACCATCGGTGAAGGTGCGCTCGCAATGGCTCGCCAGGAAGAGAGGCCGGACGGCTAGAGCATTTTTACCAATGCTGCAGAGTGCCGAATCGTGCTGAAGGTTGCCGCTCACTGATGTTCGCGTCAACTCGGCGATCCTGAGTTCATACACCTTTGGTAAAAATGCTCTCGCTTTTGGCTTCGCCGGGCTTGCGGTCGGCGGGACGTTCGAGCCCCTGCGCGGCCTGCGCCAATTGCAGGTGTTGCTCCATCAGGTCATGCGCCTCTTTACTCTTATGCGCGCGGATGGCGTGGTAGAGCTTGCGATGCATTTCAGCCGACTGATGAATGTCTATAGAGCGCTCCACTGTCTTGCGGCGGGAGTCATAAAGCGCCGAGGTGATGGTCTCGATCACGGCGGCCAGAATGGGATTGCCGGAGGCCTGGGAAACGATGCGGTGAAAGGCCAGATCGTGGATCAGGTAATCCGAGGGGCTGCTGAGGGCCGCGAACATTTCGGCGACTTCTTCGGCCAGGGCGGCATGATGCTCTTCTTTGCCCCGCTCGGCGGCCAGCGTGGCCAGATTGCTTTCCAGAATGATGCGCGCCTCGAACATCTGCCAGGATTGGAAGCCGTGCAGCGCGCCGATCAGGCTGAGAGAGGTTTTGCCAAACTGCGCGGGACCGTCGGCGACAAAGGTGCCCACGCCGTGGCGAACCTTCATGATGCCCATGGCGGCCAGATAGCCGATGCCGGTGCGCAGGCTGGCGCGACTGATTTTGAGGGTACGGGCAAACTCCCGCTCGGGAGGAATTTTGTCGCCGGGTTGCAGGGTTCCGTTCTCGATCAGCGAGCGGATGTGGTTAACCACCTGCATGGCGCGGTGCGTACCGGGCTCGTTCTGTTTTCCCCGAGACATAAAAAGTTGTGGCCTTCTGACCATTCCAAGAAGTATGAGACGTACTGAGATTATCACCGAAAACCCCGAAACCGGAAAAGATGTCGCGATTGAAACAGGGATTGCAAGACGAATGGTCCAGAGATAGTTTAGTATACTAGTGGTCTGACCTCAGCAGGATAGGCCCGATAAGAAGGCGAGGTATTTCTCATGATGCTGCTTCACGAAGATCGTTTATTTCCCGCCGAAGAAAGCGCCCGCAAAGTTGCCCGCGCGCTTTATGCCAGCATACGCAATCTGCCGATCATCAGCCCTCACGGGCATACGCAGGCATCATGGTTCGCCAGCAACGAGCCGTTTCCTGACCCGGCGACGCTGTTCGTTCAGCCCGACCACTACGTTTTCAGGATGCTCTACAGCCAGGGCGTCTCGCTCGACGATCTGGAGATCGGCCAGCCGGTGGTCAAAAATCCGCGCAAGGTGTGGCGGATCTTCGCCAGCAACTACCATCTGTTTCGCGGCACGCCGTCGCGCCTGTGGCTGGACTACGCCTTTCAGGAACTATTCGGCATGAAGGAGCGGCTCTCGGAGAAGACGGCCGACCTCTACTACGACGCCATCGAAGCCAAACTGCGCACGCCGGAGTTTTTGCCCCGCGCGCTCTTCGAGCGATTCAACATTGAAGTGATGTCAACGACCGAGTCGCCGCTGGATTCGCTGAAAGCGCACAAGGCCATTCGCGACTCGGGTTGGAAGGCGCGGATCGTTCCCTCTTTCCGTCCCGACCCGGTGGTGGACGCCGAGTTCAAAGGATTCGTCGAGCAGATCGAGTTGCTCGGCAAGCAGACCGGCGAAGACACGGCGAGTTGGAAGGGCTACCTGAACGCGCTGGTTAAATCCCGTGCACGCTTTAAAGCGCTGGGCTGTACCTCGACCGACCATGGACACCCGACGGCGCAGACCGCTGACCTGCCCCAGGACGAGGCCGCCAAACTCTTCGACAAAATCATTACGGGCAAATCGGACAAGAACGAGCAGGAATTGTTCCGGGCGCAGATGCTGACCGAGATGGCGCGGATGAGCCTGGAAGATGGATTGACGATGCAGATCCACCCCGGCAGCGTGCGCAACCACAACCGCCTGGTCTACGAAAAGTACGGCCGCGACATGGGTGCCGACATTCCGCGGCCGACCAACTACGTGGATGCGCTGCGGCCGCTGCTGGACCGCTTCGGCAACGAGCCCAAGCTGACCATTATTCTGTTCACCCTGGACGAAACCACTTACAGCCGCGAACTGGCGCCGCTGGCCGGCCACTATCCATGCCTGCGTCTGGGGCCGGCCTGGTGGTTCTACGACAGCCCCGAGGGCATGATGCGCTACCGCGAGCAGGTAACGGAGACGGCGGGCTTCTATAACACCGTCGGCTTCAACGACGACACGCGGGCTTTTCTATCGATTCCGGCGCGGCACGATGTGGCTCGCCGCGTCGATTGCGCCTTTTTGAGCCGGCTGGTGACCGAACACAGGCTGGACGAGGACGAGGCCTTCGAAGTGGCGCACGAGCTGACCTACGGCCTGGCGAAGAAAGCCTACAAGTTATAGCGCGGGCCGATTGTTAGGCGCGCCGCGCGGCTTGCGGCGCGCCGTAGTTTTGTTCGCATCAACCATTCGCATCAACCGCGGATGATGACCGCATGATTTTGATCCTTTGCGTTGTGATTCCCCGGTCTCAAAATCGAGACCGGGGGCACCCTCGATGGAACAAATTCAAGCGGTCACGGACCGAGAAAAACCGGAGTGCATACATGAGCCTATATTGTTCCGTTGGAAGCGTAGATACCGAACTCTCATCGCAGCAGATGCAGGAACTGCTGGCCGAGAGCCTGGCCAAGCTGGGCGCGCGCAAAAGCGTGCTGGCCATTCCCCCCGACCAGAGCCGCGAACACTCGCGCGCCGGCGAGCTGACCCGCTACGCCTGGCAATATTACGGCGACCGGCTCAAAGCCGTGCTGCCGGCCATCGGCACGCATACGCCAATGCGTCCCGACCAGATCGCGCACATGTTCGGCGAGATGCCGCAGGAGCTTTTCCGCGTACACAACTGGCGCACCGACATTGAAACGCTGGGCGAGCTGCCGAGCGAATTTATCCGCGAGCAGTCGGAGGGAAAGCTGAGTTACACCTGGCCGGCGCAGGTCAACAAGATGCTCGTCCATGGCGGCTTTGACCTGATTCTCTCGCTCGGGCAGGTGGTGCCGCACGAAGTGATCGGCATGGCCAACCACTCGAAAAATATTCTGATCGGCACCGGCGGCCACGACGGCATCAGCCGCAGCCACTACCTGGGCGCGGTCTACGGGCTGGAGCGGATCATGGGCCGGGCCATCAATCCGGTGCGCAATGTGCTGAACCGGGCCAGCGAGCTCTACTTGAAAAATCTGCCCATCGTCTATGTGCAAACGGTGGTGGGGCGCGGAACAAAGGGCGGTCTGGCGGTGCGCGGACTGTTTATCGGCGACGATCTGGAGTGCTTTTTGAAGGCCGCCGAACTGAGCCTGAAGGTTAATTTCGAGATGCTCGACAAGCCGATCAAGAAGGCCGTCGTCTATCTCGATCCAGCCGAATTTCACTCCACATGGATCGGCAACAAATCAATCTACCGCACGCGCATGGCGATGGCCGACGGTGGCGAGCTGATTATTCTGGGTCCGGGCGTGAAGGACTTCGGCGAAGACAAAGGCATCGACGGGCTGATCCGCAAATATGGCTACCACGGCACGGAAGCCACGCTCGAGGCGGTGCGCAAGAACGCCGATCTGGCCGCCGATTTGGGCGCGGCGGCGCACCTGATCCACGGCTCGTCGGAAGGGCGCTTCAAGATGATTTATTGCCCAGGGCATCTTACGCGGCAAGAGATCGAGAGCGCCGGATTCACTTACGGCGACCTGAAAGAAATGACGGCGCGCTACAACCCCGACAAACTTACTCACGGCTGGAACAAGGTAAACGGCGAAGAGATCTTCTACATCTCCAACCCAGGGCTGGGCCTGTGGGCGCATCGCAACCGCTTTGAAGACGCGGCGAAATAAACAACGCAAACCAAGCGAAGGCGGAAAAGAAAATGGCAAAACTGGGAGTGAAGCTGCATAAATATTCGGTGGGTACCGGAGACCGTTTCGCCCATCAGGCCAAGGCGCAATTGCAGGCCTGCATCGAAGCGCGGAAGCACGGCGTCGAAATCGTTCCCGTGTGGAACAAGTCGAACCGCGAGCACACGATCATTGGCTCGGAGCCGCCCTCGGCGCGCGTGGCGGCCGACGCGGCCGTCAAGGCGCTGGGCTGGAAGCTGCCTTACTTTTGCGACGCCGACCATGTCAACTCAAAGACTGTCGGACGGTTTCTTTCCTCCTGCGACTTTTACACCTTCGACGTAGCCGACTTCATCGGCAAGCCGGCCGAGGCGAGCGCCATCGACGGCTTCGTCAAGCGACACGCCGAGCTGAGCGGAACGATCAAGCTGGCCGGGGTCGACGAGAACTTCGAGATTACGCCCAAGCTGCTGCACGAAACCGCGCAAAAGTTTTTGGCCGCGGTCAAGCAGGCCGGCGAGGTCTACCGCATCGTGGTCGGAGCCAAGGGCGAAGGCAACTTTGTCTGCGAAGTCTCAATGGACGAGACCGACCGCGCGCAAAACCCCATCGAGTTGCTGATTATTCTGGCGGCGCTGGCCGACGAGGGGATTCCCGTGCAGAACATCGCGCCCAAATTCAGCGGGCGTTTCAACAAGGGCGTCGATTACGTGGGCGACGTGAAGCAATTCAGCCGCGAGGTGGAGCTGGACATGGCGGCGATCGCGCACGCGGTCAAGCAGTATGGCCTGCCGGATAATTTAAAGCTGAGCGTGCACTCGGGCAGCGACAAGTTCTCGATCTATCCTGCGCTGCACGCGGCCATGAAGCGCTTCGACGCCGGCGTGCACTTGAAGACTGCCGGAACAACCTGGCTGGAAGAGATCATCGGACTGGCCGAGGCTGGCGGCGAAGCTCTGGCGCTGGCCAAAGAGGTTTACGCCGAAGCGCTCAAGCATCGCGACGAGTTGTGCGTGCCCTACGCCACGGTGATCGACATCGACTCGGCCAAGCTGCCCACGGCCGACCAGGTGCGCGGCTGGAGTTCCGAGCAATACACCACGGCTCTGCGGCACATTGAGGGCGCGGCCGGCTACAACCCCAGCCTGCGCCAACTGCTGCACGTCGGCTTTAAAGTGGCGGCGCAGATGGGAGAGCGCTACCTGGATCTGCTCGAAGCCAACGAAACGGTCATCGCCAAAAATGTAACCGAAAACCTCTACGCGCGGCACATTGCGCCGGTGTTTTTGGGCAGCAACGGATAGGATTTCACTTTTCAACGAAGAAAGGCTGCGCCAATCGGCGCAGCCTTTTTTCGTTGAATGCGACCATGAACTATTTCAAGATCAGGTTGGCGCCGGCTAGCTTGAGGATCGGCTCGCCCTCGGCGGCCTCAATCTTCACGTTCTTGCCCACCACCGTAGCGTAACCAATGGAAAGTCCGGTTTTGCCGCTGAGATTGACATTTTTGAGCACTACGTTTTCAACCGGCGACTCGGGCAGACCGATAATCGCGCCGGCATTGGCGCCGCCGGTCGCGGTCACATCCACAAGCACTATGTCGTGGAAGCGCGGCGTGAGCCGTGTGACCGGAGCGGGCGCGACGGAGCCCGCGGGCGGAAGAATCTTGGGGTAATACTCGCTGATGACCAGCGGATTCTTCACGTCTTTCATCGTGATGTCGCGGAAGACAAGATTGCTGACATCGTTGCCGCGATCGCGGTTGGCCTTAACGCGAATGCCGTTGTCGGTGCCCTCAAAGTGAATGCGCTCGGCGACGATATTATGCGCGCCGCCGGCGATTTCGCTGCCGATCGACAGGCCGTGACCGTGCAGAAAAGTGCAATCGGTGATGACGATGTCGCGGCTGGGCTCGTCGCCGCCGAGCGAGTTGATAGCCCCGGATTTGATGGCGATATCGTCGTCGCCCACATCGGCCAGAACGTGCTCGATGCGCACATTCGACGAAGAGAAGGGATCGATGGCATCGGTGTTGGGCGAGTGCTGCGGCGCCAGCACTTTAATGTTGCGCATAACAATGTCGTCGGAGTAGTAGGGCACGATCTGCCATGAAGGCGAGTTCTGGAAGGTGACGCCCTCGAGACGAATGTGCTTGCAGTGGTCAAAGACAACCAGGCGGGGCCGCGGATGATTGCCCATCACGCCGGCATCGTGTACGGTGCGGGCCATCTGCCACCAGCTTTCGCCGTTGCCGTCGATGGTGCCTTCGCCGGTGATCGAAATGTTTTCGGCGTTGGCGGCGCTAACCAACGATTGCGCCGAAGGCAGGCGGAACTCGGTGATGGCCGGGTAGTCGGCGTGGTCGGGCGAGCCGAAGAGCGTGGCTCCCTGGTCGAGATGAAGGTCAATATTGCTTTTGAGCACGATGGGCGCGCTGAGGTACGTGCCGGCGGTCAGATGGACCGTGCCGCCGCCCTGGGCCGCACAGGCGTCGATCGCCTTCTGAATGGCGGCGGTGTCTTTGGTGGCTCCGTCGCCCTTGGCGCCAAAGTCGCGCGGGTTGCAGCCGGCAGCCGCATGCAGCAGGCTGGCGCAGGCGCAGAGCGCCGCCAGAGCCGAAAACCGAAAAAGGCGCGAATGCTTTCTATGCAACACGGCAATTGCCTCGCAGGTGGAAATAACTTGCGCAATCATCATACGCTGAGAGATAGTAGTGGTCATACCACCAGGGCACGGAAGCCGCGGAGGGGAAGATAGCGAAACGCGGTAAAGCCTAAAACCAGCATCCGGTTCCAGGTCACGGCAGCAGGTTACAGGTGCGAGTTAACGCGGAAAGGAAAAAATCTCCAAGGCCGTATGTCCCTTTTTAGTTAATGATTTCCGCGAGCACTCCCGTAGGTTTTGACTATCCGATTGAACGCGAAGGCGGTAAGCTCGGTCATAGAAATTCCGGCTAGGCCGGTCGGTGGTGAAACAGTGGAACTGGGGCTTGAGCGGTAGCGCACAATGTAGTAATTGCGGACACTGCCAAGATACTCCGCTATTTTGCCGATAAAACGGGAGGATGGAATCGGGGAAACCGTCAGACCAAGCTGTCAGTTCGAACGATAGCGGGTGTGAGGGAGAAGTCGATTCATGCCCATCGGGAATCCGGGCAGGTAAAACACACACTATGAATAAAATTATCCTGGCCGATTCGCAAGCGATCTTCCGGGCGGGAACCGCCAAGGTTCTAGCCATGGACGAGGATCTGCGCATCATTGCGCAATGCACGGATCTGGAGCGCATGTTCCACGCTATTACAACCTTCCCCGGCTCGATCGTGTTGCTTGCCGCCTCGCTGCGGCCAGACTTAGCGCGGCTGAGCATGCTGCTGGAAACGACGGGCAGCCGCGGCATCATCATCGCGGAAAATCACGAAAATCCTTCCAGCTACCTGCAGTACGGCTTCCGCGGCGTGGTCTTCCGCAGCGTAACCGGCCCGTCGCTGGTGGAGTGCGTGCATCGAGTGGCGGCCGGCGACACTTGGCTACCCACGCAGGCCGTGCAACCGGAGTTGCACGAGGACGACATGGTGGGCACGCGCGTGCGCGACCGGCTCACGCCGAAAGAAATGCGCATCGTGGCGCTGATCGTGCAAGGCTGCAAGAACCGCGAGATCGCGCTGCGGTTGAAGACCACCGAGCAAGTCATCAAGAACTATCTGCGGTCGATCTACGACAAGACCGGAGTGAGCGACCGGCTGGAGCTAGCGCTGTTTACGATTCACCACCAAGTGCTGGCGCGCGCCGCCGCCGAAGTCAGCAACAAGATGGAAGCCGAGGCACAGGCCGCCTCCGGCGCCATAGCGTAATCGGCCGCGAAGCCTTCGATTAGCTCATGAACATCAAGCTATAGGCCAGAATTAGCAAAACAATCAGACTGACCGTCGAGTAAAGGCGATCGCGCTCCAGCGCGAAGCCGAGTAGAGCCATCATCACGCGCAGAACGGGCGTGGCGATCAGCAGCAACAGACCGATCTGTATCAGGCCCTCGCCGCGAAAATGCGCCGCCGACTGCACGATGCCCGAGGCCATGCGAAGATCCGGCCCGCCGGGCGCGAAGGTGTGGAACTCCGCGCGATCAAAGGCGTGGTGAGCAAGATAGATCGCGCCGCCGGTAAGAACAACGGCAGCGGCAAGAAAAACGCCCGCACGCAACAGATGGCCGATCATATTTTCCAGGCGGCGATCGTTCATCCTCAGATCCTCCCCATCAGGCCGTTCACGATCATCTCCGCGGCCAGAGCGAAGATGACGACGCCGAAAACAATGCGCAACGTGCGCACGCGGGCGCGCACCAGCACTTTAGCGCCGAGCAGGGCGCCGGCCAACACGCCGAGCATCACCGGCATGGCGACGCGGGGATCGATATATCCGCGATGAAGATAAACGCCGGCGCTGGCCGCGGCGGTCACGCCGATCATGAAGTTGCTTGTGGTGGTCGAGACTTTAAAGGGAATGCGCATGGCGCGGTCCATGGCGATCACCTTTACCGCGCCGGAACCGATGCCGAGAAGGCCAGAGAGAGCGCCGGCGCCAAACATCATTCCGAAACCGGCGGGGACATTGCAGACGCCATAACTCTTACTTTCGCCGCCGACCGGATAGCTGCCGTTAAGGCGCAAACGGCTGGCGAGCGCATCCGGCGCGACGGGCGCGGCGCTTTCCGGCGCGGCCTTGAACATGATCTGATAGGCGGACTGAACCAGGACCAGGCCGAAGACGATGGCGAGGGCATGCGTTCCAACGCAGCCGGCAAGCATTGCGCCGACAATTGCGCCGACGGTAGTGGCGACCTCAAAAAACATGCCGATGCGGATATTCGAGAAGCCTTCGCGCACGTAGGCGGCCGCCGCGCCAGAAGAAGTGGCGATGACCGACACCAGCGAAGCGCCGATGGCGTATTTGATGTTGACGCCAAGAAGCAGCGTGAGTGCCGGAACCACGATTACGCCGCCGCCCAACCCGGTGAGCGCGCCCAAAAAACCGGCGAGCGCCGACAGACTCCAAATTACGGCGGTGAATTCCCACATGGGCATGGGGCGGGTGAATCTCCTGATGGCATTGAGGGGAAAAACGTCCCTCGGGGCCTGAAGGCCACGTTGATTTGATTTAGTTTACGGCACGGCTGAAGCCGTGCCCCTTCAAAGCCACTCTACACCTACAAGAGATTTACTCTAAAGCCCCTGATTTATAGGCGTTTTTGCGGCACGACTAAAGTCGTGCCCTGACACGGTCGCTCTACACTCATAGGCAAAATGCTCTAGGCGTTGCGTTTGCGGAAGACGATCTTCAACTCGCGCCGCCAGTGTTCGGTCAACGCAATCAGTTCCCAATCGACCTGTGGCGAAAGATAGCGCAGAACCGTCTCATTGGCCGGGTGAATGCGCAGGGCCGGAGCGGCGAGGATGAGGCGCGGCGCTAGCGACGAAATTTCCGCGCCGGGAAAATACCCCTGACGAGTAAAAGCAGAACGCGGCTCGGCCGCACCGGCAACCGGCTGGCGGTCGGCATTGAGCGCGCGCACGCGAATCCAGTAATCGAGCGCCTGCAAGGGAAGTTGCAGATCTTCGTCGGCCTTCAATTCAAGAACGACGAGGCGGCCGTCGCGGTCGAGGGTGAGCAGATCGAGCAGGCCGCGATCGCCGGTGGAAAGCGCCGGCACCTGCGAGCAGAGCAGATCGCCGCGCAGGCCGGGAAGCAATTCGGGAAGCGCGGCGCGGAAGCGGGATTCGAGCCAACGCTCGGGCGCCATGCGAAAGAGCGGATCGGTGGGCGCGCCGTCGGCGTGGCGAATGAGAAAAAGGCGGCGAAAGAGTTCGCGGCAAAGCTCTTCGCTCTCTTCGGTAAGCGGCGTTTCGCTGGCGCCCGCGCCGAAGCTGAGCGCATCCTCGCGGGCGAAAGAGTCAATCTGCGCGCCGTGACGGACGCGGGCAAATTCCAGGCCGTGCAAGAGCAGGCCGACCTCGGAGGGCGAGTGCGCGCGGAGCTCGACACGTTCGCGCGCGGCCTCGGGAACGAGCGCGAGCAGGCGGTCGAGACCGGCGCGACAGCGGTCGAGCGCGGCCGGCTGCGAGAAGGCGTGAACGAGGTTGGCGTCTAGATTGCCGGTGTCGCGAAAGTCGACCGGGAGAAGCTCTTCGCTGCGCTCGTCGAGAGTGAAGAGTTGAAAATCGGCGGCGGCGTGGTTGAGCCAGGTCATGCGCTCGGCGGTAGTGCGCCAGGCTCCCTTTACTGCCGGCGACGAAGGTCCGGCGGGCACGATCACTTTGAGGCCGCCGAAGTGGCGGCGCGCTTCGGCGTGTTGGCGGCAATAGTCGAGCCAAAGAATGCCCAGCGTGAGCACGCCGTCGATGGTCGAAGAAGATTCGGCGGCAGCCACACCGATCACCGCCTCGGCGGCGCTTCCCTTCAGCAGACGACCGCGAATGTAGGCGGGACCGAAGCTGTGTTCCAGATCCATTGCCGAACGCAGACCATCAACCTTGGAGCCGACGAAATTGCGGGCGAGAACACGCTCGAGCAGGCGCTGATAATTTCGCCGAACGGAGTCGCGCGCGGTGGGCGTGCGGCGGTTGCTGGTGGGAACCAGCTCGAGCGACTGCGAACGCGATGCGCCCATGCGGCGCGTAATCAGGCGCAGGCACTGCGCGCGCTGCTGAAGATCGACAACGGTGCGGACGAGATTGCGCTGCTCGCTCCACAACTCGAGCAGGCAGCGACCGTGCGACTCAGTAACCGAGCAACGCGCCGTGCGCAGATCGAAAAGCACGCGGCCGTCTTCAAGCACGGCGGCCTCGGGATGCGCGGCGAGATATTCGGCGACGGTTTGCGCCAAGCGCTCGGGCGATGGCGCTTCGGCACAGAGAGCTCCATCGACGGATTTTTGCCGATGGAATGCGCCGCCGGCCATTGTTTGCTACCAGCCCTGGCGCGCGCGCAGGCTGGTGATGTGCGCCGTGTGATGACGCGCGTGCCAGTCGTAGATCGCCAAGTTATCGGCTAGCGTTACACGCCCGCGTTCGGGATGGTTGAAGCCGCGCGCGAAGTCGGCCTCGGTCATCGAGAGCAGCAGCGCGGCCAGCCGCGCATGCAGACCTTCGATAAAGAGCAGCGAAGGCTCGATGGGCAGGCGCGAATCGGGCAGACGCGCCCAGGCGGCTTCCTTGTAGACAACAATGTCGGGGCACTCCTCGGTGAGCGCCAGCTTAAAGCGAATGTAGCCGTTGGCGTGGCTATCGGCGAGGTGATGAACAACCTGGCGCAGGGTCCAACCGCCCTCGCGATAGGGTGTGTCGAGTTGAGCGTCGTCGAGTCCGGCGACGGCGGCGCGCAGCCGCTCGGGCAACAGGCGCAGGGTTTCAATCTGCGCGGCGCGGCTGGCCGGCGTGCTTAACTCCGGCATGGAAAAACGACCGATGGGGTAACGCAGAGCTTCCATATCCGTCATGGCAAGACCTTACCACGGCGGCGGACTCAAGGGAAGCAGCGGCGATGCGCTGGCGATAATTCCAAAGCGGAAATGCTGGCGACGATTACGCCGCCAGCCCCGCGCGTGTTGTTATCTGTTTTCGACCAGATGATGATGATGCTGCGGATGGCTGTGGTGGGCGTGGTGGTGCGAACCGGCGGCGAAGGCCGGCGCGGCAAAGACGGCAAGCAGCAGGATGGAAGCAAAAATCTTTTTCATGGATGGGATCGTAGCACGCGCAAGGCGAAGGCGAAGGCGGGTAAAAGTCAACCCGCACCAAAACAGGAACGGTCGGAGTAGACTGAAATCCAAATGAAACCCATAGCGGCTCCCCAAACCTTGCAGCAACAGCGTTATTTTTTTGACAAATTCGGCTTGACGGAACAGTTGCTGGAGCGCTGCCTGGGCGAGGCCCTCAGCGCCGGCGGCGACTACGCCGACCTCTACTTTGAATCGGTGGAGGCGACGGCGCTGGGCGTCGACGAGCAGATCGTGAAGTCTGCCAGCCAGGGAACGAGCGCCGGCTGCGGCATTCGCGTGCTCTCGGGCGAACGGACCGGCTACGCCTACACCGACAACCTGAGCGCGGATCGGCTGCTGCACGCCGCGCGCACCGCGGCGCTGATCGCCAACGGTCCGGCTAAAACGCCGGCGCAGGGCTTTGTCGAAACGAAGAGCGCGGAGCTTTACCCGGTTCCGCTAGGCGGCTTCAATCTGAATCTGGCGGCGCGGCTCGACCTGATTCAGCGCGCCGACCGCGCGGCGCGAGCCTACGACAAGCGCATTGTGCAGGTGCGGGCCGGCTACGCCGAAGAGCTGAAACGGATTTTGATTGCTGCCTCGGACGGCGTTTTAGCCAGCGACACGCAGCCGCTCAGCCGACTGAATGTCTCCGTCATCGCACAAGACGGCGCGACCACGACCAGAGGCTCGGCCGGAGGCGGCGGCCGCGCGGGGTTGGAGCAATTTGTCGGACGCAAAGGCCCTGAAGAGCTGGCGCAAGAGGCGGCGCGCGGCGCGATTCTGCAATTGAACGCGGTGGCCGCGCCGGCCGGCGAGATGGAAGTCGTTCTCGGCCCCGGCTGGCCGGGGATTCTGCTGCACGAGGCGATCGGTCACGGACTCGAAGCCGACTTCAACCGGAAAGGGACCTCGGCCTTCGCCGGCCTGATCGGACAAAAGGTCGCTAGCGAAAAGGTGACAGTGGTCGACAACGGCACGCTGGCCGGCCGCCGCGGCTCACTCAACGTGGACGACGAAGGCACGGCGACGCAAGAGACGGTGCTGATTGAAAACGGCATTCTGCGCGGCTACATGACCGACAAACTTTCGGCGCGGTTGATGGGCATGGCGAATACCGGCTCGGGACGGCGCGAAAACTATCAGTCGATCCCCATACCGCGCATGCGCAACACCTACATGCTGGCCGGCGAAGATGCGCCGGAAGATATTTTGCGCAGCGTAAAGCGCGGACTCTACGCGGTGAACTTCGGCGGTGGACAGGTGGACATCACCAACGGCAAATTTGTTTTTTCCGCCTCGGAAGCTTACCTGATCGAAGACGGCAAGGTGACCGCGCCGGTGCGCGACGCGACGCTGATTGGCAGCGGACCGGAGGCGCTGAAGTACGTCTCGATGGTCGGCAACGATCTGGAACTTGACCTGGGCATCGGCACCTGCGGCAAAGAAGGCCAAAGCGTGCCGGTGGGCGTGGGCATGCCGACCATCAAGCTGGATAAGATGACGGTCGGCGGAACGGGGCGGTAGAGATGTAACTGGCTGCTGCCGAGCTACGCGGCTTCGAGCTGAACCGTGACCTTACGGCCGAGAGCGGCGGCGATATTGACCAGCGCATCGAGCGAGAAGCGCGAAATGCGGCCGCGAAGCAGGTCGTTGATGCGTGGTTGCGTGACGCCGCAATGTTTGGCGGCTTCGACCTGGGTCCAACCATTCTTCTCAATCAGCGTTTCAATTTGATCCATTAGTTCGGAGCGCAAGCGCAGATTTGCCGCCTCCTCCGGAGTGTCGGCAAGAGCGTCCCAAACATTTCCAAACTCTTCGCACTTTAGCTTCTTCCTCATCTTCGGCCTCGTATCAGTTGCCGGAACCGTTTGCGCGCCAGTTCTATGTCGCTTTATACAAATATATCCGAATTGATATATTTAGCAATCGGCATCTCTTCACGAACTGATCGCGTATTCCCGCAATGAGCCACAGCCGCTACGAATGCCGGCTGTAGCTGCGCGGTCCGGCCAGGACCAGGCCGCTCTTCTGGCGACCGTGAATATACCAACAGCACCAGGATGTTTCGCAGGCGGGCGCGTCCTCTGGAGCGGTGAGGGCGGCGTAGGCGACCTTGCCGTAGAGGTAGATTTTGGCCTCCCATTCCTCGACGCGACGAAATTGTTCTTCGCTTTCGCAAACGGCTTTCACGTCTTCTCGGCGGAAGCCGCGGATAGTAACCGACTCGCCCGGCAGCAGCAGAATGGGCGGCTGCGGCGAATGCGGTTCGCCGCGATAGGCGGGCTCGGCGGGCAGTTGCGACTCGTCTTTGGCGATCACGGTTTCGTCGGCCAACGCGAGAATGCGCGCCGGAGTGCGGCCGCGATTGGCGGCAACAATGTTGAAGCCGTCGAGAAGGCCGGGAGCAGGAAAGGCTGAAACCAGCAACCAGGGACGCAGAGTCTGCGCCTGAGTTTCGGCCAGCAGCAGAGCGGCTTTGGCGCTGTCGGCGGCGGCCTGGGCAGTGGTTTCAGCGTAGCGGCTCTGGCGCTCGATTTTGCGCAGCGCGGCCAGAGCGATCAGCACGCCGACATAGGCGGTGACAACCAGCAGCAGATTGGCGGCCCAGGCAATGCGCTCTTGCAGCGGCCACGGCGCGGGCGCCGGAGCCGGCGTGGCGATGGTGATGCGCGGCTGTTGAAAGTCGCAAGCGCCGCCGGGGCAGGCCGGGTTCGTGAGCGAAGTCGATGCGGGAGGCGTAGTTGAAACCGCCGGCACAGTGGCCGGCGACGGCGCAACTGCTGTCGAGGGACGATTGCCGGTTTGGGCGGCGGAGACCGTCGCGGCCAACAGCAAGAAGAGCAAAGGAGCGGCAACGCCCAGGCGCTTGGAGATCATGGCGTCAATGTAGCACAGCGAGAGCGTGCATCGGAGAAAACGGCGCGCGTCGAGAATCTTTGTGCAAACCGGCTATGCGCTACACCCCCACGGGAAATGGCCGCGGGCTGGATTCCTGCTCGCTATCGGCTTTATTGCGGCCGAAGCGGAAGCGGTCGAAGCGCCCCTGAAAGATGCTCAAAAATCCCGTATACCAGTAGCCGACAACGAACAGAATCAGGAACGGAGCGGTGAAGTAGTTATGGTTCAAAAGCGTGTAGCAAATCGCCCAGAAAAAATAAGCGCCCAGCGCCAGTTCGATCCACGGCGCCAGCTTCAGGCGCTTCAGATATTTTTGGGCCATCGCCTTGTCGCCCTTCTTGGTGACGCGGAACTTGGGGGTGCGGACAAAACCGCTTTTAATGCCCAGCAGCGCCTCCATCACAGCCTTGGTGTTGGTCACCGTCAGGCCTATGCCAAGCGCCATCAAGAACGGCATGTAGAGAAAGGTTTTCTTCCAGGTCTTAGGAAAGATTTCATGTTCGGCGTAGAGATAAAAAACCGCAATGGAAAGCGTCGAGGCGGTGAACAGCGGGAAATCGATAAACAGCATCTGGAACCAGCCCTGAACGTAGGAGCGGCAGACCATCGACGGAATCAGCAGAACGATCATGACGACCATGAGCGGATAGCTGAGGTTGGCGGTCAGGTGTTGAATGGCTTCCCACTTTTGCTTGAGCGGCAGCTTGGCCCGGAAAACGTCGGGCAGCAGCTTGATCGAAACCTGAATCAACCCCTTGGCCCAGCGCGCCTGCTGCGTTTTGAAGGCGTTCATCTCAATGGGCAGCTCGGAGGGGCACTCAACATCGGGTAAATATTTGAAGCGCCAGCCGGCCATCTGCGAGCGATAGCTCAAGTCGGTATCTTCGGTGAGCGTATCGTGCTGCCAGCCGCCGCCATCGTAGATCGCCTGGCGGCGCCACATGCCGGCCGTACCGTTGAAATTGAAATACTCGCCGGTACGAACGCGCGAACCATGCTCGATGATGAAGTGGGCGTCAAGCAAGATCGCTTCAATCTTAGTCAACATGCTGTAGTCGCGATTCAAATGCGACCAGCGCGTCTGGACCAAACCGACATCCGGTTCCGCGAAGTGGTGGATCACTTTCATAATCCAGTCCTTGGGCGGAACAAAATCGGCATCGAAGATCGCAATAAAATCGCCCTTGGCGACCTTCATTCCCTCGCCGAGCGCACCCGCCTTAAAGCCTTCGCGGTTGACGCGGTGAATATAAGTGATCGGCTGGCCCTGTGCCGCATAGCGCTCGACAATGTTGCGCGCCACATCTTTGCTTTCATCGGTCGAATCATCGAGCACCTGAATGTCGAGCTTTTCGCGCGGATACTCCATGGCACAGACAGCTTCAATCAGCCGGTCGATAACAAACTGCTCGTTATACATCGGCAACTGAATCGTAACGCGCGGAAGATCCTCATAGGCAAAGTGCTTGGGCGGGTTCGGGTCGTAGTTCTTCTTGTACTTGTAGTACCGGTAGCACATCGTATAGCGATGAATGCCATAGACGGAGAGCGCGATCATCACTGCAAAATAGGGAATCAGCAGCTTGAGATCGAACCAGTTCCACTGGTAAAGCCCCTTGAAGGTCTCGTCGGCGTAATGCGTTTTGAGAAAGTGTCGCAGGCCGTTTTGCGAAAGGAGAGTAAGCCAGACCGAGAGCGTCTGCGGCAATCCCGAAAGGGAGTTGCCAGAGGGGGAAAAAGCGGGAAAAAACATTGCAATCAGAGTTTGAGCTGCCATGGCAGGAATACCGATCATTGTACGCGAATTGGGGCCCGGTCACCGTGACGCGGGCGGGATGAACAAAGCCGCAAGTCGGCGGGAAGATTACTCGCGTGTGAGGCCATCGGCGGGCAAGGCTTTCGCCCGCCGCATCCGAAAGAGGTAGACAGGAATGCCGAGCAGCACCAGAATCAGTCCCGGCCAGGTGTACTGCGGTTTGTAGCGCAACAGCGCGGCGCAGATTCCGGCAGCCATCAGGATGTAAAGCCCCGGCAGAAAGGGATAGCCGAAGGCGCGGTAGGGTCGCGGCGCATCGGGCTGCTTGAAGCGCAACACGAAGAGCCCGATGATGGTCAAGATGTAAAAGAGCAGCACGGCGAAGATGATGTAGTCGAGCAGTTGGGCGTAGGAACCCGAGACGCAGAGAATCGTCGTCCAGAGAGCCTGCACGACGAGGCCGGCGACGGGCGTTTTGTAGCGCGGATGCAGTTTACCCACCGAGCGGAAAAAGAGCCCGTCGCGCGCCATGGCATAGTAGACCCGCGCGCCGGAAAGCGTGACGCCGTTGGCGCAACCGAAGGTGGAAACCAGAATCGCCGCCGCCATCAGGTAGCCGCCGAGGTGCGGAAAAATCTGTTCGAGAACGGCCGCGCCGATGCGATCCTCTGAGGCGTACTGAATGCCGCGGGCAAAGATCGTCGCGCCATGCGGATCGCCGTGCAGCGGCAGCACCACCATGTAGACCGCGCTGACCAGAAAATAAATCACCAGCACGAAGCCGGTGCCCATCACCAGCGAGAGCGGCACGTTGCGGCGCGGCTGCTTGATTTCGCCAGCCGTAAAGGTGACGTTGTTCCAGGCGTCGGACGAAAACAGCGAGCCGACCTGCACCACGGCCAGAATCACGATGAGGTTGACCATCGCCACCGGCCCCTGCGCGCCCACCTGCACCGGATGCAGCGCGTGCCAGCCGGCGTTGCGCCAGAACTGGCCGAAATTCGCCGCCACGGCCACGGCGTTGCGCCCCACCGTGAAGCCCAGCAGAACCAGCGCGGCCAGCGAAAACGCCTTGGCCACGGTGAATACATTCTGCACCAGCGCGCCGAACTTCATGCCGAAAATGTTGATGGCGGCCAGCAACAGCGCCACAACAATTCCCGCCAGATTGGCGGTGTTGATGCCGATTTCCATGTTGCCCAGCACCATGGGCCCGAGGTAGACCGGCGGCACATGCGCGATGTGCCAGAGCCAGTGCGAGCTCGATACCGAGGGGAAAAAGACGCCCAGGAATTTGCCGAAGGCCACGCAAACGGCGGCGATGGTGCCGGTCTCGATCACCAGAAAGAGCGTCCAGCCGTAGAGAAAGCCCCAGAGGGGTCCAAGCGATTCGCGCAGGTAGACGTACTGGCCGCCGGCCTTGGGCATCATGGCGGCCAGCTCGCCGTAGCTGAGCGCGCCAATGATCGTCATTGCGGCGGTAATGATCCAGGCAGCCAGAAACAGCGCCGGCGAATCGGTCATCCGCGCAATGTCGCTATCGACAATGAAGATGCCACTGCCGATCATCGAGCCGACCACCAGCGTGGTGGCACTGAACAGGCCCAGGCTCTGGACCATCTGCGCGCCGGGCGCATCGGATTGGGAAGAAGAGGCCGCCATCGTCGTGTTTTCCTTACCGCCGCGCGCAACGCGACGTGAGCCGATTGGAATCTTTTCGTTTTATAGATTGTATGGTGTCGGGAGCGGGATTTCGGAAGCGGGGAGCAAAGATTTTGCGGATGCGACGATGCGGAATCGCGCGGCATCTCTAGAGTTATTGACGAGTCGCCGCGCGTTTTTGGCTTTTCTACGCCTTGTGCTTTCGCCCTTCGGCGCGCAGTTCGGCCACAATCTCTTTGGCCGCGGCGCGCGCGTCCACTTCCCTATCGGGCGGAAAGCTGATGGCGCCCACGCGCGCGTGGCCGCCGCCGCCGTAGCGCTCGCAGACCTTGGCCAGGTTGACCATCGTCGCCGGATCGACCTTGGTCCAAGGATTGGAGCCGACGGCGACCTTGGTTCTGAAACTGGACTTCGACAGTCCAATTGAGTAGACCGCATTGGGATAGAGATAATACGGAATAAATTTGTTGAAGCCCTCGAGCGGATGATCGGTAATGTCGAAGAAGATGGTTCCGTCGCGCTCTTCGGCGCGGCTGCGGATCAGCTCGGTGGCCCGCTGGTGGCGTTCAAGCAGCGGCGGCAAAAGCGGCGCGACGAAGGGCTGCTTGAGAATCTCGGCCAGCGGCATCTCGGTCAGCAGCGGAATCAGCCGCGGAATAAAGACATTATCGACTGTCGATTCGATAATCAGCGTCAGCTTCATGGCCGGCGCGGGCATCTCAACGGCCTGCTCCGGGCTGTCGTATTTGGCCCCGTCGACGATCGTGGCCCAGTAAATCAGATCCTTAAGCGGCTTGATGTCGAAGCCGAACTTGGTCGAGGCGATGTGCGCCAGAAAGCCGGTGCAGGAGGTGTAGTCAGGATCGAAAAACTTGCGCCCAACGCCCTGCGCCTGGCGCTGATAGGCCAGAAAATGCTCGTGGTCGGCCTCGGTTAAAAACGCCGACTGGTGATGATCGAACCACCAGGTAATTCGCGGCGAGTTCGAATACTTGAAGTCGACAATCGCATTCTCGTCGCCGGTGAACTCGCTTTCGTCGAAAAGCGCACTGGCACGATGTACCAGCCCGTGGTACTCGTACTCCGCGCCCTTCGCGATGCACTCGCGATGAAAGCGCGTGAACAACGAGGCTGAGCAAGCTCCGTCAAAGCATTTGTCGTGATAGAAGACGCGGACTAGCAAAACCAGAGACCTCCTTCACAATGAAAACGATGAAAGCCGAAAAGCTGGAACTGTTTAGCATCAAGGCATCGGCCGGTTGTGTCAAGCGGTTAGACGAAAGTGAAAGTTACCCTGGAGGGATTTTCGGGGTCGCGAGCAGAATCTTCAGAGTTCATTTACCCTCATAAATGACGGTTTCCCTATGCCCTCTGCCGCAGCCAATGCCCGCTATCCACTCACCCAGGGAGTCAATCCCTGGCTGGTGACGCTGTCGGTCATGTTGCCGACCTTCATGGAGATTCTCGACACCTCGATCGCCTCGGTGGCCCTGCCCTACATCGCCGGCTCACTTTCGGCTTCAAACTCCGAGGCCACATGGGTGCTGACCAGCTATCTGGTGTCCAACGCCGTCATTTTGCCGGCATCGAACTGGTTCGCCTTCCGCTTCGGCCGCAAGCGCTTTCTTATTACCTGCATCACGCTGTTCACTATCGCCAGTTTTTTCTGCGGCGCGGCACCTTCGCTGGCCGTCATTCTGCTGGCGCGCGTTCTGCAAGGGGCAGGCGGCGGAGCTCTGCAACCGCTCTCTCAATCGATTCTGCTCGAGAGCTTCCCGATCGAAAAGCGCTCCATGTCGATGGCCGCCTTCGGTCTGGGCATCGTTTTGGCCCCGGTGATCGGCCCCACGCTCGGCGGCTGGCTGACCGATAGCTGGAGCTGGCGCTACGCCTTCTACATCAACATCCCCATCGGCATTCTGGCCATCATCATGGTCACGCGCTTCGTCCATGACCCGCCCTACATTAAAAACGCCAAGGTGGGCGCCTTCGACGGCCTCGGCTTCAGCATGCTCATGGTTTGGACCGGCTGCCTGCAAGTTGTCCTCGACAAGGGACAGGAAGACGACTGGTTCGGCGCTATCTGGGTCCGCTGGGCGGTTGCCGCGATGGTGGTCGCGCTCATCGGATGGATCTGGCGGTCGTGGACCAACCGCGAGGGACTGCTCGATCTGCACGTCTTGAAAAACCACAATTTCCGTACCGGATGCGTGCTGATCGCCGCGCTCGGCGTCTGCCTCTACATCACCATTTCTATTCTGCCGCTCTACTACCAGGAGATTCTCGGCTACACCGCTTTTAACGCCGGCATGGTCGTCGGCCCGCGCGGCATCGGCGCCTTTTTTGGTTCGGCACTCGTCGGCTTTCTAGCCACGCGTGTCGATAAGCGCATGCTGATCACCTTCGGATTCATCGGCTTTGGCGTCTGCGCCCTGATGTTCGGCACCATCGATCTGTCGATCGGCCCCTACACTCTGCTGATTCCCATCACCCTGACCGGCTTCGTTCTCGGCTTTGTTTTTACCCCGATGGCCGTTCTGATGATGACCACCATCCCCAGAAACGAAATGGGCAACGCCACGGGACTGTCGAACATGCTGCGCAATATTGGCGGCTCGGTGGGCATCTCGATGGCCACTACGGCCATCGTTCGCCGCGCCACGCTCTACCAGACCAACATTGGCGCGCACCTTGACCTGGCCAACCCACAACTCCAGCAAAAAGCCGCCGCCATCGGCACCTATCTCGGCCATCGCCTCGGCCCGGCCAGCGCACGCCCTGGAGCCAACGGCCTCATCTATAGCCAGCTTATACAGCAGGCCGTCATGCTTTCTTATATCGATGTTTTCCGCTGGACGGCGCTACTGGCCTTCCTCTGCGCCGGCGGCGCATGGTTCTTCAAGCTGCCGCCCAAGACCGAAGCGAACGCCGCTCCGCCACCCGTCGCGCACTAAAGATTCACATTTGCTACGCTTCGTCGCCGAAGAGCCGCCCGCCGGCCGCGCGCATGGCGTCGGCCAGTTGGCCTTCGAAGGTGGCCAAAGGGCTGCCGGTCCGCAGCGCCAGCTCCAGATAGGCGGCGTCGTAGCTGGTTAGGCGATACATGCAGGCCAGCGCCAGAGCTTCCAGCGACGGCGCCGATATGAACTAGTTCACGAACTAGTTTATTGAATTCCGGGCAGCTGTCCACTTTGCACCGCACGCAAGCAACCTCAAACCAGCGGCACGAATCGTTTCTGCGCCTCGTCGTATCGCTCGACCCGCCCGCTTTCGATGTCGTAATACCAGCCGTGCACGTTAAGCCGCCCCTCGGTCAAGGCCTTGGCCACCGACGGCTGCGTGCGCAGATTCGCCAGTTGTGCCAGCACATTGCCCTTGGCCAATGCATTCAGTTCCGCATTTTTTCCATCATTCGGGTCCAGCGGCTGCCGGTAATTGGCGGCGGTCCGCACGTATTCCATCCATTTTTGCGCGTAAGGCAGCTTTTTCAGCCCCCCCGGCGCAAGCGCCGACCGAACCGAACCGCAGTTCGAGTGGCAAAAAATAATTGCGTGCCGCACCCCCAGAATCTCCACGGCATACTCGATCGTCGCCGTGATGCCGTTGTTCTCAGAGCCGGCCGGCGGCACCATGCTTCCTAAGCTCCGCGCAATCGCCATATTCCCCGGCTCGATGCCGAAAACCATCTCCGGGGAAACGCGGGAGTCGGCACAGGTTATAAACAGGTACTTTGGCGCCTGTCCCTCGGCCAGCAGATGAAAATAGTTCTTCCTCTCGGGAAAAACCTCCGTCAAAAAACGTTTGTAGCCTTCGATGAGTCGCTCCATCTTCGCCTCCAGCGAGCCTCTTTCGCGCCTTGGCGCATGGCTCCCCCTGCTAAGGACAACCGTGCCATCCGCAGTAGCGGATCGCGCCCTGATTGCAGCACAATCAAGATGGGCCCAACTTCTACAATCGGCCGCTAAACAATTTGTTTCTGGAGAAAGGGATCACATCGAATGAACAAAATCGTTCGTGTCCCAACGATGCTGTTGCTGTGGTTATTTGCCTGTGCCTCGCTGGCCCAAACCGTGGATGACATCTCGCCCGCACTGCGCGCCCGGATCGATCACATTGCCGCGCAAGTGCTTGCACAAACGGGTGTACCATCGGCCTCCTTGGCTCTGGTCCAGCACGGCAAACCAGTGTACACCCATGCTTACGGTTTGGCACGCGTGCAACCGCAAATCGCCGCCACGCCCCGGATGCGCTACTCGGTCGGCTCCATTTCCAAGCAATTCACCGCTACAGCCATCCTGATACTTGTAGACGAAAAGAAGCTCTCTTTAGACGATCCTGTCGGCAAATATATTCCCGGCCTCACGCGCGGCAATGAGGTCACCATCCGCCAGATTCTCTCCCACACCTCCGGCTATCAGGATTACTGGCCCGAGGACTACGTCATGACCACGATGAAAGGAGCGACGACCGCCCAACAGATCATCGACGCCTGGGCCAAAAAGCCACTCGACTTCGAGCCCGGAAGCCAGTGGCAATATTCGAACACCAACTTTGTTATCGCCGGCCGCATTGTCGAAATCGCCTCCGGCGAGCCCTACTTCGACTTTCTCTCCGAGCACATCTTTCGCCCGCTGGGCATGAAATCGGTCTGGAACTCCGACCAGAACAAACTTGGCGATGGCGATGCCGCGCCCTACATCCGCTACGCGCTCGGCCCCCTGCGCCCCGCGCCCAAAGAGGGAGCGGGATGGATGTTCGCCGCCGGCGAGCTGGCCATGACGCCCTACGACCTGGCGCTCTGGGACCAGAGCCTGATCGCGCAATCGATTTTGAAACCGGAAAGCTACAAAGAGATGTTCACCGAGGTCAAGCTCAAGAATGGCGAAAGCGCGCATTACGGCCTGGGCGTCGAGGTCGTCGAGCGCTCGGGCCATCGCTCGATCGAGCACTCGGGCGAGGTTTCCGGCTTTGTCTCCGACAATATCGTCTTGGTGGACGACGGCGTGGCCGTGGCCGTGCTCACCAATCAGGACGCGGTCGGCGCGGCTTCGGCTATCGCGCGGCTGGTTGCCCCATTGGCCGCCGAGCTGCCGCGCTCGCCAGCCGAGGAACAAGCGCTCGCCATCTATCGCGGACTGCAGCAAGGCACGATCGACCGCGGCCTGCTGGCGCCCAACCTCAGCGACTACTTTACCGCCGAGGCGCTGGCCGATTACCGGTCAAGCCTCGCACCGCTGGGCGAGCCGCTCAGCCTGCGGCAAAGCGCGACCGAGATGCGCGGCGGCATGAGCTTCCGCTCCTTCGATATTCTTTATCCGGGAAAGAAACTCGAGCTGACCACCTACACCTATCCCGACGGCAAGCTCGAGCAGTTTTTGATCGCCCCGGCGGAATAAAGCTGGACAGAAAGAGCTAGCGGCTCAGCGGATCTTCGAGGCCGTTTTCGCGGAAGCCCTTTTGGCGCAGCAGACAGGAATCGCACTGGCCGCAGGGCTTGCCCTCGGGGCCGGGATCGTAGCAACTGCTGGTCAGCGCGTAATCGACACCCAGTGCGAGCCCACGGGCGATGATCTGCGCCTTGGTTAGCTGGAGCAGCGGCGTGTGGATGGTGAGCCGCTGGCGGCCTTCGACGCCGGCTTTGGTGGCGAGGTTGGCCATCTTCTCGTAGGCGGCGATGTATTCGGGGCGGCAATCCGGGTAGCCGGAATAATCGAGCGCGTTGACGCCGATGAAAACATCGCTCGATCCGAGCACCTCGGCCCAGGCCAGCGCGAAAGAAAGAAAGATCGTATTGCGCGCCGGCACGTAGGTGATGGGAATGCCGTGCGACATTTCGGCGGTATCGCGGCCCTTGGGCACGGCGATGTCAGCGGTGAGTGCCGAGCCGCCGAAGACGCGCAGATCAATTTGAGCGACGCGATGCTCGGCGACGCCGATGGCGGAGGCGACGCGCTCGGCGGCCGTCAATTCCCAACTGTGGCGCTGTCCGTAAGAAAACGAAAGCGCATAGGGTTCATAGCCCTCGCTTTTGGCGATAGCCAGCACGGTGGTCGAATCGAGACCGCCGCTCAACAAAACAACAGCGCGTTTGAGTTCAGTACCCATCTACTTCAACTCCCCGCCGCGGCCGATGTCCATCGAAGGCGGAATCGGATTGTCTTCGTCGATGTAGGTGTCGATGCAATGGTCGAGAATGCCCTTGGCTTCGAGAATGAACTCGATGGCGTCGCGCGCCGCGCCCTGGCCGCCGGGATTGGGCGTAACGTAATGCGCCTCGGTCTTGACGCGCTCGCGCGCATTGGCCACGGCCACGGCAAACCCCACATTGCGCATCGGCGGCAGGTCGATCACGTCGTCGCCAACGTAAGCGATCTCGTCCAGACCGATACCTTCCTTCTGCATAATCTCGCGGATCGGCTTCATCTTGAAGGCCTGGCCCTGATAGACATACTCGATCTTTAGGTCGCGGCAGCGCGTGGCCACCGTCTCGCTGATGCGTTTGGTGATGACGCCGCACTTGAGCCCGCCGATGCGCGCCAGCGAAATCGCCGTGCCGTCGTGCGCGCAATAGCCCTTGGCCTCGACCATCGTCGGCGACTGCACGCCGAAGCCGACGTCGCCGCCAGTCTTGCCACTAATCTCGTCCAAGAGCTTCCCGGCCGGAGGTCCAGGTACTAGCCAGATGGTGCCGTCGGTCCAAACTCCGTCGACGTCGAAAAGAATGATTTTGATTTTACGGGCGCGTTCTTGCGCGGTTGTGCTCATACTTCGATTGTAGCGAAGTTCGCGGGGCTGGCGGGGCTGACGATCATGTCTTGAACGCGGGAAAGGCCACCCGATTACCGTGAAGCCACGGAGTCCAAGGCGAAGGTTGCCAGCGCCACCACGCGCGGAATCGGCTTCGATCCCTGCTCGTAATAGGCGACCATGCGGCGGCTCAAGCCCAAGGCGGCCGCCGCGCTGTCGAGCGTCATCGCCTTTTTTTCACGCCAGCGCTTGAAGGCCGCGGCGGAAATCGTCTGGCCCGATTGTTCCTGCGCCAGCCGCCACAAAGTGTCCGCGCTCATATCGATTTCGTCATTCCAAACAATATCTGTCCCGAGCTCGCCCACGCGAACATTACGAAACAGCGTGGCCGAGCGCCGCAGCGGCGCATACACGCGGTAGGTCGCAATCGCGCCCGAAACATCCACGCTATTTTCTCCGCCATTGTCCCAACGAATCCGTAGCGTCTGCGGCTTTTTACCGGCTGAAACAGCGACAATGCGCGGCAACTTTTTTCCCGACATCGCCCTTACCCTCTTTCATTCAGTTCGGCCCAACGACGTTCCAGTTCCTTGCGATGCTTCTTGGCCCATTGCATCGCTTCGGCGATCCGCGCCGGATGGACCTCGCCCGCGAGCACCATCATATCCTCGATACGCACCAAAACCTCGAATTGAGGCGAAGCGATATGAAAATGCGGGCCATGCCTGTCATCGGCGTACATTCTGATGCTGATCGAGCCAAAGCGCTTGATGACCGGCATAAACGAGCCAGCCTCCGAAAGGCGTAATGCAATGATTGCACTATGCCTTTCGGCTGTCAATATCGCCTGAGCGCTCCTGGGCGCGCATCAATCGAACTATTGCGCTTTACCGCTGGCGGGCGCGGACTGCACCACCGGCGGCGTGATGGCCGACGCGGCAGCCTTGGCCGGCTCGCGCACTAGCACGGCGAAGCGCGGGAAGGCGAAGCTGCCCGCCGTATCGTCGATCACATTCAACTGGCAGAGATACTGGCCTGGCTTGAGAGCGCTCAGCGGCACATCGAGTTCGAAGACCGTGGCATCGCGGCTTTGGGCGCTGATCGTCCTGGCCTGCACCAGCGGCGTTTCGTAGACCTTGGTCGAGCCCTGGATCAGCTCCAGGCTGCTGAGCAGATTGACGCCGGCCTCTTTGGTATGCGCCGGGTTGTAGATCTCGTAGAGCAGATACATGTGCTGATCCTGGCGGAAGACGTGGCTGATGTTGGGCACATACTCCTGGCCGTTGCGCACCAGCAGATCGATCTTCTTGCTGGGCTGGCGCTGCGAGGCCAGCAGAATCGAGCTCAGCTTCAGCGGCGCTTTTTTCAGATCGGGCAGCGTAATCTCGGCGATGAACGAGCCCATCAGTCCGGTCTGGTTTTCGCGCACCACGAACTTGACCTGATACTTGCCCGGCGGCAGATTGAAGTTGGTGGTGTACTGAATATTTTTCTGGCGAGCCTGCAGCGCGGCGTCCAGGTTGAGCTTGATAGTGTCGCGCACGCGGCCCACCGGGCGCTTGGTGGCGTCGATGACCGAACCGATGATGTCGAGCGTGGCCTTGTCTTTATCGCCACCCTTGACGAAGGGAATCTGCGAGCCGGGCACGACCAGCGAAACAGGAACGTAGAAGCGGTTGGCGTCGGCGCGGAAGTAGAGCGCGTCCATGTAGACGGCCATGTCGGTGGCGGGCAGATCGCTGGCCAACTCGTCATCGAGTTCCTGCTCGCGGTTCTCTTTGCCGGAATGCTTGAAGTCGGCCGGCGCGTAATAACCGGGCCGGTACTCGAGTTTTATGCCGGGCCGATTGATCTTGACCGTCAGCTTGCGGTACTTGCCGTCGCGCGCCTCGTTGGTGGAATGGAAGCCGATGGCGTAATAAGCCGAGGTGTCATTCTGCACTTTGGCGAAGGCGGGCGCAAAGTTGTTGGAGTCGAAAAAGGCCGTGCCGCCGGTGTCTTTACTCAGCGTGGCCATCACCTCTTGCGAGGCGAAGTTCTGGTCCATATTGTTCGACAGCGAGGCGCCGTTAAAGCCGCCCGAGCCGCGCATACTGCCCGTCGAGGCGTCGCCCAGCCCGCTGACCGCTTGCAGGCCGCGCGCATCGACGCTGTAGATCGATATATCGGCGCGCACGGCGGCGTTGATGGCCGCGCGTATCGACGCCTGATTCTCGATACCGTCGCGCGAGATGCCGCCGGAAAAATACATCAGCGATTTTTTCTCGTTGATTTTGGAGAGCGATTGCGCAACGGCGCGCAGCGCGAAGAGCTCGCGATCAGTGTTCAGATCGTTGTACTCGCTCTCGTCGGCAGTGTAGGCGGTGGTGTCTTCGGATTGATTGGAATTGGAGGTTGAGCCCTGGGCAAAGCCCTCACCCTCGGTGTCGTTATAAACGGCCACCTTGTGGATGAGCGCGTTTTTGTCTGCGGTAAAGTCCTGATCGACGCTGAGCGAGGTACCGAGCGAAACCAGCGCCACCAGATCGGCCGGCTGCATTTTGTTTTTCAAAAAACTTTGCGCCGCATCCACCGCGCGGTCCAGATCCTCGGGCTGCATCGAGGTCAAATCGAAGAACATGACGATCAGCCGATGATTGCGCAGATCTTCGGGCTTGGCCACCACCACGGCCTTGCCACTGGCGCTGGCGGCCAAACCACTGACCGTTGCCTCGCTGAGCGGCGTGGCCTTGTCCACGCTCTGAAAGTCAAAGGTGGAGATTGGCTGTTCCTTGCCGTTCTCGTAAATTTTGAAGTCGCTCTGCTTGAGGCCTTGTACGATCTCGCCGGTCTTGGCGTCGCGCGCCACTATGTTGGTCAGCACCAGTTCGGCTTCGGCCTTGAGCAAAAAACCGCCTTGCGGCGTCGAGGAAATTTCGCCACTCTGCTGCGCGGGAATGGCAGGCGCACCCGTTGCCGCCAGCGCCGCCAGCGCCAACGCCGCGCCCATCCGTTGCACAAAATTCGTCATTGTCTGCTCCCCTGTATGTATTCCCGCACTTTCTGTTGCCGGCCGGCCGCGATTCCGTTAGAAGCGGAAGCGCGCCGTAAATTGGAAGGATCGCATGTCGCCCACCCTCGTCACCTGCCCGAAGTTCGACGAGCTCATATCCGTGCTGACGCTGCTGTACTGCACCGTGTTGAAGACGTTGTCGATGATGGCGCGAACTTCCATGCTGCGCGTCGAGCCCACCTGTATGGTTTTTGCCAGCGACATATCGTTGGTGACCGTACCCGGCCCCACGATCGAGTTGCGCGGCGCGTTGCCGAAGTAATCGCAGTAGCCCGAAGTTGCCGTCGGCGCGGAGTAGGCCGAAGTATTGAACCACTTATTCAGCGTGCCGCCGCCGGCGGTAACCGACGCGCCGGTCAGATTCGGCCGCATCACACCGCCTGTGCCGCAGGCCGTGCTGGCCACCGACGAAGAATAACTGGGCGAAAGCCATGTTCCCGAAGCGAAGGTGAAGTTGCCGGAAGCCGAAAAACCTTCCAAAACATGCGCGGCCTTGCCGGTCGTGATCCAGTATTTGTCCGGCCCGAAGGGGAGCTCGTACATGTATTGGCCGCTGACCTTATGCCGCACGTCGATCGTCGAGTGGCCCAGTTCGCCTTTGGGATTGGTCCAGTCTTGCACGCTGGTTCCGCCTACGCTGCCCAGCGCGCCGGCGTCGTCGATCGAGTGCGAATAGGTGTAATTCGCGCCCACGGAAAATCCCGTCGAGAGCCGTTTGTTCAGCCGCACGGTGCCGGCGTTGAATTTGGAAAACGACTGCGCCTCCTCGTAGCTGAAGACCAGGCCGGCGGAATCGGTAGACGGGCTGGATGGAACGGCGCGCGGCGCCAGCACCGTATCCAGATGGTTGGCCCGCGAACCGTTGTAGCCGAGGTTCATCACCAGGCCCCAGGGCAGCGTCCGCTGCACGTCGATGTTCCAGGTCATCAGATAAGGCATTCCGTAATGCGGCTTGAGCGCGTAGCTGCCAATGGTGGCCGCCGAGGGAAAACCGTCGGAGAGCGTAAAACAGGTGGAGGTCGCGGAGCGCGCGCAGGCCGAAGTAGCGCTGTTGTTCACGGATTCCTCGTTCGTCTGCTCGTTGGTGTATGGCGGCTGGTGGGCCATTTTTTGCGCGAAGGAGGAATACTCGCCCACGGTGTAGTTCATGCCGAAGCCGGCGCGGACCACCGTCCGGTCAAGCTTAGGCACGCGCCAAGCCAGCCCCAGCCGCGGCGCAAAGGCCTTGCGCCATGGGTAGACGAGCGAATCAGGCAGCCCTGATGAGCCGGCGGTAATCTCGCCCAGGCTCGAGAATCCATCCGTCGGGCTCGTTGAAACCTCGGCCAGATGGTTGTACTTTTCCGTATACGGCGCATAGTATTCCCAGCGCACTCCATAGTTGAGCGTCAGCGTGGAAGTCACGCGCCAGTCATCCATCAGGTAAGCGTCGTAGGTGTTGTCGCGCAGGTAACTTTTAGCCTCCGACGAATTCAGCGTGCTCTGCTGCGGCAGGCCGAGCAGAAAGTCGGCCAGCGCCGAGCCGGTCGATGAATCCTGCGCCGAATCCTCGGTGAACAATCCGGTGAAGGTGAAGCTGCCGGTGGCGTTGGTGCCGGCCAAAAAGTCATTATGCACACGCCGATAGTCGCCGCCGAAACGCAGATTGTGTTTGCCGTGGCGCCAACTGAGCGTCTCGGAAAGAGCGATGGTCTGCGAAAGCGAGACGCTCGGCTCCTGCTCCGAAATGCCGGTGAAGCTGCTCAGCGATATATTGGGCAAGCCGTAATTGATCGGGATGTTGTTGGGAACGCTGATGCCGTAGCTGGAAGCAATGTTATTCGTGGTGTCGGTGAAAAAGTTCCGGGTCTGACTGTTGTTGCGGTTCCAGTTCACGTTGGTCATGCTGGTGAAGCGGTGATAGCTGGCCGAGTAACCGGCCTGCAGCGAATAGGAATGCGTAGCCGTCTTGCCGCCCAGCTCGGGGATGAAATTCACCGCGTCGGAGGCCGAGTGCGACCAGTTGTAGTTCAGGTTCACGCTCTGCCGCAATCCCTGATTCTGCGTGCTGCGGCGCGCGCCGTTATAGCCGCGCTGGCTTTGCTGCGCGGCGTTGGCGCCCAAAGTGCGCATATAACGCGCGCCAAACTGCGTTGAGTTCGACTGCTCGGTGGTGAGCCGATGATAGTTGTACATCGAACTGTTGTCCGACAAATTTGCATAAGGAATCAATGGCTGGCAATCCGTCGTTGAGCAATTCAGCAGCGCGTAGGCCGGCAGATTTTTGATGCGCGCCAGCGGAATGGTGTTGTTGGAAAACTGCGCGAGCGTCACCGGATCGTAGATCGCGGCCAATCCGGAGGCGGAGAAGATTCCCTGGCGTTCGTCGGCCGTGGGCAAGGTCGCGTACTCGTCCTCGGGCGTGGATTTGCGCGTGTCGGAAAGCGAAAGAAAGATCGTATCTTTGCCGCTGGCCTTGAGCAAATGCGGAATGTAGGGCGTGCTCATCAGCGAGGCCGAAAATTGATTGGAACCATTCGACGGCTGCGACTGCGATTGGCCAGCCAAAGAAAACGGCTGCGCGTTGAAAACGGAGTTGCTGCCATTCCAGGAAAGCGATCCATGCGGCTGATTCGCGTTAAAGGAGCGGAAGTTGCCGCGTCCGCCGCCGCCCGGGCCACCGCCAAAACCACCCGGACCGCCGCCGCCCGGTCCGCCGCCGCCGGGCCCCCCCCCAAAGCCGCCGCCACCGAAACCGCCGCCGCCGCCAAAGGCCGCGCCGAATCCGCCACCAGGACCGCCAAAGAGCCCGCCGCCCATATCGCCGCCTGGGCCGCCCATGCCGACGTTCGCGCTAACTTGGCCGGTCTGCCCGCTCACCGCCACCGATTCGCCACTGAAATCGGAATTGGTCGCAATCGAAGGCAACGCCGCACCGCTCGCGCCCTCGACGCCGGTTCCGGTTTCGACGTCGGCGGTAAGCGTCGTCGTCAGGCTCAGATTGGCCGGCGCATTGCCTGCCATCTGGCGGATCGTTTGCCGTTCTTCGCTCTTGGAGCTGGCCTGCTCCTGCTGCGTCGCGCGCGAAGCCAGCGTAAGCTCGAAATTCAGCGTCTGCTCGTGGCTGCTCGCGTTCAGCAGCGCCTCCAGCGAGCTTTGCGCAAAGGCCGCGAACTCGGTACGGACCACATAGCGGCCGTTTTGCGGAATCTTCATCGACCAGGCGCCCGTAATGTCGGTCGTGGTGGAAAACCGCTTGCCCGTCAACGTATTCAGCGCGACCACGGTGACGCCGGGCAGAGGTACATTTCCGCTTTTAACCGTTCCATATAGCCGGCCGCCGACTGTCGTTTGCGACGGAACTGGCGCTGGCGCCGCCTGGCTGGCCGCCTCCGGCGCGGCAGACGGTGAAGCTACGGGGGCTTGTGCCCATGCGGTCCAAAAGCCCGCCGCAAAAACGCCCACCACGCATGTACGTTTGATTGTTGCCTGCCGCATTCGGTCCACCGCCATCATTTAGCTCTCTGCTTAAACGGACGACTTATGCCCAGCAAAGGTTTACCAAATAAACTCGCCACCATGTAAAAGCGGGGAAAATTTTATGCTTGCGCTTTCCTTCCGCGAGTGTTAACCATCGAGCTAATAGTATTTGAATTGCTATCATGGCAGTAAACGTTGCGGACAATACGAACGATATAGGAGAGAGAACGAGATGAAGATCGGAACCACGATTCGCGCCTATCGACTGCAAAAAGGGCTTTCGCAGGGGGACATCGAGAAAAAAACCGGCCTGCTGCGCTGCTACCTGTCGCGCGTGGAAAACGGCCACACCGTCCCCTCGCTGGACACGCTGGCCAAAATCGCCCGCGCCCTCGACCTGCCCATTTCGCAGTTCTTCGCCAGCGACGCGCTGGCCCGCCAGATGGACGCGCAAAACCTCTCCGACGACGAGCTGCGCTTCCTGAGCCAGATCCGCCGCTACTCCTCGAATCTGAATGACAGCGACCGCAAGCTGCTGTTGGCCATGGTGAAAAAATTCGCCGCCACGGCCACGCGCTAATTTAATTTGCCTCCGCCAACACATACCAATCGTCGCACTGGGAGAACTGCTCGAACTTGCGCACATATCCGTGTGCTGTTAAAAGCGCATGAATCTTCTCCCGCTGCGGCGTAAAGTTGTGTTCGCAGGTAATCACCCTAAATTGATGCCGGGCAAAATCGAAGGCGCTCAATATCTCGTATTCGCTGCCTTCGGTATCGATCGAAAGATAATCGACGATCTTCGGCGCATCGAATTTATCCAGTAAATCGGCGAGCGAAATCGTCTTGACCGGATAGGTCCGCCCTTTCTTCCGCTCTTGCGCGTGTATGTCGGAGGAGTTGAGCGCGCTGAGCGTCGAAAGCTCTTTTTCCGACGCCACTTCGTTAAATTCCAAAATGGCATTGGATTCCCGCCAAACGCAGGTGGTTTCAATCGCGCAATGACGGTTGCTTTTGAGCGCCTTATGCCAATGCGCGGCCGGTTCGGCCAAAATTCCCTTCCACCCGAATTGCGTTTCCAGCAGATAGGTATTGCTGAGCACAACCCCATTCGTCGCCCCGAACTCAACAAAAAATCCTTCCCGCTTCATCCCCAATTCCGCTAGCGCAAATAGATCCTGATGCAGTTGCGACTTTGATGCGCGCAGCAGCTTGACCAACGCCGCGGCGTGACGCTCACTGAAGGCGGCCACCATCTGCGCGCCTTCAAATAGAGCCTTGCTCTCTTCCAGTTCCTGAAGATGTTTATAGGTTGTAATGCCGATATTGAATTGTTGCGCCGTCTCTTTAATAAACCGCTGAATGGCTCCGTGCATCCGCGTCCCCCGCTCGCTCGTCGAAAATCGAAAACGCGATTTTCGCGTCTCCGCTGCTGCAGGCCCTTGGATCGCTTTGAGGATAATACAGCCGCCGTACTCTGTGAACGAGAAAAACGCCGCCAGCCAGAAAGGCCAACGGCGTTTTTGCATTCAGGCGATCTTTCTATTTTTTCAACTGCGCCAAATCTCTGACCGCGCCGCGCGCCGCGCTGGTCGCCAGCGCCGCATAGGCTTGGAGCGCTTTGGAAACCTTCCGCTGACGCTTGACCGGCCGCCACGCCGCCGCGCCCTTGGCCGCCATCGCCTTGCGCCGCGCCGCCAGTTGCTCGTCGCCAAGCGCCACGCGCAACACACGTTGAGGAATGTCGATCTCGATCCTGTCTCCCTCTTCGATCAGCGCCAGCGCGCCGCCCTCGGCCGCCTCCGGCGAAACGTGCCCGATCACCAGCCCCGACGAGCCGCCCGAAAAACGTCCGTCGGTAATCAACGCGCATTTTTTCCCCAACGATTTGGATTTCAAATAGCTGGTCGGGTAGAGCATCTCCTGCATTCCCGGCCCGCCCTTCGGTCCTTCGTAGCGGATCACGACCACATCGCCGGCCTTCACCTTGTCGCCTAAAATTGCCGCCGACGCCTCTTCCTGACTCTCGAAGATCCGCGCCGGTCCGGCGAAGGTCAAAAGCGAAGCATCCACGCCGGCCGTCTTCACGATCGAGCCGTCCTGGGCAAGATTGCCGTAGAGCACGGCCAGTCCGCCGTCTTTGCTGAAAGCGTGCTCAATGTCGCGCACCGCGCCGCGCTCGCGATCCAGATCCAGCTCCGCGTACCGCTTTCTCTGGCTGAAGGCCGCCGTCGTGCGCTCGCCGCCCGGCGCCGCGCAATAGAACTCCTTCACTTCGATTGAAGGCCTGCGCCGCACATCATATTTATCGATCGCGTCGCCCAGCGTCGCGCTATGCACCGTGCGCGTCTCGCGATGAATCAACCCGCCGCGATCGAGCTCGCCCAAAATTCCGAAGACGCCGCCGGCCCGGTGCACATCCTCCACGTGCACGGTCGCCGTCGCGGGCGCAACCTTGCATAAATGAGGCACGCGCCGCGAAAGCCGGTCGATGTCGGCCATCGTGAACGGCACTTCGCCCTCCTCGGCCGCCGCCAGCAGATGCAGCACCGTGTTGGTCGAGCCGCCCATGGCAATGTCGAGCGTCATCGCGTTTTCAAAAGCCGCGAAATTGGCAATCGAGCGCGGCAAAACGCTCGCGTCGTTCTGCTCGTAGTAGCGCTTGGCCAGCTCGACAATTTTGGTTCCCGCCTCGACGAAGAGCGCTTCGCGGTCGGCGTGCGTGGCCACCAGCGTACCGTTGCCGGCCAGCGCCAGGCCCAGCGCCTCGGTCAAACAGTTCATCGAATTGGCCGTGAACATGCCCGAACACGATCCGCAAGTGGGACAGGCGAACTGCTCGTAGGCGGCCACATCGGCGTCACTCACCGCGGGATTGCCGGCCACGATCATCGCGTCGATCAGATCGGCGGCCACTATTTTGCCGCCCACCGGAACCCGCCCGGCCTCCATCGGCCCGCCGGAAACGAAGATCGCCGGAATGTTCAGCCGCAACGCCGCCATCAGCATTCCCGGCGTGATCTTGTCGCAATTGGAAATGCAGACCAGCGCGTCGGCGCAGTGCGCGTTGGCCATGTACTCGACCGAGTCGGCGATGATCTCGCGCGAGGGCAGGCTGTAAAGCATTCCGTCGTGGCCCATCGCTATGCCGTCGTCGATGGCGATGGTATTGAACTCCTTGGCCACTCCGCCCGCACGCTCGACGGCGCGCGCCACCAGTTGCCCCAACTCTTTCAGGTGCACGTGGCCGGGAACAAACTGCGTAAATGAGTTGACGACGGCGATAATCGGCTTGCCAAAATCGCCATCCTGCATTCCGGTGGCGCGCCACAGGCTGCGCGCTCCGGCCATATTCCGTCCTTCAGTCGAGGTTTTGGATCGATACGCTGGCATAGAACCATTTTATCGTCCGCGGATAAAACCGGCTTGCACCGCGAACGCTGCCTCTTTTGTCTCAAAATGCAGCACCCTTAGAACAACTTAATGAATAGATCGCATCCCTCCGATAATTTCGTTAGGCACTCTACTTCCGATTGTCATACAGCTTGGAGACTTTTCATGAGCGTTCGCTCTACATCTTCTCTCGGTCAGTATCATGACAATCTGCTTTCCTTGTCGCAAGCCTCAAGCGCGACGCGTCCTTCCGCCCACAGATCCGCGGCCAGCGAAACCGCATCGCGCATCGCCAGCGCCGCCAGCAGTTCGTCGAATAGTTACGATTCCCTCGGTCTCTATCTGGACACTTATAACAAGCTCACCTTGGCTGAGGCGCTAAGTCCGTCCTCGTCTTCGTCGAGCAATTCCTCGGCCAGCAAAACCGCATCGTCGATTGCCAATGTTCTCGACAATGCGCAAGGCAAGTCCAGCGCCAGCCAGTATCTAAGTCAGATCTCTCAGGCGCTAACCGCCAACTCGGCATCCAACGCCTCATCATCGAGCGAAGCCAGCACAACCGACTCCAGTTCGAAAACGAGTACGACGGCGAGCAACTCCGGCTCTTCGATCAGCGTTTACGCCTGATTACTCGCGACCTTTTTAAAGGCAGCACGCGCGCACTACGGAATCACTCGCAAAACGCGCGTGCGTTTTCCTGCCCGCTTTTCCCACAGGAACCGAATCTCCAGAGTTATTGACCTGACACCCCATGTCCGCTATGCTGAACAAACTGCCTAATTCAAGGCAGCATATTCAACGATCAAAAGTTGAAATTCAACTCGAATTTGCCTTCGGGCAAAGAATGGAGATTCAGTGCGTAAATTCGTAACTTTGGCTCTACTTTTTTGTTTCGGCATCATGCTTTCTCAGGCCCAAGATCAAAAGCAAAAATCGCCCTCGGACAAGTGGGAAATCTTTGGCGGCTACACCTTTCAGCGCGACTATGGCATGTATAACGCCTTCAGCTTCAAAGGTTCCAGCAGCAGCGACGCTTTTGCCCCGTTTAACGCTAACGGCGGACAGGCCGCTGCCAGTTACTTCCCGCTGCGCCACTTCGGCCTCACCTACCAGATGACCTTTGCCGGCAGCGGCGACAGAAAAATCAATTCGACCAGCGACACGCAGCGTATCGGCACGCAGAGCTATCTCGTCGGTCCCGCTTTCCGCTATGCCTTCAAGGGCGGCAGGCTGGGTAAAACTTCTCTCTTTGCCCATGAGCTCTTCGGCGTTACCCATAACGCATTTAACGCTTCTTCGGATAACTATGCGTTTTGCGACGACGCGAATGGCGATCCGGTATTGAGTTGCTCGACCAACAACTTTACCCTGGCCACGGGCGGCGGCATCGATTATCGGATCAGCCGCCACGTTTCCATTCGGCCCGCGCAGGTTGAGTATTGGACCGAGCAGATTCCCGAAAAAGATTTTAATAGCTACTACAGCGCAGAGTCGGTCAAATTTGGCGTAAACGGCCTCCGTTACTCGGCTGGAGCCGTAGTCAACTTCTAGAGGCTTTACATCTCAAACAGAAAAAACGGCGGCCATCTGGCCGCCGTTTTAATTCCCTTTCCGCACGCACATTCCCGCTTGTCTAGCACTCATCGCGCTCGGGCCGCCACTTATCGTCGGGGTCGCGCTCGATGCCCTCCTCGCGATCCTTTTCCTCATTCCACTTGCGGCGCTCTTCCTGTTCTTTGCGCTCTTCCCGTCCGTCGCTCATCGTTCGCTCCTACAACCAGTTTACCGGGCGCTGTAGCCGTATCTGGCACACAACCTCATTCCGCTCCCGCATATCGTACCGACACTTTCATTCGCCATTTTCCATCTTCCAATGAGTTCTCCAAGGGGAAGATATCGGCAGGCCGCTGGCTGGAGCGCGTGCACGTCGTTTTGTTTTTGATAATTTCGAAGGTCTGCTACGTGATTTGCATCACTTGCAAACTACCATTTTGCAGAAAGGCTCGACTGTAAACCAGAACCGAAGTAATCAAAATCCCCGGAAAATAATTTCGCTATTCCAATTAAATCAGCAATATATGGTCGGTCATACGCTTTCAATTACTGAAGTGCAACAGCGATCATACGAAGTATGCATTGAGCGCAACGCTACAATAGTAGAAAATTGTGCGTGTCTCGGTTGGGCATGGTCTGTGCGCTTCTCAAGCAAAAACTATATGCGGAGTAGAGGCACAGCCTGCCGGTTCTGGAGGATCGAATCTAGAGTGGATGTCGAAAACAGTTTTCCGCAAGTCAGTAAAAACCGGACAAACGATCCACGAAACAAGGTGAGATGTGCTGGCTCCCTGCTACAGGAACTGTCCGAACTGGCGGTTAAACCGAACAGTTGGGCACGGTTAAAAGTGGCTGGCGTGCTATGGCGCGCGCTCACCAATCTTTCCTGCAGTCACCGCGACGTTTTGGCGCTCGGAAAAAACCCCATCTATGCCGAGCATCTAAAAAACGATCCTCGATTCCTCTTCAAATACCTCACGCACGACTATCTTGCCAGAAGCATGAGCGTGCCGGCGCGTGCCGCCTGTTTTGTTCATCACTATCGCCGGCTCAGCGCGATCTTGCCCGCCGGCTTGATCAAACTACTTTTAGCCGAGGGAATCGAACTGGCCGCAATCGACGGGAACGGCCGCCGGTTTACGGTCGACATGGTTTACTCCTGGCCGAAGGATGAGATCGGCGCGGATAAAGAAGGCGAGTTATCTCTCAACCTGCGCATGGATGGAACCTTCGTCTATGTTCTGTCATTTTCGATCGTGCCCGGCCGCGCGATTGGCTGCAAGGCGCGGGATGTACTGTTGATTTCGCGACTGCAGGGTGAACGGGGCCGTTCGGAAACCGTAACTCAATTCTATAAGTCACTGCACTATCTCAAACCAGATGCGCTGCTGATGGCGGCCCTGAGCGGAATAGGAAAAGCTTTCGGAATCGAGCGGATTGCCTGCGTGCGCGGACAGGATCAGACGGCCTACCAGAGTGATCTCGACCATGATTTCCAGACGGCCTATGACGAATTCTTCAGCGCGCTTGGCGTGCCAACAAACGCGGCGGGATATTATGTGTCGCCAATTCCGCTTCCAGAAAAACCCCTCGAAGATATCCGGGGAGGAAAGCGGCAAAGATCGCGAGCCCGCAGAGCGATTAAGCAGCAAGTCAGCGAAGACGTGCATCTATTGCTGAAATCATGGCGAGAGAGTAATTCTTATCCCCCAGTTACTGATTATGGTAAGTGCCCGATAGCTCCCGAGTCTGAAGTTCACATCAAAGCTGAGCTATCATCCTAAGCAAAGTTTGCCACGGATTTTAACTCCGTAACCGCTTAATTTTGTGCCATCGAGGGTACCCCAGGTCTCAATTTTGAAACCTGGGATCGCACCTTATCAAGAATCGAAATCGTCCGGTCAAAGACCTGGCGAACTTCAGATTCATACTTCAGCTTCCCATGGCTTTGCGGACATTGCCCTGCGACAACCGCAGTCGCCGCTGAGCCTCGCGCTTGCTCACCTTTGCGCGCAACATAACCAGCGCCACGGCCACCTTCATATCGGCCTTCTTCAACGTCGTTTCGGCCTCCTCCCAACTAACCTTTGCGACCCGCTGCACAATAGAAATTCCGCGCTCGTTCAGCTTTTCGTTGCTGGTATTCAGGTTCACCATCAGATTGCCGTACACGTAGCCAAGACGGGCCATCGCGCCGGTCGTCAGCATATTGCAGATAAGTTTTTCCGCAGTCCCGGCCTTCAGCCGCGTTGACCCGGCCAGTATCTCGGGCCCCACCTCGGCCTCAATGGCGACCTGCGCTACCTCGGCCAGTTCCGAGCCTTCGTTGCAAATAATCGCAACCGTCGCCGCCCCTTTTTTCGCCGCGTATTGCAAGGCCGCAACCGTGTAGGGCGTGCGTCCGCTGGCGGCCAGTCCGACAACCACATCTTTCTTGCCCGGCCGGCGCGCCGCCATGTCGTGGACGCCGCCTTCGCGCGAATCCTCGCTGGCCTCGCTGGCTTGGGTTAAAGCCCGCTCGCCGCCTGCAATCATATATTGGATCGTCTTCGGGTCCGTTCCAAAGGTCGGTGGGCACTCCGAAGCATCTAGCGCGCCGATCCTTCCGCTCGTCCCGCTGCCTACATAAATCAGCCTGCCGCCTTGCGCAAGGTGCGTTTGGATCAGATCCACCGCCTTGGCGATCGCGGGTAACGCGCGGTGCACCGCGCGCACCACATGTGCATCCTGCCGGTTCATGAGGCTGACGACTTCCAGCGCACTTAGTTTGTCCAAATCCGCGGACGCGCGATTTTGGCGCTCCGTTTTTAGTCGGCTTAGCATTGCCGCTCTCTCCTATTCATTAATTAAAGTTGCAATTTCGCTCGTTGCCGTTCGGCGCAAAAAAAAGCTAGCGCAATAGCCGATCGCAAACGTGGCTATACTACCCAAAACGACATACCAGGTAAAGGGAATCCGCGTAAATCTCCACAAGTACAAATTCAGCATCAGGCCGCAGATCATGCCGACCATGGCTCCTTTCTCCGAAGCTCTGTGCGTGATCACGCCCAAAAGAAAGACGCCCAGCAGCGACCCATAAGCCACCGATGTAATCGACAACCCGACTTCGAGAACTCTGCCGCCACCCCGCGCCGCTATAGCGAGCACAAACAGTATGGCAGCCCATCCAACCGTGACTGCGCGCGACCAGAAAATTTTGCGCTGCTCGGTGGCATGGGGCTTTATCCGCGAATAAAAATCCACAATCGTGGTTGATGAAAGAGAATAGAGCGCCCCACCAAGTTGCGCCATCGCCGAAGCCAGAATCGCCGCGATCAGCAGTCCGCTGAATCCATGTGGCATGCGCGTCACAATAAAGATTGGAAAGATCGTATCCGAACGGGTGAAGGCGACCTGCGGCGGGTTCAACTTATAAAACACATATAACAAAGACCCGATAAACAGGAACAAAGCAAACTGGAACAGGATGATAACGCCGCTTCCCAACAGCGCCTTCTGCGCCTGCCGCGCGTTCTTTGAAGACAGCAAGCGCTGCACGAACAGTTGATCGGTGCCGTGCGTCGCCGTCGTTAAAAATGTTCCACCGATCACTCCCGACCAGAAAGTATAAGTAACATGGAAATCCAAGGAGAAATCAAATACGCGGAACTTACCCGCCGCCATGGCAATGCCGCTTACCGTATGCCAGTCGCACTGCACTAAGTGCAATATGGTGAAAAGGCCAACTATGGTGCCCGCCAGATAGATGCATAACTGTACGACATCGGTCCAAATCACCGCCTCCATGCCGCCCTTGAGGCTATAAAGCAACGTGAGAACCGTAACCAGAGCGATGGCGATTACGTCGCGGGCCAGCGCGTTATAGCCGCTGAGAAGCCCCGTTAGCGCAATCCCCACCACAATTGCCATGGCCAGTACGCGCACGCCTTCGGCCGCGGCGCGCATAATCAGGAACAAGCCAGCCGTCAGCGTTCGCAGCTTGTTACCGAATCGCCGCTCGATAAGCTGATAGGCCGTAACCAAATCGCCACGAAGATAGTGCGGAATCAACAGTACGCAAATAACTACACGGCCCACCAAATAGCCGATTACTAGCTGCAAAAATCCGAAGTTGGAATCATAGGCCATTCCTGGAACGCTGATGATCGTCAACGTACTGGTTTCCGCCACGGCAATCGAAAGCGCAATCGCCCACCATGGAATAGTACGTCCAGCCAAGAAATAACCCTTGAGTGAATTTTGTCGCTTGCGAAAATGCTGCCCGAATAGCGTGACGCCAGCCAAATAGATGCCGATCACCGCCACGTCGAATAAATTGAGTCCCATGCTGATTTCTAACTCCTAGCCGTACTGCTCCGCGAACTGCTTACCGTAGCCACCGACTTTACTCGTAAAGCAGGTAAGGCGCGATTTGTTCTTTCCATTGCGCGCAATCAAGCAAAAATTTCGCGGTTTCGCAAAATGCATTCCACTGCAGATCGAAGAGCGACTCTGCGTCCGCTATGCCAAGTAGCCTATCCAGATGCTTTTCTCCGGTCGGATTTACATGCGTCGGATAGGTCGCCCAGCGAAAGTTATCCAAGTGTAGGTCACGAATAAGTTTGATCAAAGCTATGCCGGCAAAAACCGGCCGAACGTATCGCGTCTCCGTTGCATGCAGCATGATTCCATTGCAAGCCTGGCCCTGATATTTTGCAGCGTCTGGAGCAAATGTGATTGCCCTCGCCGTAATTCCCGGCAATTGCAGGCGATTGAATTCATCTGCGACCTCTTGGGCGTGCATCCAGGGTGCCCCCAGCACACGAAACGCCATAGCCGTTCCCCTGCCTTCACTTAAATTCGTAGCCTCCGACAGGCATAACCCAGGATAAAGAAGACAGGCTTCCGCGCTCGCAATCGCAGGCGAGGTCGGCACAAACGAACTCGCCCAATCGTGATAAAACATCTTCCGCGACCAACCGTTGGCGCTTATTACGCGCAAATCGAGATCTTTAATTTTCGTCCCTGCCCAGAATCGCGCCAGTTCGCCTATAGTGCATGAATGGCGAAGCGGTATATTCCACCGACCGATAAAGGATGCGCAGCTTTCGTCGGTAAGCCCAGGGCCTTCGGCTAAGTCCATCGCGCCAGAGATCGGATTCGGCCTGTCGAGAACAATAAGCGTTTTTCCACTCTCCGCGCAGGCCTCCATGACATAGGTCATGGTCCATAGGTACGTGTAACATCGGCAACCGACATCGGGTAAATCAACGAGTACGATGTCAATATCTTGTAAGTCCTCGGCGGATGGTTTAAGGCTAACGCCATACAAGCTCTTGACCGGCAATCCAGTAAGCAAATCCATACCGTCTACCATTGCCTGACCGTCCGCGCCGGCAGTCTGCAGGCCATGCTCAGGTGAAAACAAGCGTGTAACTTGAAAGCCGCGACCAAGCAGTGCTTGTCGCGATGGCAGATACGAAGAAGTGCAAGCCGCATGATTGGTCACGAGTGCAATTCGAGCGTTACGCATAGGCGGCGCTTCGTTCAAATAACGGTCAATGCCAAATTGCACGCTCACTTACGTCTCCTAATCACGTCAAGCGCTATTCGCACGCGCCAAACTCTATTACACCCACCATGCGCAGCCTTCTGCTCGCCATGCGGCAGAATCGGCTCTTACTCCCTGGTAGCGCTGAATGTCGCTTTATAGCAATTTCCCGGATAGCAAGTAACGGAATATTCAATGGGAACTTCTTGCGTGGAATAACTTCTGCGATTGATCACTAGCAGCGGACTTCCCACGCCGACATTCAACAATTCCGCCTGCTCGCGTGTGGCCGCGCCTGCCATAATTTCAGAAAGGCATCGCAACAGCTTCACGCCATAGGCATCCTCCATTACTTGATAAAGCGATTCGGACTTCCATTCGTATTGATCCAAACCGCGAAATAGCCGGTGCGGCACCTGCACCATTTCAATAGCCAGCGGCGTCGCATCGCTATAGCGCAAGCGCTTCATCTCGTAGACAAGCTCTCCATCCTCCAACGCCAACGCTGCCTGCGCCGTATGATTGGGCGGCCCGATTCTAACCCCAAGCAGCTTCGACGACGGAACGCCACCGCGCGCCTTCACCTCTTCGCTAAAGCTCGACATACCTGCGATCTTTTTCTCGATCCGACCGCCAAGCGCATAGGTTCCTACGCCTCGTTTGGTTTCGATGTACCCCTTGCGCTCAAGTACGCCATACGCCTGCCGCAATGTCATTTTGCTGACGCCGATGTGCTCGCTTAATACCTGCGCCGGCGGTAACAGAGCGCCAGGCGTAATTGACTTGTTTTCGATGGCCGCCTGAATCTGATTTGCAATTTGCAAATAGATGGGCTGCGGATCGCGTTTATTAACTCGGAATGAATACAATGGCTCGCTCAACATTTCTTTCTCCATCTGCGAATTTATAAATGCGTCTTTCCTTATTTGTACGGGACTAAAGTTCACCGACCTATCCGCCGGTTATTATGATGCACGGACTATAACCCGCAAATTGAAATTACACCGCGCCGCGATATGAGTCCACTAGCTTGCATATGTTTGTCACCTGTAGAGCAGCGCTGCTGCACGACCTTGCTTGAATCGGGCCAAATCTTGCTCACCTTGCGCGGCGGCGCTTCTGGGGTCTTTTCCCTGTTTTATGGCATCGATCACCGGACTGTTCAACAATAACTTGTCTACTGGATCAAGTTGAAATGTATCAGGATAGAGCTTGACTAAAGCTGCTGCTACTTCGATGCCCAACTCCGGGGCATCAAGTTGATCCCGGTTGGTGACGAAAAATTCAACTCCTTGGCACAACTCGCCATGAAAGGGATAGTTCAACCCTGGCGTAAATCGTATGGGGATCAAGCTAATTCCTGGAATCTTGCGCGCATTCAAGTAAGCTGCCACTTTTACTCCGTCCATCCAGGGAGCGCCGATTACCTCGAATGGCGTATCTGTACCTCGGCCTACACTTAGGTTTGTGCGCTCGAGAAGCCCTAGGCCTGGATATAAGATCGCGGCGCGCAGGCTGCGCAGATTCGGCGATGGATTCGTCCAAGGCAGTCCAGTTTCGTCAAACCACTCGGCGCGCTTCCATCCGCGCATGCGCACTACAGTCAGGCGAGTATTGAAGTGATGCACTTGATTGAAATAGGTTGCTAACTCACCCATCGTCATGCCATGACGGACTGGCTCGGAGATGTAATTGATGTAGTCCTCCCGACCGGGCGTAGAAACCGGACCTTCAACGGCAATGCCATTTATTGGATTCGGCCGGTCGAGCACGATTACTTCCAGGTTGGTTCCCGCGGCTGCTTCTACAAAATACCCTACGACCGTTTCATAGGTGTAAAAGTGAACGCCCGCATCCTGCAAATCAATTACCACCGCATCCAGATTCGCCAGTTGCTCTTTGCTGGGACGCCGTTGCGCATCGGTCGCGCCAAATAAGCTGGTTACCTGCAAGCCTGTTGCCTGGTCGCGATCGTTCAGTATCTCCGTCTGGTCAAGCGCGCCGCGAATGCCGTGCTCTGGACTGAATAGCTTCACGAGATCGAAGCCTTTAACCTCATGCGTGGCATCTTTTGCCAGGATATCAATCGTGCGACGCCCGTGGATATCGAGTCCCGTATGGTTGGTCATCAGCGCAATCCGCAGATGGTCGTTATGTTTCGCCGCAAGCTCTTTGAAGGCTGAAAAATGATCCTGCTCGAGTACGTCGATACCGTTGAGGACTTGCGCATGACTGCAAGCCACCATCGCGCCCAAGAGCATAATCAGCGTGAACCATTTCTGCTTTTGTATTGAACGAATACTCATTTCGCGGTTGTCCTATCGCCTATATTTCTTTGTGCTATGCGCGCATGTTATTTGCAAAAATTGCCCTACGCCGCAGCCTTGATGAATTAAGGTTACGGCGCAGGGCTGAGTGAGCTAGAAGGATAACCGCAGCGATCCTTGGAGCTCGCGCGGCGTACTGCCCGTGCGAACGCTAGTGATTTGTC
>Ga0182014_10000343_pt1 | contig 59823 bp, 59 predicted proteins | sample 612S2DmetaG_FD_120489 | JGI IMG/M metagenome (GOLD analysis project Ga0182014, IMG submission 120489) | Permafrost microbial communities from Stordalen Mire, Sweden - 612S2D metaG | ecosystem: Environmental > Terrestrial > Soil > Wetlands > Permafrost | place: Sweden: Stordalen | collected... | reverse complement strand
GTCGACCGGCACCGGGTCGAGCGGTAGCGGGTCGACCGGTAGCGGGTCGACAGAGGCCGGGCTGGCCCTGGCCCTGGACACCGAGATGCGCCGGCTGGGGGCGTCGGCGCCGGCCTTCGAGACCATCGTGGCCGCCGGGCCCAACGGGGCCGAGCCCCACCACCACCCGTCGTCTCGGCCGATCGAGAGGGGCGACCTGGTGGTGGTCGACTTCGGGGCCCGTTTCGACGGGTACTGCTCGGACATGACCAGGTGCCTGTGGGCCGGGGACGGCCCCGGACGGGCGCCCGCCCGCTTGGCCACCGTCCTCAGCGTCGTGCTCGCCGCCCAGGAGGCGGGCGTCGGCGCCGTGGGCGATGGGGTACCGGCGGCCGACGTCGACCGGGCCTGCCGACGCGTCGTAGAAGAGGCCGGCATGGGGGAGTACTTCGTGCACAGCACCGGTCACGGTGTGGGCCTCGACATCCACGAGGCACCGTGGGCGCGCGCGGCGTCGGGCGATATACTTTGCTCCGGTCAGGTAGTGACCGTCGAACCCGGCGTGTACATCCCTGGGCTCGGCGGAGCCCGTATAGAGGACACAGTCGTCGTCACCGGCTCCGGTTGTGAAGTACTCACCCTGACGCCGAAACAGGCCTAGGCGCAATAGCGTTGAGCAAGGCCGGGCCACCACAATGCAGACCGAAGAAGGGGCGCCATCATGGCCGCTGTGTCGACGAACGACTTGAAGAACGGGATGACCCTCAACTTGCCCGAGGGCCTCTACTCGGTCGTCGAGTTCCAACATGTAAAACCGGGCAAGGGCGGCGCCTTCGTGCGCACCAAACTGAAAAACCTCCGCACCGGTGCCGTGATCGACCGCACCTACCGGGCCGACGAGCGCCTGGACCAGGCCATCATCGACAAGAGGGAGATGCAGTTCCTCTACACCGACGGCGGGGCCTATGTGTTCATGGACAACTCCGACTATGAGCAGCTGAACGCTCCGCGAGACACGCTGGGCACGGCGGCCAACTTCCTGAAAGAGGGCGACTCGGCCCTCCTGCAGTTCTACGACGGCGAGATAATCGGCGTAGACCTGCCGGCGGCGGTCGAGCTCACCGTGACCCAGACCGAGCCGGGCGTACAGGGTGACCGGGTCTCGGGGGCGAGGAAGCCTGCCACCCTGGAGACGGGCATCACGGTACAGGTCCCCCTGTTCGTCAACTCGGGGGACAAGGTGAAGGTCGACACCAGAAGCGGCGAGTACCTCACCCGCGTCGGGAGCTAGCGCTGTTAGGGCCGGGAGGCCGGCGGGGGGCCCGGGAGCGAACGCTCGAACTGCTCTACGAGTCGGAGATAAAAGAGCAGGCCGTCAGCGACCTGCTGGCCGAACTGCCGGTAGCGCCCCAGCCCTATGCCGCCGCTCTGGCCCGGGGCGTCGAGGAGCACCAGGCCCGGATCGACGAGCTCATCTCCAAACACGCCATCGACTGGTCCCTGGACCGCATGCCCCTCGTGGACCGCGCTCTCGTGCGGATCGCCACCCTCGAGCTGGGCTGGCGGCCCGACGTCCCCACGAGTGTCATCATCTCCGAAGCGGTCGAGCTGGCCAAGGCCTACTCCACGGATGATTCGAGCGGATTTGTCAATGGGATCCTGGCCACAATTGCGCACGAGCTCCGGCCCGACGAGGATAAGCTCGACGTCCGACCGTGAAGCCGGTCCGGTGAGGCCGGCACGGGAGAGAGGAGAAGTCCGGTGGGCCAGCGCGAACGCGCCCTGGTCTCCCCGCCTGGGGGAGCCTTCCGGGGCCGGGTCGTGGTCATGGACGTCGGGGACGTGCAGCGGGCCCTTTGGCGTATCGCTCATGAGGTCCTCGAGCACAACCGTGGGGCAGGCGAGCTCGTACTGGTAGGCCTGCAGACCGGAGGTGTCTGGATAGCCAAGGCCCTGGCCGAGGTGATCGGGCCCGTGGCCGGAGCGCCCGTGCCTGTCGGGAGCCTCGACGTGGCCTACTACCGCGACGACATAGGCCTGCGGCCCGTCCTGCCCGTGGCCGCCACCGAGATCCCCGTCGACCTGGACGGCGCCATGGTCGTGCTGTGCGACGACGTCCTGTTCACGGGCCGTACCGTGAGGGCCGCTCTCAACGCCTTGTGCGACCTGGGCCGGCCGGCCGCTGTCCAACTGGCCGTCATGGTGGACCGGGGCCATCGCGAGCTGCCCATACGCCCCGACTTCGTGGGCAAAAACCTTCCCACCCGGCGCGGCGAAATGGTCGATGTCAGCCCTGACGGCGTCATGCTCGGCGAGATGGTCGAGACCGGCCCGGCGGCGGAAGGCCCGGCGGCGGAGTGGCAGGTGGGGGAATGAGCGGCCGGCACCTGCTCGGCATCACCGACCTCGGGGTGGACGGCATCGACGAGGTGATGCGCCTGGCGGACACGTTCGTGGAGGTGGGGCGGCGCCCCATCCCCCGCGTACCGGCGTTGCGGGGCAAGACCGTGGTGTCGACGTTCTTCGAGGACTCGACCCGGACCCGGTTATCGTTCGAGGCCGCGGCCAAGCGGCTCTCGGCCGACGTGATGACGTTCACGGGCTCGTCGAGCTCGCTCAATAAAGGTGAGTCGCTGCGCGACACCGTGCTCACGATCGCCGCCATGGGGGCGGACGCCTTCGTGGTACGCCACGGTTGCGCCGGGGTGCCCGCCCAGGTGGCAGGGTGGCTCGACCAGGCCGGCGGCGCCTCGGTCCTAAACGCCGGCGACGGGGCCCATGAGCACCCGACCCAGGCGCTGCTCGACTGCTTCACCATCAGCCGGGAGCGCGAGGCCCGCTTTGGCGCCCGCCCGGCCCGGCCCGGCGTGTTGCGAGGCCTGCGGGTGGCCATCGTGGGCGACATCCGCCACAGCCGGGTGGCCCGCTCGAACGTGCTCGCTTTTTCGGCCCTGGGGGCGGAGATCAGCCTGGTGGCACCGGCCACCTTGCTCCCGCCCTCGCTGGCCGGCTGGCCGGTCGAGGTGAGCCACGACATCGATGCCCTGCTGCCCAAATGCGACGTCGTGTACCTTCTCCGGCTCCAGAACGAGCGCATGACCGAGCAGTTCCTGCCGACGCTGCGCGAGTACACGGCGACCTACGGCCTGACCGCCGAACGGGCCCGGCTGCTCGGGCCGTCGACCATCGTGATGCACCCAGGGCCCATACGCCGGGGGATAGAGATCGCGGCCGAGGTGGCAGACAGTCCCGTTTCGGTCATCACCACCCAGGTCGCCAACGGTGTAGCGGTGCGCATGGCCGTCCTGTACCTACTGCTCGGATCGGGGGCCCCGATTGGCGCGTGAGCGGCAAGTCCTGCTGCGGGGAGGCACGGTGGTCGACTCCACCGGCTCCCGGGTGGCCGACGTCCTGGTGAGAGGCGAGGTCATCGTCTCGGTCGAGCCCAGTACTCGTACCGGTACAAGGGCCGGTACTGGTACCGGGCCCAGCGGCGCCCCGGCCGGGGCAATGGTCCTCGATGCCGGCGGGTGCGTGGTGGCCCCCGGTCTGGTGGACCTGCACGCCCACCTGCGTGAGCCGGGCGCCGAGGAAGCCGAGACGATCGAGTCGGGCTCGCGGGCCGCCGCACTGGGCGGCTACACGGCGGTGGTGGCCATGCCCAACACCGAGCCCTGCACCGATTCCGCGGCCGTAGTCCGCCACGTGCTGCACCTGGCCAAAGGGGCGTGCTGCGACGTCCACCCGGCCGGGGCCATCACCGTCGGGCGCCAGGGGAGGGCTTTGGCCCCTATGGCCGAAATGGTGGCCCTGGGGGTGCGCATCTTCACCGACGACGGGGCCGGGGTGCAGGACGCCGCCCTCATGCGCCGGGCACTGGAGTACGCCTCCGACCTCGGGGCCATCATCGCCGACCACTGTGAGGAAGCCTCACTTGCGGGACTGGGTTGTATGAACGAGGGCGACCTTTCCAGCCTCCTCGGCCTCCCCGGGCGCCCCGCCGTCTCCGAGGAGGTGATGGTGCTGCGCGACCTCGCCCTGGCCCGCCTGACGGGCGCCCGCCTGCACCTGCTGCACCTCTCGACGGCCGGCGCGGTGGCCGCCGTGCGCCTGGCCAAGGCGGCCGGGACGAATGTGACCGCCGAGGCGACCCCCCATCACCTGGCCCTGACCGAAGACGCGCTCGCCACCTACGACACCGTTTTCAAGGTCAACCCGCCCCTGCGATCGGCGGCCGACGTGGCCGCCCTGCGCCAGGGCCTCTGCGACGGGACGATCGATGCCGTGGCCACCGACCATGCCCCCCACCCGCCCGAGGCCAAGCAGGTGGCTTTTTGTGATGCCGCCCCCGGCATGATCGGGCTGGAGACGTCCCTGGCCGTGGTCCTCGGGGCCCTGGTCGGGGCTGATGGGCCAGGCCTGGGCGACGGGGAGCCGGGCATGACGATCGAGCGCGTCCTGGCCCTCATGTCGTGGCAACCGGCCCGCATCGCCGGGCTTTCAGGAGCGCACGGCGGCCCGTTGGTCCCCGGGGCACCGGCCAACTTGTGCGTGATCGACCCGGCCCGGTCCTGGACGGTGGTGCCGGCCGCCCTGGCCAGCCACAGCCGCAACACGCCCTTTGCCGGCCTCGCCCTCCGGGGCAAGGTGCGCCACACTGTCCTGGCCGGTGAGCCGGTCGTGATCGCCGAGGAGGCACAGCGATGAAGGTGGTTTGGCGACCGGGCCTGCTGGCCCTGGCCGACGGCTCGGTGTTCGAGGGCGAGGTGCTGGCTGCGCCGCGGCCGGGGCCCGCCAGTCCCGGACTGGCCGGCCCGGCCCGTCCCGCTGCCGGCGAGGTCGTCTTCAACACGGTGATGACCGGCTACCAGGAAGTGCTGACGGACCCGTCCTATGCCGGCCAGGTCATCGCCTTTACCTACCCCCACATCGGCAACTACGGCGTCGCCCCCGACGACGACGAGAGCCGCAAGCCCTTCTGCCGGGGCGTCATCGTGCGCGAGCTCACGGGCCGGCCAAGCAACTGGCGGGCGGCCGAGACGCTGCCCGGGTTCCTCTCCCGTCATGGCCTGGCCGCCATAGCCGGCATAGATACCCGGCGGCTCACTCGCCGGATACGTGACGCCGGGGCCATGCCCGGCGCGTTCGGCCCCGTGGACGGGGAAGAGGGCTCTTTCGACGAGGCCTCCCTGCTGGCCGCGGCCCGGGCCGAGCCGCCCACCGAAGGGCGCGACCTGGTCAGCGAGGTGAGCTGCACCAGCGCCTACCGCTACGGGGACGGCCCCTTCGAGGTCGTGGCCTACGACTTCGGTATCAAGCGCAACATCCTGCGCAACCTGGCGGCCGTGGCCAGCGTGACCGTGGTGCCGGCTTCGACACCCGCCGAAGAAGTGCTGAGCCTGGCCCCCGACGGCGTGTTCCTCTCCAACGGCCCGGGGGACCCGTCGGGGGTGGGGGGCGCGACTGGCGCCGTGCGCGACCTGTTGGGCCAGGTCCCCGTCTTCGGCATCTGCCTCGGCCACCAGATCCTGGCCCAGGCCTTGGGCGGGAGCACGTACAAGCTCCCGTTCGGCCACCACGGCGGCAACCACCCCGTGCGGCGCCTCTCGACGGGCACGGTCGAGATCACCAGCCAGAACCACAACTACGCCGTCGCCCCCGGGACCTTCGAGGGGCGGGCGGAGGTCAGCCACCTTAACCTCAACGACGGCGTCATCGAGGGCCTCGTGTGCAAGGACGTGCCCGCATTCTCGGTCCAGTACCATCCCGAGGCCGGGCCCGGGCCACATGACGCCCGCTATCTCTTCGCCGAGTTCGCCGCGCTCATGCGCCGTTACGGCCCGGGCGGTGCCGGTGCGGGCGGTGCCGGTGCGGGCGGTGCCGGTGCGGGCAGTGCCGGGTCGGCCGCGGGCGCCGGAGGAGGGCGGCGGGTTGCCTAAGCGGGAGGACATCAGTTCGGTCCTCGTCATCGGCTCGGGGCCCATCGTCATCGGCCAGGCCTGCGAGTTCGACTATTCCGGGACCCAGGCGTGCCGGGCGCTGTCGGCCGAGGGCTACCGGGTGGTGCTCGTCAACTCCAACCCCGCCACCATCATGACGGACCCCGAGATCGCCACCCGCACGTACATCGAGCCGCTGGTGCCCGAGATCCTGGAGGCGGTCATCGCCCGGGAGCGACCGGACGCCCTGCTGCCGACGCTCGGGGGCCAGACGGGGCTCAACCTGGCCATGAAGCTGCACGAATCGGGCGTGCTCGAGCGTTACGGCGTGGAAATGATCGGCGCCGACGCCAGGGCCATCGCCACCGCCGAGGACCGCGGGCTTTTCCGGGCGGCCATGACCGAGATCGGCCTGGCCGTGCCGGACTCGGGTTTCGCCTACAACCTGGAAGAGGCGCTGAAGGTGGGCGAGAGGGTCGGCTACCCGGTGATCGTGCGGCCCTCCTACATACTGGGCGGGGGTGGGACCGGTATCGCCCACGACCGGGCGGGCCTGGAGCGGGCGGCGGCGGCCGGCCTCGATGCCAGCCCCATCAGCGAGATCCTCATCGAGCGCTCGATCGCGGGCTGGAAAGAGTACGAGCTCGAGGTCATGCGTGACCGGGCGGACAACTGCGTGATCATTTGTTCGATCGAGAACTTCGACCCCATGGGCGTGCACACCGGCGATTCCATAACCGTGGCCCCGGCCCAGACCCTCTCGGACGTCGAGTACCAAAAGATGCGCGACGCCGCCTTCGCCTGCATCCGGCGCATCGGGGTGGAGACGGGCGGGTCCAACATCCAGTTCGCCATCAACCCCGCCAACGGTGACATGGTCGTCATCGAGATGAACCCCCGCGTGTCGCGCTCGAGCGCGCTCGCCTCCAAGGCGACGGGTTTCCCCATAGCCAAGATCGCCGCCCGCCTGGCCGTCGGCTACACGCTGGACGAGATCCGCAACGACATCACCGGCGAGACCCCGGCCAGCTTCGAGCCCACCATCGATTACGTCGTGACCAAAGTTCCCAGGTGGGCGTTCGAAAAGTTCCCGGGCATCCCCGATGTCCTGGGCACGCGCATGCAATCGGTGGGCGAGGCCATGGCCATCGGGCGCAGCTTCCCCGAGTCGCTGCAAAAGGCCCTCCGGTCACTGGAGACGGGCCGGGCCGGCCTCAACTGCGACCCGGTGGAAAACCTCTACGCCACCATGAGCGACGAGGAACTCGTGGCCAAGGCGTCCGTGGCCACGCCCGACCGGCCCTTCCACCTGGAGGCGGCCCTGCGCCGCGGCATGCCGGCCGAACGGCTCAACCGGGAGAGCGGCGTCGACCCGTGGTTCCTCGACCAGATAAGCCTCATATGCGAGGAACGCTCACGCCTCGCCGCCTTCGGCGCTCCGGCGGCACTAGGGCGGCGAGACTGGAGGCGGGCCAAGAGGCTCGGCTTCTCCGATGCCCAGCTCGCCTACCTCTGGGGCACCGACGAGGGCGAGGTCCGTTCGGCCCGCCTCGCCCAGGGCGTACGGGCGACTTTCAAGACCGTCGACACCTGCGCGGCCGAGTTCGCGGCGACCACTCCTTACCATTACTCGACCTACGAGGACACCGACGAGGTCGTGGCGTCATCGCGCCCCAAGGTCGTGATCCTCGGCTCCGGGCCCAACCGCATCGGCCAGGGCGTCGAGTTCGACTACTGCTGCGTCCAGGCCAGTTTCGCTCTCCACGACGCCGGCTTCGAGACCGTCATGGTCAATTGCAACCCCGAGACCGTCTCGACCGACTACGACACCAGCGACCGGCTCTACTTCGAGCCCGTGACCCGGGAGGACGTGCAAAACGTCCTGGACGCCGAGCAGGCCAACGGCGAGGTGGCCGGGGTGATCGTCGCCTTGGGGGGCCAGACCCCGCTGAAACTGTCCTCCACCCTCGACCCGGGCCTCGTCATGGGCACATCGCCCGCCTCGATCGACCTGGCCGAGGACCGGGAACGCTGGAACGCCCTGTGCGAGAGGCTGCGCATCCCCCAGGCCGCCGGGGGCACCGCCACCGGCCTGGAGGAGGCGCTGGCCATCGCCTCCAAGGTGGGTTACCCGGTCCTGGTGCGCCCGAGCTACGTGCTGGGGGGCCGGGCCATGGAGATCGCTTACGCCGAGGAGGACCTGGAGAGGGCCATGGGCGCCATGACGGCGTCGGGCACGCTGGGCCGTGAGGGCGGCCTGTCGGCCGAACGCCCTGTCCTGGTCGACAAGTTCCTCGAAGACGCCATCGAAGTCGATGTCGACGCCGTGCGCGACCATGCCGGCGAGACCCTGATCGGGGCGGTCATGGAGCACGTGGAGGAGGCGGGGGTGCACTCCGGCGACAGCGCCTGCGTCGTCCCGCCCCCGACCTTGAGCCCCTCGGTGGTGCGGGTGATCGAGGGCCACACCCGTGAGATCGCCGATGCCCTCGAGGTGCAGGGACCTCTCAACGTCCAGTACGCCGTCCAGCGTTCCACCGAGGGCCAGGCGTCGGTGTTCGTGATCGAAGCCAACCCCCGAGCCAGCCGGACAGTACCTTTTGTGTCCAAGGCCACCGGGGTGCCCCTGGCCAAGGTGGCGGCCAGGGTCATGGCCGGTGCCACCCTGGCCGCGCTGCGGGCCGAGGGCCTGCTCAAGCCGCCCGTTACCGGCTACGTCAGCGTGAAAGAGGCTGTGCTGCCCTTCGACCGCTTCCCCGACGCCGACAGCCTGCTCGGGCCGGAGATGCGCTCGACCGGCGAGGTCATGGGCATCGCCGCCACCTTCGGGCTGGCCTTCGCCAAGAGCCAGCTGGCCGCGGGCGACAACCTGGCCGATGGGGGCACGGTGTTCTTCTCCGTGGCCGACCGCGACAAGCGCGCCGGCCTGCAGGCTGCGGAGCGCTTCGTGGAGGCCGGTTTCTCCATCGCCGCCACCTCGGGTACCGCGGCCTATCTCCAGGCGGCCGGCGTACCGGTGGCCACGGTGGTGGCGAAGCTGGCGGCCACGGCCGCGACCTCGCCCGCGGGGATCCCGGGGGCCCCTGAGGGAGCGGTGGACGCGGTGGAGCTGATCCGTTCGGGCCAGGTGCAGTTAGTGGTCAACACCCCCCGAGGACGCGGGCCTCGGGCCGACGGCGCCCACATCCGCCGGGCCGCCCACCAGTACAAGGTCCCGCTGCTCACCACGGTGGCCGCGGCGCGCGCCGCCGCCGCCGGTGTCCTCGAGCGAGGCAAGCAACCCTTCACGGTCAAGTCGCTCCAAGAACACCACTCCGGGCACTGACAGGGTTGACAAAGTGAGCTCCCGGCGGCGCCTACCGGTACCGGCCGCGGTCGTGGACATGAAGACGCAGGTCGGGGGGGCCCTCTTGCCCAACCCGGTAATGACGGCCTCCGGCACGGCCGGGCACGGCGCCGAGCTGGGGGCATATTTCGACCTGTCCCTCCTCGGTGCCGTGGTGGTGAAGTCGCTCTCGGCGGGACCATGGCCGGGCAACCCGGCACCGAGGTTGCTGCCGGTGGCGGCGGGCATGCTCAACAGCATCGGGCTGCAGAACCCGGGCGTGGAGGCGTGGCTGCGCCAGGACCTGCCCGACCTGGCCCGCGCCGGCGCCCGGGTGGTGGTCAGTGTGTGGGGCCGGACCATCGACGAGTACGCGGAGGTGGGGCGGCGCCTGGCCCGGGGGCTGGCCGACGAGCAGCCCGAGCCGGGGCCACGAGCGGGGGGCGGCACCGTGGTGGCCGTGGAGGCCAACATCAGCTGCCCGAACATCGAGGACCGACAGCGCATGTTCTCGCACTCGGCCGAAGGGGCGGCGGCCGCGCTGCAGGCATTGACGAGGGCCCTCGCACCGACGGGCTTGCCCATCTGGGCCAAGTTGAGCCCTAATGTCACCGACCTGGTCTCCATCGCGAAAGCGGCCATGGCCAATGGGGCTACAGCCCTCACCCTGGTAAACACACTGATGGGCATGGCCATCGACCCCTCGACGGGGCTGGCCCGCCTGGGGGCCGGGGGCGGGGGCCTGTCCGGGCCGGCCTTGCACCCGGTGGCCGTCCGGGCCGTGTACGAGTGCCGTGCAGCGCTCCCGGCGGCCTCCATCATCGGTGTGGGCGGCATCGTGACCGGCGTCGACGCCGCTGAACTGCTGTGCGCCGGAGCCGACGCGGTACAAGTGGGCACGGCGACCTTCGCCGACCCCAGGGCACCCCTTCGGGTGCTGGAGGAGCTGGTGGCGTGGTGCGCGTCGGAGGGGATCGAGCGGCTGGACCAGCTGTCGGGCCGCTCCCACCGGGTGATGGCCGCGAGGCCCGCCGAGGCCGGAGTTGGCTAGCGTCGCCATGGCGGGACACAGCTGGACTGGGATTAGCTGGACTGGGACTTGAGCGAAAGGAGCGACATGGCGAACGACGGCGGGACGTCGAAACCGGGTTACGTTTTCTCCGCGCCGGTGCTTTCCCGGGAGGTCGGGGGCGGGGCGCCCGAGGCCGTCCGCCGGCGCCTCGTGCTTGCCCTGGACGTCGATGATTCCGTGCTCGCCATGCGCTGGGCTGCCCGCCTGCGGCCCTGGTTCGGCGTGGCCAAGGTGGGCCTCGAGCTCTTCAGCGCCGCCGGGCCGGCGGTCATCGGGTCGCTGCTGGAGGGCGGTTTCCAGGTTTTTGTCGACCTGAAGATGGCGGACATCCCGAACACCACGCGCAAGGCGGCTCGCGTGCTCGGGGCCTTGGGGGTCTCCTTCCTCACCGTGCACGCCTCGGCCGGCCCGGCCACACTCGAAGCGGCCGTGCAGGGCCTGGCCGAGGGGGCCGACCGGGCCGGGCTAGCCCCGCCCATGGCGCTGGCCGTGACCATTCTCACGAGCGAGGCCGAGGCACCCATCGACCTGCTGAGCGCCCTGGTGACGAGTGCCAGGGACGCAGGTTGCGGCGGGGCCGTGTGCGCCGCCGCCGATCTCGACCAGGTGAAGAGGGTCGCCCCCAGCTTGGTAACCGTCGTCCCGGGCATCCGGCGGGCGGGAGCCGACAAGCACGACCAGGGCCGTTCGGCCACGCCCGGGCAGGCCGTGCGTCTCGGCGCCGACATGCTCGTTGTCGGCCGCGCCGTCACGCAGGCCGACGACCCCGAAAAAGCGGCCCTTGCTATCGTCAGGGAACTCTCTGACGCCTGGACCGGTCGCTAGAGGGGCGCTCCTTGACGGGATCGCACACCCCCTCCTTCGGGACGCGCTAGGGTGCGCTCCATGCCTTTGCCGCCGAGTCTTTCCGCAGATCAACGACAGGCCGCCCTTGAGAAAGCAGCCGCCGTTCGCAAGCAACGCGCTGAGCTAAAAGACCGCCTCAAGATGGGCTCTGTATCGTTGAACGAACTCCTGAACCAGGGCCAGAGCGATGAGGTCGTTGGGAAAATGAAGGTCCTCGCCGTTCTCCAGAGCCTGCCCGGCCTCGGCCAGGTCAAAGCACGCCGGGTCATGGAGGAAGTCGGCATCAGCGACACCAGGCGTGTCCAGGGCCTCGGGGAACAGCAGCGCCGCAAGCTCCTCGAGAAGCTGGGCTAAGCCCCTCTCGGGCTCGGGCCGCGCCGTGCCAGTGCAGGTAGCGGTCGACTTCTCCACCTGGCCTGATATCACCACGGGCCGGTGCCGTGTGCCCATCTCCCTCCAGCTCATCACCGCTACCGTCGGCCGTCGCCATCGGGAGAGCGGGTGACCACGGCGGAGGGGCCCAGGCCGGTGCCTCCCTCGGGACGGCGCCCCAGGATCATCTTTGTCATATTCGGCGTAGGCGGCGTTGGCAAAGGTACGCTCGTCGCCCGGCTGCTCCGGTTACGGGACAAGCTGTGGTTGTCGAGGTCGTGGACGACGCGTTCCCGCCGTTCCTCCGAACGCGCCGACGCTTACGTGTTCGTCGACCGCGACAGCTTCATGGACAGGGTAAAAGCCGACGGCTTCGTCGAGTGGACCGAGTTCGCGGGCAACGGCCATCTTTACGGCACACCGACCCTGGACGCGCCCGAAGATCTTGACGTGGTCCTTGAGATCGAGATCGACGGGGCGGCGCAGATAAAGGAGCGGTACCCGGACGCGGTGCTCATCCTGATCGCCCCCCCGTCGCGGGAGGCGCAGGCGGCGCGCCTACGCCAGCGGGGCGATGACGAGCAGAGCGTGGCCCGGCGCCTCGCCGTGGGCGAGGAGGAGGACCGGGTGGGCCGGCGGATGGCGGGCTTTGTCGTGGTCAATGACGACCTTGGCCGAGCCGCGCAGGAGCTCGCCGGTATAGTGGATGCTTGCCGGCGGCACGCCGACGAGGGACGAAGAGAGTAGGACTGGTTATGGCTGAGCGACGGACGACGATGATGGACCCGCCGATCGAGACACTGCTGGAGAAGGTCGACTCCAAGTACACGCTGGTTAGCCTGGCGGCCAAGCGAGGCCGGGAGGTCAACTCGTACTTCAACCAGCTCGGTGAGGGCCTCGGTTCGATCGTCCCGCCCCAGGTGACCTCGATCTCCCGCAAGCCTCTCTCCATCGGGCTGGACGAGATCGCCGCCGGGAAGATCACGTATCACCGCATCCCGGTCGAAGGCGAAGAGGAAGTGGCCGAAGAGGTCACCGGCCTTTAGAGCAAGTAGGCGCAACCAAGACCGCCGGGCGCCGCGGCACTAGCCTGCCAGTATGGCGCCAGCGTCGGGACCGACCGGGTCGGAGCCGTCGCCTTCTGGTGTACACGGCGACGGGCCCCTTCGCGCCAAGCGCGTGGTCTTGGGGGTCTGTGGTGGCATAGCCGCCTATAAGGCAGTGGAGATCTGTCGCCGCCTTGGCGATGCCGGCGCACTGGTCAGCCCCGTGCTCACGCAGGAGGCCACCCGGTTCGTAGGCCCGCTGACCTTTACCGCGCTGGCCGCGGAGCCGGCCCGGACGTCGCTTTTCGGCCCCGACGGCACCGGCGACCCGGCGTCGCCCGTCCCCCACGTGCAACTCGGCCGCAGCATCGACGCCGTGGTCGTAGCGCCGGCCACGGCCCGGCTGATAGGCAGTTACGCCGCCGGGATCTCCTCCGACCTGCTGACCGCCACGCTGCTGGCTACCCGGGCGCCGGTGCTCGTGTGCCCGGCCATGCACGCCGAGATGTGGGAGCACGCCGCCGTCCAGGACAACGTGGCCCTCCTGCGCCGTCGTGGGGTGCACGTCCTGGAACCGGCAGAAGGGCGCCTGGCCGGCGGGGACTTCGGCAAGGGACGCCTGCCGGAGCCCGAGGCGATAGTCGCCGCCCTGGCCGCCATGCTGGGGCCCCGCTCCGGGTGTCTGGACGGTGTGAAGGCAGTGGTCAGCGCGGGAGGCACCCGTGAGGCGCTCGACCCGGTGCGCTACATCGCCAACCGCAGCTCGGGCAAGCAGGGCTACGCCGTCGCCGCCGAGCTCGCCGCCCGCGGCGCGGCCGTCACCCTGGTCACCTCCAGCGCCCTCGCCCCGCCGTCTGCGGTCGACGTCGTCCGAGTCGAAAGCGCGGCCCAAATGCAGCAAGCCGTCCTCTCCGCCGCCGCGTCCGCTGACGTGGTCGTCATGGCGGCAGCCGTCGCCGACTACCGCCCCGCCGTGGTCGCAGGCCAAAAACTGAAGAAGACGGGCGAGCCCATGTTGCTCGAGCTCGTCCCCACCTCGGACATCCTGGCCGAGCTGTGCACCCGACGTCGTGAAGGCCAGGTGATCGTCGGTTTCGCGGCCGAGACGGCGTCCGGGGCCGAGCTCGTCTCTCTCGGCCGGGCGAAGCTGGCGGCCAAGGGCGCCGACCTGATCGTTGCCAACAACGTGAGCGCGACCGGAGACGGGGCGGGGGCAGGGGCAGCTCCCCCAGCGGAAGTCGAGGCCGGAGGAGGGGTCGCGTTCGGGTTCGGCGAGGATGCCAGCCGGGCGGTTATCGTGTCCAGGCAGGACACGCTCGACCTCGGTGTGGTCGCCAAGAGCTCGGTCGCCGCCAAGCTGGTCGACGCTATAACCGATTTGCTGGCGCTGCCCACGGCCGACCGCTAGACGGCCCAGGCAGACGCGGCAGGAAGGAACTAAGGATGACACGCTGGGTGTTCACGTCCGAATCGGTGACCGAGGGGCACCCGGACAAGATGGCCGATCAGATTTCCGACGCCATCCTCGACGCCATACTCGAACAAGACCCGCCGGCCCGCGTCGCCTGCGAGACCCTGCTCACCACCGGTCTGGTGATGGTGGCGGGCGAGATCACCACCAGCGCGTATGTCGAAATACCCCAGATCGTCCGCGACGTGGTCTCGTCCATCGGCTACACGAGCTCGGAAATGGGCTTCGACGGCCTTACCTGCGGGGTGACCGTCTCCATCGGCCAGCAGTCCCAGGACATCGCCATCGGCGTCGACACCGCCTACGAGGTGCGCCAGGGCGTGAGCGGCGAGGACGCGCTCTTCAGCCAGGGCGCCGGCGACCAGGGGATGATGTTCGGTTACGCCTGCGACGAGACCGACGACCTCATGCCGGCACCCATTTGGCTGGCCCACCGTCTGGCGCAGCGCCTGGCGCAGGTGCGAAAAGTCGGGGTGCTTCCCTACCTCCGCCCTGACGGCAAGACCCAAGTCAGCTTCGAGTACGAAAACGGCCGGCCCGTCCGGCTGAAGACGGTGCTCGTCTCCACCCAGCACCGGCCCAGCGTCGACCTGGAGACGCTCCTGAAGCCGGACCTTCGGGACCACGTGGTGGCCCCCATCGTGCCTCCCGAGTACGCCGACGATGACTACGAGATCCTGGCCAACCCGACGGGCCGCTTCGAGCTCGGCGGCCCTAGCGCCGACACCGGGCTCACGGGCCGCAAGATCATCGTGGACACCTACGGCGGGGCTGCCCGCCACGGCGGGGGGGCGTTCTCCGGCAAGGACCCGTCCAAGGTCGACCGCTCCGCCGCGTACGCAGCCCGGTGGGTGGCCAAACATGTTGTAGCTTCCGGTGCCGCCAGCCGCTGTGAGGTGCAGATCGCCTACGCCATCGGCGTGGCCCGTCCGGTTTCGTTGATGGTCGAGCTTTTCGGCACCGAGCGGGTGAGCCCGGACAAGATCACCAAGGCCGTGGACGACATCTTCGACCTCCGTCCCGCCGCCATAATCCGCGACCTCGACCTGCGTCGGCCCATCTACCGGCGCACAGCCACGTACGGGCACTTCGGGAGGACGGACAAGGAGTTCACCTGGGAGGTGACCAGCCGCTTGGCCGAGTTCAAAGGGGCGGTTGGCCTCTAGTCCGTTGCCCGGCCCGCCCATGGCCGGGGCCCTCGCGGCCCCGGCCCAGGTCGCCCGCGTGCTCCCGGAAGTGGCCGGGTTCGACAGGGAGCTCGACTATGCGGTACCGGCCGAACTGGCCGCTGACGTGCGGGCGGGGAGCATCGTTCGTGTGCCCCTCCAGGGCCGTACCGTGCGGGGCTGGGTACTGGCCTTTCCCGTTGAGCCCCAGGACGGGTTTGTCCTGCGGCCGCTGGCCAAGGTTGTGGGTTGGGGGCCCGAGCCGAGCCTGTGCGACTTGGCCGGCTGGGCCGCATGGCGCTGGGCCGGGCGCCGCCGCTCTTTGTTGGTCACCGCTTCGCCCCTCACCTCCGTCAGGCAGCTGCCTCCAGGGCGGGACGGGCCCCTGCATGGTGCTTCGGCGCTCGGGGCCCCGCCGGCGCCCGGCAGGGGGCCGGCGGCCAACCCGGGCTCGGCCTCCAGCGCCGGGCCGGTGGGGGAGCGGGGCTCGGGCGAAGCCCGCCAGCTCGTCCAGGACGCGTGGCGAGCGGGCACGCACGTGCTGAGGTTGCCGCCCGTCTACAGCGCCACCGACCTCGTGGAGGCGGCCGCCGAGCACGGCCCGGTCCTGGTTGTGGCCCCGACCAACGGGCGCGCCTCGGCCGGTTGCGCGGCCCTGCGCCGGCGTGGCGCCACGGTCGCCCTGTTGCCCGGGGACTGGGCGCTGGCTCGCGCCGGTACCGACGTCGTGATCGGCGCCCGCGCCGCGGCCTGGGGCCCGTGCCCAGGGCTCGCCTCGATCGTCGTGCTCGACGCCCACGACGAAGGCCTCGTGCAGGAGCAGGCGCCGACATGGGACGCGCCCGCCGTAGCCCGTGAGCGGGCTAGGCGCTCGGCAGTGCCCTGCCTGTGGGTCACTGCGTGCCCAACCCTGGAGCTGCTGGCCGCGGCCGACGACGTCCATGCGCCTAGCCGCGCCGCCGAACGCGCCGGTTGGGCCAGGCTCCAGGTGATCGACCAGCGCCGCTCGGACCCCAGGACCGGTCTCTACTCGGACGAACTGGTGAGCTTGCTACGCGACGGCGGGCAGCGGGTCGTCTGTGTACTGAACCGCAAGGGCCGGGCGCTGCTGCTGGACTGTGCGGCATGCGGAGAGGTGGCCCGGTGCGAGCACTGTGCCGGGGCCGTGCGGCTCATGGGCGAGGCCCTGACCTGCCGTCGTTGTGGCCGGTCGCGACCCCAGGTGTGCGCGTCGTGCGGCTCGGACGCACTGCGGTCGTTGCGGGTGGGGGTTACCCGGGCGCGTGAGCAATTGGAGGCCCTCGCCGGCCGCCCTGTGGGCGAGGTGACCGCACTGACAGCCGGGAAGGAGGACCTCCCCGGCACCGACGTGTTCGTGGGCACCGAAGCCGTCCTGTACCGGGAGAGCGAGCTCCGCCGCCGGGGGGCGGTGGGAGCGGTGGCCTTCCTCGACTTCGACCAGGAGCTGCTGGCCCCGCGCTACCGGGCGGCCGAGGAGGCGCTGGCGCTGCTGGCCCGAGCCTCGCGCCTGGTGGGGGGCCGGGGCCGAGACGGGCGGGTGCTGGTCCAGACGCGCCTCCCCGGCCACCCAGTCATCGAGGCGGCCGGCCTGGCCGGCCCGCAGAGGCTGTCGGAGGCTGAGGAGCCGGTCCGCCGGGCCCTGCGGCTGCCCCCTTTCTCCGCCCTGGCCGTGCTCAGCGGCGCCGGTGCCACCGAGCTCGCCGCCGGTCTGGGGATGCTGGGCGATGACCGGATCGAGGTCAACCCGATCGGCGAGGGCCGTTGGGCGGTCCGGGCACCCGATCACGCTGCGCTGGCCGACGCGCTAGGCGCCGTGGAGCGCCCGGGGGAACGTGTAAGAGCCGAGGTCGGCCCCGTACGCTTCTGACAGTACGCAAAAAGCCCCCCGCCTCGGTAAGGAACTGCCAAACACTCCCGCCGTGGCCACCGGGCCGGGTCAGGCGTGCGGCCAGCCAACCAGGCGGCAGGGGATGGCGGCGTCCTCATCTAGGTGGTAGCTGGCACAAACGCGGTGATAGCCGTCGGCGATCACCATGGGGGCCCCGCGCGACGCGTCGCCCCGCACCAGCAGCACGGGCGAAAGCCGCTCACCGTGTTTGACTTTCTGAATGTCTTTGGCGACGTGGGGGTTGGTGTCGGCTAGGAGCGGGAGGTTGCTGGCCCGCAGCAGGTCCTTGGCCTTGCGGTGGTCCAGAGGGGCATCCTTCAGCGTGTCCACGAGGTGTTTGGCCACCGGCTCGGGTACGACCAAGCTCAGGTAATCGTGGGCGGCGGGATAGTCGTGGTCGTCCGGCTCGGACTTCCAGTGTTCAGTGACGATCATGCCGAGAGACGCTAGTGGGCATGCCGAGAGACGCTAGTGGGCATGCCGAGAGACGCTAGTGGGCATGATCCTCGGGCGCCCGCGGCCCGGGCCTCAGCTCTTCACCCGTAACACCGGGTGGGGGAGCAGGACCGGGGAGCTCTCGCGGGTTTCGAGGTAGGGGGCGACAAGCTCGAAAATGGCGTCCCCGACCAGGGCCCGGAGCTCGGGCTGCATGTGGCGCCAGACGGCCGTCGCCCCCCTGAAGGCCTCCGGCGCTTCCGTGCACCACCAGGCGAACTCCTCCCCGCCGGCTCCCCAGTGCTTCCTGTCCCATTGGCCGACGGTCGAGGTCACCGACCCGTCGGGATTGGTGGTGTCCTCGCGCCGTAGAGGGAGCTGCCAACAAACGTCGGGCTTCAGGTCCATCGGCACCTGGTCGCGCTCGAGAGCGGCGCTGTGCAAGGCGCACCCCGGCCCGCGCGGGAAGCCGGGACGGTTGAGGAAGATGCACGCTCCTTCGACCATCCTCGTCACCGTGACGCCTTCAGAGTTGCGCCGGGCGACCCCACCGTGGCGGGCCCGGTCGGCGAACTGCCACTGTTCGGGCGTCAGTGCCCGGGCCGCCGCCTTGACCCGGGCGAGGTCGTCATCACTGGTGAAATGGGCGCCGTAGGAGCAGCACCCCTGCACCAGCTCAGGCGCCGGCCCGGTGAGGACGCCCTGGCAACCGCGACCGAAAATGCATTCCCAGTGCGAGAGCAGGAAGGTCACGTCGAAGCGCCAGGTGCGCTGCTCCTCGGGGTCCTCGAAGCTCACCCATTCATGGGCATCAGCAGGGGCCAGGGCATAATGCCCGTCGCGGCTTTTCGGGCCCCCGGCCGCCCCCTGGCTGTGCGTGCCCTTCACCCCTTTTCTGTCCCGTTTGCCGGCCGGCTTCTTGTGGGCGTCGCCGCTCATGCGCCGACCTTGTACGAGGCGAGGTCGAGGACCAGCTCGCCGGCGGCGAGCACGCCGCGCCACAGCTGGCGCAGGTCGAGATGTTCGTTGGGAGCGTGGAAGTTGTCGTCCGGGAGGGCCACGCCGAGGAAGATCAACGGTGCTCCCAGCACTCGGGCCAAAGCCTCCTCGGGGCCGCTGCCGCCGCCCCGGCTGAACAGCGGTGCCGCCCCCCAGACGCGCTCGATGGCCGAGCAGAGTATGCGCATGGCCGGGTGGTCGACCGGAGTGAGCAGGGGCGAAACGGACCCTTCGGGGGTGGCCTCGAACTGGGCGCCATCGGGGACATGAGAGGCCAGCCATTCCCGGAACGCTGGTCCCACCCGCTCAGGCCGTTGGTCGGGCACGAGGCGGAAGGCCACCTTGAAACTGGCCGTGGCGGGCACGATCGTTTTGATGCCCGGGCCGCCGTAGCCGGAGTGGAGGCCCACCACCTCAGCCGTCGGGCGCGCCCCCACGCGCTCGAACGGGCTGCGGCTGGCTTCGCCCTCGAGGTAGGCGACGCCCGCCTGGCGCCGGAACTCGGCCTCGTCGAAGGGGATGGCGGCCAGTGACGCCGCCTCTTGCGGGGTCAGCTCGCGCACGTCGTCGTAGAAGCCGGGCAGGGTCACGCGCCCGTCGGCGTCGTGCAGCCGGTCGACGAGGCGGGCGGCCACCAGGGCGGCGTTGGGGACCGTCCCGCCCCATATCCCGCTGTGCAGGTCCGACCGGGCCGTGCGCAGCGTGACGTCGAAAGACACCAGGCCCCGCATGCTCACCGTGGTCGAGGGGACGTCCGGCGCTTCCATGGTGGTGTCGGACACCACCACGATGTCGGCCGCCAGCCTCTCCTTTTCCCGCCAGAGGAGATCCTCGAGGTGAGGGCTGCCCACTTCCTCCTCGCCTTCGATGAGGAACTTCAAGTTGATAGGCAGACGGCCCCGTTCGGCCCGGACGCCGCGAGCGGCTTCGATCTGCATCAGGACCTGGCCCTTGTCGTCGGCCGACCCTCTGGCCAGCAACTCGTCGCCGACCACCACCGGTTCGAAGGGGGGCGACGTCCACTCGGCCAGGGGGTCGACGGGCTGCACGTCGTGGTGACCATAGATAAGGACGGTGGGAGCGTCCGGGCCCGCCCCCAGCCACTCGGCGTAGACGGCCGGCCGGCCGCTCCCGGGCGCTTGCGCCGTGCCCGTGGCGAGGATCTCGACCGTAGTCATGCCCGCCTCCCGCAAGAGCCGGGCACAAAACTCGGCGGAGGCGGCCACGTCGCCGGCGTGGTTGGGGTCCGCCGAAATCGAGGGGATCCGCAGCCAGTCTGTCAATGTGGCGAGGATGCGTTCCTTTGAGCGTTGCAGGTAGGCGTTGAGAGCGAGGTCGGTCACAGCGGCCGACGCTAGTATTCGCGGGCCCTGCCCAACTAGTGCTCGCCCGTGCCGGGGCCGTGACCGTTCAACCGTAGAACGAGACGGCCGGGCCCAACGGCTGGGCGTAAATGGTTTGCGCCTCGGCTGGCGTCAGCGTCCCGGTGGCGACGAGGCGAGCGAGGACGTGGCGCTGGCGGCTGCGGGCTAACGACAGGTGGCCGTGCGGGTCGTACTTGGAGGGGGCCTGCACGAGCCCGGCGAGCAAACTGGCCTGCGCCCAGGAGAGATCCCCGGGGGGGACGCCGAAATAGTGCTCGGCCGCCGCCGTACACCCGTAGGCGCCGTCACCGAAGTAGGCGGCGTCAAGGTACATGGCCAGGATGTGGGCCTTGGTGTACATGGCGTCAAAACGGAACGCCACGCCCACCTGCTCCAGCTCCGCCTGCAGGTTCGTCCCCGGTGCGTAGAGCATCTTGGCCAGTTGCTGTTCTATGGTCGCCCCGCCCTCGCTCCCGTTGCCGGTAACCAAGCCGATGATGGCCCGGCCCACCCCGAGAGGGTCGAGCGCCGGGTCATGGTAGAAGCGGCTGTCCTCGGTGGCGAGCAGGGCCTGGCCCAGCCGGCTCGGGATATGGCCGTCGTCGCTCGGGGCGTGATGGGTAGCCAGGATGGCGGACACCAGTGCGGGAGCGTTGCCCACCGACGGGGAGGCCAGGACCAGGACGCCCAAGCCGATGGCACCCACAACCACGAGACTTACGGCCGCCGGCACCAACCTCCGCGCCCAACGCCAGGCCCGCCGGCGCTGAGGCCGCCCATGGCGTCGAGGCCGGCCATGCTTCGCGTCGGACGGCGCGGCCTCCGAGCGGGCGGGCGATCTGCCCAGCAAGGTCGTAGGCATCGGCTCGCTGCCATTTTCGCGCTCTGCTCGGGCCTGGCGGCCGCGCCAGAATGGTGGGCCATGGACGAGACCGCCTCTGAACGCCTGAGGGCGGCGCTGGAAGCCATCGCCGAAGAGCTCGCCGACATGGGCCGCGCCCGGCTCAGCGAGGCCATACGGACCGACAGCACCGCGGCGGTGGCGGCCGAGCGACGCCTGAGCCGGGCGCGACGGGCCGTCCTGAAAGCCGCCGCCCTACTGCGAGAGGGTGCCGAGGGCGATGACCTTGGAGACGGCCCGGACGACTAGAGCCTGGTCAGGCTGCCACTTTTACGGCCGCCACCTCGAACTCGAGCGTGACCTTTTCGCTGATCAGTACGCCGCCGGCCTCCAGGGCGGCGTTGAAGTTGACGCCCCAGTCCTTACGGTTGATGATCGCGCTGCCCTCGAAGCCGACCCGGAGGTTACCCCAGGGGTCGACGGCACTGCCCGTGAACTCGAAGTCAATGGTCACCGGCTTGGTGACGCCCCTGATCGTGAGGTCGCCTGTGACCGAGTACCGGTCCTGGTCCGCCTTCTCCACCGCCGTGGACCGGAAGGTGATCTCGGGGTGGTCGTCCATGGCCAGGAAGTCGTTGCTGCGCAGGTGGGTGTCACGGTCGGGGTTACGGGTGTCGATGCTGGCCACCTTGATGGTGACCTCGACATGGGACGCGGACGGGTCCTCCTCGTCGAGGTAACCGGCACCGGTGACCTCGTTGAAGGCGCCGCGCACCTTGGTGACCATGGCGTGGCGGGCCGAGAACCCCAGGCGGGAATGAGTGGGGTCCAGGTTGTAGTTGCCGGTGAGGGACGTGGTCCCGGTGGTACCGGTGGCGTTGGTCATAGTGGCATCCTCTTGTCGTCGGTGAACGTGCTCTATAGATGACAACCTAGGGGACATGTCCACTATTCCTAACACTCAGGGGTACACTGAGAAAATGGGCTTGACCAGGTGGCTGGACGAGGACGAGCAGCGGGCGTGGCGTTCCTTCCAGGTCATGCAGGCCCGGTTGAACGCCCAGCTGGCTCACGACCTGTCGGTTCATTCGGAGCTCAGCTACCAGGACTACATGGTGCTGGTAGCTCTGACGGGGCGGCCAGATGGCCGGCTGCGCCTGACCCGTCTGGGCCACGAGCTCGGCTGGGAGAAGAGCCGCATCTCCCACCAGGTCAAAAGGATGGCGGAGCGGGGCCTGGTCGAAAAATGCAGGAGCGGGGATGACGGGAGGGGCGCCGTGGTACAGGTGAGCGCTCTCGGCCGAGAGCGGATCGAGGCCGCCGCCCCCAGCCACGTCGAAGCCGTGAGGCGGTTGTTCGTGGACCGGCTGACACGGGGCCAGCTGGACGACCTGGCCGTCGTCGCCCGTACCGTATTGGACGCCGTGGTGGCCGAGGAGGCGTGCACGGGATCCGAGATCGACATCCCCGGCTAGACGGGGCCGCCTGGTCGGGGCCGGCTGGTCGGGGGCCGGCTAGGCGCGGCGGGCGAGCTGGCAGGCGGGCACAGGCAGGCCGGCCGGTGGCGGGGGAGCGCTGGGCAAGGCATTGAGGGCGTCGATCAGCCGGCGAAGCTGGGCGAAAGACGTCCGGTCAAAGCTGAGAGCGATGCGGGGAAGCTCCAAGTGGTCTTCCTGACGGGTCTCTGTGGGCAATGGCCCAGGAAGTACCTCGATAGGGCCCCGCGTACAAATGCCGGCAAACTCCTCGGACAAGGCGGCGATCTCGGTCTCGGTCGGAACAGCCGTCAAACGGATGACCATCCGGTCGCCCACCCAGCGCAGAGAATGGTAATTGCGGTAGAAGCCGAGGATCTCGCCCGCCGCCTGCAGGACGTCGTCGGTGATCAGGTAAAGGCTGCTGTCCTCGCGCCCGATCAGGCCGCGGGCGGTCACCTCCTCGGTCACGAACCTCTCCCATGCGTGCCAGTAGCTTCCTCCGGGCACTTCCAGCAGCACGACGGGGGCAGGTTCGGCCTTTCCCGTCTGCAACAGGGTGAGCAACTCGAACGATTCGTCGAGGGTGCCGAAGCCGCCGGGGAGGACGGCGTAGCCGTCGGACTCTTTCACCAGCAGGAGCTTGCGGGTGAAAAAGTATTTCATAGAGACCAGTTTTGGGTCCGAGGAGATAAACGGGTTGGCCATTTGTTCAAAGGGGAGCCGGATATTTATCCCGAAACTGTGCTCGGGGCCGGCTCCTTCGAGCCCGGCCGCCATTATGCCCGGCCCGGCCCCGGTCACAGTCGACCAGCCGCGGGCGGCCAGGCGGGACGCAAGGTCCCGGGCTTGAGCGTAAAGGGGATCGGTGGGCAGCGTGCGGGCCGAGCCGAACATCGTGATCTTGGGGACGGAACGGTAGGGGGCAAAAACCTCGAAGCCCTCGATTATCTCCCGTAGGGCGGCGTTGGCGATTTTCAGGTCGAGACGGTCGAGGCGGTCCTGGGCCACCCGCACCACGGAGACGAACAGTTCCCGCAGTTGGTCGCGATTGGAGGTCACCCTCAGCTCGTCGAGGAGGGACTCCACCCGTGCGTCCAGTACGGGGCCACCCGTGCGCGGGCCACGCCCGTGCCCACTGGCCGGCGGTGTAAGGCCGCTGGTGTCCGGAGGTTGTGTCATTGGCGCGAGCCTGAGTAGCCGGTGGGGGCGGCGGCGCCGTCGACGAGCCAAAGCACCCGCCCGGCCCGGACCCTGGCCGCGGGCAGGTCCTCACCGGCTATGACGGCCTCTAGCGCCGGCCGTTTGGACTCCCCGGCCACGGTGAAAATGACCAGACGGGCACGGGCGATACCGGCGTAGGTGAGGGTCATGCGGGGGTGCTTGTTGCGCCCGCTGGGGTCCTCGTTGAAGCTGACGAGTTGGCCGGGGTCGGCGTCCAGGGCCCGTGAGCCGGGAAAGAGGCTGGCCGTGTGGCCGTCCGCGCCCATGCCCAGGTGGACGACGTCGAGCTGGCCGACCTCGCCGACGCGGAGCTGGTAGGCGTCGAGGCCCTCGTCGCAGCGCATCGGGTAGACGGCGTTGGCCGCCCCCACCTTCTCTAACAGGGCTTGGCGGCCCAGCAGTTCGTTAGAGTCCATGTGGTCAGGCGGCACGCAGCGCTCGTCGCCCCAGAAGAAGTTAACGACGAGCCAGTCGATGGCCTGGGCGCCGTCGCTGGCCAGCCGCTCGTAGCAGGCGCGGGCGGTCTCACCACCCGAGAGGGCGATGTCGAACTCCTCCCCGGGCCGGTTGGCGAAGGCGGAGAGCACTTCGGCTGTGAAGGCACCAGGTAGGTCGTCGACAACTACGAGCTCTCCGTTCACCGCTTAGACCCTAGCGGCACCTAAGGAGCCAGAATTGCCGCAGACGCCAGCGCCCGCTCCCACACCCGGTCTGCTCTCAGGTTGGACACGGCGCTGGAAAGCGCGGACGTAAGCGAGTCGTCCGGCAGGGGCAGCCCCTGGCGTTGTGATACGCCGCCCGAGAGAGTTGCCTGGGCCCAAACCGCCCGCAGGCGGTCGTCGCGGGTGACCTCGAACTTGCCTTCTTCACCTTGGTAGTCGGCGGCCAGGGTAATGGCGACGTGCTTGGCGTCCTCCAGCACGAGCTCGCGGGCGCGCAGGTCGAGCTGGGACAGCAGCCACCCCCCGAGCATGTGGCGGGGCCCGGGTTTGCCCCGGACCGAGGCCAGGTGGACGCCGGGGAGGAACTCCCGGTTGTGCTCGGGCTCGAACAGGCCGGCCAGTAGCTCGCGCCACGGTTGCAGGCGCACCCACGACAGGTCCACCACGGGCTGGTGGTTGGCCAGCTCGAGCAGGGTCCGGTAGGAGTGCCCTATGGCCTCGGGCTCGGGGCCGATAGAGCGGGTGTCGACCAGCACCGCCGAGGCCAGCCGTAGGAGAGGGTCGGCCGGGTCGGGGAGCACATGCGGGAACCACATCACCACGGGAAGGTCCGCCAGCACGAACGGGGCCACGATCGAGGACAGGTGCGAGGCGGCCTGCCCGCCGATCCGCAGGTGGATCTCCTCGAAGAACACCGGGTGGTCTTCGTCCTCACCGGTCGGCTGTGCCCGCCATAGACAGGCCCGAGCGTCGATGGCGGGTGTGCTGTCCGGTTCGGGCCGCAGCACTACGACCCGGCAGGGATGATGACCGCCCAGGGAGCGGAACGATGTAACGCTCTCCTCGGCGTCCTCGTCGACGCCGGCCACCATCACCAGGGTCATCACCGCGGTACGGGTGCCCGCCTCGCGGCCCGACGCCTTCCGGCGCAGCTCGGGCAGCGAGGCCAGGACCTGGCCGAGGCCGACGTTGGCCCGCTGCCACACCTCGACGGCCTGGGGCCCGTCCGTGGCGGCCGCTGTCCCCGCGCCGGCCGGGCCAGCCCGCTCGCCCACGGCGCCGTCGAGGCCGGCCAGGCTCATGGCGTGCGCCACTGCCGGCCGTCGCGTTCGATGAGCGTCTCCGCCGGTCGGGGGCCCCAGGACCCCGAGGCGTAGCCCGAGAGGGGAGCGTCGCCGCTGCCCCACGCGTCCAGCAGGGGCTGGACGACGCCCCAGGCCGTGTCCACCTCATCGCTGCGTATGAACAGGGTCGGGTCCCCGACCATGGCGTCGAGCAGCAGGCGCTCGTAAGCGTCAGGCGGCTCCTCCAAGAACGCGGCGCCGTAGGAGAAGTCCATGAGGACGTCGCGGACCATGAAGGCCTGGCCCGGCACCTTGGCCCCGAAGCGGAGGGTTACGCCTTCGTCGGGTTGGATGCGCATCACCAGGGCATTGGGGTTGAGGCCGGTGGCCGCCTCCTTGGGGAAGGCGAGGTGGGGCACGGCCTTAAACTGGAGGGCCACCTCGGTCAACCGTTTGGGCAGGCGCTTGCCCGTCCGGATGTAGATGGGCACTCCCGCCCAGCGCCAGTTGTCGACCGAGAGCTTGAGGGCAACGTACGTCTCGGTCTGGCTGGTGGCGCTCACGCCGTCTTCCTGGCGGTAGCCGGGGACGGCATTGCCCTCGATCCAGCCGCTGTCGTACTGCGCCCGCACGGCCACGTTGGGGACGTCGGCGAGCTTGGGCACCACCACCGAGCGCAGGGCCTTCACCTTCTCGTCGCGGATGCCCTGAGCGTCTATGGACCCCGGCGGCTCCATGAGGGTGAGCGAGAGCACCTGCATGACGTGGTTCTGCACGATGTCGCGCAAGGCCCCGGCCGTCTCGTAGAAGCTGCCCCGCTTTTCGACCCCGATGGTCTCAGCCACGGTGATCTGGACGTGGTCGATGTAATTGCGCGACCACAGGGGTTCGAAGATGGCGTTGGCAAAGCGTAGGGCGAGGACGTTTTGGACCGTCTCTTTACCGAGGTAGTGGTCGATGCGGTAGATCTGGTCCTCTTCGAAGACCTCGTGCAGGGCCGCGTCAAGTTCGTGCGCAGTCTGGCGGTCGCGGCCGAAGGGTTTTTCGATCACCAGACGGGCCGAGCCTCCTGGTTCGGGCTGGTTGAGGCCGACCTTGCCGAGAGCTTCGGCCACCCCGGCGAAAACCTCGGGGATGGTGGCCAGGTAGAAGGTGCGGTTGGGGCCCGTACCGAGCGCCTCCTCGATCTCCTTCAACCGGGCCTGCAGAGCCGTGAAGGTATCGGGGTGGGAGTACTCACCGGCAATGTAGGAGCTGTTTTTTACGATCTCGGCCCATCCCGGCCCGGCATCGGGTATGGCGCCGATCATGAGGTCGCGGAAGCTGTCGTCCGACATCTCGGTGCGGGCCACCCCCACCACGGCGAACGCCGCCGGCAGCAGACGGCGGCGCGAGAGCCGCTCCAGCGCCGGCAACAACTTACGGTGAGTCAGGTCGCCCGACGCCCCGAAGACGACCAGCACGCCGGGAGGGGCGCGCCGGACCGTGTCGAGGCCTTCCGCCAGGACGTTCACCGGGAGCGTCGTGGAGGTCACGGCTAAGACGAGGCCTTGTGCTCGCTCGCCTTGTCCTCGAGCGCCTGCAGCAGCTCGTCGTAGCTCTTGGAGAAGGAGGCCACGCCCTCTTCTTCCAGGCGGTGCGACACGTCGCTCATGTCGATGCCGGCCTCATGCAGGGCGTCGAGGTCGGCTTGGGCCTGGTCCACGCCCTGGTCGACCGTACGGGCTACGGTGCCGTGGTCCTTGAAGGCATCCACTGTGGCGTCCGGCATGGTGTTGACCGTGTGCGGGCCGATGAGGCTGTCCACGTAGAGAAGGTCGGGGTAAGCGGGGTTCTTGGTCGACGTGGAGGCCCACAGAGGCCGCTGGACGTGGGCGCCCTTGGCCTCCAGCGCCTGCCAGCGAGCACCGGCGAAGCGGTCCTGGAAGAGCTTGTAGGCCAGCTTCACCTGGGCCACGGCGGCCTTGCCCCGCAGGGAGGCCAACTTGTCCGTCCCCCTCGCTTCCAGGCGCCTGTCGACCTCGGTATCGACCCGGCTGACGAAGAACGACGCCACGCTGTGGACACGCGACACGTCGCCGCCGTTGCGGCCGAACTCTTCGAGGCCGGAAATGTAAGCCTCGATCACAGCGTCATAGCGCTCCAGGCTAAATATCAACGTTACGTTGATATTGCGGCCTTCGCTGATCATCTGACGGATGGCAGGCACACCGGCCTCGGTGGCGGGGATCTTCACCAAGAGGTTGGGCATGTTGATTTTCTCGTGGAAAGATCGGGCGTCTTTGATGGTGCCCTCGGTGTCATAAGCCAGCCGGGGCGAGACCTCGAGGGATACGAACCCGTCGGAGGCACCACTTTGTTCGTAGAGAGGGTGAAGTATTTCCAGCGCACCGGTGACGTCGGAGGTGGCCATTTCCCAGAAGGCCTGCTCTACTGTCCCACCCTCGATGAGGCGGGCGAAATCGGCGTCGTACATCTTGGAATTGGTCATCGCTTTTTGGAAGATCGTGGGGTTCGAGGTGACGCCCCGGATCCCCTCGTCGACCATGTTGGCGAGCTTCCCGCTACGTATCCCGTCACGGGTCAGGTTGTCGATCCAGGGGCTTTGGCCCGCCTCTGTATAGAGCTGGTGGAGCAAGGTCATTTGTTTTCCTCCTGGTCTTCATCGGTCTTGCGCAGCAGGGCCCGAGCGTGATCGGCCACGTTCTCGGCCGTGAAGCCGAAGTGGGCCAACACCTCGTCGCCCGGGCCGGAGGCGCCGAAGTGGTCCAGTGAAACCGAGGCGTCCGCCCACCGGGACCATCCGAAACTGGCCGCGGCTTCGACCGCCAGTACCGGTGCCCCCCGGCCGAGGACGTCGCGCTGGTAGGACTTGTCCTGCTCCTCGAACAGTTCCCAGCACGGCATGGAAACCACCCGGGCACGCAGGCCCTCGCTTTCGAGCAGTGCGGCGGCGGCCGCGCACACCCAGACCTCGGAGCCCGTGCCCACGAGGACGATGTCGGGGCCGGGTGCGTCGCCGCTCAGGACATAGGCGCCCTTGGCCAGCAGGTGCGCCCTCTCGGCCGTCGCCTCCAGCACGGGCAAGGCCTGGCGGGACAGGATGAGAGCGGTGGGCCCGTCGTGCTCGATGGCGGCCCGCACCGCCTGGCCCGTCTCGTTGGCGTCGGCCGGGCGGATAACGACGAGGTTAGGCATCGCCCGCAGGGAGGCCAGTTGCTCGATGGGCTGGTGGGTAGGCCCGTCCTGGCCCAGGCCGACCGAGTCGTGGGTCCAGACGAAGATGACCTTGGTCTCCGAAAGGGCGGCTATACGTACCGCGCCCCGCATGTAGTCGCTGAAGACGAAGAAAGTACCGCCCACCGGCAGTACTCCTCCGTGGCGGGACATGCCCACCATCACGGCGCCCATGGCGTGCTCACGTACCCCGTAGGCGATCATGCGGCCCTCGGGGTGCTCCTTGGACTGGAGAGGGAAGCCGTCGAGCATGGTACCGGTGTTGCCGGTCAGGTCGGCGCCGCCCGAGACGAGCCCGGGGACGTCGGCGACCACGGCGTTGAGGCAGGTCTTCACGGCCACCCGGGTGGCGAGTTTCTCGCCCGCCTTCCAGGTCGGGAGCTTGTCCTCGAACCCGGCCAGGGCCTGGCCCCGCCACTGCGCGTCCCAGCGCCGGCGCGCATCGCTGCCTGTGGGCAACTTGGCCTTCAGGCGCTGCGCCCAGGCGTCCCTGTCCGAGGCGCCGCGGGCGCCCGCCGCCCGGTAAAAGGCGAGGACGTCGTCGGGGACCCAGAAGCTCTTGTCCGGCGGGAGGCCGAGGATGGTCTTGGTGGCGGCTATTTCTTCCGGGGGGAACGGGTCGCCATGCGCCTTGGGCGTGTCGGTCATATGGGGCGCAGGCCATCCGATGTGCGAGCGCAGCTGGAGGAAGCTGGGCCGGTCCTCGACCGCCATGGCCCGGCGTACCGCCGCCTCGAGGGCCACCGTGTCGTTGGCTATCTCGCCCAGGTCCTCGGTGTGCCAGCCGTAGGCGTCGAAGCGCTTGACGGCGTCGTCGCCGAGGGTGATCTCGGTCGGCCCGTCGATGGTGATGTGGTTGTCGTCGTATATGTAAATGAGGCGCCCGAGGCCCAGGTGCCCGGCCAAGGAAGCCGCCTCGTGGGAGATGCCCTCCATCAGGTCACCGTCGCTGCAAAACACGAAGGTGTGGTGGTCAACCAGCTCCGGCCCGTACTCCGCCCGCAACAGGCGTTCGGCAACGCCCAGGCCGACGGCATTGGCAAAGCCCTGGCCGAGCGGCCCGGTGGTGACCTCGACGCCCTTCAGGTCGCTTGATTCGGGGTGGCCCGGGGTCCTCGAACCGAGCTGGCGGAACTTCGTCAGGTCTTCCAGGGTCAAGTCGTACCCGGAGAGAAAGAGCAACGAGTACAGCAGGATAGAGGCATGGCCGCACGAAAGGACGAAGCGGTCGCGGTTGGGCCAATCGGGGTCGGCGGCGTCGTAGCGCATGATGCGCGTCCACAGGACATGAGCGAGGGGCGCCAGGGCCATGGCCGTGCCCGGGTGACCGGAATTGGCCTTGCGGGGGGCGTCCATGGCCAGGCCACGGATGACGTTTATGCCGAGTTGCTCGATCGGCTCAGGCGGTTTGATAGGTGCCTGCCCGGCGGGGTTTACGGTCATGTGCGCCAACCTACACGGTCTCCGCGACCACCCGACCAATAGCTGTCCGGCGCCCCCAATGGGCCGTGGGGACTGGCCGGCATACCCTGTGAGCTGGGACAGAAACCTTAAGCGCCGACCGGCGGCAGGAGAGTCAGGGGGACGATCGTCGTCTGGCCGTCGGGGACCAGGCGGCAGTGCGCCTCCATCGTCCCGAGCTGGCTGAACTCAAGCTCGCCTCTTACCAAACGGTAGGTGAACTTTCCCGGTTCGACATTGAACGGGGAAACGTTGCGGGCCACCTGTTCGCCCGCCTCGTCCCGGAACACGACCTCCAGCACCCCGTTGGGGGGGTCCTGGCGTCGTGAACGGATGAGGACCATGAGGTGCGGCGTGATCGTGACAGGTGGGCCCGACGGCGCCGGCAGGGAGAACATGGCGCCCTGGATGTCCACGCGCGTGGCCGGCCCGGGCACCTGGCGAAGCTCAAAGCTTTCTATGAAGAGGGCGGAAACTATGTCCATCGGCTCAGTGGTTGGGCGACTCAGTGGTGGGAACGGCTAAACGAGCTCGGGCTCGCGCTCCTCGGCGTCCGCCCCAGGGGCCGATTGGGCCAGCGCGGTGAGGTGGACCTCGTCGTGGCGGACCTCGAGCCATCGCAGTTTCCGGAACGCCGTTATGACCCACCAGCCCATGTCGACCTCATGCGGCTTCAGGGCGAAGCGCGCCGACGTGGGGGCGGCGTGGTGGTTGGAGTGCAGCCCCTCGCCCCAGGTGAGGAAGGCCAGCCACTGGTTGTTGGTGGAGATGCCCGGGTACGGCCTCTTGCCGAAGCGGTGGCCTATGGCGTTGATGGCGGAATTTATGAGGAGGTAGGACACGACGTGCACGCCGGCGGCCACCAGGGCCCAGCGCCACCCGAGCAGGGCCCAGAAAATACCGAACCCGAGGACGAGCCCGATAAAGCCCCGGTCGAAAACGAACCTGTCCCAATTGTCACGCCTGATATCGCGGCTGTACTTGCGTAGCGTCTCGGCGTCGTGCGCCGCTTTCTTGTACAGGCCGACGTTGTAAAGCTGCACTTTCCAGTAACCCTCGAGCAATGGGGAGTGAGGGTCGCCCACGACGTCTGTGTAGGCGTGGTGGCGGCGGTGGACGGCTGCCCATTCACGAGGCCGGATACCGGTGGATATCCATAGGGCGCCACGACAAGCAAAAGCCAGCCCCGGCCGCATGGTCACCGCCCTATGCGACAGCGTGCGGTGAAGGTAAAAGGTCGTGAGCAGCAGGGCGAGCTGGCAACTGACCAGGCCCGCAATGACGGCCAGCAGGGGTTCGGGCACCTCGCCACCATAGTTCACCCCGGAGTGGCTACGGTGCTCCGAGTGCGCCACCGCCGTTCCGGCCCCGTCGCCCGAGCGCTCGCCTGTGCCTTGAGCGTGACCGCGGCCGTCACCGTTGGCGGCCCGCTGGCGGGCGGCCCCGCGGCGGACGGGCTCGGCCTCCCGGCGGCCCGGGCCGGCCCCCCTGCGGGCGCGGCGGCCCCTGCGGGCCCTGCGGGCGCGGCCGGGACCGTGGTGCTGCTGTCGACGCCATTGCTCTCGCCCGCCCGCCTGCCCCGGGCCCTGCAGTCTGTATGGGCGCAACGGGGCCTGGGCGCCGCCCTGGCCCGGGCGATGGGCCCCAAGGCCCTCGGCCCGGCCGCGGCGTCCCGCAGCTGCGCCGAGGCGGTCCAAGACGGCCGGGTCGTTTATGCCGACCACCCGGACCTGGGGGTGGTCCCCGCCTCCAACATGAAACTCCTCACGGCCACCGCCCTGCTCGACAAGCTGGGCCCGTCGTACAGGTTCACGACCCGGGTCGAGGCTCTCGGCGGGCCCGTGGACGGCGTTGTCCATGGCGACCTTTATTTCGTCGGGGGCGGCGACCCGCTGCTACGCCTGCCGAGCTATGCGAGCTCCGTTCCCGACGGCGCCGGCGTGTACACGAATGTCAACGACCTGGTGACAGCCATGAAAGCGGCGGGAGTTCGGGAGGTTACCGGCGGCGTGGTGGGCGACGAGTCCAGGTACGACTCGGTCCGGTCGGTCGCCGGTTGGCCCGCCCAGTACGGCGAGCAAGGCGATGTCGGCCCCTTGTCGGCACTAGGGATAGACGACGGGTTCGCCACGGCCGGTGCGCCGGTGCCCGACAGCCTCCCGCCTCCGGTCCAGTCGGCCGGCCTGCTGATCAAGTTGCTTCGCGCCGGCGGCATAGGGATGGACGGCGGCGCCACGTCGGGCACGGCGCCGGCCGGGGCCACGGTGGTGGCCGACGTCGTCTCGCCCCCTCTCGGCACCGAGCTGGGGGAGATCCTGAAAGAAAGCGACAACACCGCCATGGAGCTGTTGACCAAGGAGCTGGGCCTGAAGCAGCGGGGGAGCGGGACGACGGCCGCCGGGTTGGAGGCGGTACGGGCCGACCTGGCCGCCGACGGTTTCCCGCTCCGCGGCTTCGTCAACGAGGACGGCAGCGGTCTGTCCCGGGCGGACCGGGTCACTTGTTCCCTGCTGGTCGACGTGCTCGAACGGGCCGGGCCCTACGGCCTCTTGGTCCGCGACCTGCCCGTGGCGGGGCGGTCCGGCACCCTGGTCGACGAGCTCAAGGGGACCGTGGCGGCCGGGCGCGTCCATGCCAAGACAGGGACCCTCGACGGCGTCAAGGCGCTCTCGGGTTGGGCGCTCCCCGCGACTGGGCAGGGCGACGTCAACCCGGCCCTGGCCGCTCCCGTGGTGTTCGCCACCGTCCTAAATGCTTTGGCGCCGACCCTGCCCAACCCCTCGGACACCCCCGCCGGCCTTACCGACCAGGTCGCCTTGGACGTCGCCGAGTACCCCCGAGCGCCGGCGTTGTCCCAGTTCGAGCCGGGCTAACTCCCAGTTCGAGCCGGGCTAACTCCCAGTTCGGGCCGGGCGGGAAAGCGAGGCGTGCGTTTACCCCCCACGACCGGTTAGCTTCTATGCGATGCCTGGTCGAAGCGGTGTGAGCGGCACGAAGGACGGCTTCGCCGAGTTCGTCCAGCTCGTCCTCGCCTACGCCAAGCAGGAGACGGTCGACCCTGTCGTAAAGCAGGCCAAGACCGTGGGCAAGGGCGTGGCCGGGGCGGCGCTGCTGGCCCTCGGGACCGTGCTCCTGGCCATCGGCTTCGTGCGGGCGCTGCAGACCGAGTTCGGCGGCGGCACCGGCGTTGCCAGCGGATGGTTTGCTTACGCCCCCTTGGCTCAGAAGGTGTACTTACCCCGGGGGGTGGGCATCCGGGCTCCGGCCAACACCTACCCTTACGGCGTCGGCGCTCACCTGTCTGGTGACTGGTCATGGGTGCCGTACATGGGAGGCGCCTTGTTCTGCCTGGCGGTCGCCGGTTTCTGCGTCTTGCGGATCATCAAGGGGACGAGCCGATGAGCCCCCGCCGCATCCCCGGGGCCCGGGCTGACGTGAGCGGCAGCGGCCCGGACGGCCGCATCACGCCCGACGACATCAGGGCCAAGGCGCAGGAACTGGCCGGAGGGGTCGAGAACCAGGTGCAGTCGGCCCGCCCGCTGCTCATGTACGCCGCCGTCGGTGGGGCGGTACACGTCACCCTGGCGGCCTTCTGGCTGGGCCGGCGCAGCGGTCGGCGGCGCTCGACCGTCGTAGAGATAAGACGCGGATAGGCCATGGGGGGCCTGCTCTCCTGGGCGGTGCGTAAAGGGCTACGGCGAGGGGTGCTCGGGGGAGAGAGGCCTTGGCTGGTGCTGGGCGCGGTGGCCCTCTTGGCCCAGCTGGCCCTCAAGGTGTTGAACAAGCAGCCCGAAGTCGTCTTTTCTGAAAAGTTGGAAAAGGGTGAGCAGCTCATCATCACCCACCGAGATCCCAGCGGCCACAATGGGCGGCGTGAAGGTCCTACTGCGCAACCCTAAGCGCGAGGTTGATGTCCCGGGCCCCGTGGCCGTGGTCGCCCTGCTGGACCAGCTCGGCTATCGACGCGAAGGGGTCCTGGTCATTGTGGACGGCACCCTGGTGACAGGGGACGCCACTATTGCCGAGGGCTCTACGGTCGAGGTCCGCCCCGTCGTCTCGGGAGGCGCGGGGTGAGGTGCCGGGTATGCCGCAAGCCCGCCGTCATCGACGTGCGCCGGCATAACGCCGGTTTTTGCCCCGACTGCTTTTTCGACCACTGCCGCCACCAGGTGGAAAGAGCCATCGCCGACCACGCCATGATCGCCACTGGCGAACGCGTGCTGGTGGCCGTGTCGGGCGGTAAGGACTCTTTGGCCTTATGGGATCTGCTCCTGGAGCTGGGCCACCGAGCCGACGGCCTCTATATCGGTTTGGGGATCGAGGGCTACAGCGAGCCGTCGGGGGAGTACGCCCGGAGTTTCGCCGCCCGCCGCGGCGTCCACCTGGTGGAGGTCGACCTCCCGTCCGACTACGGCTTCGACGTCCGTAGCGGCGCCGCGGCGTCCCGCCGGGCCCCCTGCTCGGCGTGCGGGCTCTCCAAGCGCCATATCTTCGACCGCGCCACCCTCGAGGGCGGCTACGACGTCGTGGCCACCGGCCACAACCTCGACGACGAGGCGGCCGTGCTGCTCGGCAACGTGCTGCGGTGGGACCTGGCCTACCTGGCCCGCCAGCGCCCCGTCCTGCCCGGAGGTGAAGGGTTCCCCCGCAAAGTCAAGCCTCTGGTCCGCCTCGGCGAGCGGGAGACGGCCGCGTACTGCGTGCTGCGGGGCATCGACTACCAGGTGGAAGAGTGCCCTATGGCCGTCGGCAACAAGCACCTGGGCTACAAGGACGCCCTCAACGCCATCGAGGAGCGCTCACCCGGTACCAAGGCCACGTTTTACGTCGGGTTCTTGGAGCGGGCCAGCGAGCTGGTCGCTCACGTCGGCGAGCACGAACGCGAGGGGCTTCATCCCTGTCCCGGCTGCGGGGCGCCGACTACGGCCCCCTCTTGCGCCTTCTGCCGTCTGGTGGCCCGGGCCGGGGACCAGCGCCGGCAGCGCATCCCCCTCGACCAGCCGGTTAGCGCGTCATGAGCTCAGGCCAGCGGCCCTTCGAGGCCGGTGAGCGGGTCCTGCTGTTCGACGCCAAGGGCCGCCGCTATCTCGTGACCCTGGAGGCAGGGGGCGAGTTCCACACCCACGCCGGCATCGTCGCCCACGACTCGCTGCTGGGCCAGGAGGAAGGCACCACGGCCCGGTCGAACCGGGGCGCCCGCTATATAGCCGTGCGCCCGACACTGGCCGAAGTGGTGTTGAAGATGCCGCGCGGCGCCCAGGTGATCTATCCCAAAGACCTGGGCCCGATCCTGGTCATGGCGGACATCTTTCCCGGCGCTCGTGTCCTGGAGGCGGGCCTGGGCTCGGGGGCACTGTCGATGACGCTGTTGCGGGCCGGCGCCCGGGTGACTGGTTACGAGCTGCGCCCCGATTTCGCCGCCCGAGCGGTAGCCAACGTGACGGGTTTCCTGGGCCCCTCGGTGCTCGAGCGTTACCTGGTCGAGGTGCGCGACGTCTACGAGGGCATTGCCGAAAAAGGCCTGGACCGGGTGGTCCTGGACCTGCCCGAGCCATGGCGCGCCGTCGAGCACGCGGCCGAGGCCCTCCGGCCGGGGGGGATCATCGTTTCTTACCTACCGTCGATTTCCCAGGTGACCACGTTGCGCGAGGCGCTCACCGGCAGCGGTTTCGCCATGGCCGAGACCATCGAGGTCCTACAGCGTTCCTGGCACATCGAGGGCCAATCCGTGCGCCCCGACCACCGGATGGTGGGGCACACCGGTTTTCTGACCGGGGCCAGGCTCATGGCCGTCACGTCGTGAACGCGTTCGGCTCGTGAACGGGTTCGACTACGGGATCATCGCCCTGGCCGTCCTGGCCGCCTTCGGCGGGTGGCGGATGGGGTTCCTCGCCCGCGTCTTTTCGTGGGTGGGGATGGGCGCGGGCCTCTACCTGGCGGTGCGGTTCCTGCCCGACGTGGTCAATTTCTTCAACCTGTCGGGCTCCGTGGCCCGGGTGGCGCTAGCCGTAGCCGTGCTCCTGGCCGGCGCCTTCATCGGCCAGGGCCTAGGGCTCATGGTGGGCTCGCGGTTGCACGCGGTCCTACCCTTCGGGGGGATAAGGACGCTCGACCGCGCCGTGGGCTCGTTGTTGGGTGTCGTCGGGATCTTCGCTGTGCTGTGGCTCCTGGCCCCCTCCCTGGCCGCCGTGCCCGGTCCCGTGTCGGAGCTGACCACCGGCTCGGTCATCGCCCGTTGGGTCACCAACGAGGCGCGGGCCGCCGGGCTCAGCCCTCCCAACACGCTCCAGGCGTTGCGGCGCCTGGTGGGGGAGAACGGCGCCCCCCAGGTCTTCACTGCGTTCGGCCCGAGCGAGAACGCCGGGGACCCGCCGGTTACGGACCCGTTGGACCAGACGGTGCTGACCACGGCCGAAGCGTCCACCGTCAAGGTGAAGGGAGCCGCCTGCGGGCTCTACCAAGAGGGCAGCGGCTGGACCGTTGCTGCCAACCTGGTCGTGACCAATGCCCATGTGGTGGCCGGGGAGCCTCCGGGCCAGACGTCGGTGCTACTGCCCGGCGGGGCCACCAAGCCGGCCACGGTCGTCGTTTACAACCCCGACGTCGACCTGGCCCTGCTCTACGTGCCCGGTCTGGGCGAGACGCCCCTGAAGCTCGGGTCGGGGGCACGGGGGCTGGCGGGGGCTGTGCTCGGGCACCCCAACGGCCAGGACGCTCTGGCTGTCCAGCCCGCCTCGATAGCAACCGAGGTCACGGCGCTCGGCGAGGATCTCTACGACACCCGCAACACCCAGCGCAACGTCTTCGTGCTCGCCGCCAAGTTGACCTACGGCGACTCCGGGGCTCCTCTGGTCGACACGCAGGGCGACGTTGTCGGCATCGCGTTCGCCATCGCCCCCGACCGGTCCACCACCGCGTACGCGCTCAGCTCCTCAGAGCTACGCCCGCTCCTGGACGAACCGCGCTCGGCCGCCGTGAGCACCGAGGCCTGCCTTAACGACTGACGACTACTCCTCGATGAATATGCACTCGCCCGGGCACTCCTCGGCCGATTCCCGGGTGGCGTCCTCCATGTCCTCGGGCACCAACGCCAAACCGGCGTGCCCACCCGGCTCGTTGAAGATCTTGTCGCCCTCTTTGACGTAGGACAGGCCGTCGTCCAACAGGGTGAAGACGGCCGGGGCGATCTCTTCGCACAGGCCGTCACCAGTGCAAAGATCCTGGTCGATCCAGACCTTCATTCGTTTAGGTTCCCTTTGTCATAGTCGAACTGGCGTACTCAGTAACCAAGGTACCGGCGACCAGGAGCAAGTGTCAATCACCCTCGCGCCGGGGACAGGTGCCGGCCGGGCATACGCCCAGAGCGGGGACAAGCGCAGTATCGTCAGGAAAACGGGAGGTGGTCCGGATGGCTGAGCAGAACGAGCACGAAACCTATGGCGGTGGCGAGGACAAGAGGAGGGCCGAACTTCAAGCCGAAGCCGGTTCTCTGGAGTCGCAGGTAGCTGCTCTGGAGGAGGAGGTGGCTCTGCTGCGGCGGCGACTGGCTGATGCGCCCAAGCGGGTGCGGACGCTGGAAGAGCGTCTCTTGGAGACCAAGGGCCAATTGCAACAGGCCCTCTCGCAGAACGAGCGCCTGACCTACACCCTGCGTGAGGCCCGCGAGCACATCGCCTCCCTCCGCGAGGAGGTGGACAAGCTCACCCAACCTCCGTCCGCTTATGGGACGTTCCTGAGCCGCAACGACGACGGCACCGCCGACGTCTTTTCGGGCGGCCGCAAGATGCGCGTCGCCCTCCACCCGGCCCTGGGGTCCGACGACCTCCAGCGCGGCCACGAAGTGGTGCTCAACGAGTCCCTCAGCGTCGTCATGGCCCGCGGCTCCGACCTGTCGGGCGAAGTCGTCACCATGAAGGTCGTCCTCGACGACGGCCACCGGGCCATTGTCGTCGGCCGCGGAGACGAAGAGAGGGTCGTGGAGCTGGCCGAGGCCATGATCGGGGAAAAGCTCCGGGCCGGCGACTCGGTGCTCATGGACGCCCGCTCCGGCCTCCTCCTCGAGAAGCTGCCCCGGCCCGAGGTCGAGGAGCTCGTCTTGGAAGAGGTCCCCGATATCTCCTACGAGGACGTCGGCGGGCTCGACTCCCAGATCGAGCAGATAACCGACGCTGTCGAGCTGCCCTTCCTCTACCGGGACCTTTTCTCCGAGCACAAGCTGCCCGCGCCCAAGGGAGTCCTGCTCTATGGCCCCCCCGGTTGTGGCAAGACCCTCATTGCCAAGGCTGTGGCCAATTCGCTGGCCAAGAAGGTGGCCGAGCGCTCAGGCGACGGCGCGGCGCGGAGCTATTTCCTCAACATCAAGGGCCCTGAGCTCCTCAACAAGTACGTGGGGGAGACCGAGCGCCAGATCCGGCTGGTTTTCCAGCGCGCCCGGGAGAAAGGCGAGGAGGGGGTCCCGGTCATCGTTTTCTTCGACGAGATGGACTCGCTGTTCCGCACCCGCGGCAGCGGCATATCGTCCGACGTGGAATCCACCATCGTGCCCCAGTTGTTGGCCGAGATCGACGGTGTCGAGGCCCTCAAGAACGTCATCGTCATAGGTGCCTCCAACCGGGAGGACCTCATCGACCCCGCCATCCTGCGGCCCGGCCGCCTGGACGTGAAGATCAAGATCGAGCGGCCGAACGAAACGTCGGCGGCGCAGATTTTTTCCCGCTACCTCACCTCCTCGCTGCCTCTGGACGAGGACGAAGTGCGCACCCTGGGCGGCGGTGACAGGGACAAGACGGTCCGGCTCATGATCGAGAGCACCGTGGAAGAGATGTACAGGGACGACGAGGCGAACCAGTTCCTCGAGGTCACCTACCAGAACGGTGACAAGGAGATCATGTACTACAAGGATTTCGCCTCTGGGGCCATGATCGAGAACATCGTCCGCAGGGCCAAGAAACTGTCCATAAAGCGCCAGATCGCCAGGGAAGGCAAGGGCATAAGGACCCAGGACCTGATCGACTCCATCAAACAGGAGTACAAGGAGCACGAGGACCTGCCCAATACGACCAACCCGGACGACTGGGCCAAGATCTCGGGCAAGAAGGGCGAGCGCATCGTCTACATCCGCACGATCACCTCCCAGGGCGACCAGACCAAGGGCGGCCGCTCCATCGAGCGGGTCGCAACGGGCCAGTACCTCTAGGCCCTCTTGGCCATAGGAGCCCGTTGCGCTCCCAGGCGGGGTAACGTCGGCGCGTGGCCATAGTTAAGGTCCTCGGCATAGAGACCGAGTACGGGATCATCGTCAGAGGTGGTGGCGAGCCGAACCCCATCGCGGCCTCGTCGGCGCTGATCAATGCCTACGTGGCCTCGCTGGCCAGGCGCATCGACTGGGATTTCCAGGACGAGTCGCCGGCCCGCGACGCCCGGGGCTTCGTACGGGAGCAGCCCACGGCCCCCGAGATCGAGACCCACCTCGTAAACGCCGTGCTCACCAACGGCGCCCGCTACTACGTCGACCACGCCCATCCCGAGTACTCCGGGCCCGAATGCTCGACGGCCTGGGAGGCGGTCCTTTACGACAAGGCCGGCGAGGCCATCCTGGCCCGCTCAGTGGAGGCGGCGGCCCGGCTCCTGCCACCGGGCCAGCAGATCAGCGTCTACAAGAACAACTCCGACGGCAAGGGCAATTCGTACGGTTCGCACGAGAACTACCTGATGGACCGGGCCGTGCCTTTCTCCCGGGTCGTCCAGCATGCCATACCTCACTTCGTGACCCGCCAGATCTTCACCGGCGCCGGAAAGGTGGGGGCGGAGGCGCCGGGGGCCGAGCACGTCGAGTTCCAGATCACCCAACGGGCCGATTTCTTCGAAGAGGAGGTCGGTCTCGAGACCACCCTGAAGCGGCCGATCGTGAACACCCGCGACGAGCCCCACTGCGACGCCCAGAAGTACCGGCGGCTGCACGTCATCCTGGGCGACGCCAACCTTTCCGAGCTGGCCGATTTCTTGAAGGTCGGCACCACCGCCATCGTCTTGGCCATGATCGAGGACGATTGGTTCGCGCGCCATGGCCGGGAGTACTCCCTTGTGGCGCCGGTGCGGGCCATGCGCCAGGTCTCCTACGACCTGACCCTGTCCCAGCCCCTTCTGCTGGCCAACGGCCGGCGCATGACCGCCCTCGAAGTGCAGTGGGAGCACCTCGACCTGGCCCGCAAGTACGCCGAAGACGTCGGCCTGGCCCCCGTAGGCGGCGATGAGGTGGGCCACGACATCCTGCGCCGCTGGGAGGAGGTCCTGTCAGTCCTTGAATCAAACCCCATGGCCCTGGCCAATAGGCTGGACTGGGTGGCCAAGTACAGGATGGTGAGCGGTTACCGGGAACGCCACGACCTGGGCTGGCGGGACCCGAAGCTGCTGGCGATGGACCTGCAATATCATGACGTGCGCCCAGAGCGTTCCTTGTACGCTCGGGCGGGGATGGAGCGGCTCCTGGCTCCCGCTGCTGTCGAGCAGGCCATGACCGAGCCACCTACCACCACCAGGGCATATTTCCGGGGCCGGTGCCTCCAGCGCTGGCCGCAGGCCATTGCCGCGGCCAACTGGGACTCACTGGTGTTCGACCTTGGCCACGACCCCCTGCGGAGGGTCCCGATGATGGAGCCACTCAGAGGTACGGCGGCTCATGTCGATGAGTTACTTGCACGGTGCAACACTCCGGCGGAACTGCTGGAGCAGCTGGGCTCTTAGGAGGGACGACGGTATGACTGAGAAAGACATGCGGCATGGCTGAAAGAGAGCAGATAAAAAAGCAGGCGCCTTCGCGTGCGGAGCCGGAACAGGTCGAAGAGGTCCCGGCCAGCTCCAAGCGCGGTGAGGAACTGAAGGCCGAACTGGACGACCTGCTGGACGAGATCGACGAGGTGCTCGAGGACAATGCCGAGGAGTTCGTGAAGTCGTACGTGCAAAAAGGTGGCCAGTGACCCTTCCCGTCTTCGCTCCGGGCCAGGACCCGGGGCCCAACTTCAACGAGGTCGTCCGCCGGCTGGGCCTGTCGCCCTTCGCCGGCGGCGGCCCGGCGGCCGGGCCACCGCCTTTCGATGTGGCCCACGGCACGACGATCTGTGCCGTCCGCTACGCGGACGGGGTGGTCATGGCGGGCGACCGCAGGGCCACAGCGGGTTCGGCCATCGCCCACCGCACGATGGAAAAGGTCCACCCGGCCGACACCCACAGCGGGGTGGCCATTGCCGGCGCCGCCGGGCCGGCCATGGAGATGGTCAAGCTCTTCCAGCTCCAGCTCGAGCACTACGAGAAGGTGGAAGGACAGGCGTTGAGCCTGGAGGGCAAGGCCAACCAGCTGTCCCAGATGGTGAGGGGCAACCTGGGCATGGCCATGCAGGGCTTTGTGGTGGTGCCCCTCTTCGCCGGTTACGACCTGCGCCGGGCCAAGGGGCGCATCTACACCTACGACCCGACCGGCGGCCGCTACGAAGAGACGGAGTACCACGCCGACGGGTCCGGGGGGCGTGACGCCCGTACGACGATAAAGCTCGGCTTCCGGGAGGCCATGTCCCGTAAAGAGGGCATCGAACTGTGCGTGCGGGCCCTGTGGCAAGCCGCCGACGAGGACTCGGCCACAGGAGGCCCGGACGTGGTCCGGGGCATCTACCCGACGGTGGCGACCATTACCGCGGCGGGCTTCGAGCCGGTGCCGGAGGTGGAGGTGGCGGCCGCCTTCGAACGGGTGATCGCCACGCTGAGCTCAGCCGAAGTCAACCGTCCCGCCCGCCCGACCGGCGCGGCCGCGAGCAGGAAGGCCAAGCGCTCATGACGATGCCCTTCTACGTCGCGCCCGAGCAGTTCATGAAGGACAAGGCGGACTTCGCCCGCAAGAACATCGCCCGCGGCCGGCCCTTGGTGGCCACCGTCTACGCCAGGGGCGTGCTCATCTGCTCGGAGAACCCGTCGCGCTCGCTCCACAAGGTGAGCGAGATCTACGACCGCATCGCCTTCGCCGGCGTCGGCAAGTACAACGAGTTCGACCAGTTGCGGGTCTCGGGGGTCCAGCACGCCGATATTAAGGGCTACCAGTTCAGCCGGGAGGACGTCGACGCCCGCTCGCTGGCCAATCTGTACGCCCGCTACATGGGCAACGTCTTCACCCACGAAATGAAACCTCTGGAGGTTGAGATACTCGTCGCCGAGGTGGGGCCCAACCCTGGCGAAGACCAGATCTTCCACATCCTCTACGACGGCACCGTCGTAGACGAGGACCGGTTCACTGCTCTGGGGGGCGAGGCGGAGGCCATAACCGGCCGCTTGGCCCGGGCCTACCGGGCCGACTGGCCCCTGGCCGAGGCTCTGACAGCTTCCGTCAGCGCCCTGAAGGGGCAGGAACGTCAGCTGTCGCCACACGAGCTCGAAGTGGCCGTACTGGACCGGGGCAACGGGCGGCGGGCCTTCCGCCGAGTGCTGGAGGCCGAGGTCTCCGAGCTCCTGTCCGGCGAGCGGCCCCGCCGTCGGGGTAGCAAGGACGCCGCCGACCAGTCAGGAGCGCCTGAACCCTCAGCGCCTGAGCCTTCATCGACCGAGACCGTTTAGCCGAAACCGTTTAGGCCGAGAGACGGTTATGGGCGGGGAAGCGGCCCTGGTCCTCTAAGCCCCCCGGCTGCCACTGGGCGTGGTCGCTACTGCCCAATGAAGTGGGCCACGACGGGCGCGCCCGCCACCAGGAGGGCTGCCACCGCGGCGGCGGCGCGCTTCCACGGCGAGCCCCAGCGCCGGGCCCTGGGACGGCCGGGGTCGTCGTGGATAACCAGGATGTCGTCGCCACCCGCGATCACGTACGGCCCCGCGGCGGCGTTGAGAGAGCCGCGTTGGCGTTCGGAGAAGGCGGCTTCGACCTCGTCAGCCAGGAGCAATGCCGCCGCCAGTTCTGCCTGCTCCTCTTCCACGAGCACCGACACGGCCCCAAAGGGGTAGGGGCCGGACACGTTGCCCTGCAGGTGGGTGACGATACCTTCGCAGCCGAGCCGGGCGGCCAACACCTTGGCGTGCCAGTCGTCGGGGACAGTGCGCAGGTGCACCATACGCAGCCCTTGGCTCATAGCGAATACCCTACCCCACCTGGTCTAGCGCGCTCCGGCACAAGAGGTGGGCATTCCTGGCTCAATAAGCGGGGTAGCCTGCCGATCGGGAGACAGAGCCACCGACATGGAACGACGCATCTTCGGCTTGGAGAACGAGTACGGCGTTACCTGCACCCTTCGCGGTCAGCGCCGCCTGAGCCCGGACGAGGTGGCGCGCTACCTTTTCCGGCGTGTCGTGTCCTGGGGCCGATCGTCCAACGTGTTCCTGGAAAACGGGGCCCGTCTCTACCTCGACGTCGGCAGCCACCCCGAGTACGCCACCCCAGAATGTGACTCGATCAGCGACCTGGTGGTCCACGACAAGGCGGGCGAGCGGATATTGGAGCACCTGGTCGTGGCGGCCGAGGCACGCTTGCGGGAAGAAGGGATCCGGGGCGTCATCTTCCTGTTCAAGAACAACACTGACTCGGCCGGCAACTCCTACGGTTGCCACGAGAACTACCTGACGACGAGGCGGGACGACTTCACGCATTATGCCGAGGTGCTCATCCCGTTCCTCATCTCCCGCCAGATTTACGCCGGGGCGGGCAAGGTCCTCCAGACAGCTCGCGGCGCTCAGTACTGCATAAGCCAGCGAGCCGAGCACATCTGGGAGAGCGTCTCGTCGGCCACCACGCGCAGCCGGCCGATTATCAACACCCGGGACGAGCCTCACGCCGATGCCGAGCGCTACCGCCGGCTTCACGTGATCGTGGGCGACTCCAACATGAGCGAGTACGCCACCTTTTTGAAGGTGGGGACGACCAGCATCATGTTGCGGATGCTCGAGGACAGTTCGGTCGTGATGCGCGACATGACCCTGGAAAACCCGATCCGGGCCATCCGCGAAATAAGCCACGACACCACCTGCCGGCGCAAGGTGCGCCTGGCCAATGGCCGGGAGGCCAGCGCCCTCGACATCCAGTCCGAGTACCTCGAGCGAGCCCAGCGCTACCAGCAGGCGAAAGGGTTTTCCCCCCTGGAGGACAAAGCCCTGCAAATGTGGGAGCACTGCCTGAAAGGGATCGAGAACGACCCCTGGTCGCTCGACCGGGAATGTGACTGGGTCATGAAACGCAAATTGATCGAGGCCTATCGCGAACGTGACGGTATCCCGCTCACCCACCCCAAGGTGGCCCTGATGGACCTCCAGTACCACGACGTCAACCGCCAACGAGGTCTCTACTACCGCATGGAAGCACGGGGCATGACCGAGCGCATGGCCACCGACGAGGACATCGAACGGGCCCTCGACGAGCCTCCGCAAACGACGCGGGCGCGCTTGCGGGGCGAGTTCATCAGGCGGGCCAAGGAGCGCCGGCGCGATTTCACGGTGGACTGGGTGCACTTGAAGCTCAACGACCAGGCGCAGCGCACGGTGCTTTGCAAAGACCCGTTCAAAGCCCGCGACGAGCGGGTGGAAAAGCTGATCGCGTCGCTGTGAGACGCACCGGGGGGGACCTGGCCCCGGAGAAAGAGCTTTGAGGTCATGGACAGGCTGGAACGGCTCGTCAACCTGGTCGTCGCCCTGCTTGACACCCGGCGGCCGCTTAGCCGCCAGGAAGTACGCGAGCGCGTAGGCGGCTACAGCGAGGACGAGGAGAATTTCCACCGCAACTTCGAGCGCGACAAGGACCTCCTGCGGCAAATGGGGATCCCGGTGGTCACCGAGCCCATCGACCCCTCCCGCCCCGAGGCGGGGCTCGGGTACCGGGTGCCGCGCGACCTCTACGAACTGCCCGATGCCGGCTTGGACGAAGACGAGCTGGTCGCGTTGGGCCTCGCCGCCTCGGCTGTGGGCTTCGAGGGGATGGCGCAGAGCTCCACGACGACGGCCCTGTGGAAGCTGGCAGGGGCCGGCGGGGCCGGCAGTTCCCGGGCCCGGCCCCCGGCGGCACCACCGGGCGGGCCCCTGGTGGACGTGCCCATGGACGAGACGGTGGCCACCCTTTTTGCGGGCGTGACCGAGCGGCGGGTGGCGCGCTTTGGCTACAACGGCCGGCCGCGGCGCGTCGACCCGTACGGGCTGTCCTACCGGGAGGGCCGCTGGTACTTGGCCGGGTTCGACCACGGACGGGAGGCGGAGCGGTCCTTCCGCACCGACCGCATGAGCGGTCCCGTCGAGCTCGAGGGCGCGCCCGGTGCGTTCGTGCGCCCGGAGGGGGCGCCGTCCGGGCCCGTGCCGGCCTGGCGGCTGGGCGACGACGAGGAGATCGTCGTGGACCTCAAGGTCGACGCCAGCCAGGCCCAGTGGGCAGTCACCCAGGCCGGCGAGAGCTCGGTATGTGGGGAGAGCTCCGATGGCACCACGTACTTGAGGTTGCGGGTCACCAACCGGGCCGCCTTGCGCAGCTTCGTGCTCGGGTTCCTGGACCACGCCGAGGTCCTTGGGCCGCCCGAGGTGCGCGACGAGGTCGTGCAGTGGCTACACACAGTCGAAGCCCGGGACGAGCCCGCCGGGCACCGGTCATCGGGCACCGGCCATCAGGCACCGGCCATCGGGCACCGGGCATGACGCACCGGGCATGACCCGCCCCAGCTCTGCTCAACGATTGGCGCGGCTGCTCGCCATCGTCCCCTGGGTCGTAGCCCACGACGGTCCCCGGGTCAGCGAGGTGTGCGAGAGGTTCAGGATCTCTGAACGCGAGCTCATCGCCGATCTCAACCTGCTGTTCATGTGCGGGGTGTACCCGTACACGCCAGACGCCCTCATCGAGGTGGACCTTGAGGGCGGCCGGGTGTGGGTACGCTTCGCCGAATGGTTCCGCCGGCCGCTGCGCCTCAGCGCGCCTGAGGGCCTGGCGCTGGTCGCCGCGGCGCGCGCCATCCTGGGGATGCCGGTGGCGGGCAATGAGAAGCCCAGCGCCCTCGCCAGCGCGGTGTCCAAGCTCGAGACCGTGCTCGGGGCGGGCGGGGACGACCAGCTCGAGATCGAGCTCGGGGCGGCTTCGCCCGATGTGCTCGGGGCTCTCCAGGCGGCGGTGGGCGAGAGCCGTAAGGTCCTGGTCGACTACTACTCCTTCGGCCGGGACGAGACCGGCACCCGCGTGGTGCGGCCGTGGCGGGTGTTCTCCTCCGAGGGGCACTGGTACCTGCTGGCATGGTGCGAGAAGGTGCAAGCCAAACGGCTTTTCCGCGTCGACCGGGCCCGGTCGGTAACGCTGCTCGACGACCATTTCGAACCTCCCGGGGACCTGGGACCGGTGCCGGTCTACGAGAGCCGGTCGGACGACCCGGTTGTGACCCTTGACCTGGCGCCCGGCGCCCATTGGGTGGTCGAGCGCTATCCCCACGAGGGCACCGTCGACATGGGCGAGGGGGTGCTGCGGACGCGCCTGCGGGTCAGTTCCAAGGCGTGGCTGGAAAGGCTGCTGTTGCGGGCGGGGCCGTCCGCCACAGTTGTCTCGGGGGCGGACGGGGTAGCCGCAGGCGCGGCAAGGCGCATCCTTGCCACTTACGGACATGTAACCTCTAGGGAGTGACCCTGACCGACCAGGAGCAAGCGCGCGCCTCAGACGAGGAGAACCCCCAGCGGCACGAACAGCGCCGCCGCGCCTTGGCCGAATGGATCGTGGTCATCGTCGTCGCCCTGGTGGCGGCGTTGCTCATCAAGACCTTCGCCATCCAGGCGTTCTACATCCCGTCACCGTCCATGGTGCCGACGCTGGAGCCGGGCGACAGGGTCCTTGTCAACAAGTTGTCCTATGACTTCCACTCCGTCCACATCGGGGACATAGTGGTTTTCCGCCGGCCGCCCGCGGACACCACGCTCGGCATAGATGACCTGATCAAACGGGTGGTGGCGCTCCCCGGCCAGACGATCTACGTAAACGATTGCCGGGTTTACGTGAACGGCAAGGAGGAACCCCAGCCCTACCTGCCCAAGGGATGGCAGAACCCTAACTCCGAGTACTGTACGGTCTGGACCACCAACCTGCCGAACCCTTATAAGGTCCCGGCCGGCGACTATTTCGTGATGGGGGACAACCGCAAGGACTCCTACGACTCGCGTTATTGGGGCCCGCTTCCTGCCACTTACCTTGTCGGGCGGGCATTTGTGCGCATGTGGCCGCCCAGCCGCCTCGGCTTCTTGTAGGCAGGACGGGGACGCCGGTCCTGAACCGGTTCCTGGCATTAGGGCTGTGCTCGCGTCTAGGCTGGTGGCTGGGTACCTCTGATGGCTCCGGAACTGGTTCGTGCCGTTGCGGGGTATAGGGGAGAAGAGAGGCATATAGCCGCGAAATGACGTGTCCATTGACAAACAGGTGACGCCGGGCAGCCGGGGCTTACAGAGTGGGGAAAGGGCCTAAGGGCCCGGTCCGAGGGGTAAAGGGGCCGGGATCCCCCACTTGAAAGTTCTGGTGGGCTAGGAAGAAGGGAAATGGACGTTCTCCGTGGCATTACCCGCACTGAGGGCTCAAGGGGTTCGCAGGGACGCCGATACCACTTTGAGTACTTCAGCAACCCGAGCTTGAGGCCCGGGATGAAACAGAAGGAGTGGCCAAGGTGGCGACAGTCAGGGCGAGCTGCCCGAGTTGTGGAGACGTCGAACTGACGACTCGGGAGGTGCAAGTACAGGTGTGCTCCGCCACTGATGAGGGCACCTATTCCTTCTTGTGCCCGGGTTGCCGGCTCATCGTCAACAAGGGCGCCGAGCAGCGGGTGGTCGAGCTACTTGTTTCGGCCGGTGTCAGAGTGGTGAGCTGGGACCTTCCGGCGGAGTTGTCTGAACCAAAGTGTGGTCCGCCGATCACTTACGACGATCTTTTGACTTTCCATTTCGAGCTCGACTCCGAGGGTTGGCTCGAGCAGGTCATAGCCGGCGGCGGCTCGTTGGGCTCTCGTTGAGGACGGGCTGGTGAGCTGGGCCTGGGTCGGCCCTCTTCTGGTGGCGGGCTTGGGCGCCGGCGGTTGCGCAATGTTTTCGCGCAAGGTGCGCCGGGAGACGGAGCGCCTGCGTTTGGCCCGGGTCGAACTGCGCCGCGTTCAGTCCCGGCTCAGGGACCGCCCCGGCGCTCCCGGCGTGCGGACAGGGCCAGCAGAGTAACCACCCTCAGCGATTCGACGGCGATCTTCGGCGACATCTTCGAGCGCCCTTCGGCGCGGTTGATGAACTGCACAGGCACCTCGGCGAACTTGGCCCCCGAGCGCTCGAGCTGGTAGGCGAGCTCGATCAGCCACCCGTAACCCTCCGCCTTCAGGGCGCCGAAGTCGACGGTCCGCAGGGTCTTAGCCCGATAGGCCCGGAAGGCCGACGTCAAGTCGGCCACGCTGCTGTTAAGGGCATGTGCTGCGTACCAGTTACCGACCCGGGACAGCGCCCGCCGCCCGACCGGCCAGTCGACCGTTGACCCACCCGGGACGTAGCGGGACCCGACGACGACGTCAGCGCCGTCCGAAAGGGCGGCCAGGATGCGGGGAAGGGCCGTGGCGTCGTGCGAAAGGTCGGCGTCCATACCCACGAGCACGTCATAGCCCCGCTCCAGCCCCCATGAGAAGCCGTCCCGGTAGGCACTGGCCAGCCCCCCTTTCCCCGGCCGGCGAAGGACGTCGACCCCGCCCAGCTCCCGGCCCACGCCCTCGGCCAGGTCAGCCGTGCCGTCACCGCCGTCGTCGTCGACTACGAGCACGCTCGACGAGCTAACGGTCGTCCGCACCCGGCGTAAAACGCGCTCGATGTTGGCCGCCTCCCGGTAGGTCGGCATTATGACCAGCGGCCCGGCACTACCGTCGCGCACTGGCCTCCCCGGCGCGGGCATCCCCAGCTTCGCGGGGAGGGGGTAAGGTGCCCATCTCGTGCAAGATAGCACCGCGGCCCAGGTCAGCCCCCGCCACGACAGCCAGGCCAAAACCGCCGCGCCCGCCGGGCACCCGGGCGGGGAAGGCCCGGCCCGAGCCGGCTTGGGCGGGGCCTGGTGGGCTTGTGCTATCGGTGCCCTGGCGCTCATCTCCCTCGGCCTCGGGGTGTTCGAACTGGTCCGGGCCGCAGGGCCCTACGACATCTTGGAGTACGACGACGGTGTGTGGTTCGGTGCCGCCGTGCGCCTGGCGGACGGTGCTCTCCCGTACCGGGACTTTGTCCTCGACCAGCCGCCCGGGGTGCCCCTGCTCCTCTCTCCCGTGGCTCTGCTGTCCCACGCTTTCGGCACCGGCGAAGCCCTGGTCGCCGCCCGCTACGTGACCGTCCTGGTCGAGGCGGCCAACGTGGTCCTGGTCGGTTGGCTGGTGCGCCACCGTTCGGTCCTCTGCGTGGTGGTGGCCGGCGCCGTGGTCGCCGTCTACCCGGCCGCCGTGATCACGTCCCGTACGGTCATGCTGGAGCCCTACTGCGACCTGTGGTGCTTGATAGGTCTGGTCGCCGCGTTCGACAAGGGCCATGTCACCACCACCTCCAGGCGGGCCCTGATGGCCGGGGCGGCCTTCGGGGTGGCCGGCACCTGCAAGGCCTTCGCCCTTCTGCCTTTCGTGGTACTGGTGGTGCAGATGGCCCTGCGCGGGCCGGCCGGCCGGCGCCAGGCGGGGCGCTGCGTGGCCGCCGCAGCCGGTGTTTTCGCCTTCATCTGCGCTCCCTTCGTGCTCATGGCGCCGGCCGGGTTCTTCCGCCAAGTCGTCTTGACCCAGCTCGAACGGGGCGCCATCGCCAACCCCAGCCTGTGGGGGCGCGTGGCCCAGTTGGTCGGCGTCCCGCCGGCCCCCTCCATGTTCGGCGTCCCGAGCGCGGTCCTGGACGATGTCGTCTTCGCCGTAAGCGCAGTGGTGTGCCTGGCGCTAGTAGTGGCCTGGTGGGCGGCCCGGCGCCCGGCCGGCAGCTCGCTGGAGCGCTACGGCGTCGTGGTCGTCGTGCTCACAGCCGCCGGTCTGACCTGGCCGGCGGCTTTCTACTACCACTACGCCGCTTTCTTGGCCCCGTTCCTGGCCCTGCCGTTGGGCCTGGCCGCGGGCCGGCTCTACGGCGCGAATCGCCGGGCGCTCGTGCGCGGGGCGGCGTCGGCCCTGGTCGTGGTGGGTACGGTCCATGCTGTGCGGGTCGTCCAGACCACTGACCCGCCCGGCCTCGTGGACATCGCTTGGCTGGACCGGGCCGTGCCCTCCGGAGCCTGCGCCATCACCGACGACCCGGCCGTCCTGGTCCTGGCCGACCGCTTCAGCGCCCCCCCGGGGTGCAGCGACATGGTCGACGCCGATGGGTCCACACTGTCATGGTCCGGGGGCCGGCGTGGTTACCAGTCCCTGTCCCAGCCCCGAGCCATCACCGACTGGCTGGGCGTCCTGGGCCAGACTGGTTACGTCGTGGTTACCCAGGGGATGGTGCCGGCACGGATCCCCTGGGGCCCTGCTCTGCTCGACTACCTTCACGCCCACTTCCACCTGTCGGCCGAACAGGCCGGGGTGGTCGTGTGGGCACGGCGGTCCTCATGAGCGAGGCGTTGCGGGCGGAGTTCCTCTCGGGCCTTCCCTTCGAGCTCGACCCCTTCCAGCTCGAGGCCATGGACGCTCTGGACAACGGCCACAGCGTGGTCGTAGCCGCCCCGACCGGGTCGGGCAAGACTGTGGTGGCCGAGTACGCCGTGGCCCGCGCATTGGCCAGCGGGGCCAAGGCCTTTTACACCACGCCCCTCAAGGCCCTGTCCAACCAGAAGTTCGCCGACTTCTCCCGTCGCTATGGGGCCACCAGCGTGGGCCTGCTCACCGGGGACAACGCCATAAACGGCGATGCCCCGGTGGTGGTGATGACCACCGAAGTACTGCGCAACATGGTCTACGCCGGCTCCGAGAGCCTCCTCGGGCTGCGCTACGTGGTGCTGGACGAAGTCCACTACCTCCAGGACCCTTATCGCGGGCCGGTATGGGAGGAGGTGATAATCCACCTGGCGCCCGAGGTCGACCTCGTATGCCTGTCGGCCACGGTCTCCAACGCCGAAGAACTGGCCGACTGGGTCGGGACGGTACGGGGCTCGACCCGGGCCGTCATCGAAGAGCGGCGCCCCGTGCCCTTGCACAACCTCTTCCTGGTGGGGGACCGGCGCAGCGAAGGGCTGGTCCTCCTGCCCACCTTCGTCGACGAGCGCCCCAACCCCCGGGGCGGGGCCATTACCGCCCGGGCCGACGCCGGTTGGCGGGCCCACCGGCGCAGTGGGCTGTTCGCCCCCCACCGGGCCGAAACGGTGGACCTGCTGGCCGAAGAGGGCTTCCTGCCCGCCATCTATTTCATTTTCAGCCGGGCGGGCTGCGACGAGGCCGTCCGCCAGTGCATGAGGGAAGGCCGCCGGCTCACGAGCGCGGGGGAGCGGCGCCAGATCCGCCAGCTGGCCGAAGCGACCGCCGGCCATCTCTCCGACGCCGACCTCGACGCCCTGGGCTACGGCAACTGGCTGGCCGGGCTGGAGGCCGGCTTCGCCGCCCATCACGCCGGCCTTGTCCCGCCGTTCAAAGAGGCGGTCGAACGTTGCTTCGGGGCCGGCCTGGTCAAGGTCGTGTTCGCCACCGAGACGCTGTCGCTCGGCGTCAATATGCCGGCTCGTTGCGTCGTGATCGAGAAGTTGTACAAGTTCGGCGGCGAGCGGGTGGAGCCGCTCACGCCGGGCGAGTACACCCAGCTCACGGGGCGGGCCGGGCGACGGGGCACCGACGAGGTCGGCTACGCGGTGGTGGCCTGGTCGGCGAACGTCACCTTCGAACAGGTGGCGTCGCTGGCGGGAGCGCGCAGCTACACGTTGACCTCCAGCTTCCACCCGACCTACAACATGGCGACCAACCTGGTCCGGCGGTGCTCGCCCGAAGAGGCCCACCACCTGCTCAACCTGTCCTTTGCCCAGTACCGGGCGGACTCCGACGTGGTCCGCCTCGAACGTCACCTGGAGCGAGCCCACCTGGAGCTGGCCGGGGCGCGCGAGGACGCTACTTGCGAGCTGGGGGACGTCTTCGAGTACCGCCGGTTGGACGAGGCCGCGTCCACCGAGAGAGGGCCGGCGCGCCCGCGGGCCGCCCTTGACGAGATCGTGGCCGCCATGGAGGGCGTGCGCCCGGGGGACGTGCTGGCCCTCACCGAACGTAAGCCCGGCGGGCTGCGGGCGGACGACAGGGTGGCCATCATTTCCAAGAGCCAAAGGAAAAAAGGCGACGTCAGGCTACGCGCCGTCACGACCGGCCGGCGGCTCGTGTCTCTCGTCCCCCGGGATTTCCGCTCCCCCCCCCACGTCGTGGACCGCCTCGTCCTTCCTTCTCCCTACGACCCCCAGAGCAAGGACTTCCGTCGGCGGGTGGCCACATCGCTGACCCGTTCGGTGGGTGGCGCCCGGGCTGGGGCCCACGCCGGCGCCGAGGAGGGGGCCGACACCGGACCAGACACCGGACCAGAGGCAGGACCAGAGGCCGGGCCGGACGACGCCTCCCAGGACAGGTCCCGGCGACGGCACGGCGCTGAGCGAGCCGCCGGCCACCCCGTGGCCTCGTGCCCGCTGCTGAGAGAACACCTGCGCGCCGCCGCCCGGGCCGAGCGCCTGGCCCGCCAGGTGGACAGGCTCGAGAAGCAGGTGCTGGGGCGGACGGGGTCCCTGGCCCTCCAGTTCGACCGCGTGTTGCAGCTCCTGGAACGCTGGGGCTACGTCAGAGGATGGGCGCTGACGGGGGCGGGCGGGCGCTTGGCCCGCATCTACCACGAGCAGGACCTGCTGGTGGCCGAGTGCGCCGAACGTGGCATGTTCGACGGCCTGAAGGTGCCCGAGATGGCGGGGCTCGCCTCGGTGTTCACCTACGAAGCCAGAGGGCCGTCGTCGGTGGCGCCAGTTGCTCCGAAGTGGCCCTCCGGGCGGCTCGAGGAGCGCTGGCGGGCCATCCAGGCCGTAGCTCATGACCTGGCCGACGATGAGCAGGCGGCCGGCCTGCCCGTCACCCGGGCGCCCGACGCCGGGTTCGCCGCCCTGGCCTACGGCTGGGCTCGGGGCCAGGAGCTCGGCCGGCTGCTGGCGCCGCTCGAGACCGGTCCCGGCGCCCGGGGGACGACCATCTCCGCCGGGGACTTCGTCCGCAACGTCAAACAGCTCATCGACCTGTTGCGCCAGCTCGGCCAGGTCCTGCCCGACGAGGGTTCGGCGGCGGCGGCCCGCCAGGCTGCGGAGGCCCTGTTCCGGGGGGTCGTCGCCGCCTCGTCGGTGGTCAGCGCGCCCCGGGCCTAAGCTGCGCCTATCCAAGCGTGGTCATTGGCGAGCTCGCCGGGCGAGTACGGCTTCGGGGACGTGGACCTGCCCGCTCCCGGCCCGCGCCAGGTTGTGGTGGATGTCGTCGCCAGCGCCCTCAACCACCTCGACCTGTGGCTGCGGGCCGGCATGCCTGCGCCCAAGGCGCTGCCAATTGTCCCCGGCTGCGACGGGGCCGGAGTGGTGGCGGCGCTCGGACCGGGGCCCACGAGATGGCAGGTGGGCGACGAGGTAGTCATCAACCCGTCCTTCGCCTGCGGCCACTGCCCCGACTGCGTGGCCGACCGCTCGGTCTTCTGCCCCGAGTTTGGCATCATGGGCGAGCACCGCTGGGGTGCCCACGGGCGATCGGTCGTCGTGGGCGAGGCCAACCTGGTGGCCCGTCCCGCCGGTCGCACTTGGGAGGAGGCGGGAGCCTACGGCCTGTGCGGGCTGACGGCCTACCGGATGCTGCGCCGGGCCCGGCTGCGGACCGGTGAGACCCTGCTCGTCATCGGCGCCGGCGGGGGAGTGGCGACCGCCGCCCTGGTGCTCGGCCAACGCATGGGGGCCCGGGTCTTTGCCACGTCGCGGCACCCGGCCAAGCGGGCCCGGGCCGTCGCCCTCGGAGCACTGGACGCCTTCGCCTCGGACGCCAAGGTGCCCGTCAAGGCCGACGTCGTCGTCGACAGTGCCGGGGGGGCGACTTGGGCCACGGCCATGTCGGCCCTGCGGCCCGGCGGCCGCCTGGTCATTTGCGGGGGGACGGGGGGGAGCAAGGTCGAGCTCAACCTGCCCAGGCTGTTCTTCGGCCAGTACGAGGTCATCGGCTCCACCCTGGGCACGTTCGCCGAGTTCGAACAGCTGACCGCGCTCGTGACCGGCGGCCTTCCCGTCGTGGTGGACAGCGTCTACCCGCTGGCCGAGTACCCGGCGGCGCTTGATCGGCTGGCCGCAGGTGACCAGTTCGGCAAGGTCGTCCTCCTGCACCGGTAGGCCGGATCTGTTCGACCAGTAGGCCAGATCTGCTCCACCCGACCTCTTCTGCCGGCGGGCCTCTTCTACCAGTCGGTAAGAATGGCACGATGAAAGACGAGCGTTGGGCTGATGTGGACGACTACCTGGAGAGCCAGCTCGGCGTTGAGGACGAGGTTTTGCGCCTCGCCCAAAAGGCGGCGGCCGACGCCGGGCTCCCGCCCATAAGCGTGATGCCTCTGCAGGGCAAGTTCCTGCACATCCTGGCCCGGTTGATGGGCGCCCGGCGGGTGCTCGAGATCGGGTCGCTCGGAGGCTACAGCGCCATCTGGCTGGGACGGGCGTTGCCCCCCGACGGCAAGCTCTACACCCTCGAAGTCAACCCGCACCACGCCCAGGTGGCGGGGTCCAACATCGCCGCCGCCGGGCTGTCCGACAAGGTGGAGATCGTCCTCGGCCCGGCCCTCGACACGTTGCCGGCGCTGATCGCCGACTCCGGTCCGGCCAGCTTCGACCTCACCTTCATCGACGCCGACAAGCCCAACAACGCCGCCTATTTCGCCTGGGCCCTGCGCCTCACTCGGCCCGGTGGGGTCATCGTGGTCGACAACGTCGTGCGCAATGGCGGCGTGGCTGACCCGACGAGCCAGGACCCCAACGTCGTCGGCACGCAGCAGCTGTTCGAGGCCATGGCCACCGAGACCCGGATAACGGCCTCAGCGTTGCAAACTGTTGGCGCCAAGGGCTACGACGGCTTCGCCATCGCCTTCGTGGAGCCCACCGGGGGCACGGACCAGGACGCCTGAGCATCCGCCACCCGGACGGGGTGGCCTCGTAGGCTTTCACCTCGCATGAGTTCGCACGCCGTCGACGTCCCTTACGCCCAGGAAACCTGGACCACCGAGGAGGCCGACGTCCTCCGCCGGTACTTCACGAACCTCGACGGACCGGTATTTGCGCTCGTCAACCTGCCTGAGGTCGTAAAGGGCGCGCTGTTCGCCCGCTATTCCCGCTCCGCCAAGAGCCTGCGCCGCCTGTTCCTCGACGAGTTCGTGGGCGACCTCGAAATAAGCGGGGACCACGGCGTCGACGCCACGGTCGGCCTGGCCCGGGCGGAGCAGCTCTACGACCGTGTTTTCTTCGAGTACGGCGACGATTCGGTGGCCCAGCTCGGTGGGGTCCACCTGGCCTGCGAGCAGGCGTCCAACTTGCTCACAAAGGTGCTCGAACGCGGCCGGCTGATGTCGTACATGGAAAAGTCGACCCGGTATGTCGCTTACGACACGAGGTTGCCGAGCGGGCGCTACCGTTATTACCGCAGCCCCGAAATACTGGCGTCGCCTCTGGGGGCCCGGTACGTGGGGGACATGGACCGCATGTTCGACGCGTACCGCCAGTTGCTGCCCGTCCTTTACGACCACTTCTCCCAGCGCCACCCCAAAGTCGCCGGCGACAGCGATTTTGCCCACCGGCAGGCCCTGAAGGCCAAGGCCTTCGACACGGTGCGCGGCCTATTGCCATCGGCGGCCACCTCCAACCTCGGCATCTACGGCTCCGGGCAGGCTTATGAGGGCCTTTTGCTGCGTATGCGGGCGCACCCCCTGCCCGAGGCCCGTGATTATTCGGACCTGATGCTGACTGAGCTGCGAAAAGTCATCCCTTCGTGGGTCCGCCGCGTCGATGTCGCCGACCGGGGGAGCGCCTGGTCGAAGTACAGGGAAAATAACGACGCCGCTATGGCCGATCTCGTCACCGCCCTTTTCGGCCCAGACGGCGCCGGTAGCGCCGACGCCACGAGCCCGTCTGCGGGCGCCGGCCCTGAAGTCACGCTGGTGGACTGGGACGCCCAGGCCGAGGTGAAGGTGGTCACGGCGATGCTCTACCCCTACAGCCATTTGAGCGAGGAGGAGCTCGCCGCCCGGGTGCAGGTCATGCCCCTGTCCCAGCGCCTCGAGATCATGGACAAGTACGCCGGAGAGCGGCTCAACCGCCGCCACCGGCCCGGGCGGGCGCTGGAGCGGTGTGGCTACCGTTTCGACGTTATCTCCGACTACGGGGCGTTCAGAGACCTACAAAGGCACCGTCTGCTCACCATCGAGTGGCAGGGCCTCACCCCTTACCACGGTTACACCATGCCCGACGCGGTGACCGCCGCCGGGGGAGGGCCGGCCTACGCCGAAGTCATGAGCCGTTCGGCCGCGCTCTATGAGGCGCTCGGGGAGTATTTCGGCCCGACCGTGGCGGCTTACGCAGTTACCCTGGCCCACCGAGTGCGCTACAGCGTGCAGTTGAACGCTCGCGCTGCCATGCACATGCTCGAGCTGCGCACCACCCCCCAGGGGCACCCCGAGTACCGGGACGTGTGCCAGCAGATGCACCGCCTGATATCCGAGAAAGCGGGCCACGGTGCTCTGGCGGAGATGATGAGGTTCGTGGACCACACGGGCGAGGAGGACGAGCCCGAGCACAGCCTGGGGCGGTTGCAGGCCGAGCGAAGGGCGGAGGCGCGCCGCTCCAGCGGTGCTGGGTAGGTCCGGCACCGAACCCCCCCTTGGCGAAGAATTCTTGCGGCCCGCTGAGCAGCCGCTACGCGCAAAACCGCAGGTAGGACGAGATTTTCGCCGGTTGCCCACCGGCCTGCGACGCGTCATTATGGTTCCGAGGTCTGCAGGGGTAAGTACCTTGCAGCGCTCGGGCAGGAGCCCGGGGAGCCAAGTAGACAACGACTTCAGCACCGCTCCGGTGTTGGTTACCTGAGTGTGCGTTGGCGGCACCAAAGGCCCCCGGGTCACCCTGCATCGGGAGTTCCTCACCGCTCGGGCTGAGGGGGTGTACTTTGCACCGGTGGCCGACTGGTGCATACGCCGGGGTTCGCTTAGCATGCCCGCCGCCGCTAAAGCGCGGCACGTGCCATCCTTGTGTGCTTGACCGTGCTTTGAAGGAAACCTGCCGATGCCTGACGATGATTTTGACGACCAGCTACTTGACGATGGACCGGCTTTGCCGGAAGACATCGATGAAGAAGACCTAGACCTCGAGGCCGATGACATAGGCGAGGAGGACCTCGACGATGACGCTGACCTGGACGTTGTCGAAGTCGACGACAGCGAGGCCGGGGAGGTCGATGTCGAGGGGGACACCCTCCTGGCCCCCGAAGAAGACGAGGACTACGAGGACGAGGACGAGGAAAACGGGGACGACGTAGAGGCGAGCCTCGACGTGATACTGAAGTCGCGCCTCGTCGTTTCCGGGGACGACGACGAAGACGAGGAGGACGAGGAAGAAGAGGAGGCCGAGGGCGACGAACGGGGCGACACCACCACCCGGGTGTTGCCAAAGCAACCGGGAGAGTTTGTCTGCCAGTCGTGTTTCCTGGTGAAGCACCAGAGCCAGCTGGCCGACAAAGAGCGCCAGCTGTGCCGGGACTGCGTCTGAGGCCTGCTAGGCGGCCGACCATCCCGCCCGCGCCGCTGTAGCTTGGGCGTATGACTGAGCCTCCCTCCCAGAAATCGCCGGCGGAGCGTGCGCTCGACCTGGCCGTCTACGGGCCGCTGGGCCTGGCGCTGAGCATCGCCGAGGCCCTGCCGGCCATGGCCCGCAAGGGCCGTTCTCGTTTCGTCCCCCAAGTGGGTTTGGCGCGCACCGTGGGACAGTTGGCTGTCCAGCACGGTTACCGCCAACTGCGGGACATGGCCGGGCCCAGCATCCCGTTCCTGTCCCGAGGACCGGCGGGGGCCAATGGTGCCGTCCGGCCCGGCCACGTCGGACCGCCCGCGCCTGACTCCAGCGCGCATGGTCCGTCGGCGTCCCCCGAGCCACGGGCCAGGACCGCCTCTCGGGCCGCTACGGGCCGCCCGGCGGCGAGGAACGCCCCGGGGGCCAGGGACCTGGCCATCCCGAGCTATGACTCCCTCTCGGCCTCTCAGGTGGTCCAGCGCTTGGCCGGGCTGTCCTACGACGAGGTAGGGGCGGTGCAGGCCTATGAATCGGCGACCCGGGGGCGCAGGACGATACTGAGCCGGGCCGAGCAGCTGCTGGGGTGATGCCCGAGCCGACGGCCGGCCCGCCCGAGATCCGGCCGGCCGGACCGGACGACATAGCCCACCTGGTGACGCTGTACGAGGCGGTGGTGTCGGAACTGGGGGAGATGAGGGGCGGACGGGTGCTGCTGGGCCTGGGCGGGCGTGGCCCGGCTCTGGAGGCCTCCTTCCGGCGCCAGGTCGAGGGCGCCGACGAGCAATTGGTGGTCGGGGCCCTGGCAGACGAGATCGTCGGTTATGCCAGCTGTGTGGTCCGGCCACTCCCCGGCGGCGATCGTCTAGGGGTGGTCCAGGAGCTGTACGTGTTACCCCACGCCCGCCGGGCCGGGGTCGGCCGGGCCATGGCCGAGTCGTTGATGTCCTGGTGCCGCTCCCAAGGTTGCAGCGGCGTCGACGCCAGCGCCCTGCCCGGGAGCCGGGCGGTAAAGAGCTTCTTCGAGGCCAACGGGTTTACAGCCCGTTTGTTAGTGATGCACCGGCCGTTGCGCTGACCTAAAGCGAAATCATCCTAAGTGGTCGTCCGCGGAAGTTCGTTGATGGTCCGGGCCCTGGCCCGATGACCATGGGGTGGCAGTAGTCGGCCAGCGCGGGCCGTAGTGTCAGAGGGGTGAAGGTTCCCGACTCGACGAAGGCCTCCCTGGCGTCTCGTCTGTCCCGCCATGCCCGTGAGCACCACCCTGACCTCACCGCCTTGAAGGTCCGCTGGCGAACGAACTTTGCTTACGTAGACGGCGTGACCAAGGACGGGACGAGCCTGCCGCTGTGCCGCTTGCGTTACGGCGGTTCTGCGGCGACGTGGGGCTTTGCCGTCTATCTTGCCAGCCGTGACGGCTACGAGGACTCGGTGCTGCCAAGTGGCGGGTTGGCCGGCTCGCCGGAGGAGGCCCTGGACTGCGCCTGCGGGCTGTACCTGTCCGGCCCGGAGTCCTGGCTCAGCTCCCTCTGATGCCGGTCAGGCAGCAGCCGCGAGGGGCAGAGGCGCTCCCGGCTCGTGGGCAGCGATCCGGGCCAAGAGCTCGTCCAGGTCGTCCCTGTCGAACTTCCAGTCAAAGGGCCGTGCCGCCGCGTTGTAGCGCACCTCGAAGGCAGCCAAGCGCTCAGCAATAGCATCGAGGTCGAAGAAGTCATTGGGGGAAACGACCTTTGGCTGCACCACGGAGAAATATATTTCCACCTGGTCCAGCCACGAGGCGTGGACGGGCAGGTGGACCAGGCGGAGCGTGGGCCATTCGCCCTGCAGGCGGTCCACCGACGCCTTGCCCCGGTGAGAACTCCCGTTGTCCACGACCCAGAACACCCTCTCGGCCGAAGCGTAGGGCTCGGAGCTCATCACCTGTTCGACCAGGCGGCCGAACGGGACGATGCCCGTCGTGCCCTCGCAACGCCCGAAGACCCGGGCCCGGTGCACGTCGTAAGCCGCCAGATAGGCCAGAGCGCCGCCGCGTTCGTACTCGTGCTCGACGCGGATCAGCCGGGCCCGCCCCGGCGGCAGGGTGGGATGGCAGCGACAACGTGCTTGGATGCTCGTTTTCTCGTCTGCAGATATCACAAATTCGTTGTCGCGCAGTGCCTCGCCCTCGAAGCACCTCGCGTACAGGTCCAGCACGCGTGCCGCCTTGGTG
>Ga0182014_10000342_pt1 | contig 59953 bp, 40 predicted proteins | sample 612S2DmetaG_FD_120489 | JGI IMG/M metagenome (GOLD analysis project Ga0182014, IMG submission 120489) | Permafrost microbial communities from Stordalen Mire, Sweden - 612S2D metaG | ecosystem: Environmental > Terrestrial > Soil > Wetlands > Permafrost | place: Sweden: Stordalen | collected... | reverse complement strand
TGCTTCCCGTACCCTAACACGCAAGCCTCAGAGCAGCCAATACTTACCCGCCTTTAAACGGTAACACCAAACTTAGATTCCATGCCGTCGAAGTTAGACTCGAAAAGGAAAGAAAAGTTATCGGGAGGAGGCGGTTGGATTAGCGCTGAGATGGGTGGTCTACTTCGCGGCTGCAGCTTTGGCTTCCAGTTTCGCGTCAATTGCGGGGTTGGAGCAAACCTCGTAGTACCAGCGCTCGGTCCAGAGCTGGACGGAGAAATTGTGGGGATCAATCTGGGCCATGCGGGTTCCACGCACAACGATCTTGCGGAAGATATCGTTGCCAACCGGGACCAACCCGCTCCAAAGATGAAACTCCTCACCTTCCCACGCTTTGGGTAAATCGAGGGGCGAAAGCTCGAGCGAGATCTCCTGCTTCAGCCTCTGGAATGCGGCCTCGCTGATGCGGATCCCGTTGAGGTTATATTTCAGAATGAAGTCGTCGGGACTGTCTTCGACGTCGGCATCGCTCACCGTTTGAAACGCGTAGACGTTGAACGGAGTCTCCACCGCCTTCATGGATTTCCGGACCCGCTTGCTGCAGGAGGACAGCCGGTCGCTCTCGTTGAGAGCGTCTGAGATCATAATGCGCTGCTCGCCGTCCATCAGATACATGGGGGCGGAGTCCTGATAGGAAATGCCGACGCCTAATTCGATGCCAGGGAGTCCGGCGCGCTCGAGCAGTTGATTGTAACCGCGCACGATCTCGATAATCTCGCGGGCCAGCACCGCGGCGCGGCCAACCGCCAGGCCAGGCTCTCCGTCGCGCTCGAGGATGGCGAGAATGATCGCGTCTCCTTCAAGAAAAACCTTGCTGGCGCCATATTTGGATAAGAGCTTGTTTACCGGATCGTAAAAATTCAGGCTGAAGTAGGACGCGGGATTCATTTCCCGCTCCAGCAGCGACCGCGTGAGCCGCGACGAATCGCGGACATCGGCTTTGATAATGACGTGGCGGATTACTTTCTCTTCCGACGGCTTTTGTTCCTCGGGTAACAGGAACTCGTAGAGCGTGCCGTTCATGGCAGAGAGCTGGCGCATTTTTTCGTTGGCGATGAGATTGACGCTCTCCATGGCTGCGGTGAGCGCTTCCAGATTCCGCAGGTCACGGTGATAGCGCATGAAATCGCGGAGAAACCTGGCCGCAACCTTGCCCCGCTCGGCCCCGCGGCAACCGGCGACGCGCTGCACCGCCGCGTGCAGGCTCTCCGGCGATATCTTGCCCTGCTCCAGAATCAGCTTTTCCACCCGAGTGCGTTCTTCGCGGGAGATCAATGCATTCTTCAGTTGCTGCGCGTTGATGCGGGGCGAGTACTCGGCCAGCAGGGGCACGGCTTCGTACGATGCGATCACGTATTCCATGAGCTTTTCACGCTCGAGCAGACCCATCCAGGTTGCCAAGCGAGTTTTTTGAGCTCGGCCTTCCGGCGTGGAATCATCCGGAGTTCCGGAGCCAATCAATTCCTGGGCATTCTCCGGCATGTTCAGCCAGGCGTTGATGGCGCGCTCGGGATCCGCCTCCTGCCCAAGATTCAGCGATTGCAAGAACTCATAGGCAATGCGGCGAACATTGGCGAAGCGGTCGGGATCGCGGTCGAAGTTGCCCAGCATCACATACTGCTCGGCGTTGACATAAGCATCGCAACCATCGGCGGTAAAAATCAGCGGATTGAGGAACAGCTTGTACTGCTCATCACTGCCATTGCCACCGCCATTGCCGCTTCCAAACAGGGATCGCCGAGTGCGGGCCAGGGTCTCTTTCTCGATTTCCCGCAGAGTGCGAAACAGTTCCTGCCCGGTCTTGCGCAGAATAACTTTCTTTGCCACCTGGAACGCCGCTACCCGCTCGCGGTACTCCAGCGCCTTCTGCTGCCGGAGACCTTCGTAACTCTTCAAGGTCACGCGGCAGCGTTCCAGAATCTGGGCAAACTGGGAACCCAATTCAATGCGCAGAAATTTGATGATCGCGATCCGGGCCAGCACATCGAGAAAGGGATTTCCCGCGGCTTTGGCGCGATTCAGCGCGGCGGAATGGATTTCCGCCAGCAGAGGCTTCAATTCGGAAGCGGTGGGCTTGGCGCTGTTTTTCGGAGTCGCATTCGATCCGATGAAGTGACCGCCCTGCCGCGGCTGCGGCGCCTCCGTCGCCAGCAACCCCTCGACATCGCCATGACGCACGATCAAGCGTGAGATCTGGGATCGAGTCTGCACCACGAACTTGGGACTCAGGTGAACATCGTGCCGCAGGTTATCGACGCCGAGTTGCAGGTCCTGCAGAGAAAGAGAAGGAGTGTAGCCGGTCAGTCGCGGGGGCGCCGCTTCTTCTTCTGTGTGCCCGAAGCTAAAGATTGGAATACGTGGCATATATTGGGGAGTGTTTTCGGTTAGGGTTGCCCCGCTTGGCTAACCAGGTTGATGCGGAATTGCGGCACGACGAGGGCTTGCTCCACCGAAGGCACGTTGAGTGCCGCCAGCTTCGAGGCAATCGCCTGGGCTTCGGAGGTGGCGCCGGTGCTGCTATAGGCTCGCCACAAAAGCCGCATGGACTCCGGGTCCGTGCTGCCTTCTTCCAGATGAGGAATCGCTTCCGTAAACTTTCCCTGCGCTACCAGCAACGCTCCGGCCGCCCCGTGATAACAAAGCTGGATGACTTGGCTGCGGCTCGGCGCCGCCATGGTTTCCAATTGCTTGACTGCATTCGAGGCCGAGTCCATGTCCTGCGCTTCAGCCAGACGCGTGACCCGGACTCGAAGGATTCGCGCCAGCTCTTCATCCCGGTCGCTGACGGAAATCTCATGTTCTTCCCGTAGGACATCCTGTGCGGCCTGCAATTGTTTCAGCGCCGTTTTCGGATCAGCTTCGTACATGCCCAGAATCCGGTGGGCCTCGGCTTCCAACCGTTCCAGTCCAGCGGCATGGGCGTGCCGGGCCACATCGCTGAATGCTCTCTCGGCCCGTTTGCTATTGTTTTCGCGGATCCAGGTGACTGCGGATTGCATTTCTCGTTGTACCTTGTCTCCATTGCTCGGGGCGAACACAATCGCCCGGTCATACTCCTCGCGGGCCTCCAGCTCTTTTCCCATCAGCGCGTAAGTATCGGCGACGCCCAGCTCCGAGCCAAAATTCGGATCGATTCGGATGCTCATGCGGTACTGCTCCAGCGCCGCGTCGAGTCTGCCGTCCATGCGCAGAATCTCGCCATAAGAATCGTGCGCATTGGGCTGGTCGGGTTCCAGCGCCACATAACGGTCCATAATCGCGAAAGCCTTTTCGAAGTTTCCCGTGTCCGCGTACCCGTATGCCAGGTCGTTCAGCGCAGCCGCATAATCCGGGAACAACGCAACCGCACGCTCCAACACCGTGACGGCCTGCTCATAACGCTGCTGTCCCATAAGCCAGTCGCCCGCAAGATAAGCCAGCCGCTGGTCTCGGGGATACTTCGCCAACAAGTCATTCATGGCGGCGATGGCGGGCAGGTAATTATTCTCCTGCGCGTCCGAAAGCCAGCGAATCAATAACTGCTCACCCGGACTTACCTTCATTGCCGACTGCTTGGCCCGGGTCCGCGCGGCTGCCTGTTCCGCCGGGTCCGTGGTGAGGCGGGAAAGCAAGATGAGCGCTTGCGCAAAATTAGGGTCCGCTTTGGCCGAGGCCCGAAGATCCTGCAGCGTTTCCGGAATGCGGTACTCCTCAAATTCCCGCATCGCCCTCTCGAAGCTCCGGCTTGCTTCCGCAGAGGAAGTTGTGACTGGCAGCTTGGCAGAAGCGTTCTTCTGCGCGGGCTGGGCCGGTTTGGACGAGGCCGTGGCGAAGCCAGTCAAGGACCAGAGCACCAGCAGGTAGAGGCACCAGCGGCGAAGCATTTTGTCTCTCACAAACAATTGATTTTTGTTGCTTATTCGACGAGCGTACCACGCGATTTAGACCGCCCAAAGTTACCTAGGTTACCCGCCAAACGGTCGATTTTCGGGGCAGTTTCGACGTGATCTAAAGCGGGCCGCACGACTTCCTTTGTGTACCTTCGTGTCCTTTGTGGTTATAGCATTTGCACTTCGTCAACCACAAAGGACACGAAGGTACACAAAGGACATCGTGAAATTGTGACCCCGTTCAAATTGGCAACTTAGTAAGAGGGACTCGAGTGCGGCCTTCAGAGCTGCGTGGAATGGTCGGCACGATTTATCCAAGCCCAAAGAACCGCCGCAACGGCCCAGACCGCCAACAGCGGAATCAGACTCGCTAAGCCATGCAGGCCAGCCAGTTCTCCCAGGTTGAAAGCGCCGTGTGCGTGCCTTGCCGGGTCTTCGGAGATCGTCAACATCGACTCCCGATTCAGAGAGAACTTGCCTGCCCAAAATGACGGCCAAAAGAGTTGAGCCAGGGCACAGCGAAACTCGTCGGGTGGCTGCGCCGTAGTGGAGACTGCCATCAGTGCAAACACACTCCCGCAAGTCGCGGCTAGCGCCATTACACCCCGACAGAAAGGCCGGGCATTGCTCCACGCCGGCGCTAGTCCGACACAGAGCAGTGGCAGGCCCGCAGCCATGTATCGCGGCCCGTACGACCAGCCACCCGCCCACGCGATGAACGAAGCGTTAAATAAAAAGTAGTAAGCGGCAATGGCGGCAGCCGCCGCCGCAGAGGCGCGGTTGGTTGATTGTTTCCACAGCCATCGCAGGCCGAACGGAGCCGCCAAGGCGACCGGAGCCGTAAACAGCAACCCCCGGCGGCAGCCGAACAGCAACTTCAGTGCGACGTCAATTCTCGGATAGGTCACTCCCATGTAGCCATGCTTCATCCAGGGAAATGCTCCGGCCGGGTAGTACGAATAGCTGGGTTGAAATGCGGAGCCAAAGACACGAAACTGATAAATCAAAAGCACGGAAATGCAAGCGCACCCACCCAGCGCGATGCCCAGGGAGGTACGGCACCGTCGCGGCCACCCGCCGTTCCAAACCAGCGCCAGCGCGAGCACGGCAAGAATCACCGCCGCCGGGGCTGCCGGGTATTCCGTAACCGTGGCCCACCCTGCCGTCAGGCCGACAGCCAGACCCAACAGCACATCTCCGGCAAGACTTTGGTTGTGGCGCAGCCTCAGGGCAAATGCAAAGCAGAACACCAGGCACGCTGCCGCCAGCGAATGTCCCCAGAACAGCGTGGAGTACGCCCACATCGGAGTAGCCAAGCCCAAGGAGAGAGCCCCAAATGCGGCGGCGCTACTATCGCTGCCCAGCCACAACGCAATAAGGAACAGAACCGCGCATGCCACAGCCATCGGAAGAGCCACACCAAATACAGTGATGAAATAAGACGTCGCCACGAGACCTCGAGCCGACGCCGGATCCACTCCACTCGCCCGCAGTAAAGTTCTAGTCGCTTCGGCGATGGGGACGGCCACGAGCGCGAGCCCGGGAGCTTTGTCGGAATAGTAATGACCATTCGCGAAAGCTTTGTCGCTGGTGTTCTCATGGTAGGCATCGATGCGCAATGCCCCCTGCTCAACCACTGCCCGCACCAGGTCAAAACGCGAATTCTGATTCCATCCCCCGGCCTCATAGAAATACGCGTACGAGATCAGAACCACGGTTCCGATCAACAGCGCACGGATCCGAATCGAAGAACAATTATTATGTGCGGAAACGATCATTGCGAGCTTCTTGCTTCACTGCGGTTGATTGGGCGGCGGCGCAGGCTCGGCCGCGGGCGGAACCAGCCGCAACTTCCTATTGATGTTCGGCCAATACTGGCGCGACAGGTGCCCGCCGAATTTCCAGCCCAAGTCGGAAGCATAGCGGACGAATGTGCTGCCGACACCCCGGCTTCCTTGAGGATAATACGTGTTGGCCAGCGCTTCGCCCGCCAGGGGGCCCAGTAGTCCGGCGAAGTTAATCACGCGCTCCCCGGAGTCGCTGCGCGTGATCGCTAACCGGACTCCGGCGTACTTTACCGATTGCTTGAAAGAGAGATTCCTCTTTACATAGAAGCGAGGATCTTCGTGGAAGGCGGACGCGATCAGGAACGTTCCAAACAGGTTGGCCGAAGCGGAGCGTGCCATGTCGGCCCCAAAGCGCTTGCCATATCCTTCGCCGCCCTGGCCGTACCCCGCGGGCCTATTGATTGCCTGGCCGAAGGCGGAGGCAGTCAGCGCCGCTCCGACTGTCGGTGGCGACACGCTGTTGTTTGCCGCCAACTCGAACTTCCGCCAATGGTCGAGCGGCCCCGCGTTGGTAGCAAGATCAGGAAAGACCAGCGACTTCCGCTGCAGCAGTTGGAAAAAGGCCATCCCACTATGCAGTGGGTTGGTGCCCTGCGGAGCAGTTTGCGATTGTGCGCCAGCAGAACTTGGATCAGGCGACGCGCCGGATGGAGTTTGTTGTGCGGCGCTGCCCGGACACATCAAACAGCAGATGGCCGCCGCAAAGACCAGCCGCTGCACCCCCGGCGTAAGCTTGTTAGTAACCACAAACTCTCCTCAGTTCAATAACCAGTCTTGGAAACAACCGCGATGGGCCGGGTGCCAGGCCATTTTTACAGTAGGTGTTTCCCATTTACAACTGTTATCCCGAGCGAAGCGAGGAATCTGGGTGTATGACAGTCGTGTTTAGTTATACCTGAAGACGAATAGCTGCTGATCGCTGAAGCCTGCAATCAGATTTTCAGGAAAATGCCTCGGCGATAAAGCATCCACATCGCCGCCCAGCAAACCAGCACATACGCCAGCGCGTACAGCAGCGACGCATTTGCCGGGCTGGCAAGCGGAACGAACGTATGTTCATAAATGAATTCCTGCCAGCTCATCCCTCTGCCGGTGTGCAGGTGATCCAGCAGATGCGATAGCCCCTCGGCAAACACGTAGGCGGCAATGGCATTCGTTCCGAATACAAGCAGCGGTTTCGTCCACGCTCCCCGCCACCGCTTGACATCCGCGATCCAATAACACAGGGCCAGGCAGAGCAGAGCCAGTCCGGCAGTGAAGATCACGTACGAACTGGTCCAAAGCTTCTTGTTGATGGGGAATCCGAGGTTAAGAATCTTTCCCACCAATACGCCGACCAACCCAAACAGTGCCATTCCCGTCACCTTGCTGTTCGCGGTACGCGCCGAGCGGAGCCATTCGCCAGTCAGCAGTCCCAGCAGACTGGTGGCGAGCGCGGGGATGGTGCTCAACACTCCCTCGGGATCGCGCGTGCCCTCATACAAGTGTCCGGCCAGAAGCTTGCGATCAAGCCAAGCCGCGAGATTGCGGTCGGGATCGAGGAGCGGAACATTGTGAGTGGGAACGCCGAATCCCGGCACGGGAACGAAGCGCATCAAGATCCAGTAGCCCACCAGACAGACTACGATAGTGACGACCCATCCGCGCCAGCCCACCCACAAAGCCGCAATCGCGGAAATGACATAGCAGATCGCGATCCGTTGCAGCACGCCATAAACGCGCCACGATGCCAGATGATATTGATTGGGAAAGCCATTCAGAAACATTCCGAGAGCGAACAACATCAGGCCACGCCAGAGCACATGCCCCAGAAGCTCTCGCCGCGACTCGCCGCGCTTCAGTCGCGAGTTGAAGGAAAACGCCATAGCCACGCCGACGATAAAAAGAAAGAACGGGAACACCAGATCGGTAGGCGTCCACCCATTCCACTCGGCATGCTTGAGAGGCCAATAGGAGCTGGGCTCATCGCCCGCATTGTTGACCAGAATCATCCCAGCAATGGTCGCCCCACGAAACAGGTCAAGCGACATCAACCGGGAGGCGGGTGAGTGCGCGGTCACTGGTTCGGGTCCGACTGCTGTGCTTGGGAGCGTGGAAGCCATACTGAAAAGCTATCTTAGCAGGCGGTTTCCGCAGGTAGAGCGCCGGTGTCCCGGCCGTCCGCAGTCCGAAATAGAAGTGATTGGGCGACGAGTGACCTGCAAAGATGCCCCACTTTTCGCAAAGGAAAGCGAAAAATGGGGCACCTGCCGAATTGCGAACCCGGCACTTGCGAAACCTTTGTAGCGGCTCTTACTTCAGAATGATCTCTTGCAGCAATTCCGAGCTGACGATCTCGCGGATTTCGGCGCGCTTTTCCGAAAGCTCTTGGGCCGGTTGTTTGCCGCCGAGGATTTTATCGCGAAGCATTTCGCCTTTCGCAGCCAGGCCGTCCAAGGCGGCGTGGTTCTTGTATTGCACTGCGAGACAGATGTCCCAATCTTCGGGATTATTCTTGGTTTCCTTCAGGAACACTTTGTAATCCAGGATGATGCCTTGGCGCTTCTGCTCATCAAGCAGGGGCTTGCTGGATTGGCGGATGCTGGTGAGATAGGCGTCCATGTGCGTGGGCTTTACCCGAATCAACTGGACGCGCCAGACTGGGCCTTCGGTGTAATGTTCCTGGGCAAGAACCGCAGGGGCGAGCAACAACAGGAAAGCTGCGAGACGGTATATCGTTCTCATCGTGAAATCTCCTCCAAGTTGAGTTTGGTAGAAACGGCGAGGAGAATCATACGCTTCGCGGGGTCTTTTGTGGGTTGGATAAAGATGTTCGCGCCAAGGCCGGCCGAGCTTCGCTCGGCTGGACAGCCCCTTCGACTTCGCTCAGGGGCAGGCTTGCGAGGCGTCCCCACGTGGGTGTCAGTCAACTGAGTTTATCGCACTGTTACTGCGCGTTCCTTCAGGATTTCTTCCACCGTCGTGATCGCGGTTTCCAACTCTTGATCGGTGTTGTAAAAATGCGGGGACATGCGGACGCCCGCTTTCGGACGCCAGTCGACCAGGATTTCCCGCTGCAGCAGTTGGCGGCAGACTTCTTGCGCATCGGGCATATCGATGGACACAGTTCCGCCGCGTTTTTCGGGATCGCGGGGTGTGTTCACTCTCCAGCCTTGCTTTTCGACCAATTCGATCAGCCGCGCCGTCTGGCGTTTTGATTTTTCACGAATGCGCTGCACGCCGACCTCGGTAATGATCTTCAGCCCCGGCCGCGCCGCTTCGAGCGAAGGTATGTGGGAGGTGCCGTTCATAAAGCGAAAGGGCGGATCGGTGTAGCGGATGGGTCCGACTTCGAAGGCCATCGAGTTCTGATGCGCGAACCAGCCAGTAAACTTTGGCTCCAGCTTCTTGCCCAGGTCTGGACGTACGTACAAATAGCCGACACCGGGACCGCCGCAAAGCCATTTCAAAACTCCGCCACAGGCGAAGTCGGTATTCAGAGCTTGGACGTCCACGGGCACCGTGCCGAGCGACTGGTAAGTATCGAGCACAACATGGGCGCCGACTTTGTGAGCTTTCTCGATGATTGCCTTGGCGTCGTTGATGTAGGCGCTGCGGAAAATTATATGCGAGACCGGCACCAGCAGAGTTTGGTCGTCGATGGCATCCAGCAGGCGCTCGGTTGAAACGGTGATTCCGTCGTCGGTCTTTACCATGTGGACTCGGGCGCCGTAGGGCCGTTGAGCCTCCCAGAAATACATGACGGAAGGAAAATTCAAGTCGCTGTATACGATTTTGTTGCGCTTGCCGGAGAAGTCGAAACAGGAGGCAACCACGGCTTGGCAGGTGGTGACGTTTTGGTGGGTCGAGACGGAACCTTTGGCCGCATTCATGAGCGCCCCAATCTCATCGCCGACTTCGGCCGCCAGCATCCACCATCGTTCTTCCCAGGCGCGAACCCCGCGAGTGGCCCAGGTATCGGCGTAGCCTTTCATGGCGTCGTAAACGCCGCGGGGCATGGCACCCAAGGAATTGCTGATCAGGTAGGTGGTGTGCCCGAGGATAGGAAACTCGGAGCGGTAGCGGAGCAATTCGTCAGTCATAGCGATATTGTACTGCGGGCGAAGAGCCGCCAAGACCGCTGGCAAGCGATATCAGAGAGGCGCCGAGGGTCGTGGCGAGCCCGCTCACCGGCCGATCCCGGTTCCTTTGGGCATCCAGCCCATAGACCAGAAGGCCCTTATTTCCCAAAGAGTTATTCCAGCGGTGACTAACGTAATCGTGCTTGGTCGTTACTTCGTTGCTCGCTCTGCCAACCTGCTCCTAGACTTTCTATGGGTTAGTCCGCGCGGCGTTAGCTTTCATGGCAGACACTATCAAGCGAATGGATCGGGCCGAAATCACGAAACGCGTGGAGCGGGCTGAAAAACTGCTGCAAAAAGGAAAGACCGCCGAGGCGCTCGAGGACTACCTGCAGGTTCTGGCAGCGGAGCCCGGCAATGACGCGGTATGCCAGATGGCGGCCGATCTTTGCCTTTCCCTGCAACGAATTCCCCAGGCGGTGAAACTGCTGGGCGATTTGTTCGAGCGCCAGATCGAGGCGGGCGACGCCACGCGTGCGAGTCTGACCTACAAGAAGCTGGCTCGCTTCGTGGCTCCGACTTGGGAACAGAAGCTGCGCTTCGGAGAGTTGCTGGAGAAGTCTCACCCCAAGCAGGCCCTTGAGACTTACGAAAACGTTTTTCAAGAGTTGACCAAACAGGGCTGCAAACCAGACTCACTCGCGGTTTTGAAGCGGCTTCTCACTCTGGATTCGAGCGAGAAAAACTGGCAGCGTCTGGGAGAACTTTCCTCCGAACTGGGGGAGAGCAAGGCGGCGGCAGCGGCATTTCTGAAAATTGCGGAACTCACCCAGACTTCGGGCGGGAACTCGGCACCATGGATCGAACGCGCCTACGGGGAAGACCCTGCCGATCCGCAAATCGCTTTGGCGTACAGCAAAAACTTATTGGAGCAAGGGCAATTGGGCGCCGCTATTTTCGTACTCGAAGCCCACGTCAACGCGGGCTCTTCATCGGAGGAGCTGCGGGACACCTATGCCAAGGCACTCCTGGCTACCAACCGTCTGAACGACGTCGAACCGGTGCTGTGGCAATTATTCGAAGACAATCCTGCGCGGTTGCAGGAGATCGCAAACCTCATCGGGCTCTTCATCGATGGCCAGCACGATGCCGAGGCTGTCGCCCTGGCACGAAAGCTGGAACTCTACCATCGCCGCAAAGGGGATCGCCGCGCCTTTCTGGCCATGATTCAGGACATCGCAGCGCGGCACCGGGCTTCGCCTGAAATGCTCGAGTTCATGGGCGAGCAGTTCAACGCGTCGAATCGAGAAAGCGACTATTGCCAGACTCTGCTCAAGCTGTTCGATCTCTACTGCAGCGTCGGAAACTATGCGAAAGCGGCGGATTCGCTGGATCGCGCGGCCGAGGTGGATGCCTACGAACCCGGACACCACAAGCGGCTGGAAATGCTGCGTGGAAAGATTGACGATAACCGTTTCAAGGTCATCGCTACGCGTTTCTCCAGCATGGCTGACGCAGCCATTGCGGCGCCTCCCGGTCAGGAAAAAATGCTGGGCGCGGCGGCTCTCCAGGATCTCATGCTGCAAGCGGAAATCCTGGTGCAATACGGCATGCGGTCCAAAGCGGTGGAGCGGTTGCAGCGCATCCAAGAACTGTTTCCTCGCGAAGAGGAGCGTAATCCGGATCTGCAACACCTGTACAAAACCGCGGGGATGAATCCGCAATACGCCGGGTCAGCGCCGGCACAGCCGGTCGCATCCCCAGTTCCCGCCGCTGCATGGCCGCCGCAAACTGTGGCAGCACAATCCAGTGAAGCCGCCGACGCCAGCAGCTTTGCGCTGGTGGCGGAAATCACTCGCAAGCTTTATCGCCAAAGCAATGCGGATGCTGTGATGTTAGTGGCAGCGAAGGAAATCGGAGCGCAATGGAAAGTGAGCCGCTGCGTGGTCGCTATGCGTAAGCCTGGATTACATACGACCAGCGTGAAAGAGTATTGCAGCGAAAATGAGAAGCCCACGGAGTTACGGATGCTGGAAACGATCGCCACCACCGTTCACGACCTGGCGATCAACCGTGGAGGCACTCTCACAATTGCCGACGCCCAATCTTTCTCTGACCTGCAACCCATCCGTGAATCCTTAACCCAGATGGCGGTTACTTCATTGCTGGCGCTCCCCTTGAGCGACGGACCGGAACACTTCGGGCTCCTTCTGCTGATGGATAATAAAGCGCATGCCTGGAGCCCCAATGACGTGATGGTGCTCAAAACCATCAGCGACCAGATTGTGATCGCGCTGAACAATGCCGGACTGCGCCGCCTGGTCAAGAATCTCTCGGTGACGGATGAGCAATCGGGACTGCTGAAACGCGCTTCCTATCTCGACCTTCTCATGGCGGAAACCCGGCGCAACGCTCAGCAGAGCACTCCGATCTCGGTTCTGCTGATGCGGTTCGGCGAAAAGACCGCGATGGTCAAGGAGTTCGGCGAGACCGCGGTTGAAGCCATGATGCAGCACATTGGCCAGCTGTTTTGCGCCAATATCCGGCAGAACGATCTTGCATTTCGCTACGAGACGACCACCATCGCCATCGTTCTTGGGGAAACGCCCGAAAAAGAGGGCGTAATGGCAGCGGAGAAGCTGCAAAGACTGCTCACTGAAATCCGGCTGCCGGAAAAACAAGAGCCCGTCCCGTTCACCGCAGGCCTCGCGGAAGCGTTGCTGCGAGCGGAGTTCGACCCCGTGGACATCGTCACCGAAGTGATCAATCGCGCCGAACAGGCGCTGCAAACCGCCAATGCGCAGGGCGTGGGCAAGATCGTCGCGCTGGCTGCATCGTTCGCGGCCGCCGCTGTGGCGTAAGCTCGAATCCTTCAGCCTGAGCTCGTGAGTCGTTCCCGCCCCTTGCGCCGGTTTTTTTCCTCGAATTGCTCAGCACTTCAGAAGCCGGTCCTGCTAGTCATGTTCGAACCTTGCCTGTAAAATAAAGGGGCTTGAGTTTTTCCCAATAAGGTGGAGGCCGGATGTCCTTTTGCAAAACCATTTCTCCCGCTGCCCTTGTCCTACCCGCGTTGCTTAGCATCATCTGCCTCGCGCAAGCGCCAACACTTTCCAACATCCGCAAGATTTACGTCGAGCCCATGGAGAACCATCTCGATCAGTATCTGACATCGGAGATATCCCGCCAATTTCATGGATCGCTGCAGATTGTGACTTCGGCATCCGAGGCCGAGGCGGTGTTGAAGGGAGTGAATCTCGGCGCACAGACCACCAACAAAGCCACTATCAATCTGACGGACCCGGCGGGAAAAGTTGTGTTGTGGTCGGGAACGGCAGACGACCGAGAGAACAAGTTCCTGGACGTCAAACACGGAGGCCTGCAAACCATGGCAGCGCACCTGATTCATTCTCTCCGAAAAGCCATGCAGTCCAAATAGTGGGTGCTGGACAAATCGAGGGATCAAGATCGGGGCAAGGGCGCGACGGAGCAGAACCCACAGAATCAAGGCGAAGGCGGCAATACCAGCATGAAGGGTCAACTGGGGCACCGCGACGGGGATGCAGAGTTGAAGAACGCTGATTCTGATTTGTCGGGATGAGACCTGCTGTGTGCTGCGCCACTCCGACTGCGGCATTCACGCCTGATTGCAGAGGAGCAAACTTCTCATGCACTCGTGACGGGTGTGCGAGGAGTAACTTTGGTTCGGCGGTCGTAGCCGGAGAGGACTAGACTTAGAGCTGTGAGACATTACTCCATCAAACTGATCAACGGCGTGACTACGTTTTCGTGCCCACATTGCAAGCACTCCGTCACAATATTGGAGTTCAGCAGCGAGAACGGGAGCCGCCGCACCCAAGCGGCAAGGGCGATGAACGAACACGCTGCGGCTGTGCATAGCCGTCCCGTGCCCGGTTCGCCCCTGCATACGCGGGTGTGGCACGCTGGTTAGAACTCCCATCTCGCCAGAAGCAATGAAAAGGCAGTACGGTCTGACACCTGTTCAAAAATGCACATCCTCGGAGGAGGCGAAAGACCAGACTGACTAGCGAGGAAACAAGCCTAAACTCAGAGGAGGAACGCGATGAGCTATAGCGAAGCAAGAATTCACTTTGACAAGGGCAAAAACAGCGCGCTTGATCCGGCACTCAAAGACATTGCGGAAGGACTCAGGCATTTATCACACGCTATTGAGGAAGACATCAGAAAGGTGGAAGCAGACGTTCGCTCCATCCAAAATCAACCCAAATGATGAAGTCTTGCCTCAGTGAATTCTTCCATCTCCAGCGCCACACTGGACGCCACCGTTAGATTCCATAAGGCTCATGACCGCGCCTATCCGATTGGTGCCATGTGCGGGAGATGATCCGCTTGAACTCACGGAGGCGACCCAAACCCCAAGCGGAGCCTATTTTAATTCCAGGAAGCAGCGCCGCGTGCGGGAGAAGTTGAAAACTGAATGAAATCGTCTGCGCCGGCCAGGAGGAGAACGATCCGCACAAAAGGCGGAAACCGTCGCCGCGTGGCAACATGCACGATGGTTGGCGCGTCAAGTTGATACCTCACACCGCGAGTCTCAAGCTCGCATCCCCCAGCGGCTAGTATGTTCTTGACCCATTCGCTATCCCGACCGTAGGTGAGCGCAATGAGGAATCCCTCCGGCGCTCGAAAAACATTCACTGGTGTTCGGTAGAGCCGACCCGACTTTCGACCTGCATGCGTCAGAATTCCGAAGCCCGGCAAGCGGGCAGCGAATCGGCTCGTGATCCGGTTGGTGACCGCCAAGTTGAAGGCTGCTACCCACCTTTTGCGGAACCGGATCAGGAGGATGGGAACTAGCAGGATTTGGAGTGAACCCCAAAAATGAGACAGGCAGATAAGGGACTGAGTACATTGAATGGAGGAAGGCAATGGACTTGGCCCGAAGCGTATACAGTCGTGAACTCAAACTATCGGTGATGCGCCATGGACGCCGGGGAGAGTGGCGGCAGAGTCGCCCGGCGGTTGGAGATCAGCCCCAAGCTGATCGAGCGGTGGCGGGCAGAGTGGCGGGTAGGCGTCGGTCTGAGCAACTTTCGAGAAGCCGAGCGAACGGCCGCGCAGCCACATCTTTTCGAGTGACGGGCAGTGGCATTTCGGTTGTGACACCACTGCCCAGCCATTTAGAGGACCGGAGAGCTTCAGAGCTAGACTAGGCTGTGCGTCTTAGTTCGGGGTTTTCCAGATCCGCAGCGAGGGGATGATCGGCGGTGTGCCCCTCCGCTGCGCACGACTTCAGAGACCGTTTTTAAGATTTTAGGGAGGCACCAATCATGACATCCCCATCGACCGGAAAACACGCGGGCACCGGCGCGGCAAGTGACCAGCCCGCGGTCCCCGAGCCTTCGTTTGCCGAGCGAGCGCGAACCTTGGTGTACTTAACCCGCATCGGAAGCCTCTCGACTCTTTCGCGCAAGCAGCAGGGGTTTCCGTTCGGATCAGTGATGCCCTACGGGTTGGACGAACAAGGTCGTCCCATCTTCCTCATCAGCACGATGGCTATGCACACGCAGAACTTGCAAGCGGATCCCCGCGCTAGCTTGCTTGTGACCCAGGACGACGCCGGCGGTGATCCGCTCGGAGCGTCCAGGGCCACGCTTGTGGGCAATGTTCTGCCCATACCGCAGTCGGAGGTGACCGAGGCTCGCAAGCTTTACTTGGCACGCTACGCCAATAGCAAGTATTGGGTGGATTTCGAAGACTTCTCCTTTTACCGCATGGACGTGGTGGACATTTATTACGTGGGAGGCTTCGGGGTGATGGGCTGGGTATCTGCCTCTGAATATGATCGCAGCCAACCTGACCCTCTTGCTGACTCGATGGCCGACATCATCCAGCACATGAACGCCGACCACAAGGATGCACTCGTCCTGCTTGCCAGGAGGTTTGCTCACATTGAACCCCAGGAAGCAACGATGATCGCAGTCGATCGCCTCGGGTTTCATGTCCGATTGAAAACCCAGGATGGCATGAGAGGTGCCCGCATCGGATTTCTGCGAGAGGTAAGCAATCCAGCAGAAACCCGCAAGGTTCTGGTCGAGATGGTGGATCGGGCACGCGCTCAGGCCGATTAAGTTCTGGATCTCGTTATTCGCAGACTTCCGGAGCAGGAGCGCAGCGCCACGGCGAGATTATTTGTGAAGCGTGTTCAGCTTATCCAGCGTGCGCTTCAACTCTTCGAGCTTCTGTCCAGCCTCGCCGAGCTTGCCTTCCGCCGTCAGCCGCTGGTAGTCGGCAAGGTCTTTGGCAGCTTCGGCGATGAGCGCGTTGAGATCCGCTGTAGGCGAGGGCGACGTCGTGCCTGCCTCAGTTCGTCGCACCGGTTCTGCGGAAACCGCGGCGGCGCTGGTCGACGAGATCGAACCGCCAAAAAGGGCCGACATCGCCGACTCGAAAGTCGGTCCGTACGCCAGCCGATCTTGCAGGGCGAGTACGACCAGGCGCAACTCCGGCATCGGACTCCGCTCGGCCTGCAGGTAAATCGGCTCCGCATACAACAGCGCTTTCCCGCTCGGAATCACCAGCAGGGCGCCGCGCCGCACGTGTGAACCTTGCTGATTCCACAGCGTCAATTGTCCCGAAAGCTGCGCGTTCTGATCGATTCGCGCCTCGATCTGCAGCGGTCCATCGACCAGCTTGGTTTTGGGAAAGTTGTAGACCACCGACGTGCCATACTGTGCGCCATCGCTGCGTCCGGCGATCCAGCCAATCAGATTATTCCGGTTGGCCGGCGTGAAGGGCAGAATTTCGGCGAACTCCACGCCGGTTTCGCCCGGCAGTTTCATCAGCACAAAGTTTGGCTGCATCGCCTGTGTGGTCTGTTCACCGCCTTCGCTCATGCCGACTTCGGTGGCTACCGTCCACAGATCCTCACGGTTGTAAAACGCCTCCGGATCCGTCATGTGATACAGGCCGTACACCTCCGCTTGCAGTTTGAGCAGCAACTCAGGGTAGCGCACGTGCTTTCTCAGGCCGGGCGGCATCGTGGACGCATCCTTGAACAGGTCAGGAAAGATGCGACGGTAGGCTGCGATGATCGGGTCCTCCGTGTCAAAAACGTAAAATGTGGCCGTACCGTCGTAAGCGTCGATCACCACCTTGACGCTGTTCCGCATGTAGTTAATCGAATCGCGGTCGAGACGGTAATGGGTCGAGTATGGATAAGTGTCTGAAGCCGTGAATGCATCCATGATCCAAGACAGCCGGCCATCATCGCCGAGCACAATGTACGGATCCGGATCGTAAGTGAGGAACGGCGCCAATGCCGTAACCCGGTCGCGCAAGCTGCGCCGCATCAGCAGCCGGCTATCCTTGTTCACATCATCGCTGAAAGGCAGCTTCGCCAGGTCGTCGCGATCGATTGCGATGAGGATGCGGCGCAGAAAGTTACCGAGCAGGATGCCGCCGTTGCCTTCGTAGGACGTAAGACTGTTGCTCGCGCCTTGCGGGTAGTTGAATTCCTTCTGCCGTGTCTTCACGTAGACGTCGGTATTGGTCAACTCGCCAAAATAGATCTCTGGGCGCGTCACCGATAGACTGCGCACTGTGCTCTGCACCGGCATGTTGCTCAACATCAGCGTGGGCAACCCTTCTGGCGTGAACCCATTGACTGGGTTCATGGTGATGCCGTAGCCGTGGGTGTAGATCAGCTTTTCGTTGATCCAGTTGCGGCTGCTCTCCGGGAGCTTATCGACGTTTAGTTCGCGCGCGGCGAGCATCACCTCGCGAGTCGTGCCGTCGATGTCATATCGATCGATATCGATGTCGGGAAAGTCGTAATAGGTGCGGATTTCCTGAATCTGACGCAGCGTATCCTGCAGCGCGTGCCAGTCCCAAAGACGGATGTTCTGCAAAGTCGCCTGATTGTTCTCCGGGTCGGCCGCCTCAACGGTCGTCTCGGCGGGAAACTCATGCTGCGTGATCCGGTTTAGTCCGTACGCCTGACGCGTCAAGTCCGTGTTGTAGACAATGTAGGGCTTCTCGCGAACCAGTTCGTTCGGTTTGACGATAAAGCTGCTGACGTACCAGGCAACGACTTGAAGCCCGATATAACCAACCGCGGCCGGCAGAGCCGCCGCGACCAGCCAGCGTCCGCGTTGCATCGACACCGCATTGACGGCCGCGATCGCCGCGCCGAAAACCAAAGCCGCGCATACGATGATCATCCCGGCCAGTGTGACGTGGGCGTCGGTGTACGTCACACCTCCGAAGATCGTATGATCGTCGAACAACCGCTCGAACCGGCCGATATAAGCAAGCGCGGCGAGGACCAACAACAGGAACGCGAACGTGATGGAGAAGCCGCGCCAAGGCAGCGCGACATAGCGGCTACGACGTCCGGCGAGCACACCGGTTCCGCCCGTGATGAGGACGAAGAACAGGGCGAGCACACAGGTGATCACGGCTAACGTGAGCAGCCAGCTGGTAATGAGCTGCCACACGGGCAGGGTGAACAAAAAAAAGTTCAGCGGCTTGCCAAAAATCGGGTCCACGACGCCACCTGTGGCGTGCGGTGCGTACCAAAAGAGCGCGAGCGTGGGCCACTCCGCCATCATCCCGGCGCCGGTTGCAACGGCAATGGCGAGGGAAACGCAGAGTGCGATGATGCGCAGGACCGGCTCAACCGGCAACTTCACCGCCTGGCGCCCGATGAAAATCGTCTGACCGCCTGGCAAATCCGGGAGATGCGCCCGCTTCAGGGCGAGGAACGATCCGTAAAGAATGAGGAAGGTGGCCGCTGCAAAAGCCGTGAAGATTCCCCATTGGAGGCTCTGTGTTTTCCAGAACACACTGGCGTAACCAAGCGACCCGAACCAGAGTACGTCTACGTAACAGGACAATGCAGTCCGCCCGCCGAACACGATGGCGGCAAGGATGGCGAGAATAAGAAGGAAGTGACGGCGACGGCGAGGCCGCGCCGGATGTGGCGGCGGCCAGTCAATGGACTCGCGCATTACTCCACCTCGTTTTCATCAACTCCAGTCGCTATCCGCATAATACTCCCTCGCTTTCTGCAGGGTGCGTCATGGCTCGACCCTCACTGCGCCGCTACACGGCGAGAGCACTGTCGTGGTCGAAGGACTCGCTATGCCCAAGTGGCCTCCTTAGCTGTTGACGAGCAGCTGTTCATGCCGCATATCTTCAGTTTGTCCCTCCGCGCTCGGCAGAGCGTTTCGATTCGAGATCAAGCCGTGCGCACCGGCAATACCAGGCAATGAAATTTTCGGCGGCGTGTTTGTAGCTTCGACGGGAATGTACAGACGCCAGCGTATTGAGCACGGTCGTTTTCGATTGGTCTAGTTCTGGCACGGTATCGCCGAACAACTTTCAGACTTGCTTGGCTGTTTCTTGGGCCACATAGGAGGCGGCTCCTTCCACCGCCTATCAAATCTTGCGTGCACACAGGTCCCAGCGCGAAATCCGAGGAATTCCAAACCAATGCTCCCCGGCCCAGTACTAAACACTTCTTCGGGCGCATGACGGTGACGAAGCAATTCCGCCGTTCTTCTTCCATCTCGGGATTCGGATTGCTTTTTCACCAATCGCTACTGACTAAGGAAAATCGACGGGCGATGTGTTCTTTGTGTTGTCGCGGGACGACCCCGGGGCGGTACCGTTCACGCCGGTGGCGGGGGAGTTCAGGTTGGTGGGGTCTGCGTTTGAGGTATGAACAAAAAACCTCTCCCCGGTTATCGGGGAGAGGGCCGTTATATTCAAAACGTGTCTAGTCGTCCCCGTCGCCGTCCCCGGCGGGTGCGGGGTTGTTGAACTCGCTCGGGGGGCGAACCGTGCTCTCGCCAGGATAGGGCCGCTTAAACCCGGTAGACTGGTACCAGTTCAGATGGTTGACGGTGTCCGGGTCTTCGGAGTCGGGCTTGGTGAGTTTTCCGGCGAAAATTTCCGCCTTCTTCTGAAGCCAAGCCGCCCTCAGTGCCTTGACCGTAGGGTTGTCCTTCGTATTATCTGCGTTCTCGTCAACGCCTTGGTTCAGCGGGACCTGATTCTTCACGTGCGTCCACGGCTGGAAGTTCTGCTTGGGCGCTTTGCCCTTGACGAAAGCCGTCCTCATCGGCGACGCGATGAGATCGAACTGGTTCATGGGCGTCAGACCGAGGATTTGCTCGATCGTCCGAGTCATGTTGACCTGCGTGTAGTAGTAAGGTTGGGTGGGTCCGTTCTGCACCGCGTAGGGGCTGACGACATAGCCTGGGCTGCGATGACCGTCGATGTGGTCGACGCCGTTCTGCGCGTCGTCTTCCTCGATGAAGATCGCCGACGAGGGCCACGCGCTGCTGTGGCTGATGTAGTCGATAATGCGCCCAACGGCCAAGTCGTTATCGGCCTGTTCGGCGTCCACGGTCGGCGGGCCTCCGGTGTGGTCGCACATTATCCACAGGATGCTCAACGCGGGCACGGTACCGGCCTTGACGTCATTGTCGAAGTCCTGCACCCACAGATCGACGCGGAACTGGTCGGGGATGCCCAGATCGAACTGCGGGAAGTTCTTGATGAGGTGATCGTACACGGCCGGGACTGAGGACTCTGCCTGGACCGTGTTCTGATAGTACAGCGTCTTCTCTTTCCCATGCTCGAAGCGCCGCGAGTCATTGTAGAACTGGGTCCAGGTCGGTTCTTGGTGCGACCCGTTCGGCGGGTTGAACGTATCGTTCTCCACGTATTCGCCGTAGAGCTTCACCGGCAGACCGGCGGCTGCGGCTTCCGAGAAGACGAAGCCTTTGTTCTGATAGGCAAGGGCATCGCCGGCGTTGCCGCCTGGATAGCTGCGGACCCAGTCAGGCGACTGGACGTCGTCGGCGTAGGGCGCCATGCCCTCGGTGATCCACTGGTGACCGTCAGCCGACTGCCGGCTGGGGTCGTAGAAATTATCCAAGAGAGGGAAGCGTTTCACCAGTTTGTGCACGTTCGGAGTGTCCAGGTGCGTCTTGCCGTCGTACCCGAACACTGCCAAATTCGGGTCGCCATTGCCCGCGGCCACGTCGCCCAGTACCTGGTCGTAGGTGCGGTTCTCGCGGATGATCAGGAACACATGCTTGATCAGCGACGGATCGCCGATCTTGGCCGGGATTGGGACCGGCTTGTTATTCGGGTTGCCACCGGAGGCAGACTTGATATTTTCTATCAAATCCCAGTGGTTGTTATCGAAAACCTGTTTCGTCATCTTCGCCAGGGTTCCGCTGTCCGGCACGGGCACGATACTGACAGTGCCATTGTCCTGGTGCGTGTTGTAGTCGCAGACGCCGTAGTCGCACTCAAACGAATAACGCGTTCCGATGCCCTTGTCGTTGGCAACGATGAGCACGTTTTGGGCCTGGTCCAGCACCACCGAGCTCGGCGCATAGGCTACCGGAATCATGCCCATCACGGGATGCTTCTCGCCTTTGGTGAGGTTCACGACCCCGATCGCGTTCGCATTGTAGAGGGCGACGTAGGCAATGCCGTTCGTCGAATCGACGGCAATCGAATTCGGCGCGGCGCCATAGGCTGGTTCGCCTTCGCCGGGCACTCCGATCGGCAACCCAAGGTCGATGGTGTATGCCACCTCGTTGGTCTTCGTATCGATCACCGAGATGCTATCGCTGTAGGTATTGGCGACCAGCACGTACTGTCCGTAGAAGGCCATGCCGGTCGGATGCAGACCACCGGTCTCGATGTTAGCGGTAACCGTCATCGAGGGCAGATCAACCACGGAAACCGTACCGGTGATGGCGGCGCCAACCACCTGGTCGGCGACGATTTCAGTGCCGGCGGACCAGATCTGGAAGTCTCCCTCCGTAGCCGCCCGCCCACCCTCGTTGCTGACGTAGGCTGTCGTGCCCTTGCCGTCGATCAAGATGCTGTGCGGCGCGTTGCCGACGCGGATCTGTTCACCCTGCGTCCCCTTGGCCAGATCGATCTGCGCGACCGTATCGTTTTGGTTCAGCAGGGCGTAGGCACTCTTGCCATCCTGTGAGATCGCGATGCCGCCGGGATAAGAAGTGCTCGGAGTATAGAACGTGCCGCAGGGTACGGCGTAAGAGCCCGGAGGGCTGTTCGGAAAGCATTCGATGAAGGAATTGTTCGGGGGCACGCTGACTTGGACGTCGTCTTCCAGCATGCCCTGGTCAGTAACCTTGGTGATGGTGACATGGCTACTGTCCTGGCTGAACAACAGGTATTTGCCGTCCGCCGAATAAGCGATGCCGCTATAGCTGCCGCTCGGATCCGTTCCGAACGTGACGTAGTCCTGTAAGACAACGCCAGTAGTGGTGTCGATGACCTCGACGACTCCCGCGGTGTCGTCCGTCGAGCTCACGCCCATGGTGAGGACGGCGGCAGTATGAGTGCCGACATTGGGGTTCAGCGCGATGGCCTTCGCACGGACCCGGTCGCCCAAGTTGACTAGCTTGCCGGCTGGAGTGATGATCTGGCCATTGCTGACGACCCATGAGCCGTTCTTCTGCGGGCCGGTGAAGTAGGTTGGATAGTACTTGTTGAACTGGGCAGTGGCGAGCCCCGGAAGGCTCAGCCCCGCTGCCAGCACACCGGCGAGCGGACGCAATCGGTTGATCCGGGATCTATTTCTAGATTTTTTTCGGGTGTTGTTTCGAGACGCTTTTCGGGACATGTACCGTTCTCCTCCTTTGAGTTGTTTTCACGACGCAGCTGGGTCGGCTGTGCGACATCGGGCTGGAAATACTACGGGGCTAGTGGGTAACAGCGCTCATCTTTACAGACGACTGTGACGGATCTGTGACGATGGCGTGAAATTTGCGTTAAAAGGCTAAATTTTTTCTTGCGGATTGTGACGCGCGCAAATCGCTGGGACAGCCTCTGGGTGTAGCGCCTGGTTTCGACAGTTGAGCGTTGACTGGTGATGTAGCCGGACGGATAATGTAACACCTTCGGAGGAAGACTTATGCCCAGCGCTCCCCAATCCCGTAAGACATTCGAAATTTCCGATTCCCTTAACCGGCAACTCAATACGTATGCGCTAGTGGCAAGCACCGCCGGAGTCAGCGTGCTGGCGCTGGCACGGGCCTCCGAGGCGAAGGTTGTCTATACGGAAACGCATCAAGTGACGAGTTCACGCGTTCCCCTATACATTGATCTCAACCACGACGGCATCAACGACTTTGTACTGCGCACGACGTATTACGTGGGCAGCTCGAACTTCGTAGGGCTCAACGCATCCGGATACCGCAACTTCAACAACGCAGTCGCCGGGAGACGTGTTAGTCACAGCGGCTATTTTTTTTCTGCTGCCTCCGCTTTGCGCGCAGGCGCCCGAATCGGACCAGAACGCAAATTCCCCGTGAATTTCCCAATGATGGCAGAGGAGCGTTTCAACGGTGTCGGCAGCCAGTATTCCGACCGAGGCCCTTGGGCCGGCAAAGGTAAGGGTGTCAGGAATCGATATTTGGGGCTGAAGTTCGTCATTCAAGGCAAAATTCACTACGGCTGGGCCAGACTCAGCGTCACGCTTGGGCACCATCGGCAACTCGACGATGTGAGCGGCACCCTGACTGGCTACGCTTACGAGACCGTCCCCAACAAGACAATCATCGCAGGCCAGATCACGGGCCCGGATGTGATTACGGTGCAGCCCGAAACGTTAGGCAGGTTGGCGCGAGGAAGAAAATAGCCTCTCATCTCAACTGCTGCTAAATCTCTATTACACTCATGTTCCCCCCGCGCCCGCTCACGAGCGGGCGATACCCGCATCCAGTTCCGGCCCGTCCTAGACTCTGCTAAACATCGACGAGCGCGCGCAGCGGACCCAGCCAAGGTTCGTAGCGTCGCCAGCGCGCGACGGAGGTGCGATAGATCGGCTGCCGGGCCTGCCACTTGCTGGGGGTATTCACCGCTCGTGGATTGAATTCGGGGCGCAGGCAGGCGTCGTGCCACGCCAGGCCGCAGGCCGCGATGATCCGCCGGATGACTGGTTCGGGTTCGCGGGTCAGATCCTCGTAATCGACCTCGATGAAGCGATCCGCCGGCAGCACGCTCCGCCAATGGTCGATGAGCCGCTGGTAGCTGCGGAAATACTCGACCAGTTCGGCGCCTCCGGTCGGAAACGCCAGGCTCGGATGGAAATGAGTTTGATGGATCGACAGCGCCGTGTCGACTGCAGCGCGGCGGCAATGGATGAAGATGGCGCGTGGGAATGCCACGTGGATCAGCCCGGCCCAGAGGAAGTTGAATGGCATCTTGTCGGTCACTCGCGCCGCTTTCGGTGCGATGGCGCGCAGCATGCCGAGATAATCTGCCGCGGCCTTGGCGAGGAAACGGGTCTCGTCCCCGGCCGCGACAGAGCGGTGCCACTCCGCCCCGCGCGCGTTCCAGAAATGCAACTCGCTGCCCGCCGCGACCTCGGGATGCATGGAGACGATCTGCTCGACCAGAGTTGTGCCGGACCGCGGCATGCCGATGATCAGCACCGGCGTCGCGTCGCAGCTGCCAAGTTCAGGCGCCCGCGCAATGAATTCGGGTGTGCAGCGGGCCATCAGGCGGTCGATCTCGATCGAAAACGCGGCCGAGTCGAACGACCGAGAGCCGCGGCGCACGGCGTCCGCGGCGTCGAAATGTTGCATGGCCAGGGCGTAGTCGCCGAGGTCCTCCGCCGCCTTGCCAATCGCTAGGTGAAGCCGCAGGAGTTGCCCCGCTTCCAGTCCGGGCATCGCCAGGGCGGATTGCATCTCTTGCAGTAGACCCTTGTCAGCGCTTGTGACGGGGCGGCACCGGACCAGATCGTAGTAGCATCCCGCCAGCAGCGGCGCAATCGCGATCGCGCGTTCAAAGCAGGCACGGGCCTCGCCGAAACGGCCGACCTCAAAGAGCAGATTGCCCAGCAAATCATACGCCATGGCGTTGCTCGGAGCGGCTACCAGCGTCTCTCGCAATACCTGTTCGGCTTCCTGATTGCGATCCTCCATCAACAGCGCCCGCGCCTTGCCAAGGCGGCCGAAGCTGGTGTTACCTCCGGTCACCGCCGCTCGCCGGAAACAGCCGATCGCCCCATCGCGATGTCCCAGTGTGTAGAGCAGCGCGCCGGCGCGGAACCACGCCTCGGTCAAGGATGGCAGCAGCTTCGTGGCGCTGTCGTACGCAGCGATTGCCCCGCCGATGTTGCCCAGTTTCTCCAAGGCGATTCCCAGGCGGAAATGTGCATCCTCGTAGCGCGGGTTGCTGGCGACGGCCCGCTGCAATGCCGCGATGGCATCCGGTACGCGCCCGACCTCGAGACAGGCGAGGCCGAGGTCGTGCTGGATGATGGAATTGGACGGCTGCAGCAGCGCTGCATCGCGCAACGGCGCGATCGCATCGGCTGGTCGCCCGGCCCTGAGCAACTCAGTGGCCAACGCAAGCAGAGCCGCCACCTGCTGCGGCGCGGCTGAGTTTGGAGACTGGGACATTCGCGAACCTAGCGTGGAAGCTGTAGCGTGGCCTTCGGAATCGCCAACGCAATTGTCACACGACCATGAATCTGCCAACCAGAAGAAATTTGCGATAGGCCATTCTGCACGACCGAACGGGCGGCCGTCGGCGGCCCTTCATGCTGATATCCAATTTCGAACGGCTGCTTCAGGACGCACCGTCTGGTCGATCAGGCACTTAGAACCCTCGCGGGTTATCCTGGGATTGACGATGGTACCAATCCTCATGCGTTCCCCGACAAGCGATGACAACTGTTCTCAGCAGGCGATGTCACAAGCTTGCGCTGTTGGTTCGGCTGCCCTCAACCGCGAAACTTGTTTACATTCAGTCGAACGAGTGATTGGTCAAGTCGCTGGGATTCGCCCATGAACCGACGCGTGTCTGGAAGATCGAGTGCTTCTCGCATCCTGTGCGCTAACCTGCGTACTTGGTGCAGCGTTTCATTTCACGCACGGCCAGAATCTTGGCGAACCACAGCCTGTTCGCCGGCGAGACCTTCGCTTCCCGCGAGGATCCTTGTCTGAATCACCGAACTCAATTCAGCAATGGTGGAAGCCTCAAACAACTCCATGAGGCTGAAGTCTATTTGATACAAGGACCGGATTCTGGAGACCATTTGCATGGCTAGAAGAGAATTCCCGCCCATATCGAGGAAGTTGTCGTGAATGCCAATTCGCTCCATGCCGAACTCACGGCTCGCCATTTCGACTAGCGCCGCCGCAATGTCGTTCGGCTGGCCCGCTACATCCTGCTGACTTCGGGACGGCCGAAAGGCTCTCTCCGCCGGGTGCACTTGCGAAAGGTACTTTGCGGGATCGAGTACCGCTTCGGATTCTTCCAGCAGATGCTCCAGATTCTCCGGGCTCACAATGACCTGCGTGAGATTAGAGTTGAGAGCTCTCTCGAATGCCTCCAACCCTTCTTTAGTCGTGATCGCCTTCTCATGAAGATCCTGCAGCGTTTTGGAGGGTTGGGGGGACGCTGCTACTAACTCGGCTAGAATACCGACTTCTTTCCAGCCCGGCCAGTTGATAGTGAGGGCATGAAAGTATCCTTTCGCATTGGCAAAGAACGCAAAAGCATCAAGGAATGAGTTGGCAGCAGCGTAGTCGGATAGCCCGTACGGTGTAAGAACCGAGTTGACAGAGGAGAACAAAACCATGAAATCCAGTTGGGTCCGCTTCAAAAGGTCAAACAGAATCATGGTGCCGTAAACTTTGGGAGCTAACACCGCATCCGCGCTCTCCCTTGTTTTGGTCTGAATCATTCCGGCTTGGACAGTCCCTGCGGCGTGGATAACCCCGTTGATGGTTCCGAACCTCGCGAATACTTCGTCGACGGCCGTCTGCATTTGTTCTCTGTCGGAGACGTCCGCAACCAAGACCTCGACCTCCGCGCCCAGCCTTTCAATCTCCCTTAGGGCCGTGATCGTCTTGAGAACGGGGGCTGGAGTATCCGCCGACGTCACCAATTCCGTCCAACTGGACTTCTTCGGAAAGGGGGACTTCTTGGTCAACACGAGTCGAGGTTGGCACGCCTTGGCAAGATATCCGGCGATGGCCAGTCCGAGTCCACCGGTTCCTCCCGTGATGAGGTACACTCCACCGGGCTTTAAACGCTTGATGAGAGGCGCCTCGCTCGGCGCTGCGGAAGGGAGAGGCTCATTCAGCTTGACTCGTTCGAAGTGTCGTTCCCACCGATACTTTCCGCGATAGGCAATGACTGGGCTGGCATGTTCTTCGGCGAACTCAGAAATGATCCGGGCGAGCCATTCGTCGGGAAGGCCATCAAACGGCTGACTGTCCGGCAAATCAACATTGAAGCATTGGACGTTCGGATATTCCTTGGGAATGACGCCGCAAAGCCCCAGCACGGTTGCCATTGCAGGAGCGACGTCTTCCTCACCCGTTACCGAATGCAACCGGTTGGAAATAATGCCGATCCTGATGGGAATGGAACTCCGAAGTTGCCCAATTGCCTGGGCGATATGGAACAGGCTATAGAAGCCAAAATTCTGGTTTGCGGAATAAGCCTGGGCGGTCTCCTCATCTTCCCTGATCAGGCTTCCCAGATGAACGATGTTAATTGGTGTACCGGCTGTTCGTCGTTCCAGTTCCAGGAACAACTCCTGATAGCCCTCAATCGCTGCGGGATTCAGCTCAAATGAGCCGTCGGGGTGACGGACAAACGTTTCGCCAAAGCGTACGAAAGCCGCTGACATTCCAAGGGTGTCGAGTTTGGATTTCATGCGGCTGCCCGCGCCGTATTTATCCGCAACAATTAGCCAGAAGGCGTCCTGGGGACGGATGGCATCAACAATGTCGTTCGGGAAGGGCGTCTGTTTCCAGGTCGGAGTATAGAACCAATTGTCGAGGCCGGATGTTGCCGATACCGACTGCTGCTTTTGTGCGATGTTTGAGCTGCCTGGCTTGTCCTCTAACCAGTAGTTGTGCCTCTCAAAAGGATAAGTCGGCAGCGATACTCTTCGCCGTTTCTCCGCGGGATACATGTTTTCCCACCGAATCTCAACTCCGGAGAGCCAGAGCCTTCCAATGCCTTGTAATAAGAATTCAACATCGGACTGGTTCTCATAATGGTGGCGGATCGAGGAAATAGTCACTGGGTCGGCGGCATTTTGTCGGCCGGGGTGCTGCATGGCCAGCACGCCAAGAGTTCGGCCAGGCCCGGCCTCCAGCAAAATGGGATTCTTCAATCGCCAAAGCTCTTGGAGGCCATCGCTGAACCTGGCCGTGTGATCGGCATGCATAGCCCAATAGGATGGATTGGTGGCGTCGCGCTTGGTAATCCATCTTCCCGTGACGTTTGAGATAAATGGAATTGCGGGCTCGTTCAGCCGGACTTTTCTTAGTTCCTCCTCAAATGCGCTAACAATCGGACTGAGCATTCTCGAATGAAAGGCATGGGCATTCTGAACACGCCGAGAAATGATGCGCTTTTCATCCAACAGCCGCTCAAAGTCAGCCACGGCAGCGCTCGGACCGGCGACCACGCACAATGCCGGGCCATTGATCAGAGAGACGGACAGATCTCCGGTAAGCAGGGGAAGGACTTCCTTCTCCGGAAGTGTGACGGCAAGCATGGCTCCCTGAGGCAGGTCATTGACTAGCCGGGCTCGCGTGGCGATCACACGCAACGCGTCTTCCAGCGATAGCACCCCGGCCAGGCAAGCCGCAACATATTCCCCCATGCTATGGCCGACGATGGCGGCGGGAGTGATCCCCAACGACTCCCAAAGCCGGGCCATGGCGTATTCGACAGTGAATAATGCCGGTTGGGCGAATAGCGTCTGGTTCAGATCCGTGGTGTGGGGGTCTTCCGGCGCATCTGCGCCTCGCCCCAGCATCTTCTTCAAATCGATGCCCTTGCTTTTTCCCTTGCTTCTCCATCCCTGGTCATCGGGATAAATCATTTTCCGAATATCGGCCCCGATGTATGGATGGAGAATCTGAGCGCATCGGTCAACTTCCTGCCGGAATACGTCCCAGGCTTCATAGAGACCGTGGCCCATGCCGACGTAGTGATCTCCGATACCAGGAAAGAGGAAAACCACCGGCCGCCCTGCGGATTCGTCCGTCACGCTGGAGAGAACGCGCCTTGAGTTCTCCTCAGCTAGGGCGGCAACGGCGTCTTCCAGGCTGGCAGAGACCAGGCACCGTCTGTGGGAGAACGCCCTGCGTCCAACACGCAAGGTGTAAGCCACGTCGTTCATGTTTACGGAATCGTTGCGTTCCAGGAATTGGCGTAAGCGGTCGGTGGCATGGTCGAGAGCCGCGAGGGTCCTTGCCGAGAGGATCTGCAGGTTAGAAGAATCGATATGCGAGCCTTGCGGCAACTCGGGCGCTTCCTCGAACACAATGTGCGCGTTCGTTCCTCCCATGCCGGTGGACATGACTCCCGCTCTTCTTGGGCCATCGCTTGTCCATTCCCGCAATTGCGTGTTGACGTAGAACGGGCTGCTTTTGAAATCGATTTCGGGATTGGCCTGGCTGAAGTGGAGGCTGGGGAGAAGGGTGCGATGCTTGAGGGCGAGGACGGTCTTTATCATGCCGGCGACCGCGGCCGCGGCATCGAGATGCCCCACGTTGGCTTTTACCGAGCCGATGGCGCAGTAACCTGAACGCTGCGTGAAGCTGCGAAATGCTTTGGTCAACGCCCTGATCTCGACGGGGTCGCCGACTGGCGTTCCCGAACCGTGGGCCTCGAGATAGGTGATGCTGTCTGCCTCGATCCCGGCATTGGCCAGTGCCTCCACCACTACGTCGGCCTGGCCGTTGACACTGGGCGCGGTGTAACCGGCCTTTTCCGAGCCGTCATTGTTAACGGCGGAACCCTTGATAACGGCATGGATGTTGTCACCGTCTGCGAGGGCGTCCGCCAGGCGCTTCAGAACCAAAATGCCGCCGCCGCTTCCAAATACAGTTCCATTTGCCTTGGCGTCAAACGGCCTAACATGCCCGTCCGGCGAAACCACCCCGCCACCATCACAGAAGTAACCCGCCCGATGAGGGACGCGCACGGATATAGCCCCCGCCAGCGCCATATCCGACTCCTCATTCAAGAGGCTTTGGCGAGCCAAATGGACCGCGACCATCGAAGTGGAGCAGGCTGTCTGAATCGTGAGACTGGGTCCCTTCAAATTGAGCTTGTAGGAGATCCGGGTGCTGAGAAAGTCCTTGTCCGAACCGATCAGGGTAGGGATGTACTCCTGAGCAAACTGGCGGTTCAGCCCGCGATCCATGAAGTAGGTGTTGAGAGCGGCTCCGGTGAAAACGCCGATGCGTCCGGGATAGCGATTCGGGTCATAGCCTGCATCCTCAATCGCCTCCTGCGCCAGCTCCAGGAGCATGCGATGCTGGGGGTCCATGGTCCTGGCTTCAATGGGCAGCAAGCCAAAGAAATCGGCGTCAAACTGGCCCGGGTCTTCCAAGATCGGCGCGGCCTTCACATAGTTCGGATTGCTCAGGTATGCCGCAGGCACTCCTGACCGCAGCAATTCCTCATCGGAAAACCGGGTGATCGACTCAACACCCTCGACCAGGTTGTGCCAAAACTCATCGAGGTTTTGCGCGCCGGGAAAGCGACCGGCCATGCCGACAACCGCGATATCAAGTTCGTTATTCATCTCACCAAAAAGGCTGATTGTCTCATACTCGCTCAGGGAGATCGCGTGGAGACGCTCAGAGTCAGAGCCGCTGGTTCAAAACGCAGACCAACGCATGCTTGTTCAAGTCGGGACAACCATCAAGAGCCTTAGCTGAACTGCCGAGCAGACAAAGAATGAACAATGGATCGAGCTCCAGCACCTGGACAGAGAACTCATTCGCAATGTAATTTGCCCAAGCTTCGCTCTCACGCTGGAAGCATGCGAGTTCAGTCCCTGCGAAAATTTCCACCCCACCTCGACAAGTCTACAACTAGCTCAATCGGAGCCCCATTTTATCAGGTCTCCAACCGGAAAGCTCTGTGACACGACTCACAAACCTGTGTGACTCCCGAGGGCGGCATCAGTCTGCACTTCAGCGTCTGCCATTCAGCCAGATAGGTGTATGCTTTTGCAAGACACTGGTTAATCGGTGTTGATGTCGCAAAAATAGTAGAATACCGCGTTCACGGCATCAACGGCGAAGGCAAACGGGGCCGGAATTGGAGCATTATCCCGTTTACCGCCGCAACCAACTTTTCGGTTTCCGTGGTGGTCGAAGCCGGCCCGACCATGATCGGATAGTTCCATTGGGAGCCGAGGCGACTGTTGAAGTCGCGCCTGCGATGAAGCATCTTCTCACCTTCGTGCCTGATCCGTCGCTGGAGGCCTGCGCGGAGTGCAGGATCAGCGTCCGATCCCTGCCCTATCTGGCCGATCACGCTTTTCAGGACATGGTCGTGCTGCCCGGTTCGTTCTACATCGAAATGGCGCTCTCTGTTCATCAGGAGCTTTTTGGGCGCACCCCGCGTGTCGTGCGAAACGTGACCTTCCAGAATCCAGTCGTCCTTTCGCTGGACGATACAATCATAAGGGTTGAGGTCCGGAACAATGGTGGCGCCACCGCTGAATACACTTTCTACGAAGCCGCTGTCGAGAATAGATGTGCGCCCCTCCGCCAGTATGCTGTCAGGCTGGAGATCGACCGCAGCCCATCCGCCCTTCAAGAGTCTGTCAACAAATCATTTTCAATCGAAGAGTTTCAAGCGCAGGCTCATGACCTAATCGACTCTGAGCGTTTTTACAGAGAGCTTCGTGACAACGGCAACCAGTACGGGCCCCGGTTTCGGTGTGTCTCCTCGATTTGGCGGGCGGGCAATCATGCTCTCGGGAGACTTTCCTGGCGGCCCGCGGAAAGCGAGCCACATTGCCTGCATCCCGCCCTGCTGGATTCGATGACTCAGATGCTGGCGCCCTTCATGATGGCCAGGGGCAGGACTTTCATACTGCGGTCGATTGAACATATCGAGATAGCGGACCTCAATTTCCCCGATACCCTATGGTGCCATGCCACGCTGCTGCCGGAGACTGAAGGAGAGAGCAATCGCGTGGTCGGCAATGTTCGGGTCTTCGGCCCGTCGGGCAAGCCGTACCTGGAACTCTTCGGAGTCGCCTTCAGCCTTCTGGACCACCCGGATGCCCTCGAGGAAAAAACGGCGCCGAGCCTTGTAGTCGCCTCCAACTTTACGGCAGAGCCGATCGAGGATTCCCTGCAGTTCTGGGCAGCGCATTTCGGCCTTCAGGCCAACATCGAATTTGCGCCCTACGATCAGATTTTTCAGCAGTTGCTGCAGACGGAGAGCGCGTTTCGCAGGAACAGCAACGGGATCAACATTATCCTGCTGCAATTGGAGAAGTGGGCCGTTGCCGAACCAGATTGTGCCCTCGCCGTCGACAAAAAGAGAGCCGAGCAGTGCTTCGGGAAGCGCAAGAGATACATTCTGCCGAATGGCCTCGAAATCGTCCATTTGAACCAGTATGAAACGGATTATCTGTACAAGGAGATCTTTGAGGACGAATGTTACCTAAAGCACGGCATACGCCTGCCCGACGGAGCCACTGTGGTGGACATTGGAGCCAACATCGGCCTGTTTTCCCTTTTCGTATTGAGCCGCTGCAGGAACCCGAGGATTTACGCCTTCGAACCTGCCCCGGTCGCGTATGACCTCCTGAAGGCGAACTGCGACGCCTACGGTTCCAGCGTCCAGGCCTTTAATTTCGGCGTCTCAGACAAGCAGGGCGCTGCGACTTTTACCTTCTATGAGAATTCTTCTGTTTTCTCCAGCTTTCATTCCAATGAAGCCGAGGACCGCGTCGCTATTCAGGCGGTCGTGCGCAACATGCTCGACACCGGATCGGTCCCCGGCGAACCCCTGCAGGAAGATATCAATCAGCTCACGGTCGACAGGCTTCGCCGCAGTACCCACGAGTGCCGCCTGACATCGGTGTCGGACATCATCCGCGAAAATCAGATCGAGAGGATCGATCTCCTCAAAATCGATGCCGAAAAAAGCGAACTGGACATCATCCGGGGTATCGCGGATTGCGACTGGCCGAAGATCGATCAGATCGTCATCGAAATCCACGATCCTACCGGTGAGGCGGTTCGTTGGATCAACGACCTACTAATCCGGAAGGGATACCGATGTGCGATCGAACAGGAAAAACTGCTCGAGCATTCCGGACTATTCAACCTTTTCGCAACCCGTGATGAGACCGGCGACAGGAAGGGCTCGGATTCGGAACGCTTCCAAACCACCGCTCCTCCGGTCCCAATGCCGCGGCTGTCAGGCAGCCTGCAACGCAACGTTCGGGATTTCTGCGCCGCGTTGCAGTCATTCACAAGCCAGACGCCGGCGCCTCTTGTTCTCTGTTTCTGTCCGGCGAGCCCGGCCGTCGAAGCCAGTGCGGAACTGAAGGTGGCGCTCGGTGACGCCGAGCGGGAATTGCTCTCACGAGTTGGCACTTTAGCGAGCGTTTCAAGCATCGGTTCGGAGTCCCTGTCGCGGCGCTATCCGGTCGCCGAATGTTACGACGTTCATGGTCATCAGTTGGGGGACATTCCCTACACGCCGGAGGGCTACGCCGCCATCGGCACCGCCCTCTTCCGAACCATCTTCAACCTGAAGCGAAAGCCATTCAAGGTAATTGTGCTGGACTGCGATAACACTCTTTGGAAGGGCGTGTGTGGCGAAGATGGCCCCCTGGGAGTCGCGGTTACCGAGCCTCATCGCGTTCTGCAGCAGTTCATGATTGGTCAGTCGAACGCCGGCATGCTGCTGTGCCTCTGCAGCAAAAACAACGAAAAGGATGTGCTGGACGTACTCGATCAGCGAACTGATATGCTTTTGAAACGCGAGCACCTCGCCTCATGGCGGATCAACTGGAGCAGCAAGTCCGAGAACATCAAGTCTCTCGCGAGCGAGCTGAATCTTGCGTTGGACAGTTTTATCTTCATCGATGACAACCCCGTGGAGTGCGCTGATGTGGAGATCAACTGCCCCGGTGTGTTGACTCTGCGGCTGCCGCGGGACCCAGCGTCGTTCGCCCCCTTTTTTGAGCATGTCTGGGCTTTCGATCACACGGAAACGACCGACGAGGATCGAAGCCGCACCAGGATGTATCAGGAAAACGCGCAAAGACAGAGCTTCCGCGCGCAGACCCCTTCCCTGAAGGACTTTGTCGCGGGCCTCCTGGTTCGCGTCGAAATGGCCGAAGCAACCGAGGATCAGTTCAGCCGTATCTCGCAATTGACCTTTCGAACCAGCCAATTCAACTTCACCTCAATCCGGCGCTCGGCAAGCGAAATCAGAGAATTCCTAAAGCGGGGAAACGTCGAATGCCTGGCGGTTCGGGTGGCAGATCGATTCGGGGACTATGGGCTCGTCGGTGTCGTATTGTATGAGGCGGAAGCCGATCGGTTCAAGCTAGACACTTTTCTGCTGAGCTGCCGGGTCTTGGGCAGAGGAGTGGAGCACACGGTAATGTCCAGGATCGGCCAGCGGGCAATCAGTTCAGGAAAGAGGTTTGTGGAACTCACCTGCCTGCCGACGGAGAGAAATTTGCTCGCAAGGGAGTTCGTCCGCAGCCTCGGCGATCAGTATCGAAGTAAGACAGGCGAGTCCTGGCTCTTTCCCGCCGAATACCTGGCGGGCCTCCAATACAATCCGGACGAAAAGACTCGACAAGGGAACGACAAGCCGGCAACGGCCAATGGGGAGAAGCCGCCGCTTCCACCGGCGTTTGGATTTGGCATATCTGCCCGATCCGAGATCCTCCAGCGGATTGGGGAAGATCTGTATGACATCACCCGGGTTGCAAAAGCGATCGGTGAATTCCGGCTCCGGACAGGAGGTCTTGACCAGGTGGCGGAAACAGAGCCGTCCAGCTGGCTGGAAACCGTTATCCTCAATATATGGAGAAAGGTCCTGGGCCGGCGGGGAATCGGACTGAATGTCAATTTCTTTGAAGCGGGGGGAACTTCCTTGAAGGCTGTCCAAGTGATAGCCATGATCCGGAAGGAAGTGAAGCAACATCTGTCCATCATCAGTCTCTTCGAGTGTCCGACGGTAAGACTTCTCGCTGCCAGACTGAGCGCAACCCCCGGAAGTCCTTCCCGCGAACCCAGCGCAACCGGGGCTGCTCAGCGCGGACAGCGAAGACGATCCAGGGCCATGAGGCGCACTCAATGAACTTGGGAAGAATAGGCGTTCTGGGCGCGGGGAACATCGGGGTTGGCGTCGTCACCGACCTGGTCCTTCATGGCGTCCCAACGGTTGTTGTCGACCTTACAACAAACATCCTCGAGCGCGCTCAAGCCGAGGTGTTGAACAACGTACGCTTCGCTCCTCTGCTTTCCAAGACGCTGCCGCCGGCAAGCCGGGATGAGGCTTTGCAGCGCATGACCCTAACCACCGATCTGAAGGACCTGGTTTCCTGCGACTTCATCATCGAGAACGTTACCGAGGATTGGGAAATCAAAAAGCCGCTCTACCAGGAATTGGGGAGGCTGGCGCCGCCCGAGGTCTGCTTTGGAGCCAATACCTCATGCATTTCCATCACACAAATTGGCAGTGCCTCCGGGCGTCCCGCCAATGTGGTTGGGGTTCACTTCATGAATCCGGTCCATTTGAAGCCAGCCGTCGAGGTGATCAGGGGATTCCACACTTCCGATCTGACAGTCAGCACGTTGTTGCAACTGCTCTCCCAGCTGAAAAAGGAGGCAATCATTGTCGAGGACATGCCTGGCTTTGTTTCCAACCGGATATCCCACTTGTTCATGAACGAGGCCGCCTTTGTCCTGCAGGATAATGTTTCCACGGCGGAGAAGATCGACATGATTTTCAAAAGGTGCTTCGGACACGCGATGGGTCCTCTGGAGACTGCTGATCTGATAGGATTGGACACGGTAGTGCATTCTCTCGACGTTCTTTATGAAAGCTTTAAGGACCCGAAGTACCGATGTTGTCCGCTGCTTAGAAAGTTGGTTCATGCCGGGCATTTAGGGCGCAAAACCGGAAAGGGTTTTTATACTTATTTCGCCGGCTGATGTGCCGAAACCCCGATGCCTCCTTTCGGCTTTTCCCGTAGCGTTCATCACTGGAGAGAACCCGTTGAACAACGCCGTGTATGCAGAGGAAGAAAAGAAGGTTAGGGAAATCCTTACCAACTTCCTGCTGAGCTCGATCAAGATTCCCAATCTTAACGACGACGATAACCTTTTCGAATCCGGTATTGTGAACTCCCTGTTTGCGGTCCAGTTGGCAACGTTTCTAGAAAAGACTTTTGCGATAGAAATAGGGATGGACGATCTGGACATCGGGAATTTCAAGTCCCTTAACGCGACTACAGCTTTTGTCATGAGGAAGAACGGCTGGCAGAGGGCTGCGGAGAAGCCGTGAGTTCGTGGCTGCGGACCCTGTTTCTCTCAAGGCCTCCATTGTCAATTCGCCATTCGGCACTCTGACCCGCAGAGGACAGCCGCGTCGACAGGAAAGCGCTCCGATGCAATATTTGTTGACCGAACAGCAAAAAGCCAGGCACGGAAATTTCAAGGCATTCGTGAACCAGCAGGTTGAGCCGTTTGCCGAGGAATGGGATCGGGAGCAGAAGATTCCTGAGTCCGTAATATCGATGCTGGCAAAATCCGGTTATTTGGGATGCAGTCTTCCGTCCCAGTATGGAGGACAGGGATGGGACACGGTCACATTCGGCTTGCTGAGTGAAGCTTTGGGAAGCGTGCTTTCTTCATTGACCGTCGTGCTGACCGTCCAGGCCATGGTTTCCATGTCGCTGCTGAAGTGGGGAAGTGTGGAGCAGAAACAGCAGTGGCTTCCTCTCCTTGCCAAAGGCGAGATCATCGGGGCTTTTGCCTTGACGGAGCCCGGAGCCGGAAGTGATCTCAAATCCCTGGTGACCGAATTCACTCCCTCGCAGGGTGGCGCGCTTATTTTGAACGGCGCCAAAACATGGATAAGTTGCGCCCAGTTTGCCTCGTTATTCCTGGTATTTGGGAATCTGGGAGACCGCTCGCTGGCTTGCTTGGTGCCCAGGGAAACTCGCGGCCTCGAGGTGGAACCCATTCATGATCTGATGGGGTTCCGCGCGGCCGGCTTGGCAAAGCTTACTTTCAAGAATGTCGAAGTTCCACTCGCCAACGTTGTCGGCAAACCCGGCTTTGCCCTGTCGCATGTCGCGCCGGTTGGTCTGCACTACGGGAGGATCAGCACCGCCTGCTCTGCCTTGGGGCTTTGCAGGGGATGCTTTGACGAGAGTGTCGGCTGGGCGGCCACCCGAAAGATAGGCGGTCAGCCCTTGGGAGATATCGGAATGATCCGCTCGTTGATCGCTGCCATGGGCACTGACCTGGAGGCCGGCAGTTTCCTCTGCCACAGCGCCTGCCGCGCGGCAGACGAAAATCTCCCCGAAGCGTTTGAAAAAGCCCTGATGGCCAAATATTTCACCTCCAGAGCCGCCGTCAGGGCGGCTTCGGATGCGGTTCAGATCAGGGGAGCCGCTGGCTGTCACGGATCTTCCCCGGTTTCGCGCTTCTATCGTGACGCCAAGATCATGGAGATCATTGAAGGCACCACCCAGGTCCATGAGCACCTTCTCGGAGGGATGTTTGTCCAGCAGGCCCGCCGGCCGGTAAAGTGAACTTTTCGCTCGCTGTGTTATGGAAGATGTTGCTCCAATTGCCGCCAGCAAAGCAGATCTGGAGAGGATCTCGGAATTCAACCGCACCGAGGCGGCTTTCCCGGATCACGCCACCGTCCAGGAATTAATCGAAGCGCAATTTGCCAAATGTGCCTCCGCGACGGCCGTGATCTGTGACCACGACAAGGTCTTCGGCGAGCCCTCGCTCACTTGTGCGCAGCTCAATGAAAAGGCCAATCAACTCGCACATTGGTTGAGAGCCGCGGGTATCGGGCCAGGAGACATCGTTGGCCTGATGGTGGAACGATCTTTCGCCATGATGATTGGAATCCTCGGGATCATCAAGGCCGGAGCCGCCTATCTGCCCTTATCGCCCGATAACCCGCCGGCCCGCACCAACTACATGCTGAAGGATGCCGGCGTCAGAGTGCTGCTGGTGCACGCCAAGACGGCCAGCAGGGCAACCTTCCAGGGATTGATCGTCAATCTTGATGATCCCGGGATTTATCGTGGGCCGGAGAAAAATCCGGTCATTGTCAATCAGGCGCGCGATCTCGTCTATGTGATCTATACTTCCGGCTCGACCGGCCAACCCAAGGGAGTCATGATCGAGCATCGCTCTGTGGTGAATCGCCTGCACTGGATGCAACACCTCTATCCGATCGATGGAGACGATGTCATTCTGCAGAAGACTCCCTATTACTTCGACGTTTCGGTGTGGGAGCTTTTCTGGTGGGCCTTGCAGGGCGCAAAACTGTGCTTCCTCATGCCGCGAGGTGAAAGCAATCCACTGGCCATCGTTGAAACCATCAGAAAGCATCGCGTCACCGTCCTGCACTTCGTACCGTCCATGCTGAACGTCTTCCTCGGGTACCTGGATGGAAAGAATGATCGCGTTCTGCAACGCTTGGCATCGGTTCGACGGGTTTTTGTCAGTGGCGAAGCCCTGGCGCCCAGTCACGTCAGACAGTTCAACAACGTCCTGGGAAGGACGATCGGGGCCCGGCTGACGAATCTATACGGTCCCACCGAGGCGACGGTTGACGTCAGTTACTACGATTGCCCGCCCCACAATGATTTTGAAAAGGTGCCGATCGGCAGGCCGATCCATAACACCAGGCTCTACATCATACGAGACGGTCGGCAGCTGGCTGTTGGCGAGGCTGGCGAGTTGTGCATTGCCGGCGTCGGGCTTGCGCGAGGCTACCTGAATAACCAGGCGTTGACCGATGAAAAGTTCGTGGACAATCCTGCCAATCCCGGCGAGAGAATCTATCGAACTGGAGATGTTGCCCGCTGGCTGCCTGACGGCAATATCGAGTACCTTGGCCGGGAAGATAATCAAGTAAAGATCCGGGGCTTCCGCATCGAACTGGGTGAGATTGAGAACACAATCCGGGATTATCCCGATGTTGCCGATTGCGTTTGTGTGGCCCGGAAGTACTCGGAGAACGTGATTCTGATCATCGCTTACCTGGTCTGCAGGTCGGAAGTGGAGATTGAGGGTCTGAAGCAGTATCTCAAGAAGTATCTTCCCGACTACTCCATTCCTAACCACTTTGAGATACTCGATAAAATACCGTTAACACCGAGCGGGAAAGCCGATCGCCAGGCGTTACCGGAGCCGTCGTTCGCCAGCAGCTTGCCGTTGTCCCAACCGTAATGGCGATAGCTGCGCGCCTGGCAATGTAAACAACTTTGTACCGATCGTTGGCGCCGAGTTCGAGATTCTGACGGCGCGACACCGGAGCGGTGTTTTTGCCACCGTGAATGGGACTGGAATCAATAGCAGCGAGCACTTCAACGTGACCTATAACTCGGATAATGTGACTCTCACTGTGGTTTCCGGTCCCAGTGAGGCAATGACACGTTGAGTCGTTGGCGCATCCAACCGAAGTTGATCGCGCGGTAACTGCTGTTGTTAGGCGATTGCGGATGGTTGTGATTCGCCAACTAATCCGCTGAGAATTATCTGTGTACCTAGGATTGGCCGCAGCCGGGATGTATAATTCGCTGCCTATTCGGAGAGTGCCCACGTGCTTCGGGAAGTGAGCGGCCACCAGTCAAGCCAAAAGATCGGCGCGGAAGAGATCTGCTACTACGACCGCGGACAGGGAAGTCCTGTGGTGCTTATCCACGGAATGTTCGGAGATTTTCTGGATTGGGAGCCTGTGCTTGAGCCCCTAGCCGCATCGCATCGTGTAATTGCCGTAGATCTTCCCGGCTTCGGAGGTTCCAGCAAGTCCCGCCGGGAATATTCCGCGGAGTTTTTCGTCTCCACCCTCCACCACTTCTTTCAGCAGCTTCAACTGAGGGAGTTCACTCTCGCAGGAAACTCCTTTGGTGGGCAGATCGCGATCCTGTATGCGCTTCACCATCCAGAGCTGGTTTCTAAACTGCTGCTGGTGAACAGCGGCGGTTTTCGGAAACACACTGCAGAAGAAAAAGCTCTGATCGAGCCGCGCTTTAGCGAAGACATCCTGGCAGCGCTGACGCCCGGGATTAATGCGCTTTTGTTCAGCGGCGTGTTTACCCAACCCTCGGAGACGAGCGTCCGTTACCTGGCAAAGCAAAATAGCAAGCTGCGGTGGGCCGACTATCCTGCCTATGCGCACGTCCTCTCCCAGAGCATTCGGCTGTCGTTATCGACATATCTGGTGGAACGGCTTCCCGAGCTCCAGTGTCCCACGCTCCTGGTCTGGGGCGAAAAGGATCAGGTTCTCCCCGTCGCCCACGCCGAGCTGGCGTTGACCCAACTTCGCCGCGGCGAATTGAAAGTCATTGCCGGCTGTGGACATGCGCCGCAACTGGAATGCCCGGCGGAGTTTTTGCGGAGCATCCAGCCCTTCCTGTCCGCGCCGTGTCCGCAACGCTCGCCCGCACAATGACTTAACCGCTGACGTGAAGAACGTCCCCCGCCACGGACGGTCGGTCGAAAGATCGTCATCAACCTTCACGCAACCCCTCTCTGATTTGGCCCATCAGAATTTGATTGACAAGACTTGAAAGTCAGTATAAAAAAACGATCGTTCATTTTTATTAGAAAACATTTGCTGAACCCAAACCGTGCCTAAACTACGGCTCCAGGATGTCGAGCGTAATCAGAAGAAGATCGAAGACGCTTCCCTGCGAGTATTCACCCGTTTGGGTTTTCACGGCACTTCGGTGCGCGATATCGCCAAAGAATCTGGCGTGTCGATCGGAAATCTTTACAACTATTACCGCACCAAGGAAGAGATTTTCGAAAGCATCATCGAACGCTATGAGACCCACATGGAGAAGCTCCGGCGGAAAGCTCTGGGGCCGATTCAAGGGGTCTTTGAGCCAGCCGAGTTACAGCGCATGGCGCATGTGATCCGGGAAATTGTTTACGACAACCCCGATTACTGGCGCTTAATGTACATCGACATCACCGAATTCGGGAACCGGCATTTTGCGGGAACCTTCCGTTCCCTGGCCAGGAACATGCAGGCGCGGCTGGGGCCGCAACTGAAGGCTTCCACCAAGACGGGGGTGTGGAACCCCGGTGTCGATCCGGCACTGGCCTTCACCGCGATCTACCTGCAGTTGTTCACCTATTTTCTGGTGGAAAAGCTTTTCGGCGGAAAACAGCACCTGGGAATGTCAGACGACCGCGCGATCGAGCAGTTGATCAAGATTGCGACCGAAGGTTTGTGGCGCCGGAATGGAAAGACCAAGCGAGATCCAGTTAGGAGGAAGGGATAATGAAATCGAGATTGGTGTCGCAACTGTTTCTACTTTGCTGTCTTGCGGTCGTCGCAGTGGCAGCGTGGGCGCAATCACCTACATCGGGCGAAGTCGCCGGTCAGATACTTGACCCGCAAGGGGCCGCCGTCGCCGGCGGCGAGATTACGCTTACCAGTTCTTCTGGTACTGCTCGTCAGACGGCGAGCGCATCGAACGGACGCTACCGTTTTCCCCTGATCGAACCCGGAGCCTACGAGCTGCGAGTGACGGCGCCTGGCTTTAAGCCCGCCGCGGTGACTGCCGTCCAGGTTCGCATTACGGAGACCACCACCGTCGATGTGCGGTTGACGGTTGCAGGTTCAAAGGAGACCGTCAATGTCACGGCTGAGCCAGCGGTTGCGCAGGAGAATGCCACCGAAGGACGCGTCATCGGAGAAACTCAGGTCAACCAACTTCCCCTGCCCACTCGGAACTATACCCAACTGCTCGCCCTGTCACCCGGCGCGGTCAGCAGCCTTCCCAACAATGCTGAGTTGGGACGCGGCGACGCCGACATCAACGTCAGCGGACAGCGCAGTACCAGTAACAACGTCATTCTCGACGGAACGGAAATCAACAGTCCCGGCACAAACTCAACCCCCAGCCTCTCCGTACCAGCCCCCGATGCCATTGAGCAGTTCATCGTGCAAACCTCAATGTACGATGCAACGCAGGGACGCAACAGCGGCGGCAATGTCGCGGTCGTTACCAAGTCTGGAACCAACGGTTTTCATGGCGATGCGTATGAATTCTTTCGCAACGACGCTCTCAACGCGAACGACTTCTTCTTGAACCGCACCGGTCAGCCTCGTCCCGAACTGAAGCGCAACCAGTTCGGCGCCACGCTCGGCGGCCCCATCGTGCATGACAAGACTTTTTTCTTCGTCTCCTACCAGGGGACACGCGAGCGCAATGGCACCTCGCCAACCTCCAGTCTGGGTTTTCTCAACATCCCGGCGGATCTGACGAATGATCGCTCAACTGCCACGTTGAACGCCTTGGCAACGGCCAATGGCGTGATTCTGAGCCCGGTCAGCCAGGCCATCCTGCAGGCACAGTTGCCGAACGGGCAGTACGCGGTTCCTAGCGCCGCAGGCGGGTCCACTTCAGCTCCAGTCGGTCAAGCGAACCCGACTCCGGTGAGCGGGGTTTCACGTTTCACGGAAGATCAGTTTAACTTCAACATCGACCAGCAAATTACCTCGAACAATAAGCTGTCCGGCAAATTCTTTTTCTCGAACGATCCGGAACACTTCGCCATCTTCAGTTTCCTCGGAGCCAACCCGTTCCAGGTTCCGGGTTACGGAGGCGACATCAGCTTCCATAATCGCGTGCTCAGCTTAAGCGACACGCAAGTCTTCAATTCCCATCTGATCAATGAAGCCCGCTTCGGGTTCAGCCGCATCCGCGCCATTTCCAACCCGGAAGAGCCTTTCACCAATGCGCAGTTCGGCATCGACAACAACCCGTTCGCAGCACAATATCCGGGCCTGGCAACGATCGAGGTCGCCGGGCTGTTCACCATTGGATCCTCTTCGCTCGCGGACGAGAAATCCGTAACCCAGACCTGGCAGGCGCAGGATACGCTGTCCTACGTCGCGGGCCGGCACTCGCTTCGAGTGGGCGGAGAATTCCGGCGTTACGATATTGATTTCTACTTTCATTCCTTCTCCCGTGGCGAGATTCTCTTCAATGACTTTGCTGATTTTCTCGCTGGAGGTGGCCCGCTCACCGCTCCCGACGTTGCCCTGCTGGGCGCGGGAGTGCCGGACCGCGGCTTCCGCGCCAGTGATGGCGGCTGGTTCGTGCAGGATGACATTCGGGCAACTTCCCATCTGACTCTTAACGCCGGAATACGCATTGATCACTTTGGCGGATACAGCGAACTCCATGGACGCTTTTCCGAGTTCGATCCCGCGAAGTTCCCGCCCAACCCGGCATGCACAGTTGCGGCTCCGTGTGCGAACGCTTTAATTTTAGGGACGCCGGGTCAGCGACTCAATCCCAGTAAACTCGACGTCTCTCCTCGCGTTGGTTTCGCGTGGAGCCCCACCGAGAAAAATGATCTGGTGGTTCGCGGCGGTTTCGGAATGTTCTACGACCGCTTCTCATCCCGCTTTGCGAATCTGCAAGTGTTCAATTATCCCTATGACACGGTTGCGGTCGGCTTGGTCAGCGCGGGGGCTTTTTCCGTTCCGTTCCCCAACCTGGGGGGTCTCAGCTTTCCACTCCCTCCACAAGCCCCGTCTCCGATCCCGCTTTACTTCGATGGTGCTCCTTTTCCCTTGGCCCAGAACCCGATCAACGGATTCTACCCGTCACCTCACATGCCCACCCCCTACACTCTGGCGTATAACCTGGATGTGCAGTGGTCGCCGTGGAATAGCTGGCTGGTGGACATCGGGTATGTGGGCAATCGAGGAGATCATCTGCTCAATCTTTACAATTTCAACCAAGGCACTCAGGCCTCTACCGCTCCCTACAGCATCGACGGTTTCTCGACGAACAAGGAGCTTTTTGGGTTCAATCAGGTCCAGACCGAAGCGAACTCGGAATACAACGCCCTGCAGGCGAGTCTGACCAAACGCTTCCGCCATGGACTGCAGTTCCTGGCCTCGTACACGTATTCCCGCTCGATCGATAACGCTTCTGCGAACAACAATGTCGGGGCAGAGAGCGAGATCGCAGCGCTTCCGGGCAACCAGCAAAACTTGGCAACGCAGGTCGGACCGTCGGATTTCGACCGCACACACCGCTTTGTGTTTAGCGGAGTGTACGATATTCCGAAGTTCTATCACGGCGACTCTCACTTCGAAAAAGCCGTGGCCAACGATTGGCAAACCGCCGGAATCATCACTCTACAGACCGGACTGCCGTTCTCGGTAATCTGTTCGGACGGTTCGTCGCTCAACAATCGCGGCGATCTCGTTCCGGGAGTGCCAACCGTAACCTCTTCCGGTTCGACCGTGTCACGCTTGAGCGATTACTTCAATACGGCCGCCTTCGGGCCTTGCACGGAAGCCTCCAATGTCTTGCCGTTCGGGACATCTTCTCGCAACTTCCTTCGCGGTCCTGGGCAGAAAAATGTCGACTTCAGCCTGGTGAAGTTTTTCCCCGTGACCGAAAGGTCGAAGATTGAGTTTCGGGCGGAGTTTTTTAACATCTTCAACTTTGTGAATTTTGCGCAGCCTAACAACAACGCATTTGTCCCGGCAACCTTCGGCACGATTACGGCGACTAGCGCTGGACCGCGTATTATCCAGTTCGCCTTGAAGTACAGCTTCTAAAAGCGCTGCCGTGGCGGCAAACTGTCTTTTGGAGTCAACATGCGACTGCAAGGAAAAACAGCGCTCATCACTGGAGGGCTGAACGGACTGGGACGGGAGGCCGCTCTAGTCTTCGCCCGCGAAGGCGCCCGCGTGGCCGTTTGCGATCTGCCGCCGGACGGCGGCGGGTTGCTGGCCGCGATCCAGGCGGAGGGAGGCGAGGGCTTCTACGCCGCGGCGGACGTCTCCCAGTTGTCTCAAGTCGAAGCTATGGCGGGGGCGGTGCTCCAGAAGTTTGGCGGTATCGACGTCCTCATCAACAACGCAGGAATCACCCGTGACGCAACGCTGCTGAAAATGACTCCGGAACAGTGGAACCAGGTAATTGCGGTGAATCTCAGTGGAGTGTTCCACTGCACTAAGGTGGTGGCGCCGCACATGATCGAGCGGGGGAAGGGAAAGATCATTAACACTTCGTCCATCGTCGGGATTTTCGGAAATTTCGGACAGACCAACTATGCGGCTGCCAAGGCCGGTATTATCGGGATGAGCAAGACCTGGGCCCGCGAGCTTGGTCCGAAAGGCATCACCGTGAATGTAGTTGCTCCGGGTTTCATCGCGACCGAAATGGTCAAGAAGATGCCGGAAAAAGTCTTGCAGGGCATGCGTGATCGTACCCCGGTCCGGCGCCTGGGCGAACCTCGGGACGTGGCGAACGCCTACCTGTTCCTGGCCTCGGACGAAGCCGATTTTATTAATGGAGCCGTGCTCGGTGTTGACGGCGGATTGACTTTATAGCCTTCATCGGCAAGCGAGAGAATTCATGCCGCGATATGCCACGATTGTTGCCACGGGCAGCTACCTGCCACAAATCGAAGTCAGTAATGACCTCTTGCGAACACAATTTCCCAATGACGCCGAAAAAGTGGACAAACTGGAAGCTGCCACAGGCATTCTGAAGCGCTGGTACGCTCCCGATGACTGGGCAACCTCGGACCTGGCCCTGGCTGCCGCCCGCCAGGCGTTGGCGCGTGCGGGCCGCCAGCCCGAGGATGTGGACTTGATCATTCTGGGAACCGATTCCCCGGATTTCATCACTCCAGCGACTTCGGTAGTCTTGCAACACAAGCTGCGCGCAACCAACGCCGGCACGTTCGATGTGGGTTGTGCCTGTGCTTCATTCCCCACCGGTTTGGCTGCGGCCGCCGGTTTAATCGCAACCAATGCTTCATTGCGAACCGTTCTCGTCCTTGGGGCCTACCTCATGCACCGCTTGGCCGACCCCAAGGACCCAGCCATTTTCTTCTACGGCGATGGCGCTTGTGCCGCCATCCTTGAGTCTTCCGACGAGCCCGGATTCATTGCCTCCGCCATGCAGGCGGACGGCGCCTACAACCGCAATTGGGGAATTTACTCCGGAGGCACGGCCGAACCGGCCAGCGAAACCTCCGTTCGCGAAGGCAGAACTAAAGTGAAGCTGATCGAGCGGTACCCTCCGGAAATTAACGAGCAGGGATGGCCCACCCTTACCCGCCGCCTCGCCCGAGATGGCAACTTCACGCTGCAAGACGTCGATCTCTTTATTTTCACCCAAGTTCGCAAGGCAACAATTGAGAAGGTGATGGCAGATCTTGGCATACCGTTCGAACGCACTCACACGATTATGGAAGAGTGCGGCTATACCGGATCGGCTTGCGTCGGTATGGCTTTGCACGATGCCATCGTGAAGGGCAAGCTGCGTTCCGGTGGGCTGGTCGTGCTGGTGGGATCCGGAGTGGGATACAACCAGGCTGGAGTCGCTTTCCGCATGCCTTAGACGGTGTTTCGTTTCAACAGCCGGTCAGACTTAGTTTCAGAACTTCATGATCCACGGCGATATCCTCGGTGAGCGCGCTCGCCTGAGCCCTGATGATACGGCTCTCATTTACGCTCCCACGCAAGAACGGTTCACCTATCACGAACTCAACGATCGCGCCGTGCGTTGCGCGCGCCTGTGGCTGGATCGCTGCTGCCTGGTAAAGGGTGATCGGGTGGGCATTCTGGCTCGTAACCGCGTGGAATTCCTCGACGCCTTCTTCGCAGCCGGCAAGACTGGGATTATCTTAGTCCCGCTCAATACCCGTCTGACTCCGCTCGAGCTGGCCGCGATTCTTAAAGATAGTGGCCTCAAGGCTCTGCTTTATGACCGCGAACTGGCGGATACAGTCCGGCAACTCAAGCGAGATTGCCGGATCGAGCATTGGATCGCGCTCGACCAACCGCTGGACTCCTCCGACCTGGACTACGCGAGCTGCCTGGCCGGAATCCAGTCTTCGGGTTGGGCGGCCACGCAGTGCGACCCCGAAGATGTTTATTGTCTTCTTTATACCAGCGGCACCACGGGTAAACCGAAAGGAGTCATGGTTCCTCATCGCATGGTGATCTGGAACGGCTACAACACTGCCGTGTGCTGGCAGCTGCGGGGGGATGACGTGAGCCCAGTTTTCACTCCTCTATATCATGCTGGGGGTCTGGCAGCCTTTCTTGTCCCCATTTTCATCGCTGGAGGCGCTATCGTTCTGCACCGCGACTTCGATGTGCACGAAATCTGGGACTCCATCCAAAAGCACAAATGCACCGTGCTTCTGGGCGTGCCCACAATTTACAAGATGCTGCTGGAGGCTCCCGAATTTGGTGTAGCCGACTTGAGCCATGTTCGCTGGTTTATCAGTGGCGGAGCGCCGCTGCCGGTTGATCTGATTGAGGCGTATCGCGAGCGCGGCGTGATTCTTAAGCAGGGTTACGGCCTGACCGAAGTGGGAGTCAATTGTTTTTCCATGTCCCCGGAGGAGGCCATCCGCAAGCGCGGCTCGATCGGCAAGCCCATGATGTTTACCCAAGCGCGGCTTCTCGACTCCGATGGCAATGAAGTTCCGAACTGTCAAGTCGGCGAACTCTGCTTGCGCGGGCCTCACGTGTGCAAGGGTTACTGGAATAATCCGTCCGCAACCGCCGCTGCACTCGACAGCCAGGGCTGGTTTCACACTGGAGACCTGGCGCGCTGCGACGAAGAAGGATTCTTCTACATCGTCGGCCGCTCCAAAGACATGTTCATCAGCGGCGGCGTGAACGTGTACCCGGCGGAAATTGAAGCCGAATTGCTCAGGTGCCCGGCGGTGCGCGACGCGGCGGTCATCGGTGTTCCCCATCCCAAATGGGGCGAGGTCGGCGTCGCCTTTGTAGTTCCAGCCAGCCCCACGAGTCGCTCGATCGAAGGACTCACGAATTTCCTTGCCGGCAAACTTGCGAAGTACAAACTTCCACAAGACTTCATATTCGTTGACGCCTTGCCGCGCACGGCGTATGGCAAAGTCGTGAAGACAGAATTGAAGGAGTTGTTCGAGCGCCGAAGCCAAGACAAGTTCTAGGTTGCGAGTGGAAATTCCATCTTCTCGGCAGCGGTCCACCAGATGCCGAGTTCAGCGGGATGTTTCCGGCATCGGTACTCGACACCCAGACGATCCAGTTCGCGCAAGACTTCCGCGAGCGCCTGATCCAGCGAGGCTTTCACAGGCGGGCTCAGGTTGCAGCCTGCATCGAAAGAGCCGTAGGTAATCCCCACGAGAAGTAAATCGGCGGGCGCGACTCCGAAGAAGTCGGCGCTGAGTAATGTGTCGACCAGCGCAGGCGAGTGCGGATCCATGCGCACGGCGGGATGGTGGCACATAATATCTGCTTTCCGGTAGAGCGTGATCGTTCCCGGCGTGGCTTCGGTCATGATGGAATCGATCAGAATGACGGCATCCTTTGCGGAGATCTGATCGATCAAGTCAAGAGCCGGGGTCCCCAAATCGGCAACTTCGACGCCCTCGTCGAACTCGTAACAAGCGGCCAGAAGCCGCACGACGTACGGCCCGACGCCGTCATCCCCCAGCAAGACGTTTCCGATTCCGCCGATCAGCACCTTCTTCATAGCACCTTCACTTTGGCAATCTCACGGCCCGACGGATCGAATGCATGGCAGGCGCAGGCCATGCAGGGATCGAAAGAGTGCACGGTCCGCAAAACCTCGAGCGGTTCCTCTGGCCGGGCAAGCGGCGTGTGCAGCAATGAGGCCTCGTAGGGACCGTGAGCGCCCGAGCGATCGCGCGGGCTCGCATTCCACGTGGAGGGGACAACTGCCTGGTAGTTCTTAATCTTCTCGTCCTTGATTACGATCCAGTGCGACAAAGTGCCGCGCGGCGCCTCATGGGTTCCAACGCCCTCCACTTCGCCCGAAGAAAATACCGGCTGATTGTGCACGGTGTAGTCGCCCTTGGCAATGTTATCCGCCAGCAACTGCCAATGCTTCTGTGCCAGTTCCGCCAACATAGCGGCGCGAATCGCCCGCGCGGCGTGGCGGCCAAGCGTGGAATGCAGCATTTCCGGAGTCACGTGAATCCCGCCGATGGCCCCGACCTTGCCGATCGCGAGATCAGCATACTTGCGAGTCAGCGGATGCCCTTGGGCATAACCGATCAGCACCTGTGCCAGCGGACCGACCTGCATCGGTTGGCCGTTGAATCGCGGCGCCTTGACCCATGAGTATTTCTGTTCGCCATTCCATCCAGTGAATGCGGGATCGGTTTCTCCGACCCAGGGGTGCAGTGGCTTTTCGCCCTGATAGTACGCGTGGGTCACATCTTCGCTGACCGCCTCACGAAAATCCTTGTCCGATGCGGTTTTGAACGGATGCACGCCGGCGATGTTTCCATTCACAATGTAACCGCCGGGAAGATCGTAGGCCGTGCCTGCGCTATCCAGAGGAAGATCGGGAACCGCGAGGTAGTTCTTTACGCCGCTGCCAATCTTGAACCAGTCGGGATACATCGCGGCGACGGCGCAGACATCGACGAAATAAACCTCGTTGATGAACCGCACAACTTCGTCCAGCAGCACGCGGATATTTTCCAGGCCAGCCATGCCGAGGGCGCTGGGGCTATCCAAGTCAATGGCGTTGGCTACGCCTCCGACCGTCAGGTTCTGAATGTGCGGTGTCTTCGATCCCAGGATTCCGACCACCTGCAGAGCTTTGCGCTGATATTCGAGAGCCTGCACGTAGTGCGTGAACGCAAGCAGGTTCACCTCCGGCGAGAGCCGCATTGCGGGATGGCCCCAGTAGCCGTTCATGAAAATCCCAAGCTGCCCGCTGCTTGCAACAGCGTTCACCCGGTCTTGCGCAGCCTTGAATTCGTTGCGGGAATTGCGCGTCCACGGTGAAAGGCTTTCCGCCAATTTCGCCGTCGCTGCAGGATCGGCCTTGGGAATCTGCAAAATGTCCACCCAGTCGAGCGCGGACAATTGATAGAAGTGGACGATATGGTCGTGCAGAGCGTGCGCAATCAGGATGAGATTGCGGATGTACTGCGCGTTGAGCGGAACTTCGAGCTTCAAAGCATCTTCCACCGCGCGCACGCTGGCCATGGCGTGCACCGTGGTGCAAACGCCGCAAAAGCGCTGGGTGAACAGCCAGGCGTCGCGGGGATCGCGGCCGCGGAGAATGTTCTCGATGCCGCGCCACATGGTACACGAAGCCCATGCATTGCTGACCGCATAGTTGTCCACTTCCACATCAATGCGAAGATGGCCTTCGATTCTGGTGATAGGATCAATTGTGATTCGGTTTGCCATAGTGCCTGCTGTCAGTCGGAGTCTGTTGCTTCAGCTTCGTCTTCGCCGTAATATCCGTGCTTGAAATATCCCGTCCAGCGAATGTACGGTCTGCGGAACCGGAAATAGCTTGCCATGTCGTGCCACTCGTAGAGGGGCGCGGGGAGAATGCCAAAGCGCTTCACGATCAGGAGAAATCCCGCGATACCCATGCAAACGAAACCAAGCGCAACCAGAACTTCGATGGTGGTCGGGAAATAGAGCGATTCGGGGTTGGGCCGAAAGGCCAACGTTGTGGGGCTGAAGCGGTAAATCATGCCGCCCACCGAACTGAGGACGTAGCCCAGGAACATTAAGTTGGTTTCGTGGTTCTGCAGGGAACGGCGAAGCAGCCATGCGCCGATTGAGGTCAGCAATATCTCCAGCCAAAACACGCCAGCGAATCGGTCGGCGTGGAAGGCTGTGCCCAGCGCTCCGCGGAAGACGATGTCAAGCAGCCGAAGCGCGAGCCAGCCGAAAATCAGCCATGCGGTGATGCGGGCTGCTTCGTCGAGAACCTCCATGTCCATGGCTCGCTTCCATACCAGGCAGCACAACATCGTAGTTCCGGCGACGCACCCGAATGACATGAAGGTGGACGCGCCCAGATACAGCAAAGGCAGCCACGGCGACTGCCACAAGGGATGGACTCGTTCTCCCGCCAGCAGCATCAACGCGCCCAACGAAGATTGGTGCATGCCGGGCAACAGGTAGGCCGCCGCAATGATCCAGGGAAAAAATGAGTGCAGCCGTCGTTCAACTCGCTCCACGCCAGGGCGCAAGCGGGAATCGAAGTACCAGAGCCGCTCCAGCACCGGCGGAATGTTTTCGAGCGCCAGCGGAATCATGGCGTAAATCGACATGCAGATCGCCACCTCCGCCAGCGGCGAGTGCATGTTCCATTTCCAGGGGAAGACGATCCAATAGAAATTCCAGGGACGCCCGGCATCGATGCCCAGCAAAAGAAGGCCACACGCGTAGGCCAGGAAGCTAGTCAACAGGGCCATGCGCATCAGCGCGTGCAGGCGCTTGCGGCGGAACACCCAGGCGGCAATTCCTACCGCGAATGCGCCTGAACCCAATCCCGTTAGCACCATCACGTTGAACGTCTTCCAGATGCCCCACCCATACGCGTCGTTCATGCCGCTGACCGGTCCTAGGCCAGCCAGTTCGCGGTAGGCGGTTAATACAAACGCCAGCAGCGTCATGCCGCATAGCACGATAAAGAATCGGTTCACCACCGGGAACCCGTACACGGGCACCGCCCGCTCCCAGCGAACCTTATCGGCATTGACATCGTCCGGCGCGTTGCGCAGGCTTGCCGTGCTCATAGTTGCGCCCTCAATCCGGTCTGTTTTTCGCGCTCATGGGCTTCCTGCTCATGACCTTTTAAGCTCTTGCGAATCACCTGCACCAAGCCGACATACAACACTGCCGGCAACGCGAAGTACTGATAAAGGCGCCGCTGCCAGCGCAAAGTTCTGGCGGGCACCGACTCCGGCCCCAGTTCAGGCAGGCCAAGTTTCTCGAAGGGCACGCGAGAAAGATAGAGCGATTGTGTGCCTCCGTTGTCAGTTTCTCCATAGATCCGCGACTGATAGTAGCGGCCGGGACTATTGTTAATGCGCCGCTTGGCCTCCGACAGCAACACGGTGCGCGGACCAAAGATCACGGCGCCCGTAGGACACACGCTGGTGCATCCCGGCCTCAGGCCTTTCTCCAGCCGGTCGTGGCACAACTCGCACTTGGTCACGCGCGGATTGTAGCCCTGCCACTGGAAACGCGGAATGTGGTAGGGGCAAGTGATCGTGCAATAGCGGCAGCCGATGCACTTTTCCTCGTCCCACCTGACGATTCCGCTTTCCGGATCCTTGTATAGAGCCTGAAAGGGGCAGCCGGCAGCGCAAGCCGGATCCAGACAATGCATGCACTGGCGTTTCACGTACGAAAAGGCGGAGCCATCTTCAGACTTGTAGAGCTTGATGATATTGCGGGTGACGTCGTTGAGGTCAGATGGCGCCTGATGCAGTTTGTCGCCGCGCGTATCCGGCGGCGTGTTGTTAGCCTCGGCACACGCAGCCACGCAGGCCTTGCATCCGATGCAGATGCTGGCGTCATAGAGCAATCCGACGGCAGCGCTGGGAACCGGAATGCTCTCTGCCTGTAGCGCTTGGGGGATGACCGTCATAGCCACGGCAGCCGGCACTCCAGCCTTGCCGATAGTGGTCAACAGTTCTCGTCGAGTGATGGCCACATCATTCCTCTTTCTTATCGGCTGGTTTCGTATCGACTTGCTTTTCAGGCGATGCTTTAAGTTTTTCTGCGTATGCGCGATCGATCCCGACTCGTTCCACGCCGGCCGCTTGGCTACTCTGGAAACGTTGCGTAGCCACCCAGGTTGCGCCGCCGATCGCCCCTGCCACCGCGCCCACCAACACCGCCGCCCCGACTTTAATTTGCCCGGCCGGACTGTAAATGGGTGGATAGGTTTCGGGCGGCGTCGCCTGGTGAATCGCGACAGTTTCAAAAGTGCCCATCTTCCACACCACGCCCTTTTCGGTGCAGCCCATGCATGGAACTCCGATCCCGATGGGCCACACGCCAGGAATCTCATTGAAGTGCCGCGTGGCGCAGGCTGCGTGAGTGACCGGCCCCTTGCAGCCGAGCTTATAAAGACACCAGCCTTTGCGATGCCCTTCGTCGCCGAACGCAGCCGCAAACCGGCCGGCGTCGAAGTGCGCTCGCCGCGGGCAATTTTCGTGGATCACCCGGTCGTAGGCGAATTTCGGACGGCTGAACTCATCCAGCTGCGGAAGTCTGCCCATGGTGACGTACTCCAGAACAACCGCCAGCAGGTTGTAAGGATTGGGTGGGCAACCCGGGAGATTGATGATCGGTTTGCCTGACACGACCGAATCCACGCCGACCGCGCCCGTGGGATTTGGGTCTGCCGAGGGTACGCCGCCCCACGAAGCGCAAGAGCCGATGGCGATCACCGCGGCCGCTTGTGCTGCAACTTCCCGCACCACCTGAACCGCCGGCTTGCCGGCTAGCTGCATGTAAACACCGTCGTCCCTGGTCGGAATGGCGCCTTCAACCACCAGCACATATTTGCCGGCGTTGTCGGCGATGGCGGAGCGCAACGCCGCTTCCGCCTGCGCACCCGAGGCAGCCATCAAGGTCTCGTGGTAATCGAGCGAGATCACATCGAGGATCAGGTGAGCAACATCGGGCGCGGAGGTGCGCAGCAGAGTCTCGGTGCATCCCGTGCAGTCCTGAAAATGCAGCCAGATCACCGACGGCCGCTTCGTCTTTCCGATCGCCTCCGCCACCTGCAAGATCGAGTTCTTGCCGGTGAGCGCCAGTCCCACCGGAGCCGTAACCATCAGCATGCCGCATAAGTGGAGGAAACTTCTTCGGGAGACTCCGCAAGCCTCCAGATGTTCTGCAATCGTCGGTTGCTTGTACATGAGCGCCTTCCTGCGTTCGGCCCCCGCCTGGAAATGAGGACCGGAATACTTCTGCGAACCCAAGTTGCGTTCGATCCGTGAAGGTACGGAGGAAGGATATCGAGAGGAGCTAAAATCAAAGGCGAGGGGTTGCGGTAGTAACAACTAATTAAGACTGAGAATCAATGCATTCGTACGCGATACCCGCTTTCCCTCGACTCTGCCTCCCTGTGGTTCCAAATATTCCTTCCGGTCCGTCAACAGCCCCGGGACTGAACGAAATTGGTTATCGCCCGGAATTGATACTTGCGTCAGTGATCTTGGTCACCCGTCGGTGTGAGCATCGGGCGCCATCGAGTCACGATGAGGGCCAATTTGATCCCGCAAAGGCCCTGTCGCGATCAATTCGAATTGAGTCTCGCAAATGAAGATCCCTTCAAGAGATGGAAGTGCTTCAGTCTCAGCGAACGCCAGACCGTATCGACTGCCCAGTCTCATGGCGAACTTCGCAAGCATGGCCGCATTCGCAAACCCTTGTTTCTTAGAGTGATAGCGCATCGCAGCGGGGTGATTGGAAAAAACTTAAGAAACTGCTTGCAATTTAATCAGTGTTATAGTTAACTATAACACTAGATGACAGACATGGGCGCTAAAAGCACGCGCTCTAGACGGCAAGCGGAAGTTTAAAGCCGAGCAAGAAACAAACAGATTTCTGAGACTGAATTGAAATCGAAGAAGAGGAAAAGGAGAACGCTAAACATGAAATCACGCATCGCACTTTCCATTGCATTCGTTCTGATCGCTGCCACTGCTTTCGCAGCGGACACGGCCGCGACCCAGTCGGACGCCCAAAAATCTTTCGGCCAACTGAAAACCTTGGCGGGCTCGTGGGAAGGCCACCTGACAACCGTTCCGCAGCAAGCCGAAGTGGAAGGCAAGTACGCGCTGGTTTCGCTGCGCGTGACTTCCATGGGCAACGCGCTCATGCATGAGGTGAGGCTAGAGGGCCGACCGGACGATCCGATCACCATGTTCGTTGTGGAAGGAGATCGCTTGCTGCTGACCCATTATTGTGACGCGGATAATCGGCCTCGTATGGCAGGCAAGATGTCACCGGACGGGAAGACGGTGGAATTCGATTTTCTCGACGTCACCGGTAATCTGCAGTACGGACACATGCACCATGCAGTGTTCACCGTGATCGACGCGAATCATCACATCGAGGACTGGACTTGGATGGACCCAGGGGACAAGCTGGCCCACGCGCACTTCGACCTGCAGCGGACAAAGTGACGCTGCTTCGGCCGCCCTGGATCGCAACGAATTCGAGGACGCGAAGTGGTCGATCAAAGATGATTGCTCGCGCCTGAGGACGCTAGGAAGAACGCTGAACCGAAAGTAAAAAACTTAAGGAGAATGAACATGAAATCCCATCGTTTTATGCTGTTCGTTGTTCCGATGTTGCTCTGCACCGGGGCGTTCGCGCAGTCCGACGCGCAAAAGTCCTCCGTGGCTCCTGTGCCGTCCGAGGCGCAGAAGTCGTTCACAACCATGAAAAGCCTGGCGGGAGAGTGGGAAGGCCCCGTCACCGTCGCCGACGCGCCGGAGATGTCAGGCTCCAAAATGCACCTCTCGCTGCGCGTGACCTCGAGGGGGAACGCCCTCGTGCATGAGTTTCAGGAAGCCGGAACGCCGTTGGATGCGACCAAGTACGACCATCCGGTCACGATGCTTTACCTGGACGGAGACCAGCTCACGCTGGTTCACTATTGCGATGCGGGAAACCGGCCGCGCATGACCGGTAAGATGTCGCCCGACGGCAAGACGGTCGAGTTCGAGTTAAAGGACATCAGCGGGAGCGCCGACTTCCACATGCACCATTCGGTGTTCACCATCATCGACGCCAACCATCACACCGAGGATTGGACGTTCATGATGAAGGACAAGCCGATCCACGCACACTTCGACCTGCAGCGGATCAACTGATGAGCCGCGACAAACCGGCACGCCCCTGTCATTCCGGGCGAAGTTCCATCCTCAGCTCGGCGGAGGATGGAACGCAGTCGAGGAACCTGCTGTTTGGCCGGTGCGGGCAGAAAAGCAGGTTTCTCGACTCCGCTCGAAATGACAATGGGAAATCGAATGTCACTCTATTTTGCAAGACTCAATAAGGCCGCAGGAAATGAAATGACAATCAGCAACATCGACGAGTCAGAACGCAGAGCCGCTAGAGTCGCGGGATTCACTTTCCTGTTCGCGATGGCGATCGTGGTCCTGGCGAACTATGGCATCAACTTTCGCCTCATCGTCCCCGGCAATGCTGCAGAAACCGCCCGGAACATCATGGCGCACGAAACCCTGTTTCGTCTCAACATCGCCTGCAATCTGATCTACGTTGTGAACCTCGTGGTATTGCTCGCAGCGCTCTACGTGATCCTCAAGCCGGTGAATCGGAATCTTGCCCTGGTTGCGGCATTCTGTAGGCTGCTATTAGCCTTGATGTGGTGTGTTACCGCGCTCAACACCCTTGGCGCTCTGCGGCTCTTGGGCGACGCTGCTTACCTGCCAGTCTTCAAACCAGATCAATTGCAGACCTTGGCGAGACTGCACATTGCCACGAGTTACGACGCGTACTATGTTGGCCTGCCGTTCTGGGGCTTGGCCTCTACGGTTTGCAGCTACCTGTGGTTCAAGTCAAGGTATATCCCGAGAGCATTGGCTGTCTTCGGTCTGATCTCGTCTGCATGGTGCGTAATCTGTGCTTTCGCTTTCATCGGCTTCCCGCACTTCGACGCGTTGGTGAGCGCGTCCTGGTTCGACTCGCCTATGGTTATCTTCGAAATGGTACTCGGTTTTTGGCTTCTATTTAAGGGACTAAGGCCGTCTGAGATCACCGAGATCGAAAAAACAAGCCGATGAGCACGGGCAATGTGAACTGGAAAACTTGATGGACCGTGAGTGGAACGACAGTCAGCCGATTTACCGCCAGCTTCGCGACCGCGTGGTTGCGATGATACTCGACGGCGTGCTCAAAGAAGGCGATCCGCTTCCGTCGGTGCGCACCGTGGCGGCCGAATATCGGGTCAATCCGCTCACGGTTTTGAAGGGCTATCAGCAACTGGTCGACGACGGGCTGGTCGAGAGCAGGCGAGGTCGAGGAATGTTCATCAATGCGGGGGCGCGCAATCTGCTGCTGCAGGGCGAACGCCAGAAGTTTCTTGCCGAAGAATGGCCCAGGGTCGCCGCCACCATTCAGCGGCTCGGCCTGACGCCGGAGGAACTGCTGGATGCCACATCCCGGCGGCCCAAGTCGGATAAAGAGGAGGAACCGAAACCATGACAGTCATTGAAGCACGCGGCCTGCGTAAAACCTTCGGCGCAACCGTTGCCCTCGACGGCATCGATTTGCATATCGAAGAGGGCCGCATTCTCGGACTCATCGGTCCCAACGGCGCAGGCAAGACCACCGCGCTCAACGCGATTCTCGGCCTCACTCCCTATCAGGGAGAACTGAGAGTGCTCGGACGCGATCCTTGGACGGAACGCGATCAGCTCATGCGCGATGTCTGCTTCATCGCCGACGTGGCCGTCTTGCCGCGCTGGATACGGGTTTCGCAGGCGCTCGAATACGTCGCCGGCGTGCATCCGCGCTTCGACCGCGCGAAGGCGGAAGGTTTTCTTGCCAAGACCAACATCCGGCTCGGCAACAAGGTCAGGGAATTGTCGAAGGGCATGGTGGCCCAACTGCACCTCGCCCTGGTCATGGCCATTGACGCGAGATTGCTGGTGCTGGATGAGCCCACGCTCGGCCTTGACATCCTGTATCGCAAGCAGTTTTACGATTCCCTGCTGAACGACTACTTCGATCGCACCCGCACCATCGTCGTAACCACTCATCAAGTCGAAGAGATCCAAAACGTCCTCACCGATGTCATGTTCATCAACCGCGGGCGAATTGTTCTCAACTGCAGCATGGAAGAAGTCGAGTCGCGCTATCTCGAAGTGATGGTGCATCCCGAACAGCTCACCGCAGCACGGGCGCTCAAGCCGATTTACGAACGCCAGTCCATCGGCCGCAGCATCCTGTTGTTCGATCTAAAGTCCGATCTAAAGCTCGATCGTGTCGATCGTCACCAACTCGCCGCGCTGGGCGAAGTGCGCACGCCCGGCATCGCCGATTTGTTCGTTGCCGTGTTGGAAAATAAGCCGGGCAATCAGGCCGCCCAGCCACAAGGAGCAGTTCGATGAACACTCAATCCAACCCTATGCCCGAGTCCCGCGATTCGCAGATAAACGACTCGCAGGGAATCGCGCCCGCGTCCATGTCGGCGACGAGGCCTTTCTACTGGTCGGTGCGCCGCGAGTTGTGGGAGAACCGTTCCATCTACATCGCGCCGCTCGCCATTGCGGGCGCGATGCTGCTCGGCTTTCTGTTCGTCCTCTTCCACCTCCCGCACACCATGCGCACTTTCTCGTCTCTGCACCCGGCGCAGCAGCGCGACGCTCTCGCTGAGCCCTACGACTTCGCCGCGGGTCTAGTCATGGGCGCCGCGTTTTTGGTCAGCATCTTCTACTCTCTCGAGTGCCTTTACGGCGAACGCCGCGATCGCAGCATCTTGTTCTGGAAGTCGATGCCCGTTTCCGACCTCACGACAGTCCTGGCGAAAGTGAGCATTCCGCTGCTGGTTCTCCCCGTGCTTGCCTTCGTCATCACCATGGCCACTCAGTTCATCATGCTGCTGCTCAGCAGCGTGGTCTTGCTGGCCAGCGGCCTGAGTGTGGCGCCGCTGTGGACACAGTTGCAACTGCACCAGACCTTGCTGATATTGCTCTACCACCTGGTGACCGCCCATATGCTCTGGTACGCGCCCTTTTATGCGTGGATGCTGCTGGTCTCAGCCTGGGCACGGCGCGCGCCCTTTCTCTGGGCCATCGTTCCTCCGCTCGCCATTGGCGTCTTTGAAAAAGTCGCGTTCCATTCTACCTACTTTGTCGATCTGCTGACCGACCGCTTCAGTGGCGGGTCTGACGCTATGGATTCCATGACCGGCAACTTTCCATTCCATCCCGGGATGCACCTCGATCCGGGCGCTTTTCTGACGGCTCCGGGTTTGTGGTTCGGACTCATAGTCGCCGCAGCCTTGCTCGCCGCAGCCGCCCGGTTACGCCGCTATCAGGGACCGATCTGAGTCGCAGGCACTTAATTGGAGAACTCGCGTAAGGAGAAAAAGTATGAGCGCCGCATTAACCATGGAACGGATTGCCGAAGCATCGCCGCGTCCCAGGGCCAGGACAGCCGGTGTTGTTTTCTTGCTCAGCATAGTAACGGCAGCATTCGCCGAGATCTTGGTTCGCGGCAGATTGAATGTCGCGGGAGCCCTCGTCGCGGTCCTGGCCATGGTCGCTGCGACCCTGCTTTTCTATGACGTCTTAAGCCCGGTGACGAGGAGTCTCTCTTTGCTCGCGGTGTCCTTCAACCTCGTGGGACTCGCTTTTGAGGTTCTTCGATTGCAGCCTCAAGGTGTGAACATTGCCATTTTATTTGACGGATTCTATTGCATTCTGATCGGCTGCCTCGTTTTCAGGTCGCCCCGCCCGCTTCGAATCCTGGGCGTAGTGATGGCGTTGGGCGGCTTGGGTTGGCTGACCTTTCTGTCATCGTCGTTCGCAAACTATCTGTCTCCCTACAATCTGGCCCTCGGCCTCCTCGGGGAAGGATCGGTGTGTCTGTGGACCCTTTTGATGGGCGTGAACCTTCAACCACGGCAGGAGCAGGCCGGCGCAGCAGTGGAATGGCGATCGCGACATGCCGTGGAAGCACGCCAAGGCAACTAAAGAAGGGAGAAGCGATTAAATGCCGTCAAGCCAGATCAAGCTCGTGATCCAAGCGGACCTGAAACCACGGGGGATTCCCCTTGCTCATGGTTCCGCGAATCGAGAGCATGCAATTCCCGATCTGCCGAGACAACGTGAACCCAGCGCACGATGAAAACCGCCGCAAGCATCCACCACAGAACCCAGGTCTTCTCCAGAAATGCGATCATAAATTCTGTCCTCCACCGCTGAGTGCACCGCGTCTCACGCTTGATGGCAAGACTATACCACATAGTCCATCGAATTACTAGAGATTATTTTGAATCGCTTTATAAGAAGGAAAACCTGCTTTTAGGACAGAGACACGGGATCGTTGGCCAGTCAGGAAATTTGGAAACGACCTCGATGTGGACATGGACGGGAATGCGGGGTAACATAGTCAGCCGCCGCGCTGCTGTCCCCCTGCGGCAGTGCTGGAAACTCCCGAGGAGGTTGTCCCGCGCCATGATCCATGAGAAGTGTTCTCCGAGATTGATTCACGTTTGCTTGCTATTTGCGGTTGCCCT
>Ga0182014_10000341_pt1 | contig 59979 bp, 61 predicted proteins | sample 612S2DmetaG_FD_120489 | JGI IMG/M metagenome (GOLD analysis project Ga0182014, IMG submission 120489) | Permafrost microbial communities from Stordalen Mire, Sweden - 612S2D metaG | ecosystem: Environmental > Terrestrial > Soil > Wetlands > Permafrost | place: Sweden: Stordalen | collected... | reverse complement strand
CTCTTAATCCGCAGGTTCTGGGTTCGAATCCCAGGGGGCGCACCAGACAGTGGCTTCCTCCCGCTGCAGTGTTCAGCGATGTCGCCTCCGCAACCTGGTCTGCCGGGGTCCGGACTGTTCAGGAGTCGCCTACGAGGAGCCCTGCCGGCCCGCTCGAGGCGTGTCGCCGGCGCTGAGTTGCGGCGAACAGTGGTCGCCGTCGTTGTACTTCGACACGCGGACCTGGCACGCCGGCTCGGCGCAGATCCGTCCGCGTCGCCGGCTCTTCGGGGTCGGCTCGCCCGCGAAGGCATCGTCACTCACTGCATCGTCCTGCATGTCCAACTGCATCGCACCTCCTCGCGCTCGACTGCACATCCGGTCGACCTCGGCCGCACGTGCCCCATTCCCCGCCACCTGCCGCCCGCCGTGGATCCCCACCCGAGGCGGGCGATTCCGGGACCGGTCGTCGAACCCGGCTCCCTACCGGTCCGGATCGTGAGGCGAGTGCTGCCGGCGTGACGCAGGCACGATCCGGCGAACTCGGCAGCGCACGAGCCCCCGGGGGACCCGTGGAATCGCGTCGGGGCGTACCGATGTGACTGCGCAACGAGCGACTCAGGATGCTCCTTCGCGAGGCTTCTCGGCGACCTGGGCCTCGGAGTACGCCTCGGACTCGTCACCCAGCCGGTCGACGGAACCATCCGCCTCCGGAGGGATCGGTCCGAACCGCTCGGCGTCCTCCTCGGATTCGACCACCTCCTGCGCCGACAACCCGACCGCCCGGTCGATCCGTCCGACAGCACGACCGTCGCGACCGGTCGTCAGGCCTGCGGCCGATACGGTTCCGCCCGTCTCCGCCTGATCGGTCTCGTCGTGATCGACCGGGGTCCCGTCCCAGGCCAACGGCCTGACGGCCACGAGATGTCAACGAGGTGTGATGCCCCAGACACCGGTCCACCGGGCGCTGGGACGCAGCACCGTCACGTCCGTTCCGGTACGGAACGCGTCGGGCGGGCAGGTCATCGGTTCGACGGCCACCGCGGTCCGCCGCACACCAGGCGCCAGCGTGTCCCCCGTGAAGACCATCAGGTAGTTGAAACGGTCATCCGCCCAGAGTGTGGCTCCCGCCGTCCCGTCAGGGTGGTCGATGTCCACCCGCACCCGACCGTCGGCGTCGCGGACGAGGTCGAAGTAGGCGGTGTCGAGCCGGGTGACACCGATCGGGCGGCCGCTCCCCAGGTCGTACTCGGTGCCGGCGACGGCGACCGACCCCGTGGGTAGGCCACGGTCGTCGGTGACGAGGCGCTGGCGGGCCGGCACCCGGAGCCGGGCCTGATCGACGGTCGACGTACCCACCGCGAGATAGGGGTGGAAGCCGAGGCCGAAGGGCAGATCGACGTCCCCGATGTTCTCTGCGTCGGTCGTGACCGAGAGTCCCTCCCGGCCCAGCCGGTACTCGACCTCGAGCCCCAGGGCGAAGGGGTACGCCGGCGACGGGTGCAGTTCGCAGCGGAGGCTGACCCGGTTCTGTGCCCGGCCCGTCATCCGCCAGGGCAGCCACCGGACGAGGCCGTGGATGGCGTTGCGCGCCCCGATCTCGTTGAGCGGGGCCTGAGCCGATACGTCGCCGAACTCGTAGGCGCCGTCCCCGAGCCGGTTGGGCCACGGCGCCAGGACCTGGCCCCGGCCGCCGTGGCTCCACTCACCGGGACCGAAGCCCTCGACCACCGGACGGTCACCGAGGGTGAAGGCCCGGAGCGTCGCGCCCACTTCGGTCACGGTCACCCGCTGGTGGCCGTGCCCGATGACCCACTGGTCGCCGGTGGCGGACGTGGTCTCGGCGGGGCGCTGGTCGGTGGGCAGGATCGGTGCGTGCATGGGGTCCTCGGGGTGTCGGCCACGGGGCCGTCCGCAACGTGCCGTGTTCCGGGTGCGGGGTGCCGTGGGGAGGTGGCGCCGGTCGGCGGCCGGCGGCCGGCGGCCGGCGGCCGGCGGCCGGGGCCAGGGTCCGGCCGCCGATGTCGACCGGTATGGTAGGCGACGAGGCCGCACCGGCCCGCCGAGACCCCGTCGCGACGAGCTGACGCCGCTGGCGGCGGAGGTCGCCCGCGGCGCCCGACGAACGGACTCCTCCACCATGCGCATCCTGATCACCAACGACGACGGCGTCTTCGCACCCGGGATCGCCGCGCTCGCCCGTGGTCTCCACGCCGCCTTCGGCGACGACCACGAGCTCATCGTGGTGGCCCCGCTCACCGACCACAGTGGGGCCGGCGCGGCCGTCGGGCCGGTGTACGAGCGCGAGTCGATCCCCTACGAGCACGTCGACATCCCCGGCCTGGCGGACGTCCCGACCTACGGGATCGACGGCTCGCCCGCCCTGTCCGTCATCCTCGCCTGCATCGAGGGCTTCGGGCCGAAGCCGGACCTGGTGGTCTCGGGTGTCAACCACGGGATCAATGCCGGGCGCTCGGCCCTCCACTCGGGCACCGTGGGCGCCGCACTGACCGGTGCCCAGTTCGGGGTGCGCGGCCTTGCGGTCAGCATCGCCTGGGCCACCGAGCCCGACTTCTGGGACACCGCCGTCGGCCTGGCCTGCGGCATCGTGCCGGTCCTGGCCGGGGCCGAGCCGTCCACCGTCCTCAACCTCAACGTGCCGGCCGTGGCCCCCGACGAGTTGAAGGGGCTCCGCCACGGCACGCTCGGCCGGGTCGGACTGATCCGGTCGGTGCGGCCCGAGCACAGCCCGTTGCCCGTCGACGGTGCGGCCCTCGACCGGACCGGGGGGGCAATCGTGCTCGCCATGCGCGGGGTGGGCGACGACGCCGACCGGCTGGAGGAGCGGGCCGATCTCGAGCCCGACTCGGACGCCGCCCTCGTCGAGCACGGCTGGGCCTCGGTCACCGCGCTGGTCGGTGTACGCGAGAACGTGAGCGATGCCGGTGCGGCGGCACTCGCCGCGGCCCTCGCCACACACACGCACTGACCGGCGGGCTCAGCTGTCTCCTGACCCGCCGGGTAACGCGCCGGGTGACGCGCCGAGCTCGTCCTCCAGCCAGTCGAAGGTGACCTGGGCGGACAGCCGCAGGTTGTCCGACTGGCAGTGGGCCGACGCACCGTCGGCGGGACGGAAGATCCGTGACGTGACCGGTCCCGTCACCCCGGACACGAGGGCGTCGAACTGGGCGCGGGGCTCGACACCCTCGCGCTCGCCGACGAGGGCGAGGACCGGGCACGAGACGGCGCCGAGCAGGTCGCCGAGGCGGTAGGCCTCCATCGCGTCCCGCCACGCATGGAACGACGCCACGCCGAACCGGGTGCAGATTGCCTCGATCCCCCACTGCATCTGGCGGGGCATGAGGTCCTCGGGCACGCCCGTGACGTCCTCGGGCCGAATGTCCCGCGTCATGCGGTAGACCTCGGTTCCGACCCAGGCCTCCATGTAGCGGCCCATGTCGACCACCGGTGGGTTGGCCACGAGCGCCCCGACCCGCAGGTCGGTGGCGGCGGACCGGGCCGCGAAGTACGAGCCGAAGCTCTGGCCGGCCAGTGCCACCCGATCGGGATCGACGTCGGGCAGCGCGGTCACGGTGTCGAGCACTGCGGCCAGCGGGACCTCGTAGTCCGGCCGGAACGTCAGACCCGGGTTGGTGCGCATGCAGCCGAGCTGGCCGGGACCGTCGAACACGTAGACGTTCCACCCCCGTTCGGCGCCCGGCGCGCCGAGCTGGAAGTAGAGCTCCTCGGCGCTCGAGTCGAAGCCACCCACGCACACCAGCGTCGGCCGGGGTCCGGAGATCGAGACCGCAGCCGCCGGACGGACCAGGTAGCCCGGGAGCGAGCCGCCGTCGAAGGGCACGTCGAGTCGCTCGACCGGCGGGTCGAGCAGGGCCGCCGCCTCGAGGAAGCACGCCTGGCTCCTGGCCCCGGCGCCGCTGCCGGTTGCGCCACCTCCGTAGTACTCGGCCGTGCGGTAGTAGGTCGACGCCCGGAGCAGGTGGTCGCGGCCACTTACCCGGCGGCCGGCGGCCAGGCAGGCGCGCCCCTCCGATTCGACCCGCTGGGCGAGCCGTTCGAAGGCCCGGGTCCAACTGGCGGGGCTGCCGTCGGCGATCTCGGCCACCACGGCCAGGCACTCGCCCGCCGTCGAGCCGCCGTAGTCGGCGACACCCAGCGCACGGATCAGCTGGTAGTTGAACTCGTCGTCCCGGAAACCCTCCAGCCGGACGGCACTGCGGACGACATCGGAGTCTTCGAAGGACACGGCGCTCTCTTCCTCAGGGGCGGTCCCGCTCGGGACGGGCGCCGCCGGGGGACATTGTGCCCGATCCCGGCCTACCCTGTGACATGCGCGTCGCCGCCATCCAGACGACCGCCGGACCCGACCGGGACGCCAACCTGGCGGCCGCCGGCGACCTCGTGGCCGAAGCGGCCGCCGGCGGCGCCGGGCTGATCGTCCTCCCCGAGTACTTCTCGGTGGCGGGAACGCCCGACGTGCTCAGGGCCGGGGCCGAGCCACTGAACGGGCCGACCATGACCTGGGCGGCATCCATCGCCGCCGCGCTCGGGATCCATCTGGTGGCCGGCAGCTTTCCGGAGGCCACGGGCGCGGCGGACGGCAGACTGGCCAACACCAGCTGCCTGGTCGGCCCGGACGGCGCCACGCTGGCCGTCTACCGCAAGGTCCACCTGTTCGACGTGGCCCTGCGGGGCGTGGAATTCCGGGAGTCGGACACCATCGCCCCCGGCTCCGAGGCCGTGGTGGCGCCGTTGCACCGGCCGGACGACACGGTCGGCTCCGACGACGTACCGCCGACGGTGCTCGGGCTGTCCCTCTGCTACGACGTCCGGTTCCCCGAGCTCTACCGCATGCTGACCCTCGCGGGGGCGACGGTGGTGACGGTGCCGGCCGCCTTCACCGCGGCCACCGGGCCGGCCCACTGGGAGCTGCTGCTGCGCGCCCGGGCCGTCGAGGACCAGGTCTTCGTCATCGGCGCCGGCCAGGTCGGCGAGCTCCCGCCCGGCATGCCCCGGTGCCACGGACACTCGATGGTGGTCGACCCGTGGGGCACGGTCCTCGCCGAGCGCACCGACCCGACACCGGGTGTTGTCGTCGCCGACCTGGACTTCGACGCACTGGCCGATGTGCGCTCGCGACTGCCGGTGCTGGCGAACCGCCAACCCGCGGCGTACGTTGGATTGCATGGGAACGAACGGGGCACCACGGACTACCACCCCCGCCTCGAAGCCGAGACGGGTCCTGCGCGCACCTGAGGACCTGCCCGACGACAAACCGGGCTCGGCCGCTCCCTATGAGGTCGGCCAGTTCGTCCACGACAACCTCGAGCTCTACTACGAGATCCACGGGTCGGGTCCGCGGGTGCTGGTCTTCCTGCACGGCATCCTCATGGACGCCAACATGAACCGGCGCCTGGCGACGGACCTCGCCGCCAAGGGCAACCGTGTCATCCTGCTCGACCTGCCGGGGCACGGCCTGTCGGCACGCCCGCAGCGAGCCTCCTACCACCGGATGGACACCTACGCCGACCACGTGATCGCCCTCCTCGACCACCTCGGGATCGACGAGGCCGTCGTCGGTGGAGTGTCCCTCGGCGGCAACGTGAGCCTGCTCGTCGCCGCCCAGGCACCGGAGCGCGTGCGCGGCCTCGTGGTCGAGATGCCGGTACTCGAGTGGGCCCTGCCCGCCGCCGCCATCACCTTCGTGCCGATGCTGTTGGCTGCCCACTTCGCCCGCCCCGTCGTCGGTCGGGTGGCCAAGATCTTCCGGGCACTCCCCCGCTCGGGCAACGGGTCGCTCGACAGCGTCATGAACATGCTGTCCGCCGAGCCCCGCGAGACTGCGGCGGTGCTCCACGGGATCCTGGCCGGGCCCATCGCCCCGACGGTCGACCAGCGGGCCGCCATGGATATCCCGGCACTCGTGATCGGCCACAAGGTCGACCACGTCCATCCGTTCCACGATGCCCAGCAGCTGGCGCGACGCCTCCCCCAGGGGCAGCTCATCCAGGCCAGTTCGGTGCTCGAGCTGCGCGTGCACCCCGAGCGGCTGACCGAGGAGATCAACGGTCTCCTCGACACCGCCTGGAGCACACCGGCGAAGACCGGACGAAGGGCCGGCTGACAGCGCCACTTCCGTCGGCACCGGGCGAATGACCTTGGACCCTGGTGCACGCACGAGCGGGCGCGCAGGATCAGAGGTGATGACCGAGTCACCCGATCCGAGACAGGCGGTCGTGCACGGCGCTACCCAGGAGATCGTCCAGCTGGAGCAGCTCATCCAGGCGTGCCGGCAGATGCAGGACGAGCTGCGCGAGTCCCTCGTCCTGTTGGACGAGGGCTACACGATGACGACGATCCTCTCGCGCGGTGGCAAGGACGGCGTGATCCCACGCCTGACCGAGGCCCTCGACCGCACGAACGCGTCGAGGAGGATCGGACGACGGGCGATGATCCGCCTCGCCCTGTCCGAGGGGATGACGACGAAGCAGCTCAGCGCCCGACTCGGGATCTCCCGCCAACTGGTGGAGCGCCACCGGGACGAGCGGTGACGGGCACGAGCACGGGCACCGACCACACCGGATGACGGTCTGACGACACCGGCACTGCCGACGGGTACGCCGTCAGTCGTCGAGTCCGGGTCGCCGCGAGCGCTTGCGCTCGGACAGCTTGCGCTTGTCGGCGAGTCGCCGCTCCTTCGCCCCCTTCGACGGTCGCGTGGGGCGGCGCGACTTCTCGATGTGCAGTGCCGCCACCAACCGCTCGCGGAGTCGCTCGACGGCCAGTTGGCGGTTGCGGAGCTGCGACCGCTCCTCGTCCACCACCACCCGGACCTCGGGTCCCAGCTTCTCGAGCAGCCGGGACCGCTGGTAGGGCCCGATTGACGGCGACCCCTCCACGTCGAACCGCAGCTCCACCCGTGTCGCCACCTTGTTGGCGTGCTGCCCGCCCGGGCCACCGCTCGGGCTGAACTTGAACTGCAGTTCGGACATCGGGATCCGGAGGGACTGGGTGACCCGGACCACGTCCGGACCGGGGCCGTCGTCGTCCCCGGCGCCCTTCCGGGCCCCTCCGCCGTCAGTCACCGGACCCTCCGTGGCCGGGCTCGTCGACCACCGGGTTGGTCAGTTCGCCCACGCCGTCGACGGCCACCGTGACCTCGTCGCCGGCCACCAGCCAGCGCGGCGGGTCCGACGCGGCCCCGACCCCGGCCGGGGTGCCGGTCGCCAGCACGGTGCCCGGCTCGAGCGTCATCGCCTCGCTCAGGTGGGCGATCATCTGCGCGCAGGAGAACACCATGTCGGCCGTGGTCCCGTCCTGGCGGAGGTCGCCGTTGACCCAGGTGCGCACCCGCAGTCCCTGCGGGTCGGGCACCTCGTCGGTGGTCACCAGCCATGGGCCCGTCGGGCCGTGGGTGTCGAAGCTCTTGCCGAGGACCATGGTGGGCGTGCGGCGCTGCCAGTCGCGCACGCTCACGTCGTTCACCACGGTGTACCCGGCCACGACCTCGAGCGCCCGGCCGACGGGGACGTGCCGACACCGCCGACCGATGACCACGCCAAGCTCGCCCTCGTAGTCGACTGCGCCCGAAGCCCGCGGCACCTCGATGGCCGCTGCCGGGCCGATCACGCAGGTCGACACCTTGGTGAACCAGGTCTGGTGCTCGGGTCGTTCGGCGCCCATCTCGCGGATGTGGTCCCCGTAGTTGCGGGCGATGCCGAGGAACGCCGGGGGGCGGGGCACTGGCGCGAGGAGACGGGTGGTGGCAAGCGGGTACCGCCGTGCCGCCGTGGACGGGGCCCGGTCGAGTGCGGCCGTGGCGTCGTCGCCGAGGGCCAGCAGCCCGGTCATCGAGTCCGGGAGCCCCACCGCCGGGTCGGTCAGGTCGACCACCTCGTCCCCCACCACGAGCCCGGTGCGGGCCATGCCGTCGACGGACAGGGTCACGAGGCGCATCCCCCGAACCTATCGGCGCCGGCACCCCGCGGACCTACACTTCGCCCCATGACGCCACCCTCGGGACCTCCTGCCACCGACGACGCCCGCTTTGCCGGCCAGGTCGTCCTCATCACCGGCTCGTCGTCGGGCATCGGGGCGGCAACCGCCCACATGTTCGCGGCCGCAGGCGCCGCCGTGGTGGTCAACTCGGTCACGTCGGTCGAGGCCGGCCGGGCCGTGGCGGCCGAACTGGGCGACGCCACCTACGTCCAGGCCGACATCGCCGTCGAGGCCGACTGCGCCCGCCTCGTGGAGGAGACCGTCGCCGCCCACGGGCGGCTCGACATCCTCGTCAACAACGCCGGTACCACCGCCGTCATCCCCCACAACGACTTCGACGCAGCTTCGCCCGACGTCTGGCGCCGCATCTTCGAGACGAACGTGATCGGTACCTGGCAGCTGACCGTCGCAGCCGTCCCCCACCTACGGGCCTCCGGGCACGGCCAGGTGGTCAACGTCTCGTCACTGGCGGGCGACCGTCCGGTGGGCAGCTCGATCCCCTACGCCTGCTCCAAGGCGGCCGTCAGCCACATGACGCGCCTGCTGGCCAACACCCTCGGCCCGGACGTCCGGGTCAATGCCGTGGCCCCCGGCCTGGTCGACACGCCGTGGACCGAGGACTGGACGGTCGTCCGGGAGTTCGTGAAGGCCCAGGCCCCGATGCAGCGTACGGCGACTCCCGACGACGTGGCCGAGGTCATCCTGGGACTCGCCCGGTCGACCTACGTGACCGGCGAGGTGGTCCTCATCGACGGCGGTCTCAATCTTCGGTGAGCGCTCACCCGCCGTCCCGGTCGGTCGCCCGTGCCGCCTCCCACCCGGTCCGGTCGAGCCGCCAGACCACGTGCGGCAGCTCCGGGAAGTTGCTCAGCCGCCGCTCCTCCCCCGGCAGGTAGCCGAGGCGGCGGGCCACGGCCTGGGACCGGGTGTTCTCCGGCAGAATCACGCTGAACAGCACCCCCTCACCGAGTTCCTCGAACCCGTAGCGGACAGCTCGGGTCCCCGCCTCGGTGGCGTAGCCCGCGCCCCAGCACGCCGGGTCCAGCATCCACCCGACCTCGACCCCGGGCCAGTCCGGCTCCGGTCGCCAGTACAGCCCGGCTCTGCCGACGAACCTCCCCGTCAAACGCTCCACGAGGGCCCACTGGCCCAGTCCCTTCAACTCCCACAACCCGGCGAAGGCGCTGAGCGTCCGCCAGGCGTCCCCCACCGAGAAGCCGTCCTGCACGTGTAGCGACGCCCGGACCTCCGGCGTCGACATGATGGCGAAGAGCGGGTCGAGGTCGTCCTCCTGGAACGGCCGGAGTGTCAGTCGTTCGGTGGTCAGCGTGGGACAGGCGGGCATGCGCCCAGTCAACCATCGACCCCCACGTGTGGCCACCGGTACGCTCCGGGCGTGCCCGACATCCCTCCCCCACCACCGGCCCCGTCAGGGCTGCTGGCTCCCACGGCCGAGGGTGCACCGTGGACGTGGGCCGTGCCGGCGACCGCGCCGGAGGAGCTGCCGTTCCTCTTCCATCGGGCCCACCGGAGCCTCGATGCCGGGGCACGCCTCGAACTCACACTCCCGGGAGGGATCGCCGCCGAGCGGCTCGCCGACCTGGTGACCGGGGCCGGCTGGGCCCTGCTTGACGGTCCGATGGCCGACGCCCGGGGTACGCGCCTCCTGGTCGAGCGCCACCACACCCTGGCCGACTCGGTCGGTCCAGGCATGCGCCTCCTGGTCTGCGGCATCAACCCGTCGCCGTACTCGGCCGACGTCGGCGTCGGTTACGGCCGGCCCGGCAACCGCTTCTGGCCCGCCGCCCTGGCCGCGGGCATCGCACCGGTCGACCGGGACCCGGCGGCGGCCCTGACGGCTGGCACGGGCATGACCGACTTCGCCAAGCGGGCCACCCCGCGTGCGGCCGAGGTCACCCGGGACGAGTACGAGTCGGGCTTCGCCCGGGTCACCCGGTTGGTGGCATGGTTGCGCCCGGGAGCCGTGTGCTTCGTCGGCCTGTCCGGCTGGCGCACCGTCGTCGACCGGCTGGCGGCGGCCGGGGTCCAACCGGACGCGATCGGCGGCCGTCCGGCCTATGTCATGCCGTCGACCAGCGGGCTGAACGCCCGCACGCCCCCGTCCGCACTGGCAGCCCACCTGGCCGCCGCCTGGGAGCTCGGCGGCTGACCTCGTCGGCACGGGCATACCGGCCGATGCGCGGGTCAGTCGGGCTCCGGTCCCTCCTCGCACCCCGATGACGACGACGCCCAGGGTGGCCGCCATGGAGTAGGCCGACGCCGTCGACGCGAGCCCCACCGCCGTGCTGGTGACGAGGCCGATGGCGTTCTTCCTCAGGCCCTGCCGCTCCCGACTGTCGAAGGACGCCCCCTCCGTCCCCGAGCGCGTGGCCCCGGTCAGGGAACGAGACCCACGGGGGCCGGCATCCGACGCTCCCTGGTGTGGTCGGTCGGGCTGACCGACCGTTCCGGGTGGCTAGGCCAGCACCGGGGTGTAGTGGTCGACCACGGGGGGCGAGTCGAAGAACGGGCCGATCTGGGACCGCCACTCGGCGAACCGCTCGGACTCCCGGAACCCGACCGTGTGGTCCTCCAGCGTCTCCCACTCCACGAGCAGCAGGTAGCGGTCGGGTGACTCGATGCCACGGGAGAGTCGCAGCGACAGGAATCCCGGCGCCGCCGAGATCACCTCGCGGGCCCGGACGAGCGCCGCCTCGAACTCCTCGTGGCTGTCGGGGCGGACGGTGATGAGGGCGTGCTCCAGGATCATGGCGCCGACGCTACCGGGGTACCGCGCCGCGGGGACCGTACCCGCCAGCATGTGGACCGACCCCGGCGGCACGTGGACCGACCGTGGCTCGCCGCGTCGGGGCCGAGCCATCCGATCGGTGGTCGGGCGGCCGGCGGTAGCGTCGGAGTGGACAGTCGATACCGCGGCACCGAGGGGAGGAGCAGGCGAACATGAAGATCGAGATCTGGTCGGACGTGGTCTGCCCCTGGTGCTACATCGGCAAGCGGAACCTCGAGGTCGCCCTCGCCGGCTTCGAGCACGCCGACCAGGTGGAGATCGAGTGGCGGAGCTACGAGCTCGACCCCCGCACCCCGCTGCGGGTGGAGCTGTCGATGGACGAGGTGCTGTCGCGCAAGTACGGCATGACCCCCGAGGAGGCCACCGCGGCCAACCTCCGGATGACCGAACTGGCCACCACGGTCGGCCTCGAGTACCACCTCGACAAGGTCCAGATCGGCAACACCTTCGACGCCCACCGCCTCATCCACCTGGCCGCCCACGAGGGCCGGGGCGGCTGCATGAAGGAGCGCCTCCTGCGGGCCTATTTCACCGAGGGCCGGGCCATCTCCGACCGGGCGACACTCGCCGAACTGGCCACCGAAGTCGGGCTCGACCCCGAGCGGGTGACCGAGGTGCTCGAGGGCACCGAGTTCGCCGACGAGGTGCGGGCCGACGAGGCCAGGGCCACGGAGCTCGGTTCGACCGGGGTCCCCTTCTTCGTGTTCGACGAGCGGCTCGGGGTGCCCGGTGCCCAGCCGCCGGACGTCCTCCTGCGCCTGCTGACCCGTGCCTGGGACACCTCGGCCGAGGCGGTGGCGGGCACCACCTGAGCCCGACGGCCGGCCACCCGTCCGGGCCGGCTGCGTTATTGCACACCGTTCCTATTTGCTCTACCTTGGCAACGATGACCCGGCAGATGAGCGACACCCTCGCCGAAGTCACCGCCGACCGCTCCTTCAGCGCGTCCCGCCTGGCGCGGCTGCGCAACGGCCTGACCCGGGCCGAGTGGTGGCGTGTCGGCGGCATGGTGGCCGTCGTCGTCACTCTCAACGTCCTCGGCTGGGGGATGCTGTCAGCCGCCGCAGGTCACCACTACCACGTGTCCCGGACGACCTTCTTCGGGTTCGGCACCGGCGTGCTGGCCTACACCCTCGGCATGCGGCACGCCTTCGACGCCGACCACATCGCCGCCATCGACAACACCACTCGCAAGCTGGTCAACGACGGCAAACGACCCCTCAGCGTCGGCTTCTTCTTCTCGCTGGGCCACTCGTCAGTGGTCTTTGCCCTGGCCGTCCTGCTGAACTTCGGCATCCACGCGCTCGATGCCCAGGTGGCCGACGGCGGGTCCGGGCTGCACCGGGCCACCGACCTCATCGGCACCACCGTGTCAGGCACCTTCCTCTACCTGATCGCCCTCCTCAACCTCGTGGTCCTGGTCGGGATCGTGAAGGTCTACCGGCGGATGCGGTCCGGCAGCTTCGACGACGACGAGCTCGAGCGGCAGCTCGACAACCGGGGGCTCATGAACCGGATCTTCCGGGGCTGGGGCGACCGCATCGACACCCCCTGGAAGATGTACCCGGTGGGCCTGCTCTTCGGACTCGGATTCGACACCGCGACCGAGGTCGCCCTCCTGGTCCTGGCCGGCACGGCGGTGGCGGGGGGCCTGCCGTTCTGGGCGATCCTGTCGCTCCCCCTCCTGTTCGCGGCGGGCATGACCCTGTTCGACACGATCGACGGGTGCTTCATGAACTTCGCCTATGACTGGGCGTTCGCCAAGCCGGTCCGGAAGGTCTTCTACAACCTGACGATCACCGGCCTGTCGGTGTTCGTGGCCTTCTTCATCGGGTCCATCGAGCTGCTCGGTCTCATCGGCACCGAGCTGCACCTGACCGACCCCTTCTTCACCTTCTTCGCCGGGTTCAACATCAACACGGCCGGGTTCGTGATCGTGGGCGTCTTCGTCGTCACCTGGTTGGCGGCGGCGGCCTGGTGGCGGCTCGGCGGGGTCGAGGCCAAGTGGGACTCGGCCATGCTGCCCCCCGAGCCGGTCGAGGCGGTCGAGACGGTCGAGGCCGCCTGACGCTGTGGCCACCCACCACGCTGACGGCTAGTGCCACCACCGGGTGCAGTTGCGCTGGCGCGTCGAAGTGGACGCGTTCTAGGGTGCGGACGAAATGAGCCGTTCAGTCGGGCAGGGGAACGGCCGTACGGGTGGAGGTTGTGCAGTGGATGTCGTGCGCAGCGGCCTGGTGTGTCCGGAGTGCCGTTCGACGGAGGTCCCGAAGCTGATCGTCCGGGGCACCGGCAAGGGCAGCCACGGGACGAGTCTGCAGTGCCGGGCGTGCGGGCACGAGTGGTCCGACGAGCAGGCCTGGAGCAGCCAGGCGTCCTGAGTCACCCTCCGGTCAGGCCGGCCGGAATGCCCCTGAACCGATCAGCACCTCGGTCCCGACGAACTCCTGCGCGCAGATGGCCGCGGCCAGGTCCGGGTCCTCGCTGAGGGCCACGCACCGGCGCCCGTCCGCCGTGTCGCACACCGCCACCACCCGGACGGGGTCCATCCCGTCATAGGTCACGGTGCAGGTGGCGACCGTGCCCGGACCCTCGTACCCGTCGAGGGTCTCCACCGCCTCCACGACGTCGGTCACCGATGCCACCTCGTAGGCCAGGTCGGACAGGAGGGGCGGCCGGCCGTCGGGCCGGGCCGACCAGATCCCGAGTCCGGGCTTGGTGAGCAGTCCGCTCACCGTGGTCACCGCACCGAGCGTGCCGGGGTCGTCACGCAGGCGTGGCACCACGGCCGCCACGGACTGGAGGACGGCGTTGTTGAACGGCCCGCCGGCAAAGGCCATGCCACCGGTGACCGTGGGGGTCCCGTCCAGGGGCAGGCCGAGGGCCCGCTGCTGCACCCGGACGGCCGACGGGAAGCAGCTGTAGAGCTCCACCACGTCGACCTCGTCGAGCCGGCGGCCGATCCGGGCGGCGGCCGTCCCGCCGAGCACCTCCATGGCCGGCCATTCCCCGATCCGACCGCGGCACAGCACCGACACGGCGTGGCTCGACTCCAGGCCGACCCGGGGGAAGACCCACCGGTCCTCGGGCACGCCGGCCCGACGGGCCGCCCCCACCGAGCAGATGACCAGTGCGGCGGCCTGGTTGACCGTCCACTGGGTCGAGTGCCACTTGTTGTAGGGGAATGCCAGCGGCCGGTTGTCGGGCGACGGCGTGGCCAGCCAGATGGCGTCCCGGTGCCCCCCGAAGGCGGCGTCAGGGTTGGCTGCCGACACGTCGCTCATCCGCTCCCACAGGCCGTCGATCTCGGCCCGCTGGTCGGTCAGCGAGCGGCCCTCGGCGGCCCGGAGGGCGTTGTCGATCATGGCGTACTGCTGGACCGGGTCCCACAGTCGGTGGGCCACCTCCACCGGTTCGAGCAGCGGGCCGCCGCGCCGGCGGAGCACGTCGGGGGTGGCACCCGGCTGGGCCGTCTCGGTCGGGGCATGGCCGGCCTTCTCGCGGTCCCGGGCCCACCGCTTGGCTTCGCCCCCGACCACCACGGCGACCTCCGAGGCCCCCGACAGCACGGCGGCCAGGGCGTCGTTGATCAGGCTCTGCTGGGGGATGCCCAACTCCACGAGCTGGGTGGTCGCAGCCGGCGCCCCGATGCGGGTGGCCACCAATCGGGCGGGGTCCGGGTACGTCCAGCTGCCCTGGGGCACCGCCACCCGGTCGACGAGTGCACCCAGCCCCCGTCCACCGGCATCGGCGAGGGCGCGCACGGTGGCCTCGGCCATCAGCTCGACGGCCTCGGCGTCGGCCGACGCCGTGCCCACGCCGACCAGCACCGGCGTGCGCGGGTCGGGTGTCCCGCTCACCGGTTCGATCCCTGTCGGCCGTGGGGCGCCGTCCGGCCCACCGTCGTCGAGGCGCGTCGGTCCCTGAGCATCCGGCCGAGAGCCCGCCAGGTCACCTCGACCGCGCCGTTGGCGAGGGCCTCGGCACGGGCCCGCTCCGGCAGGTCGTAGTGGGCGTGATGGGGACGACCGGACTTGTCCTGGAACCACTCGCGGCGCATCCCCATCCGGGACGCGAACTCGTGCAGCTCCTCGTCCGTGTCGGCCACCAGGTGGGACCAGCGGTCGTCGACGGGCCCGAGGTGTGCGGGCTGACGCCAGTCATCGAGGTAGACGGTCACCGTGGTCCGGAGCCTGCGGGCGTGCTCAGACGACCCGTCCGGGCGCCCCGCCGGCGTCCACCACCGGCAGGCCGTGGGCAGCCCATGCCTGCATGCCGCCGGCGGCGTTGCGGACGTCGTACCCGGAGCCGGCCAGGTGGACGGCGACGGACTGCGAGCGGCCGCCGGCACGGCACATGCACACGATCGTCCGGTCGGTCGGCAGCTCCCCCATCCGGTCCACCACCTGGCCCATCGGCAGGTGCACGGCCTCGGGCGCGTGCCCCGCGGTCCACTCGTCGTCCTCCCGCACGTCGAGCAGGAGGGCGCCGGCCGCAACCAGGCGGTCGGCCTCGGCCGGGTCGATGTCGGTCACGTCCACCGGGTGCGAAGTCACGGCATCACGGTAGTTGAGGCGCCCGGCGCCACCGTGCACGACCGCGTTCGCGACTCCGACAACTCCGACAACGGCGGGAACGGCGGGAACGGCGACGGTGCCGTCGTGGGCACCGTCAACCGCCGAGGTCCATGAGCTCGATCCGCACCCCGTCGGGATCGGTGCAGTAGACGAAGTCGAGTGCGGTGCCGCCGAGGTCGAGGGTGGTCCGCGTGGAGGTCACCACCTGGCCGCCGAGCTCGCCGATCCGGGCCGCCACCGCCTCCAGGTCGTCGACCCGGAAGGACAGATGGGTGAGCCCGAGCTGGTTCATCGGCCGCCGCACGGGTTCGCCCTGGACGGCCGGCGAGCCGTAGCCGAGCAGTTCGACGGTCACCCCGTTGCTGTGGATCATCCGAGAGGACAGCCGGAGGTCGTCGAGCTCCATGAGACCGCCGAACTCGGGACCCACCTCGTGGGCGGCCACCTCCTCGAAGCCGAGGCCCTCGCAGTAGAAGCGGAGTGACCGGTCGAGGTCGGCGACACAGATGCCGAGGTGGGAGAAGCCTCTGGTCATGCAGCCCCTGCCATGCCCGCAGCCACGGCCTCGACGACCGGGGGCAGCCGGCTGCGGACGAAGGCGCCTGCCGCTGCGATCGTGCGCCGCCCGGAATCCGACCACGGCATGAGGATCGGGTAGACGTGGAACATCCCCGGCTCCTCGTGGACCTCGGCGTCGACGTCGGCCTCGTCGAGGTGGAACGAGAACCTGCGGATGGCGTCCCGGAACATCTCGTCCCCGCCGATGGACACGAACGTCGGCGGCCACCCGTCCAGGTCCTGCGAGTCCGCCGACACGAGGGGCGACGCAGGGTCCACACCGTGGAGGTAAGCCGTCGTCGGGATGTTCCAGGGCAGGATGTCGAGCCTGGCGTTCTCGCGCACGGACGGGCTGTCGAGTTGCAGGTTGACCTCGGGCGAGAACAGGACGACCGCGGCCACCGGCAACTGCTCGGCCACCACGTCGGCCGCCACCAGCGTGGTCGCCAGTCCGCCGCCACTCGAGTCGCCTGCGACGACGAGCTGCTCGGGGGCGACGCCGCTCGCCACGAGGCCGCGCAGCGCCGCCGCGGCGTCCTCGAGGTCGGCCGGGAACGGGAACTCGGGAGCAAGGCGAAGGTCCGGCACGAAGACGTCACAACCCGTCCGGCGTGCCAGCCACGCAGCGAACACGCTGTACATGCGGGGCGACGTTCCCACGTAGCCACCGCCGTGGAGATACAGGATGGTGCCGCCGGAGCGGCCGTTGCGGGGGCGGATCCACTCCCCCAGGACACCGCCGACCATGCCGTCCTCCTGGTCCGCGCCCCGGAAGCTGACGATCGGCGACAGGACGACACCGCACAGGTCGTCGAGGACGAGCTCGATCGAGCGGAACTGGTCGATCGGGAGCGATGTCGAGTACCCCATGAACGTGCGCATCGTCTCACGGGTCACGGTCACAGCCACGTTGTGGGCCAGGTTGCCCTGCCCGCACCATGGACGGCGCAGCGGCACGCGGGCCATGCCGACACCCATCTGGCCCACCAGGCCGACGAGGTCGATCGCTGCCACGGGCCACGACGACCGCTGCACTCCCGGGCGCCTGCCCATCACCATCGTGGGTCTCCTCCCATCGCGGCCCCCAGCCTACGACTGCGGCGCGCCGTCCCGTCGCACGACCAGGCTGGGCGGCGGTGCGACGTGAGCCGAGTCGGATCTGCTCCGGGTCAGGCCGGCTCGGCGGCCAGCGTGGCGCCGAGGCGCAGCAGCTGGTCGGTGGCCCCACCGAGGGTCAGCTCGATGTGCTTGGTGTTGAGGAAGAAGCGGTGCAGGGGGTACTCGCGGTCGACCCCGACACCACCGTGCAGGTGGACCGCGGCGTGCACGACGCGCTGTCCCCCGTCGGCGGCCCAGAACTTGGCGACGGCGATCTCCTTGTCGGCCGGCAGGCCCTCGTCCAGGCGCCAGGCGGCCTGCCAGGCGGTCAGGCGGATGGCCTCGGCGTCGACGTAGGCGTCGGCGGCCCGCTGGCCCACGGCCTGGAAGGTGGCGATGGGCTTGCCGAACTGCTCGCGGGTCTTCGTGTACTCGGCCAGTAGTGCGATCGACGCAGCGGCGGCACCCGCCTGGGCCAGGGCCAGGGCGGTCGTGCTCCGCTGGACCAGCCAGTCGATGACAGCGGGACCGTCGGCCACCGAGCCGAGCAGCGCGTCCGGTCCGACAGCCACCCCGGACAGCGTCAGCAGTCCCTCTGGCTGGCCGTTGTTGGCCTCCTGGCGCTCGATGGTGAGGCCCTCGGCTCCGGTCTCGACCAGGAACACGGCGACGCCGTCCGGCTCGATGCGGGCGCTGACCAGCACCGCGTCGGCGAACGTGCCGGACGGGACGCACGCCTTGACCCCGGTCAGTGTCCATCCGTCACCCGACTGCTCGGCCACGGTGGCCGGGGAGGCTGGCGTACCGCCCAGTTCCACGAGCGCGGTGGTCAGGACGGAATCGCCGGCCACGACGTCGGGTAGCCAGCGATGCTGCTGGGCCTCGGTGCCGAAGCGGGCGATCGCCGGTGCGGCGGCGGCCAACGTCTCGACCACGGGCACGTAGGCGGCGGTGCGGCCGGCGGCCTCGGCCAGCAGGCCGGTCTCGAGGAAGCCGAGTCCTGCACCACCGACGGCCTCGGGCAGTGCGATGCCCAGCAGGCCCGCTGCGGCCAGCTCGGACCACAGCTTGCGGTCGAAACGGTCGCCGCCGGGCTCGAGCTCGAGCTCGCGCAGGCGCTCCTGGGTCGACAGGTCGGTGAAGATGCGGTCCGCCAGCTCGCGGACGGCCTCCTGCTCCTCGCTGAATGAGAAGTCCATGGTGTGTGCTCTCCCTACTCGGTGGTGACGGGCCGGACTACCGCAGCGACCGGGGCATGCCCAGGCCGAAGATGGCGATCAGGTCCCGCTGGATCTCGTTGGTGCCGCCCCCGAAGGTCAGGATCAGGAGGCTGCGGCCATACATCTCGAGGCGACCGGCGAGGACGGCCTCGGGCGAGCCCTTGGCCAGGTAGCCGGCCTGGCCGACGATCTCCATCATCAGCTTGAAGGCCTCGAGGTAGAACTCGGTGCCGAAGACCTTGATCGTCGACGCGTCGGCGATGTCGAGGTGGCCCTGGGTGGCCGTCCACGCCACCTTCCAGTTGATGAGCTTGAGGAACTCGAGCCGGGCGTAGATGCGGGCCAGGTGGACCTGGACCCACTCCTGGTCGATCACCCTGCGGCCGTCGGCAAGCTTGGTGGCCTGGGCCCAGGCCCGGACATCGGTCATCGCCCGCTCGATGATGCCCGAGGAGCAGAGCGTGACCCGTTCGTGGTTGAGCTGGTTGGTGATCAGCGACCAGCCCTGGTTCTCCCCACCGACCAGGTTGGTGGCCGGCACCCGGACGTCCTCGTAGAACGTGTAGTTGATGTTGTGGTCGCCCGTGAGCCGCATCGGGACGACCTTGATGCCGGGTGTGTCCATGGGCACCACGAACATCGAGATGCCCTTGTGCTTGGCCGCCTCGGGGTCGGTGCGGGTGGCCAGCCAGATGTAGTCGGCGTCGCCGGCCAGCGAGGTGTAGATCTTCTGCCCGTTGATGACGTACTCGTCGCCGTCGCGCACGGCCCGGGTCTGCAGCGAGGCGAGGTCGGTACCCGACTCCGGCTCCGTGTAGCCGATGCAGAAGTGGATGTCGCCGGCCAGGATCTTCGGGAGGAAGAACTCCTTCTGCTCCTGTGTGCCGTACTGCATGATCGTCGGGCCCACGGTGTTGATGGTCAGCATGGGCACCGGGGCACCGGCCCGCATGGACTCGTCGAAGAAGATGAACTGCTCGATCGGTCCCTTGCCCTGGCCGCCCCACTCGGTGGGCCAGCCGATCCCCATCCAGCCGTCGCTGGCCATCTGCTTGACCACCCGGCGCATGTCGGGACCGATCCCGTGGCCCTGGTGGAGCTGCTCCTGGACCTCGGGGGTGAGGAGCTTGTCGTAGTACTCGCGCAACTCGTTGCGGAGCGCCTCGTGCTCCTCGGTGTAGCCGATCTCCATGGGGTCCCTCCCGGTCAGGTGCAGCCCGCCCGCGGGCGGTCCATCACGACTAGAACACGTTACATTCGACCACCCCCCGGCGCCACCGTCCGCGACGGCCCACCGGTGCGGCACGGGATGCCGGCGGCCCGCTAGGGTTACCATCCGGTAAGTTCCGGGGGGAACCGATAGGGTCGCTCGGCCTGCGCCCCACCGGGACCTGACCGTGCGTCCGCCGGAGCCACCGGCGTGCAGATGTCGAGCCACACCCACGCGGCCCCGGCCGCCCGTCACCGAGGAGCACCACATGCCCGAAGCAGTCATCGTCGCCACCGGCCGGACCCCGATCGGCCGGGCCAACAAGGGCTCGCTCGTCGAGTGCCGCCCCGACGACCTCGCCGCCCTCGTCATCCGCGAGGTCCTGGCCAAGGTCCCCAACCTCGATCCGCAGCTGGTCGAGGACGTCATCCTCGGCTCCGGTCAGCCCGCCGGCGAGGCCGGCTACAACATCGGCCGCGTGGCCGCCGTCCTGGCCGGACTGCCCGACGTGCCCGGCGTGACGGTCAACCGCTACTGCTCGTCGTCGCTCCAGACCATCCGCATGGCCGCCCACGCCATCAAGGCCGGCGAGGGTGACGTCTTCGTCGCCGCCGGCGTCGAGACGGTGAGCCGCTACCTGCACGGTGCCGCCGATGTCGGCCCCCACAACGAGAAGTTCGCCGAGGCCGAGGCCCGCACCCCGGCCGCCGGCGCACCCTGGACGCCGCTCGAGGGCGCCTTCCCCGACGTCTACATCGCCATGGGCCAGACGGCCGAGAACGTCGCCGAGTTCAAGGGAGTCACCCGCGAGGAGCAGGACGAGTTCGCACTGAACTCGCAGCTGCGCGCCGTGGCCTCCCAGGAGAGCGGCTTCTTCGACCGGGAGATCATCCCGGTGACCCTGGCCGACGGCACCGTCGTGACCAAGGACGACGGTCCCCGTGCCGGCACCACCCTCGAGAAGCTGGCCAGCCTGAAGCCGGTGTTCCGGGAGGGCGGGACCATCACCGCCGGCAACGCGTGCCCGCTCAACGACGGCGCCGCCGCCGTGGTGGTCATGAGCGACACCAAGGCGAAGGAGCTCGGCATCACCCCCCTCGCCCGCATCGTGGCCAGTGGCGTCACCGGCCTCAACCCCGAGATCATGGGCCTCGGCCCGGTCGAGGCCATCAAGCAGGTGCTGAAGCGGGCCAACATGACCATCGACGACATCGACCTCGTGGAGATCAACGAGGCCTTCGCCGCCCAGGTGGTCCCCTCGGCCAAGGAGCTCGGGATCAGCTACGACAAGCTGAACGTGAACGGCGGCGCCATCGCCCTCGGCCACCCCTTCGGCCAGACGGGCGCACGCATCATGACCACGCTCATCAACGGGCTCCAGGACGCCGACAAGACGTTCGGTCTCGAGTCGATGTGCGTCGGCGGCGGCCAGGGCATGTCCATGATCGTCGAGCGCCTCTCGTAGGACGCTGCGGAGCGCCCGGATCGGGTGCGCCGCAGGGGCGTCACATCCGCACGACAGCCGTGGACCTCGGTCCGCGGTTGTCGTCGCGTCCGGGGTCGGCACGTCGACGCCGACCCTCGACCATTGACTTTGCTACAGGTTCCGATATATTCGATCCATGGCCGTCATCCGTGGCTCGTCAGACAGGAGCGTGCTCGTCCTCACGAGTCTCTCTTCGGGACCAAAGCACGGGTACGCGCTGATCAAGGACATCGACGCCTTCGCCGGCGTGACGCTCGGTCCGGGAACCCTGTACGGGGCCATCGCCAAGCTCGAACAGGCCGGCCTCGTGGAGGCACTCCCGGGCGAGGGACGTCGCAAGCCGTACCGGATCACGGCCCAGGGGGCGGCGGACCTGCGGGCGCAACTCGAGCAGTCGCAGACGATCTCGACCGTGGGACTCGGTCGACTGGCCGAGTCCGGAGCCGGCTGATGGGCGCCGCCGTCCGCGTCGTGCTCGCCTCCTACCCGATGTGGTGGAAGGAGCGGTACGGGGCCGAGACGGCAGAACTGACCGAGGACCTGCTCGCCGACGACAGCGTCCGGTACCTGCAGGTGCTGGTCAACCTGGCCGTCGGGTCGGCCTTGGCCTGGGCCCACTACCGGCGTCCCGATCGGCGCCCCCAGTTCGCCGGCACGCCATGGGGACCGGTTCCCGACGGCGGCCACCGGGACATCTTCGGCAACCGTGGACTCTCGCCCCGTAGCCTCGAGCAACTGGAACCGGGCGAGACGGTTCTCGGCGTCATCGACGGCTGGCAGGGCTCACCGTTTCTCGCCAGTTACCCTCTGACCCTCCTGCTGCTGATCATCATCTTCTCGGGGTCCGACCTCGTGCTGCACGCCGGACTGCGCTATACGACGTTCCAGTTGGTGCCACTCGTCGTCCTGCTCGCGGTCTGCCTGGTGGCAAAGATCGTCACGTCGAGCTGCCCCATCGCCATCGCCGTCACGAGCAACGGGCTCGCCATCTTCCGCATGCGGACGTTCACCAGGCGCAGCGACGCGATCGTCCGGCGCTTGCCCGCCGCCCCACCGGCGGTTGTCCGGACAGGGGCATCCCGGGTCCGGATCGATCTAGGTGATGGCACGTACTGGGTCTTGATGAAGTCGTTGCCGCTCATCCGCTGGATGGGTGGGCACCCCGGAGGGATGAGCGAACAGACTTATCCGGCCTGACCGTGCCGGCAGGGCAGCGGGTTCACGCCCGCTCGAGCGGCGCGGTACCCCACGGACCGGACGGACTCCCCGCCGTCGTGTCCACATCGCCGGCCGCACGACCGCTACCGGAACGATCACCGGGTATGGCGGTCGGGGACCGCTGGCGACCCCCGCCTACCGTTCGAGCAGCGGTGCCGACGGGTCCCGCACGGGACGGCTCGCCAGCTTGGCCTTTCGCCAGGCGATGCCCGACAGCGCCTCGAGCACGATCCGGTTGCCCAGATACCCGGGGACGAATCGGCGCAGCCGGTGTCAGTCCGTGATCTCCTCGATGGCGTACTCCGGGCAGTTGGCGATGGCCAGCCGGGCCTTGTCCTCGAGCTCCGATGGCACCGTGCCGTCGCCCACCACGGACGACAGGCCGTAGTCGTCCACCGAGAAGAGCTCGGGCGCCAGGCCGTAGCAGCGGGCGTGCCCGGTGCACTTCTCCTCGTCGACGCGGATCTTCACGGGAACACCACCGGGACGCTGCGGGGACCGCGGACCTGGCCACCGGCCCAGGTCACCTCCGCCCCCTCGTGGATACGGAATTCGGGGATGCGACGCAACCACTCCTCGATGGCCACCCGCAGCTCCATGCGCGCCAGGTTGGACCCGGCGCACCGGTGGATCCCCGAGCCGAATGCCACGTGCCGGTTGTGGGCACGGTCGAGGACGACCTTGTCCGGATCCTCGAAGGCCTCCGGGTCCCGGTTGGCCGCCGGGAAGTTCATCAGTACCTTGTCGGCCGCCTTCATCGGGCAGCCCTCGAACTCCACGTCCGAGGTCACCACCCGGGCCATGGTGACGGGCGAGTAGGCCCGCAGGAGCTCCTCGATCGCCAGCGGCATCGCCTCGGGATCGGTCGCCAACGTCTTGGCGTCCTCGGGATGCGTGGCCAGGTGCCACAGCGACGATCCGATGGCCGACCACGTCGTGTCGACGCCGGCGATGAGGGTGATGGCCGCGATGCCGAGCACCACGGCGTCCTCGAGCGGCTGCCCGTCCTGCTCGGTCTGGAGGAGTGCGCTGAGCAGGTCGTCGCCCGGCTCGGACTTCCGGCGCTCCAGCTCGGTCACGAAGTACTCGATCAGGGCGAGGGTGCCTTCGCGGCGCCGCTCCTCGTCGTCGGCAAACTCGAGCACGTCACGCACCCAGCCCGTGAACGTGTCCGACAGCGACTCGGGCACACCGAGGATGGAGGCGATCACCCGGACCGGGATCTGCTGGGCGTAGTCGGCGGCCGCGTCGGCGTGGCCGTCGGCCAGGAAACCGTCGATGAGCCGATTGCACAGGTCACGGGTCATCGACTCGTAGCTCTCGACCTTGCGGTGCGAGAACCACGGCAGCAGCAGCCGACGGGTCCAGGTGTGCATCGGCGGGTCGACCGAGATCGGCGGCACCCCGTAGGGCAGCACCGGCTCGTCGGGCTCCTCGCCGGTGAACGGGATGACCACGATGTCCTCCGAGCTGAAGTGCTCGATGTCGTGGGCCAGGGCCACCACGTCCTTGTAGGTGGTGGGCAGCCAGGTGCTCCCCCGTCGGTCCGTGTGGGCCACCGGGCAGGACTGTCGCAGTCCGTCCCAGATGCTGAACGGGTCGTTCACGTACTCGGGACTGAGGACGTCGAAGTCCGTGTCCCACGCCTCAACCGGACGCACGTCGGTCATCGGTCACCTCACAGGTCGGGAGCGACAAATCGTCGCTAGATGTCGCATTGTTGCACGACCCCGGTGCTCCGGTCGTGCCGCCCGGCCCGTCCCCCGTCCGCCCAGGTCAGCGCCTCGGATGGGCAGCGCCTCGGATGGGCAGCGCCTCGGATGGGCAGCACCTCAGATGGTCAGCCCGCCGTCGACCGACAGCACCGCACCCGTCGTGTACGAGGATTCGTCGGAAGCCAGGAAGGCGATGGAGGCGGCGATCTCGGCCGGGGTGGAGAAGCCCATCGGGCTCATGATCTTGGTCAGCTGCTTCGGGTCGGCGCCCTCGGGCAGGTCGAAGGAGCCGAGCAGCGGCGTGTCGGTGCCGCCGGGGGCGACCACGTTGGCCCGCACCCCGCGGTCGAGGTACTCGGCGGCAAGTGCCTTGGTGAACATCAGCAGTCCGCCCTTGGAGGCGCAGTAGGCGGCCGAGTAGGCCTGTCCCATCAGCGCCGTGTTCGAGCACACGTTGACGATGGCGCCGCCGTGTTCGAGCAGATGCGGCAGGGCGGCCCGGCACACGAGGAACGGGCCCGTCAGATTGACGGCCAGGATCTTCTGCCAGCGGTCGAACGGCATGTCGTGGGAGTTGAAGAAGCCGCCGATGCCGGCCACGTTGCACACCACGGAGGGCGCGCCCAGGTCTGCGACGATCGAGTCCACCGTCGAGGTGACCGACTCCTCCGAGGTGACGTCACACGTGTAGGCGATCGCCGTCCCTCCGTCGGCGGTGATGCCTGCCACCGTTTCGGCGACGGCGTCACCCATGACGTCGAGTGCGGCGACGGACGCTCCCTCGGCGGCCAGGCGCCGGGCCGTGCCCCGGCCGATGCCCGATCCGGCGCCGGTCACGATGGCCACCTTGCCCTCGAACCGCTTGACGAGGAAGGAGGCGAGGATGGCGTCGGCGGCGTCGTGCTGCTCACCGCCCTGTCCGAGCGTGATCTTGTGACTCGCTACCGGGCTCATGCATTCCCCCCTGGGGTCGGTGTTGGATCGGTCGGTGCTGCCACAGCTCTGCCCGGTGCGAACTGCTCGCGCAGGTTGTGCTTCAGGATCTTGCCCGCCGGGTTCCGGGGCACGGCATCGACCAGCTCGAGCTGCTCGGGAATGGCGTTGACCCGGAGCCCCCGGCCGCGCAGGTACTCGCCCATGGTGGCGAAGTCGAACGACTGCCCCTCGGCCACGGCCACCACGGCACAGGCCCGCTCACCTGTCTTCGGGTCGGGCAAGCCGATGACGGCGACATCCGCCACCGCGGGGAGCTCGTAGAGGAGGTCCTCCACCTCCTTGGCGGAGATGTTCTCGCCGTGGCGGATGATGACGTCCTTCAGCCGCCCGGTGATGATGACGTACCCCTGCTCGTCGACGATCCCGAGGTCGCCGCTGCGGAAGTAGCCCTCCTCGTCGAACGCGTCGGCGTCCAGCGCCGCGTCGAGGTAGCCGCGGATCACCTGGGGCCCCTTCAGCCGGATCTCACCCTCCTGGCCGGGGCCGGCACGCGACCCGTCGAGTGCCACCACGATGAGGTCGACGCCCGGGGTGGGCCGGCCCTCGGTGTCGGCCAGCTTCTGGTCGGGGTCCTCCGTCGTCGCCATCACCACGATGGGCGCCTCGGTCAGGCCGTAGCCGGACACGATCCCGATACCGCCGATCTCGGCCTTCAGGTCGTGATGCAGCTGCGGAGGCTTCGGTGCGCCGCCACCCGGGTAGGAACGCACGCGGGGGAAGATCGAGCCTCCGTCGGCGGCCCGCTGGGCGGCCAGGTAGGCGAGGTGGAACGGCGTGCCCGACCCGGCCAGGGTCACCCGGTTGGCGGCCAGGAACGCCGGTGTGCCCGTCGGGTCGAAGGCCTCGGTGGTCAACAGCGTGCAGCCGGTCAACAGCGAGGCGATCAGCCAGCCGATGCCGCCGATGTGGGTGAAGGGGAAGACGAGGGCCGACACGTCGTCGGCCCGCATGTCGAGGCACTCGGCCATGGCCAGCGCCGAGGCGGTGACCGTCAGGTCGGTGTGGGTGGCGCCCTTGGGGTCGGCCGTCGTGCCCGACGTGTAGAAGAGCCACCGGACCGGTGCGTCGGCGGCCGAGGCCGGTGCGGGCTCGACCGGGGGCAGCACCGACGGGTCGGCGTCGGGCAGGTCGCGGTCGACGACCAGGACCTCGAGGCCGGGGCGATCGGCCGCCAGCTCGCGGGCCATGGCCTCGAAGTCGAAGGAGCGGTAGACGGTGGGGACGATCAGCAGCGACGCCTCGCTCTGGCTGGCGATGAACCCGACCTCACGGTGCCGGTAGATCGGGATGAGCGGGTTCTGCCGGGCGCCCAGGCGGCAGAGGGCACCGACGAGCACGAGCGACTCGTTCCACGTCGGGAGCTCCCAGCTGACGCTGCTTCCGGCCCGGACCCCGTGGTCGGCGTACAGTCCCGCAGCGGCCCGCAGGCAGGCATCCCGGTACCCGGCGAAGGTGAGCTCGTTCCCGGTGTCCTCACGGGCCAGGACGGCGTCCGGCGTGGCTGCCGCCCGTGCCTCGATCAGGCCCCACAGGGTGGGGGCGAAGAGCCATCCCCTGGCGTTCGCCCGCTGCTCCATCTGTGCCCTGGCGTCGTCGTCCATGCTCGTCTGCGCTCCTGTGTCGCCGGCCGGCGGCCGGGGTCGTGCGGGTCCTGGTGGTCGTGTGTCCGCAGCCGTCGCTACCGGTCGGCCCACAGCTGATCGGTGTAGGTGTCGGTGCCGGGCACGGTGCCGATGAAGGGCGAGGCCCACTGGACGCGGCCCACACCGGCCTGCTCAGCCGCAGCCCCGAGCGGCCCGAACACGGCGTCGAAGCTGGCCGTCGGGTCCTCGTCCACGAAGCAGAGGAGGAGCACCCGGTCGTCCACCGTCTCGTCGCGTGGCACGTCGCCCGGCGCGTCGGCCAGCAGGGGCAGCGGGCTGAAGCCGAGGACGCTCGCCACCGGTGATCCCCCGGTCACGCCGGGAAGGTAGGTGTCGCGCACCCAGGCGCCGAGTGCCGCCCCGGTCGTGCCGGGGGCCGGCTCGAGGTGGACCGAGACCATCCCGGCGGACCGGTGGTCGAGGGTGAGCTCGGCGGGGACGCCGTCGGCATCTCGACGGTGCTCCCACTCGAACCGGTAGAGGCCGGTGTGGACGTGGTCGCGGTGCTCGAACATCCGTCCGGCGGCGTGGAGCACGTTCACCTGGTCGACGGCCCACCGGTTCCACTCGTCGTGGTGGCCGTCGAGCACGTAGTAGAGGCCGAGGTAGCTGCCGACGGACGGGTCGGCGACCAGGGCACCGTCACCGGTCGGGTACCGGAGTGCCTTCAGCGGTGCCGTCGACACGAACCGGGCCCCGGCGAAGTTGTAGGCGCCGATCTGGCACCCGGCGTAGAAGTGGTCCCGCTCGTACCAGCGGTTGTAGTCCACCTCGTGGCCCCGGTGGGGCTCGACCAACGTGTAGAGGAGGGTGCCGATCCGGATGGGGTCGTCGGTGACGCCTCCGCTGGCTGGGGTCGAGTTGCCGGTCATCGTGCGTGTGCTCCGTTCGTGTCCTGGGCTGCCTGGTCGGCCAGGGCCCTCTTGTCTACCTTCATCATCGAGGTCAGGGGGAGACGGTCGAGGACCACCACCCGGTCCGGCGCCTTGTAGTCGGCCAGCGTCGCCCGTGCTGCGTCCCGCAGGCCCGCCAGCAGTTCGTCGGGGTCCGGGTCGACGCCGGCCGCCGGGACCACGAAGGCCACCCCGACCTCACCCAGGACCGGGTCGGGCAGGCCGACCACGGCGATCTGGTCGATGCCGGGGTAGTCGCCCAGAGCCCCTTCCACCTCGGCGGGATAGACGTTGTAGCCGCCCCGGATGTAGAGCTCGTTGGCCCGACCGACCAGGTGGAGGCGCCCGTCCCCGTCGAGGAACCCGAAGTCGCCGGTGGTCAGCCACCCGTCGTCGGCCAGCACGGCGTCGGTGCCCCGCCGGTCGAGTACCAGGCCGGCGGCGCCCGGGCCCGTCGGTGGACCGCCCCAGTAGCCGCGCATGACCGCCGCCGAACGCAGTCGGACCCGGCCGACCTCGCCGGCCGGCATGGGCGACCCGTCGTCGTCGGCCACCATCAGCGACACCCCGGGCACCGGACGGCCCACCGAGGTGGCGACCGCCTCGTCCGGGTCGCCGGGGACGGTGCCGGTGCCGAGCGAGGCCTCGGTCGAGGTGTAGCGCACCACCGCCGGGACACCGAGGGCCTCGCGCATTGCCGCCACCAGCTCGGCCGGCACCCGGGACGCACCGGTGCCGGCGATCCGGAGCGACGTGACGTCGGCAGCGGCCAGCTCCGGGCGGGCCAGCACCAGTGCCCACTGGGTGGGCACACCCTGGGCCACTGTGATCCGCTCGGCCTCCATGACCCTCACGGCATCGACCGCCTTCCACGGGGTCGGGGTGATCACCGTGGTCACCCCGTTGGCCGCCTCGTCCCACACCCGGGTCATCGAACCGACGTGGGCGAAGGGCAGCGGCGACAGGCGTCGGTCCCCCGCCTCGGACAGCACATCGGTGCCGTCGGCGACGGCGTGCAGATTGTCGTGGTCGAACACCGCACCCTTGGGCAGTCCGGTCGTCCCGCTGGTCCACACCACGGCAACCGGGTCCGACGGGTCGAGGTCGGGCCACGCCCCGGGCGGCGGCCCGTCGGCCGCGGCCACGCAGGCGGCGCGGGTGAGGACGGTGCCCGTCGGGCCGTCCGGCGGCTCGAGCCCGTCGTCGACGACGGTCACGGAAGGCCGGGTCCGCTCCACGATGGAGGCCACCTCGGGGGCGCCGAGCCGCAGGTTGATCCCCGACGTGATGGCACCCAGCCGGACGGCCGCCGAGTAGCAGACCATGTAGTCGATCGAGCTGGGCAGCAACAGGCACACCACGGTGCCCGGGCCCACACCGTGGGAGGCGAGGAGCCCGGCCACGCCGTCGGCGGCGCGGTCCCAGCCGGCGAAGGTGAGCGCCTGCCGGGCGTGTCCGGCGGTGGCCGGCTCGACGTACGCCTCGACGTCGGCGTTGGTCCGTGCCGCGGCGCGCAGGACGTCGACCAGTGTGGCGTGCTCCCCCTCGATCTGACGCGCCGTCATATCGGGGGCGACTGTACCAGTGCGCCGCGGGGCGGTCCCCCGAGGACGGTCACCCGTCGGCACGGAGCGGGGGCCGGCGACGTGCGGCGAGGGTCGTGGACTCGCCGGGGGGCCGTCGGTAGCCTCGTCGGCGGTGGGCACGGCATGCCGGTCGGCCCGGGACACAGGAGGCTCGACCGTGGACTTCGTCGTCAAGGGGACCGTGTTGCCCGTACTGGAAGCGGCCCTGCAGCCGGGTGAGACCCTGATCTCGACCCATGGCGACCTCGGGTGGATGACCCCTTCCATCCAGCTGAGCCAGACCACCGGCGGCAAGGGGTTCTTCAAGGCGGCCAAGCGGGTGGTCGGTGGCGCCGGCCTGTTCCTGACCCGCTACACCTCCGAGGGCGGGCCGGGCACGGTCGTCTTCCCGGCCAAGCTGCCCGGCAACATCATCAGCGTCGACGTCACCCCGCAGCAGTCGTACTTCGTCCACCGCTCGGGCTTCCTGTGCGGCACCGACGGCATCGAGGCGTCCGTCGCCATGCAGCAGAAGCTGGGCGGCGCCTTCCTCGGCGGCATGGGGTTCTTCCTCCAGCACCTGACGGGCCAGGGCCAGGCGTGGCTCGAGCTGTCGGGCGAGATGTTCGCCTACGACCTCGAGCCCGGCATGACCATGCGGGTCCACCCCAGCCACGTCGGCGCCTTCACCGAAGGCGTGGACTTCTCCATCGCCACCATTCCCGGCATCGCCAACAAGATGTTCGGCGGCAACGGGTTCTTCGTGGCCACCCTCACCGGTCCGGGCAGGATCTGGCTGCAGTCGATGAGCATCAGCCAACTGGCGGCCGAGGTCGGCGACTACCTGCCGGGTGACGGGTCGGGCGGCGGCGGCAGTGGCACCGGCTTCAACCTGAGCGGGGGCATCAGCTCGATCCTGGGGAACTGACCTCCGGCGCCCCCGGCCCGACCGGGCGGCGGAAGTGGAGCCAGCCGTAGACGGTGGGTACCCCGTCGCGCTGGTAGGCGGCGAGCAGCGCGCTCCGCTGCGTCTCCCACCCCGGGAAACCGGCGGCCACCTCGTCGGGATCCCACCGGAAGGTGGTCAGCTCGAGCCGGTTGCTGCCGAGGTTGGTCTCGACCCGCTGCGCCTGCGGTGGCCAACCGTCGAGCACCGGCTCGTAGGTGAACACCAGATGGCCGCCCGGGGCCACCACACGACGGACGTCGTCGAGCAGGCCCGGCAGGTCGGGGGTGAACTCGAATCCGCCGATGACCGTGACCACGTCGAACCACCCGTCGGGCGTGTCGACCACGAACTCGCGGATGTCGGCCCGGACGACCGTTGCCGAGGGCACGCGAGCGGCCGACCGGGCCACCATGGATGCGGCCAGGTCGACCCCCACCAGGTCGGCGCCGGGCAGTACCCGGGTCAGCTGCTCCAGGGTCTCCCCCGTCCCGCACGCCAGGTCCACGGCCCGGCGGACCGGGCCGACGCCGGCCAGGGCTTCCGCCAGCCGTCCGTTCAACCGCCAGCCCGACTCCCGGGCCGCGGTGTCGTACTCGGCGGCGAACTGCTCGAAGTAGGCCCGGGCCCGCTCGACCGCCGCCCCTCCGCCATCGGCATCCCGGTCGGCGGTGGGGCGTTCGCCAGGCACCGCTGGATGCTCCCAGGTCCGTGGTCGGGGGGCAATCCAGCCGACCAGCGGCCCCCCGGCCGGACCGGTAACCTTGGGGAGACGACGGGAGGCGGCCTGTCCAGAGCGAGACGAGGCCAGATGCCCGCAGGACCTGATGGTGCCGTGGGGCTCGCGGCCCCTCCCACCTCCCTGAAGCCCGTCATCGACGCGCTCCCCGACTCGGTCTACGACAACCCGACCTGGCGGGGCATGGCCTACTTCTGGCGGGACACCGCAATGTACGTCGCCCTACTGGCCCTGCTCGTCGTGGTCAGCAACGTCGCCGAGGTCCTCGTCCTCGAGGTCGCCATGGGTCTCGTGGTGTCCGGGCTGTTCGTGGTGGGCCACGACGCCGCCCACGGTGCCCTGTTCTCCTCGAAGCGGCGCAACTCGACGGTCGCCCACCTGGCCATGCTGCCGAGCTTCCACGTCTACGAGGGCTGGGTGCTGGGCCACAACCGCGTCCACCACCCCTACACCGTGCGTCAGGGCTACGACTTCGTCTGGCACCCGACGACACCCGAGCAGTTCGCTGGCCTCGCCTGGTGGCGGAAGCTCGTCCACCGCTTCGAGTGGTCCTGGGCGGGCGCCGGGGCCTACTACGCCCACCAGGTCTGGTGGAAGAAGATGATGACGGGCCCGAACCCGGCGCGGTGGGTCAAGGCCATCCGGCGCGACCGCTGGATCGTGACCGCCTTCATCGGCGGGATGCTGGGCCTCTTCACACTCATCGGCGTGGCCCGGGGCGAGTCGCTGGCCGGCGTGGTGTGGCTGGACGCCCGCACCGTCCTGCTCCCCTTCGTCGCGTTCTCGTACCTCATCGGGACAGTGGTCCACACCCACCACATCGCGCCCGACATCCGCTGGTGGAAGAAGGCGGAGTGGAACAAGTTCAAGGCACAGATGGAGGGCACCACCGTGCTGCGGGTGCCGAAGGGGGTCAACTTCTTCCTCCACTGGATCATGGTGCACGTCCCCCACCACGTTGACATGCGCATCCCGATGTACCACCTCGAGGAAGCGGCGGACGCCATCGAGGCCGCCTTCCCGGGCACCGTCATCGACAAGCCGCTCCGACTCGGCGACTTCGTCGCCAACGCCAGGGCGTGCAAGCTCTACGACTTCGACGCCGGCCGGTGGATGACCTACGCACAGGGGCGCCACAGTCTGGCCGAGGGCGCACGGGGTCTCGTCGACGCCTGACGCCCGACGGCGTCGGACCTTCGGCCCTGGTCGGACCCCGCGCCCGGTTCTAGGGTGCGGTCAGGACGGACCGGGGGGGATGGCATGGACAGGCTGAGCGCACTCGACGCCGAGTTCCTGCACCTGGAGGACGGGTCCGTCCACATGGCCATCGCCGGGGCCTGCGTGTTCGACGACCCGGCCCCCGGGATCGACGAGTTGGAGGCGCTGATCGCCTCGAAGATGCACCTGATCCCCCGCTATCGCCAGCGGGTCAGGACGGTGCCCTTCGAGCTCGGTCGGCCGGTCTGGGTGGACGACCCCGACTTCGACCTCGGCTTCCACGTCCGCCACACCGCGCTCCCCGACCCCGGCGACGACGAGGCCTTCCGCCGGCTCATGGGCCGGCTCATGTCCCAGGACCTGGACCGGGACCGCCCCCTGTGGGAGGCCTGGCTGGTCGAGGGACTGGCCGGGGGCAGGTGGGCCCTGGTCTTCAAGGTCCACCACTGCATGGTCGACGGGATCGCCGGTGTGGGGCTGCTCACCGCAGTGCTGGACCTGACGCCGGACGCACCGGTGGGCGAGCCCGAGCCGTGGGAGCCGCGTCCGGAGCTGCCCGGTGCCATCAAGGTCCTCGACGCCTGGGGCGGACTGGCCGGCGACCTCGTGGGCCTGGCGCGTGCTGTGCCGGGATCGATCATCCATCCGGTCCGCACGCTGCGCTCAGCTGCCTCGACGGCCACCGGGGCACTCCGGTTCACCGAGAGCCTCTCCCCCACCGGGCCGCTCTCCATCGAGGGCCCGGTCGGGCCCCACCGGGTGTGGGCCCACGCCTCGGCCTCCCTCGCCGCGGTCAAGACCGTCCGCACCGCGTTCGGGGGCACGGTCAACGACGTCGTGCTGGCCGCGGTGTCCGGCGGCTACCGGGCCCTCCTGCTTGAGCGGGGCGACGACGTCGAGACGGCGACGGTGCGCTCGCTGGTGCCGGTGTCCACCCGCAGCGAGGACGCTCGGGGTGTGCCCGACAACCGGGTGTCAGCGCTCTTCATCGACCTGCCCGTCCACGTGGCCGACCCGGTCGATCGCCTCCAGGCGGTCCGCGAGCAGATGGCCGGGCTCAAGACGTCCGGCATCGCCGAGGCCGGCCAGGTGATGGCCTCGGCCAGCGACCTGGTGCCGCCGATGGTGCTCGGCGCCGTCAGCCGCACCGTGATCCGCTCGATGCACCGCTTCGGGCAGCAGTCGCTCAACACGGTCACCACGAACGTGCCGGGTCCGCAGCTCCCGCTCTACTGCCTCGGCCACGAGATGCTGGAGTACCGCCCCTTCGTGCCCATCAGCCACGGGCTCCGGGTGGGGACTGCCATCCTCTCCTACAACGGCCGGCTGTTCTTCGGGGTGACCGGCGACTACCGGACCATGCCCGACGTCACCGTGCTCGCCGAGGCGACCGCCACCGGCATCGACGACCTCCACGAACGAGCGCTCGAGTCCCTGGGCGACCACCGCCCGTCCTGACCGGCGCCGGCGCCCGGTACCCGGTATCCGGCGCCGGGAGTCAGGTCGCGTCGAGCGCCTCCGGCTCCGGGAAGCTCCACGTTCCGTCCAGGATCGACGCCCGTGGCCGGTACATGCGGGCCACGTAGTTCCAGCCGTCCTTCACGTACAGGAAGTTGGGCGACCCGTCGGGCTCGGGGCCGAGGTGGATCGTGACCGCCCCGTCGTCGTCCGCCACCGCCGTCACGTTGTTGATGCTGTACGAGTCGTACGGGTTCTCGTCGAAGTAGCCGTCCCGGTCGTAGACCGACACCGACCAGAAGCCGTCCACCGGGACGTCGGCCACCCGGAGCACGTACCGGCCGGGCCGCTGGGGTGTGGCCCGGATGGCGTAATAGGCCTCCTCCTCGGGTAGCCCGCCGAAGCCGCCGGCGGAACCGATCAGGAACCGCACCGGGTCGACCGACGACCTCGTCCCGAAGGTCCGCCTCGAGTCGTGGAGACCCTGGCCGAGCGCCAGCAACGCCTTCTTCGTCGCCGAGTAGCTGGTCTCGTCGAACAGGCCGGGTGTCCACGGTCGGGCCGAGGGGGCGTCGACGACGAGCCCGCCCTGGAGCCGGTTGACCTCGGCCACGTCGTCGGCGACCGTCGGGTCGACCAGGATGCGGGCGATCAGCACTGCGTAGCCGCCGCCCACCAGGTCGGCCGACAGCTCGTGGGTGCCCGGATCGTGCAGCACCGTGTCGACGTAGCCGTCCTCGTCCATGACCATGACCGTGAGGTAGCGGTCGCCCGTGTCCGGCACGGTGACGGTCACGCCCTCGCTCGCGTCGACCACCGCCACGCTGTAGAGGGTGTCGCGGTTCATGCGGATGACCGTCTGCTGATCGAGTGGTGTGGGGGTGCGGATGTGGGTCCAGTCGTTGACCACCGCCCCGAACCCGAGGAACCGGTCGACCTGGGACGCCACTTCGGCCCGTGCATAGTTGTCGACGTTGACCTCGATGGCCATGGGGCACCTCCCGTGCGATGGGGCCCCACACTGGCAAGGCCGGGCGCGGACGGGCAAGTGGCGGCAGGGATCGCGCCGCACAGCGACGTCCGCCGTGCACCGTCCACCCAGGAGCAGGGCCGGTCCGAACAGGTCCTGGTACGGTCATCCAACGGGGAGCCCGGAGGAGGTTGCTGTGACTGCAGTCCACCGCACACTGGCTGCACTCGCACTGGTGTGTTCGGCGACGGCGCTGGCCTTCCCGACGACCGCAGGCGCAGGCGTGCCGCGACCGGCACCCGGCTACTGGCTGGCCGGTTCCGACGGTGGTGTGTTCGCGTTCGACGTACCGTTCTACGGCTCCGGGGTGGCGCCGTCGCTGGCCTGCTCGTTCAGCCCGCAGCCACCGAGCACCGCCGACGGCGCACACGGGTGCGACGCCATTGCCGCCACTCCGTCAGGGTCCGGTTACTGGCTGGTGAACATCTACCGTCTCGCCTCCGGTTTCGGCCAGGCCCCCGTGCCACCGCAGATCGGCTGCACGAGCCTCAACGGTGGGGAGGGGTCCTGGGTCGGCGCCACATCGACCGCCACCGGGAAGGGGTTCTTCCTGGCCAGCTCCAACGGCGCCGTGCTCGGGTGCGGTGACGCGGTGCCCTTCGTCGGGCTCGCCGACGAGTCGCTCAACGCACCCGTCGTCGGGATCGCGGCGACCCCGGCCAGCAAAGGCTACTGGCTGGTGGCCGCCGACGGCGGGGTGTTCGCCTTCGGGGACGCCACCTTCGAGGGCTCGATGGGAGGCAGGCACCTCAACGCCCCCGTCGTGGGCATGGCACCCACCCCGGACGGCAAAGGCTACTGGCTGGTGGCCGCCGACGGCGGGGTGTTCGCCTTCGGGGACGCCACCTTCGAGGGATCGATGGGAGGCAGGCACCTCAACGCCCCCGCCGTGGGGATCGCAGCTGCGCCGGACGGCCCCGGGTACTGGCTGGCCGCCGCTGACGGCGGTGTGTTCGCCTTCGGGGACGCGCCGTTCCAGGGCTCGATGGCCGATAGTCCCCTGGCCGCGCCGATCACCGGGATCGCCCCGTACGCACCGCTACCTGTCGGCTGACCGAAACGTCCGGCCCGAGCACGCCGGGCCCGGCCGGCTCAGAAGGTCAGGACGCCTCGGGCCAGCTTGCCCGCCTCCATGTCCTCGACGATGTCACGGAAGCCCTCGAGCGGCTTCTGCTCGGTGACCAGCTCGTCGAGCATGAGCTTGCCCGACAGGTAGAGCTCGACCATCAGCGGGATGTCGTGGTGGGGTCGGGACGACCCGTACCGACAGCCCAGCAGGCCCCGGTCCACGTAGGCCAGCGCGTTGACGTCGACAGCGACCTCGGTCCCCTGCGGGGGGATGCCGATGGCGAGTGCGTTGCCGCCCCAGTCGAGGACGTCGAGGGCGTTGCGCAGGACGGCCGGGTGGCCGACGCAGTCGAAGGACCACTTGACCCCACCGGTCCAGCCCAGTGCGCCCGTCACGAGGGCCGGGCCCGGAGGCACGATCTCGCGGATTGCGGCGACGGCGTCCGTCTCGGAGGCGTCGACGAAGTGGGTGGCACCGAACTGGCGGGCCAGGCCCTCCTTGGAGGCGAGCGTGTCGACGGCGATGATGCGGCTGGCCCCGGCCAGGCGCAGGCCCTGGATCACGTTGAGCCCCACGCCGCCGACGCCGAACACGGCCGACGTCTCGCCTGCCTGCACCTTCGCCCGGTTCAGCACGGCGCCGACACCGGTCAACACGCCACAGCCGATGAGGCAGGCCGAGGTCATCGGCACGTCCTTCGAGATCTTGACGGCCTGGACCTCCTTGACGATGGTCGACTCGGCGAACACCGACGTGGCGGCGAAGTTGGACGCCGGCTCACCTTTGTAGGTGAACGGCGTCGACACGTTGTCCAGTGTCTTGACGCACCAGGTGGGGTGCCCGGTCGAGCACGCCCGGCACGTGCCGCAGCTGGCCAGGGTGGCGATGACGACGTGGTCGCCGGGCTTGACCGAGCGCACCTCGCTGCCGACGGCCTCCACGACGCCCGCACCCTCGTGACCGAGGACCGAGGGAGCCTTCCACGGGATGGTGCCGTTGATGACGGACAGGTCGGAGTGGCAGACGCCGGCCGCGCCGATGGCCACCCGGACCTCGGTGGGACCGGGGTCGCCGATCGACAGCTGGTCGGTGACCTCGACGTCGGATCCGGTGTAGACGATGCCTCGCACGTGCTGCTCCTTCTGCTCGGTGTTGCGATCTGGTGTGTCGGTACTGCGATCTGTCCGGCGGCCGGCGGTGGCCGGAGGTCGGTCATGCCCGCTCAGGTTCCGAACGTGGCCCGGAGTTCGCGTTTGAGGACCTTGCCGCTGGCGTTGGTGGGCAGGGCGTCGACCGCCTCGACCCGGCGCGGCACCTTGAAGTTGGCGAGTTGCTCCTTGGCGAATGCCGGCAGCTCTACGCCGAGCGTCGTGACGTCGACACCGGGGGCCGGCACCACCACGGCCAGGCCGACCTCTCCCATCCGGTGGTCGGGGACGCCGATCACGGCCACCTGGCCCACCGCCGGGTGGCGGCGCAGGACGGCCTCGACCTCGGCCGGATAGACGTTGAAGCCGCCGCTCACGTACATGTCCTTCAGCCGGTCGGTGATGGCCAGGTTGCCCCCGGCGTCGAGGAACCCGACGTCACCCGTGTGCAACCACCCCTCCGCGTCGATGGCCGCAGCGGTGGCCTCGGCATCGTTGAAGTAGCCGGACATCACGTTGTAGCCGCGCACCACGATCTCGCCCGCCTCGCCGGTGGCGACCTCGCTCCCGTCGGCGTCGACGATGCGCACCTCCACGTCCGGTATGGCGCGTCCCGACGTCCCCGAGATCACCTCGGCGGAGTCGCCCCGTCGGCACATCGTGGCCGTCCCGGTGGCCTCGGTCAGCCCGTAGGCGGTCAGCACCGTCTCGATGCCCATGTCGGACCAGAGCGACTCGACGAGCTCGACGGGCACCACGGCGGCACCCGTCACCACGAGCCTCAGGGTCGACAGGTCGAAGGCGTCGCGCTTCGGGTGGTCGAGGATCGACTGGAAGATGGTGGGCGGGCCCGGCAGGACGCTGATCCGCTCGTCGGCCACCCGCTGGAGTACGACGTCGACGTCGAACACGGGCTCGGGCACCATCGTGGCGCCGGCCATCAGGCAGGCCAGGATGCCCGCCTTGTAGCCGAAGGTGTGGAAGAACGGGTTCACGATGAGGTAGCGGTCGCCGGTCCGCAGGCCAACCACCTCCGCCCAGGTGGCGAACGTCCGAAGGGTCTGGCCGTGCGTGGTCATCGCCCCCTTCGGATGCCCGGTGGTCCCCGAGGTGAACACCAGGTCAGACAGGTCCGCCGAGGTGATCGCCGCCGTGCGGCCGGCCGCCACGTCGGGCTCACATCCGACGGCTCCCGCCAGGAACGCCTCCCACCCGACGGCCGGCGCACCTGCAGCCGTGGTGGACGGGTCGACGGCCGGTCCGTCCGTGCGCAGGACGACGACCAGGTCGAGGTCGGGCAGCGCCTCGCCCGCGGTCACCGCCTCGTCGAGCAGCGCCGGGTAGTCGGTGCCGAGGAAGCCCTGCACCGTGAAGAGGATCCGGGCCCCCGAGGCCCGCAGGATGTACGCCGCCTCCGCACCCTTGTAGCGGGTGTTGAGGGGCACGAGCACGGCGCCGGCGCCGACCGCGCCCAGGGCGGCCACGATCCACTCGGCGCAGTTGGGGGCCCAGATCGCCACGCGGTCGCCGGGCTCGATGCCCTGGGCCACGACGGCCCGGGTGGCGGTCGCCACCTCCTCGGCCAGGCGATCGAACGACCATCGGGTGGTGGTGCCGCCTGGCCCGTTGCGGTCGACCACGGCCTCGGCGTCGCCGAAGCGGGCCGCGGCGTCCTGGACCAGGCCGGGAAGTGTTCCCCACTCGAGGTCGCCACGGGGATCGGTCACATCTGACACGCCGTCAGGGTAGTGCATGGTCCCGTCGCCGGGGTCGGGCCGCCGAGGCGTGCTCAGGGGTGCTGGCTGCTGACCGAGACGACTTCGCCGGTCATGAAGGTGGCGTAGCCGCTGGCCAGGAAGGCGATGACGTTGGCCACCTCCCACACCTCGGCGCCGCGGCCGAACACCTCGCGTCGGGCCAGCTCGGCCAGGTCGTCGTCGGCCATGACCTTGTTGAGGAAGGGGTGGACAGCCAGGCTCGGCGACACGGCGTTGATGCGCACCCCGCGGGGAGCGGCCTCCACCGCCGTGCACCGGGTCAGGGCCATCACGCCGGCCTTGGCCGCCGCGTAGTGGGCCTGGCCGGCCTGGGCCCGCCACCCGAGCACGCTGGCGTTGTTGACGATGACCCCGCCGCCGCCCCGGGCGTACATGTGGCGGAGGGCGGCCCGCGTGCAGCGGAACGTACCGGTCAGCGTGACGTCGAGGACGAGGTCCCACTGCTCGTCGGTCATGTCCACCACGTCGACCTGGCCCCCGAGCCCGGCGTTGTTGACGGCCACGTCGAATCGACCGTGCTCGGCCACGGCCGCGTCGTAGAGCGCCTGCACCTCGGCCTCCACCGTCACGTTGCAGGGGACGGCCAGCGGGCGCACCCCATCCGCCTCGGGCACCTCGGCGAGTGCATCGGCCGCCTCGCCCAATCGGCGCTCGTGGGCGTCGGACACCACGACCGTGGCCCCCTCCTCGATGCACCGCTTGGCCGTGGCGAAGCCGATGCCGGTGCCGGCGGCGGCTGTCACCACCACGATCTTCCCCTCGAGCAGGCCGTGGCCGGCCGGGGGCTCGGGGGCCGGGAGCGGTCCGGTCGGTGCGTCCGGCGTGGCCGGCGTGCTCGGTGCGTCGCTCAACGAAGCTCCCCCTTGGGCTCGGGCGGCAGTCCGAGGACCCGCTCGCCGATGATGTTCTTCTGGATCTCGTTGGACCCGCCGTAGATGGTCTCGGACCGGCTGAACAGGAAGGTCCGCTGGAACTCGTCGAGCTCGTACGGCGGCGCCTCGACCACCAGACCGGGCTCGCCCCGCACGTCCATGGCCAGCTCGCCCAGCCGTTGGTGCCACGACGCCCAGAACAGCTTGATGATCGAGGCCTCGGGCGGGGCCACCGGCCCGTCGTAGCCGGACAGGCTGCGCAGCGTGTTGTACCGGAGCACTTCGAGTTCGGCGTACGACCGGGCCAGTCGCTGGCGGATCACCGGGTCCTGACTGCGGCCGTTCGCCCGGGCCACGTCGAACAGGTGGTCGAGCTCACGGCGGAACGACAGCTGGTGGCCGAGGAGGCCGACGCCCCGCTCGTAGGCCAGGGTGGCGAGCGCCACCCGCCAGCCGTCGCCCGGCTCCCCCACCACCAAGTCCCTGGCCGTCCGGGCGCCGTCGAAGAAGACCTCGTTGAACTCCGACGTACGGGTGAGCTGCGTGATGGGGCGGATCTCCACGCCCGGCTGGTCCATAGGCACCAGTAGATAGGACAGTCCCTTGTGGCGCACCGACCCCGGCTCGGTCCGGCAGACCACGAAGCACCAGTCGGACTGGTGGGCCAGCGACGTCCACACCTTCTGGCCGGTCACCACCCACTCGTCGCCGTCCAACTCGGCCCGGGTGGCCACGTTGGCCAGGTCGCTGCCGGCATTTGGCTCGGAGTAGCCCTGGCACCAGAGTTCGCTGCCGTCCACGATCCGGGGGAGGAAGCGGTCCTGCTGGGCCTGCGTGCCGTACTGGATGATCGTGGGGCCGAGCAGTCCCTCGCCCAGGATGCTCACCCGGCCGGGTGCCTTGGCCTTGACGTACTCCTCGTTGAAGATGACCTGGTGGGCGATGGAGGCGCCACGCCCGCCGAACTCGACGGGCCAGCCCAGGCACGTCCATCCGCCGGCGGCCAATTCCTTCTCCCACTCCAGGCGCACGTCGAAGCCGAACGTCTCGTCGCCCGAGCCACCGCGCCCCCCGAGGGCGGCGTAGTCGCCGACGACGTGGTCAGCGAGCCAGGCCCGGACCTCGGCGCGGAATGCCTCGTCCTCGGGTCGGTCTCGTAGATCCATGGGTCGCGTCCTGTGTGGTGGGCGGTGTGGGGCGGGCGGTGTGGGGCGGGTGCCGGTGATCGTGTCGGCGATGAGGGGGCGGCTCGAAATCTGACGCGACGTTAGCAAAACGGGTTTCCGGACCGACCCGGCGTCCGGTCGGGTCCGGCCCGTGCCCGCCGTTCGCGTTGTCCCAGTTCAGGGCCTCAGAGGTCGGCCTGCGAGGTCGCGCCGGGCGCAACAGGTCCCGGCGGGCCGAGAGGCGGGAAGCCGTACGACGTTTGAATCCGCCACCGGACGGTGAAACGCGGACCGGGGGAGACTGCACTCCGACGCCAACCGGACCACCGCTCCCGCCCCATCGGGAGGGAACAGCCCCGGCCCGGCGGACGTTGAACTGATCGATCGACGTCGGACCCGACCCCGGGCGGTCCGTCGGCCTACCTGAAGGAGTGTCCATGAGCACCACCGACCCCACCCCGCACACGACCGACACCACGAACGACAAGGTCGAGCTGTCGGACGAGGAGTGGCGGGCCCGGCTGGCCCCGGAACGCTATGCCGTCCTGCGCCAGAAGGGGACCGAGCCGGCCTGGTCCGGCGAGCTCCTGCACGTCGAGGGCTCGGGCATGTTCACGTGTGCCGGCTGCGGTGCGGAGCTGTTCCCGACCGACGCCAAGTTCGAGTCCGGCTCCGGCTGGCCGAGCTTCACCCGTGCGCTGTCCGACGGCACCATCGAAGAGCACGAGGACGAGTCGTTCGGTATGCGCCGCGTCGAGATCACCTGTGCCCGCTGCGGCGGCCACCTCGGCCACGTCTTTCCCGACGGGCCGGCCCCGACCGGACTGCGCTACTGCGTCAACTCGCTCTCCCTCGAATTCGAGCCCACCGAGGGCTGACCCTGGCGGACCGTCCTCGGCGTAATGGCTCCCGGGCGGGACGGCTCCCGGACGGCCTGTTCAGGACGCCACGACGATCCGCCCCCGACCGCTACGGCCGGGGGCGGATGCGCGTGAGATGTGGCATGCGCCGACCCGTTCAGTTGGCGACGAGCCGCTCCTCCAACAGCTCGAAGAGGGAGCCGAGCGAGTCGGCCTCCTCGAAGCCGCCCGACCGGACGAGGACCCGACCGGCATCGGCCAGGGCCTGGCAGGCGCCGAATGCCTCCTCCTTGGACAGGATCACCCGGACACCGAAGTGGACCGGACGGCTGCGACCGTCGGACGACCGGTCCGGGCGGTCAGGCACCGACCCCGTCCTCGCTGAACGATCCGGCATCGGGCTCGGCGGCCGGACGGACGACCCGGTGGACGTCGACGGTGGCGAAGCGGAGTGCCGGGCCGACCTCGTCGGCGACGATCTCGATCTTGAAGCGCTTGTCGCCGTCCTCGGTCTCCCAGCTGCGCTGCTCGAGCCGTCCGGTCACGATGACCCGCATCCCCTTGGTCAGGCTCAGGGCGACGTTTTCCGCCAGGTCCCGCCAGGCGACGACGTCGAAGAACGAGGTGGACTCCTCCCATTCGTTGGTCTCCCGGTTCTGCCACCTGCGGTTGGCCGCCACGCCGATCGTGCAGGTGGCCTGTCCTTCGCGGGTGTAGCGGATCTCGGGATCGCGGGTCAGGTTCCCGACGATCGTGGTGGTGGTGGCGCTGCTCATGGACGGTCCCTTCGGTGCACCGGAGTGCGTCGCCGTCGGCACCGGGGCGCCGTACGGACCACCCGGACGGGCGGCACCGCCACCCTGGGCCCGGTACCTTGCACGACACCCTGCTCCCACCTCGACGACACCTTGCACGCCCACCGAGCTGATGGGTTCCTCAGCTGGAAGCCGCGACCTCGCCCTGGTCAGCTGCGTCGTCGCCACCGCCGACCCGTCGGGCAGCCTTCGGCAGGTCCAGCAGCTGGTGGCCCACATCGAGCAGGACGACGTAGACGACGACGACTCCCACCACCCCGTACGCGGCGATCACCAGGAGGTTCGACGTGATGGCCGTCGAGCCGAAGTACGCGATGCCGCGTGCGGCTGCCGTGCCCGCACCCGACGGCAGCCACGGGCCGATGTCCCGCCAGAACGGCGGCAGCAACTGCCACGCGTACGGGCCGCCGGCGCTCGGGTTGCCCAGGACGACGAAGACGATGATGGCCAGACCGATCCCGATGGTGCCGGCCACCACGAGCAGGGCCATGGCGAACGCACCGGCGCAGAAGATGACCAGGGCGCCGAGCAGTCCGAGCTGGTAGGTGGGGCCGGGTAGGGCGTGGAGGATTGGCCCGACGACGATCGCTCCGGCCATCCCGGTCACCAGCGCGTAGACGGCGATCGCCCCCAGGCGCAACGTGGCCCTCCGGGCGTTCGCCGGACGGGACCCGCTGCTGATGCCGAGGATCGAGGCGACGAGGTAACCGCCCACGATCCAACCGATCACCAGGTAGAAGGACGTCAAGCCGTTCCGGTCGCCGGGTGATGGCGGCCGGATGTCGTGCACCACCACGGTCCGGTGGTACCGGGCGGCCACCTGGTCGAACACGTCGGTGGCGGCCACCGACGCGGACACCCCGCTGGCACTCGCCTCGAGGAGCTGTTCGCTCGTAGCCGTGGGATCGACGACCAGGACCCCGAAGACGTCCCGGCGCAGTAGCTGGCGCGTGCCCACAGCTATCGACGGTGCGGCCGTCGCCTGGACCGGGTGCCCGGGGATCCCGTTCAACGCCTTCACCAGCTGCGGTGCGTCGGCCGCCGGGGCGACCACGGCGACGGGCAGGCCGTGGGGCTCCGGATGGTGGAACGCTCCGACATAGGAGGTGATGAAAGCCACCTGGATGACGGCCACGCCGATCACCAGGAACACGGCACGCGGGGTCACCGCGTCCTTGAACTCGTCCCAGAAGCTCATCGGTGTCGGGTCCGGTCCACTCATTGCCGCTCAGTCTCCCGCACCATGCGCTGCCGGAGGGGTGACCCGACCGTCGGTGCCGCTCTGTACTATTGGCCAGTCTTCCCGTCCGAAACCTCCGCCCGGGTCCCGCGGCCCGGCACATGACCCGGGGCACCGGGCCGCAGACACCGCACCAAAGGACGCCACCATGCCACCGACGCCGACCGGGCCGCTCCACGGGGTCCGGGTACTGGACCTCAGTTCGGTCATCATGGGTCCGCTGGCCACACAGATCCTCGGCGACCTGGGCGCCGACGTCATCACCGTGGAGGACCCGAAGGGGACGCTCAGCCGGGTCATGACCGCCGGCCCGGTGCCGACGCTGTCGGGCCTGGCCCTCAACCTCCTGCGCAACAAGCGCAACGTGGTCCTCGACCTGAAGGACCCCGAGGGACGCCGCGAAGCGCTCGAGATCGCCGCCACCGTCGACGTGGTGGTGACCAACCTCCGGCCCGGCACCCTGGCCCGCCTCGGTCTGGCCTACCAGGATGTGCGGGCCGTCTGCGAGGAGGTCGTCTACTGCCAGGCGCAGGGCTACCCGTCGGACTCCCCCGCCGCCGACGCCCCGGCCTACGACGACGTGATCCAGGCCGGCTCCGGCATACCCGACACGTTCCGGCGCATGGGCGGAGTGCCCGTCCTCGTGCCGACGCTGGTGGCCGACAAGGTGAGCGGGCTGACCATCGCGTACGCCGTCATGGCCGCACTCTTCGAGCGGGAGCGCACCGGCAGGGGCCAGCGCGTCGAGGTCCCGATGATCGACGTCATGACCGCCTTCACCCTGGTGGAGCACGCCGGCCCGGCGACCACGGTGCCACCACTCGGGCCCCCGGGCTACGGCCGTATCCTGAACCCCGAGCGCAGGCCCCAGCGCACCAGGGACGGCTGGATCAACGTGCTCGCCTACACCCGGCAGAACTACGAGGACCTGTTCCTGGCGGCCGGACGTGACGACCTCGTCCAGGACGAGCGGATCCGGTCGGCCCGGTCCCGCATCGCCCACGCCGACAGCCTCTACGCCGAGGTCGCGGCCGTGCTGGTCGACCGGACCACGGCCGAGTGGCTCGAGTTCTGCGGCGACAAGGGGATCCCGGCGTCACCCGTGCCCACTCTCGAGGAGCTGGTCGACGAGCTGCCCGAGGATGACCACCCGCTGGCCGGCCGCTACAAGGTCATCCCCCAGCCGGTCCGCTTCGCCAACCACCCCGGGCGCACCGTGCACCGCCACGCTGCCGTCAGTGGTCAGCACAATGCGGAGGTGCGGGCGGAGGTCGCCCAGTGGGCCGAACACCACGCCGAACACCACGCCCCACATCCTGGCGACCCGGACGCGGCACCCGACGTCACGACTCACGGCGTGACCGCCCAGGAGGACCGATGACCGGGACCGCAGCCGCCGCCTTCGGCGACGTGACCGTCGCTCTCGACGACCGATACGTGGCCGAGGTCGAGATGCACCGGCCGCCGGCCAACTACTTCGACGCCGCCCTGCTGGCGTCGGTGGTCGAGGCCGTCGCCTGGGCCGATGCCAGGGGCGGGCGGGCCGTGGTGCTGTGCTCAGAGGGCCGGCACTTCTGCGCCGGGCTCGACTTCGGGTCCACCGACCGCCCGGAGCCCGATGCACTCGCCACCCTCTACGGCACCGCGCAGCGGCTGATCGACGGACCGCTGCCACTGGTGGCGGCCGTCCAGGGGGCGGCCGTGGGCGGCGGGCTGGGGTTGGCACTCGCCGCCGACTTCCGGGTGGCTGCCGCCTCGAGCCGGTTCACGGCCAACTTCGCCCGGCTCGGATTCCACCAGGGATTCGGCATCTCGCTGACGCTGCCCGCCGTGGTGGGCCGACAGGCCGCCCTCGAGCTGCTCGCCACGGGCAGGCGCATCGACGGCGACCAGGCCCTGGCCATCGGGCTGTGCGACCGGCTCGACGACGACCCGAGGGCGGGTGCCCACGCCCTGGCCGAGGAGATCGCCCTCTCCGCGCCCCAGGCGGTGCGGTCGATCCGACGCACGCTACGTTCCGACCTGGTGGCCCGGTTCGGCGACATGGTCGATGACGAGCGGGCCGAGCAGCTGCGTCTCATGGCCACGGCGGATTTCCGTGAGGGGATCGCCGCGTCGTTGGCCCGACGCGATCCCAAGTTCACCGGCGAATAGCCGGAGCACCGAACAGGCCGGCGGCCGGCAGGTTTGCTCCCGAGGAGCCGGTCGGCCCGGTGGGCCTACTCCCCCGCCAGGTCCCGGGACAGCTCGGCCCGGGTGGCGTCCGACAGCACCACGCCGGGCGACCCGTCGGGATAGCCGGTGTGGTCGATGAGCAGGGTCACCGGCCCGGCCTCGAAGGCGGCGACCTCGGCCGGGGTGAAGGGGAAGCGCACGTAGTGGACCGCCGAGGTGACCTCCTCGCGGGTGAGCTGGGTCTCGTGCTCCTCCTCCGGGACCGACCGCACCACATGGCGGGTGGGTCCTTCTCCGATCTCGAGCACCACCGACCGCTCGACGCCCACCAGACGGGGCAGCCACGTGCGGAGGCCCTCCTCGGTGGTCAACTCGAGGAACAGGGTCGCCGACAGCTCGCCTGGAGCGGGGAGCAGCCGGTTGTAGACGTCGAGCTCGCGCTGGATCTGCTCGTCGGTCGTCATCCGCTCGGCCCGGGCCATCTCCTGGACCTGGAACCGCATGGTCATGCGGCTCTCGAAGGTGAGGGTCACGACCGGCCCGACGGTCACCCGCCGCAGCTTCTTGTGGGAGATGACGGCCTGGCGGAACGAGTCACGCTCGCGCTCATAGGCGCGCTGGTCGGCAATGTCGTCGAGGGTCAGCGGGAGGGCGGTCACGAGTCCTCCTCAGGAATGCCGTAGGCCCGGGCCATCAACTGGATCGGGTGGACGGGCCGGGTGCCCGTCTCCTGTTCGATGGAGCCGTTGGCGAGGTGGCAGTCGCCGCAGACCACGTCGTTGCCGGCCGCCCGGATCTCCTTGGCCATGGGGGCCGCCACCTTGCGGGCCAGTTCGTAGTTCTCCGCCCGATAGCCCCAGGTGCCATCGATGCCGGAGCAGCGCTGCACGAGCGTCGCCCTCACCCCGGCCACCTTCAGGAGGTCCCGGCTCTTCAGGCCGATGTGCTGGGCCTGGAGGTGGCAGGCGACGTGGTAGGTCACCGCGTCGGGCACCGCTCCCGTGTCCCGGCCGATGAAGTCGGTGGCGAGCTCGGTCCCCTCGCCCTTGTGGAGGGCCATGAGGTACTCGGCCGGGTCCGACGTGTGCTCGGCCACCAGCGCGGCGTCGGCCGCGAGCGGCGTGTGCTCGAGGTAGAGGGGATAGTCCCGCCTTACGACATAGGCACAGGTGGGCTGGGCCACCACGACGTCCTTGCCGGCCCGGACCTCGGCTGCCAGGGCCGTGACGTTTCGCTCCGCCGCCTTCGTGAACTCCTTGATGTTCCCCTGGTGGAGCCACGGGGCCCCGCAGCACGCGGTGCCCTCGGGCAGCGAGCAGGAGACGCCGTTGCGCTCGTAGACCTTGACGAGGTCCTGGCCGATGGCCGGCTCCATGTACTCGATGAAGCACGTCGGGAAGACCGACACCTCACCCTGACGTGCGCCGGACACGAAGGCCTTCGGCCCACGTCCCGCATTGCGGCGGCGGAACCAGGTCGAGAACCGCGTCCGTGCGTAGGGCGGCAGCATGCGCTCGGAGGCCATGCCCGCCGTCTTCTCCATCATGCGTCGCGCCCAGGACCCCGGCTTCCCGGTCACGGCGTTGGCGAGCGGCGCGGCGGCCGTCGAGACGCGGCCGACGAGATCGGTGCGTGCGAGTACCTGGTCGGTCACCCGCTCCCGGACCGGCTGGCCCTGGGCGTGGCCGACGGCGTGGGCGCGCATCATGAGGCGGGGGAAGTCGAGCTGCCACTCGTGCGGCGGCACGTAGGGGCACTTCGGGTAGCAGAGCTTGCACTGGTAGCACTCGTCGACGACCCGGTCCTGATCGGCGGCGGTCAGCGCCGACACGTCGCCGTCGTTGGCGTCGATCAGGTCGAACATCGTGGGGAACGACGGGCACAGGTTGAAGCAGAGGCGGCACCCCTGGCAGAGGTCGAATACCCGCTCGAGCTCGACGCGGAAGTCGGCCTCGTCGAGGTAGGCGGGATCGTCGGGGCTGTAGGTGGTGGTCATGGCAGCGGTCCATCCGGCTCGTGGTGAGGGGTCAGTTCGGGTGAGGGGTCAGAGGACATGGGTCAGTTCGGGGTGAAGTACCGACGCGTGCGACGCGTCAGCCCGCCCCGCCGCCCTGCCGGCCCCCGGTACGTTCCGGGGGCCGGCATCGGCGGTCGAGCTCAGGCGACGGAGGTGAGGCCCTCCGTGAAGCGACCTGCGTGGCTCTTTTCCGCGCGGGCGAGGGTCTCGAACCACTCGGCGATCTCCTCGAACCCCTCGTCGCGGGCCGTACGGGCGAAGCCCGGGTACATCTCGGAGTACTCGTAGGTCTCGCCCTCGATGGCCGACTTGAGGTTGTCCTCGGTCGGGCCGACGGCGGCGCCCGTCACCGGGTCGCCGACCTCGCGCAGGAAGTCGAAGTGGCCGAACGCATGGCCGGTCTCCCCTTCGGCGACCGAGCGGAAGAGGGCGGCCACGTCCGGGTAGCCCTCGACGTCCGCCTTCTGGGCGAAGTACAGGTAGCGGCGGTTGGCCTGGCTCTCACCGGCGAAGGCCTCCTTGAGGTTGGCCTCGGTCTTGCTGTCCTTGAGGTCGGGCATGGTGTTCCTTTCTGGATGGATGGTGGTGGTCGATACGTCAGCTGGCGGCGGCCGTGCGGACCGGCGGTGCGGCGTCGGCCCGGCACGCCGGGCACAGACCGCGGAAGATGACCTCGGCGGAGCCGAGTTCGAAGCCGAGGTCGGCCCCGTCGGGGACGGACAACCCGGGGAAGTCGACGACCAGGTCGCGCACACTGCCACAGCTACGGCAGACCAGGTGGTGGTGGGGGTCGTCGACGTTGGGGTCGAAGCGGGTGCGACCGGTGCCGACGTCGAGGGCGCTGATCTCACCCAGCTCGGCCAGGTCGTTGAGCGTCTGGTAGACGGTCTTGAGGGAGATGGTCTCCATCTCCTGGACGGCGACGGCGTGGACGGCCTCGGCCGACGGGTGGGTCTCGTCGCCCTGCAGGATCCGGAAGATGCACTGGCGCTGGGCCGTGACCTTCCGGCCCGACGCCCGGAACAGCTCGGTCAGCTCGTCGGGACTACGCACGACGGTCATGATATCACCATAGATTGTCAATCAACAATCGTTGGCGAAATCCCCCGGACTCCCGGCACCCGGGACGATCGCAACCATCCCGCCGTGCATCCACCGGACGGTCATGGCCGCCGCGGATCGGCCGTCACGGGGGGGGTCCCCGTGACGGCACTGCCCAGTCGCGTCCCCGGCCAAGCGTCCCGGCTGGGGTAGTCCCGACGTACGTGTGGCAGGCTTTCGACATGCCCGCACCCGACCCGGACACCGATCCCTTCTCGCGCGGGCGGGCACTGGCCCGGCTGGCCTCGGAGTCGTTCGACGTCCTGGTCGTCGGTGGCGGCATCACGGGGGCCGGCGTGGCACTCGACGCCGCCAGCCGGGGCCTCAAGACCGCCCTCGTCGAGCGCGAGGACTTCGCCTCGGGGACGTCGTCCAAGTCCTCGAAGCTCATCCACGGCGGCCTGCGCTACCTCCAGCAGCACGAGTACCGCCTGGTCTACGAGAACCTGGCCGAGCGCCAGCGCCTGCTGGAGAACGCCCCCCACCTCGTGTCCCCGCTCCCCTTCCTCATTCCGCTGTTCGGCAAGTCCGGTGTGGTCAACAAGAGCGTCGCACGCGTCTACCGGACCGCCCTCTGGCTCTACGACCTCACCGGTGGGGTGCGCATCGGCCGACGCCACGAGAAGGTCACCCGCGAGCAGGCCCTCGCCCACATGCCGACGCTACGCGCCGACCGCCTGGCCGCCGGCTTCCTCTACTGGGACGCCCGGTCCGACGACAGCCGACTCACGCTGACGGTCCTCCGGACCGCCGTCCTCGACCACGGCGCCACCGCCGTCAACCACACGCCGGTGATCCGCCTGGTGACCGATGCCACCGGTCGTGTCCGCGGGGCCACGGTGGCACCGGTCGGCGGCGAGCCCTTCGACGTCCGGGCCTCGGTCGTCGTGAACGCCGCAGGGGTGTGGTCCGACGAGGTGCGCACCCTCGACGAGCACCGCGACCCCCGGTCCATCCGGCCGGCCAAGGGCATCCACATCACGGTGCCCGAGGAGTCCTTCCCCTGTGACATCGCCGCCGTGATCCCGGTGCGCGAGGACAAGCGGTCGATCTTCGTCGTGTCGTGGGGCGACCAGGTCTACCTCGGCACCACCGACACCGCCTGGGACGGTCCCCTCGACGATCCGTCGTGCACCCCCGAGGACGTCGACTACATCCTGGACGCTGCCAACGCCATCTCCACCCGCCAGCTCACCAGGGCCGACATCACCGGCATCTGGTCGGGGCTCCGACCCCTGCTCGCCCCCGAGCAGAAGGGTGCCTCGAGCGAGCGCACCGCCGACCTGTCGCGCCGCCACACGGTGCGGACCTCGGACGGCGGCATGGTGAGCGTCACCGGCGGCAAACTGACCACCTACCGCAAGATGGCCGAGGACACCGTCGACGTGGCGGCCGGCGTGCTCGGCCGGAGGGGCCTGCGCTGCCGGACCAAGAACCTGCGACTGCACGGCGCCCCGCCCGGTGCGCGCGTCGCTCCCAAGGCGGGTGGCGCCGGTGCCAACGTACGTTCCGACCCGGCCCACCCCGAGGCGTCGCGTGCCGCCCACCTGGCCGGCCGCTACGGCACCGAGGCCGCCGCAGTGCTGGCCATGGCCGGGGGCCGGCCCGAGCTGCTTGAGCCACTGGTGGAGGGTCTCCCGTACCTGACCGTCGAGGCGCTGTGGGCCGTCCGCCGCGAGATGGCCGGCACCGTGTCCGACGTGCTCGACCGCCGCACCCAGTCGGCCTACCGCGATGCCCGGGCGACGGCCGCAGCCGCCGGCAAGGTGGCCGCCCTCATCGGGCCCGAACTGGATTGGGACGACGAGCGCCGGCGCGCCGAGGCCGAGGCCTACGCCACCCGGCTGCTGGCCGACCTGACGCGGGCCGGCCTCGACCCCGACCCGGTCAGCAACGCGGCGGCACGTGCCACAGCCGACGCAGCCACGACCGCCACCACCGGGGTCGCGGCGGTGGAGTCATGACCCGCCCGACCCCGGTCACGCCCATCGACGCCGGAACGTCCGGTGTGGTCGACCACCTCGACACCGCCCGGGTGGCCGTGGACGCCGGCCTGGCCGAGCGCCTGGGCGACGTCTGCGACTCCGTCTCCGACCTGGACGAGGACCGGGCCGAGGCCGGGCGCGACTGGTGGCCCGTCGCCATCGGTTGGGCGGCGGCCGGTGCGGTCCCCTCGCGCCCGGCGCTGGTGGCCCGGCCCGCCGACACCGCCCAGGTGTCGGCCGTGCTGTCCCTGTGCGACGAGGCCCGGGTGCCGGTCACTCCGGCCGGCGGCCGCAGCGGCGTCTGCGGAGCCTCGATCCCGCTCTTCGGGGGTGTCGCGCTCGACCTGTGCGGGCTCGACGGGATCGCCGACGTCGACGACACGTCCCTGGTGGCCGACCTGCGTGCCGGCACGTTCGGCCCCGACGTCGAGTCCGGGCTGCGCGACGGTCATGGTCTGACCCTCGGCCACTGGCCCCAGTCGATGGACCTCTCGACGGTGGGTGGCTGGCTGGCGTGCCGGGGGGCGGGCCAGTACTCCAACCGCTACGGCAAGATCGAGGACATGGTGCTGGGCCTCGAGGTGGTGCTGGCCGACGGCCGCATCGTCCGCACCGGTGGCCACGGGCCGCGCTCGGCCACGGGACCCGACCTGACGCAGCTGTTCGTGGGAAGCGAGGGCACCCTCGGTGTGATCACCGAGGGGCGCTTCCGCGTGCACCCGGTGCCCGAGGGCGAGGGTCGCCGGGCGTTCGGGTTCGCCTCGTTCGCCGACGGGCTCGACGCGTGTCGCCGCATCCTCCGCCGGGGTGCCTCCCCCGCGGTCCTGCGCCTCTACGACGCCACCGAGTCGGGACGGAACTTCGACCAGCCCGACACCAACGTGCTGGTCGTCCTCGACGAGGCCGACCCGGCGCTGTTGGATGCCTCCCTGGCCGTGGTCGACCAGGAGTGCGCAGGGTCGGACACGCTCGACGTCGGCCTCGTCGACCGCTGGCTCACCCACCGCAACGACGTGTCCGCGCTGGCACCACTGTGGCGGGCCGGTGTGGTGGTCGACACCGTCGAGGTGGCGGGCCGCTGGACCGCCCTCCCCGGCCTCTACCGCGCCGTCGTGGACGCGCTCGGCCGGGTGCCCGGCACGCTGGCCGCCTCCTCCCACCAGAGCCACGCCTACACCGACGGCGCCTGCCTCTACTTCACCTTCGCCGGCCGGCCGCCGGAAGAGCTCCGGGACGACATCGTCGCCCGTGACGCCTGGGTGGCCGACTACTACCGCCGGTCGTGGGACGAGGTCACCCGGGCCACGCTCGACGCCGGGGGCGCGCTCAGCCACCACCACGGCGTCGGCCTCAACCGTGGGCGCTTCCTGGCCGAGGCACTGGGGGGCGCCTTCGACGTCCTAGTGGCGGTCAAGGCCGCCCTCGATCCCCACGGGATCCTCAATCCGGGCAAGCTCGGGTTGCCCACCCCCTACGGCGAGGTGCCCTGGCCGTGAGCATCCTGGTCGTCGACGTCGGCACATCGGGCGTGCGCGGTGCCATCGTGCGCCCCGACGCCACGGTCGAGCACATCCACCACGTCCCGGTCCTGCCCGACACCCCGTTTGCCGGGCTCGTCGAGTTCGACGGCACGGCCATCGCCTCGGCCGTGGCCGAGGTGGCAGCCCGCAGTCTGGCCGAGGGCGGCCCGGTGGCCGCGGTCGGGATCGCCAACCAGCGGGCGTCCACCCTGGTGTGGGACCGGGCCACGGGACAGCCCGTCGGACCGGGCCTCGGCTGGCAGGACCTGCGCACCGTCGGGACCTGTCTCGAGCTGCAGGCCCAGGGCATCCGGATCGCCCCCAACGCATCGGCCACCAAGCTGTCCGCCATCCTCGACGTCGCCGACCCCGACCGATCGCGGTCCGAGCGGGGGGAGCTGGCCTTCGGCACCATCGACACCTGGGTGGCGTGGATCCTGTCCGAGGGGGTGTTGCACGTCACCGACGCCTCGAATGCCGCAGTGACGGGACTCGTCCATGGCGACGGCCGCGGCTGGAGTACATCGCTGCTCGAGGCGCTGCGGATACCCGAGGCGGTCCTGCCGTCCATCGTCGACTCGTCCGGCGTGCTTGGAACCGCCTCGTCGCTCGACGGCGCCCCGCCCATCGCCGGTATGGCCGGTGACCAGCAGGCGTCGCTCATCGGGCAGAGCTGCACGACCGCCGGACAGGCCAAGGCCACGTTCGGGACCGGCGGCATGCTCGACCAGTGCCTCGGGTCCGCCCGTCCGCCCCAGGCCGTCCGCGGCCCGGCCGGCACCATCCCGATCATCGCCTGGCGCCGTGGTGGCATCGATACGTGGGGCATCGAGGCGATCATGCTGTCGGCCGGCACGTGTGTGGAATGGCTGCGCGACGACCTCAGGATCATCGACGACGCCGCCCACTCGGCCACCGTGGCCGGGGCGTGCGACGACACCGGCGACGTGTGGTTCGTGCCCGCGCTCCTCGGCCTCGGCACGCCCGTCTGGGACTTCGGCGCCAGGGGGACCTTCACCGGGCTGACCCGGGGCAGCGGACGGCCCGAGTTCGTCCGGGCCGTCCTGGAGGGCGTGGCCCACCGCGGCGCCGACCTGCTCGAGGCGGCCGAGTCCGACTCCGGCCTGCCCGTCGGCGCGCTGCGGGTCGACGGCGGCATGACCGCCAACCCGGTCTTCACCCAGGCCGTGGCCGACGCCTGCGGTCGACCGGTCGAGGTGGCGCCCATCCTGGAGGCCACCACCCTGGGTGCCGCCTTCCTGGCCGGGATGGCCATGGGCACCTGGGCCGACGAGGACGACGTGGCCGCCGCCTGGATCCCCCGGGTCGAGGTGCTGCCGACCAGGTCCGACGCCGACCGGACAGCGGCGCGTGCCCGCTGGCTCGAGGCCCGCAGCCGGGCCGAAGGCGCCGTACCCGAACTGTCCGGCATCGACTTCTAAGGCGCCCCACCGGGTCCACCGGACCCGACGTCGGCGCGTTGTGGTCACGCAGAGTGGCCCTCTACACTGGGAAGCCGGAGCAGCCGCTGCGCCGTCGCCGACCCCACCGGCCGAGGCCGGGGAAGCAGGAGACCCCATGAGCACCGGCATCGAGACACGGGGTTCGGGGGACCTGCCGGTCCCACCGCCCGTCGCCGTGCCCGAGGCCCCGTCCGACGCTGCGCCCGGCGACGCCGGCAGTGCGGCAGCCGCCGTCGCCGATGCCGTGGATCTGGCACGCGGCCTGCACGCCGCCCTCTCCGACGTCCTCCTCGGCACCCCGGAGGCCGTGACCACCGCCGTCGTTGCCGCCCTGTCCGGGTCACACCTCCTGATCGAGGACGTGCCGGGAGTGGGCAAGACCGTGCTCGCCCGGGCGCTGGCCACCGCGCTCGGCGCCGAGTTGTCGCGCGTCCAGGGACACCCCGACCTGCTCCCGTCCGACATCACCGGCGTCACCGTCTTCTCCCCCGACACCGCCACCTGGGAGTTCCGACCGGGGCCCGTCTTCGCCCACGTGGTCCTGCTCGACGAGATGAACCGCACGCCGCCGCGTACCCAGTCGGCCCTCCTCGAGTCGATGGAGGAGCAGCAGGTGTCCGTTGACGGCGAGTCGTGGCCCCTGCCCCGCCCGCACCTCGTGATCGGCACCCAGAACCCCGTCGGGCAGGTGGGCACCTATCCCCTGGCCGAGAGCCAGCTCGACCGGTTCGGCCTGTCGACGTCGATCGGCTACCCCGACGCCGAGGTGGAGACCCGCCTCGTGCTGCACAGTGGCGGCCGCTACGCACTCGACTCCCTGGCCCCGGTGGCCGACACGGCGCGGTGGGAGCGGGCCATCGCCGCCACCGCGCACGTGCGCGTGGTCCACGAGGTGGCCGCCTACGCCGTGACGCTGGTGCGTGCCACCCGCGCCACCGGTAGCGTCCGCCTCGGGGCGAGTCCCCGTGCCGCCATCTCGATGCTGCGCAGCGCCCAGGCCCACGCCGTCCTGGCCGGGCGCCCCTACGTCACACCGGGCGACGTCCAGGCCGTGGCCGTGGCCTGCCTGTCGCACCGGCTGCTCGTCGAGGGCGGCGAGGGCGGGGCGGCGGCGCTCGTCGGCCGCATCATCGCCGACACCCCCGTACCGACGACGTGAGTCGGGAGTCCGCGCCTCGACCCCAGCCGGGCCGGTGGCGGGCGGTCCAGGCCGCGCTGGTCGGCGTGGCCGCCGGCATGGTCGGCGTCGCCATCTCGCGCTTCGCGTTCGGCCCGGCCGCCGCACCCGTGGGCATCGCCATCGGCGCCGCCGCACTGGTGATCGGCGCGATGACCTCGTGGCACCTCGACCACCGCCGCCGGCCCCCTGACTCCCCCGCGCTGCCCCGCGGTCTGCGCCTCCGCCGGCGGGTCCACCCCGTTGCCTGGATCGCACCCGTGGCCGGCAGCGTCATCACCATGGTGGCGTGGGCCGGCGTCGCCCATTCCAGCGGCTCGGGCTGGGTGCAGGCCGTGGGCGCCCTCCTGGGGGCGTTCCTGCTGGTCGGCCTGGTGGCACCTGTCGTCCCGGCCGGCCGGGCAAGGGTGACGTGCACGGAATCGCCCGGTGACGGACAGGCCGGACGGTCGGTCGAGCTGACCTTCGAGGCCGACCGCCCGGTGCGGGTCCGCCCCCACTGGCCGATCGGACCCGACCGCCAGGCAGCAGGCGGCCAGCGAGGGTCCCGTTCGGTGGTGCTGACCTGCACGCCCGGCCGCCGCGGCGTGCTCGACGCCGTCGTGGTCGAGGTGGCATCGAGCGCACCCTTCGGCATCCTGTGGTGGGCCCGGGACGTCGAGCTCCCCCTCCCCCGCCTGCTCCACGTCGCCCCGCGCACCGGCGAGGCCGGGCCACCGCTCGCCACCGCGGACGACGCCCACGGCGAAGCGTCCCTCCGGGTCCACTCGACGGTCGGTGAGCCACGTGGCGTGCGTCCCTACGCCCCGGGCGACCCGCGTCGTGCCGTGCACTGGCCCGCCACCTCGCACGTCGGCACCCTCATGGTGCGCGAGTCCGAGCGCCAGACCGACGACCCGGTGCTCGTCGAGCTCGTCCTGCCCGAGGACCCGGCGGCGGCCGAGGCGGAGGCCGAGCGCATGATGGCCGCCGTCGGCGACTGCCTGGCCGGCCACCGCCCGGTCGTGCTCGTCACACGTGAGCCCGACGGACGGGTGGCCCGGCCCGTCGTCGACCGGGTCGACCTCGGGCGGCGCCTGGCCCGGGCGGTGCCGGCATGACGCTCTGGCAGCGCTTCGTCGAGGTCAACCGCCCCGGGCCCCCCGAGAACTCGATCTCCTTCCGGACCGCCTCCGTGCTCGCCGTGCTGCTCGGCATCGGGGCCTGCTGGTCCGAGGGGGAGCTGAGTCCCGCCGTGTCGCTGTTCGCCGTGGTGGCGACCGTGGTCGGCAACATCGTCGCCTACCGGCGTCGCTCCGACCCGTGGCCCGGGGTGAAGCCGGTCCTGGCCGTCTGCGCCGTCGGTGGCTTCGTGTGGTTCCTGCTGACCGTCACCCACCACGCCACCCCGGGCGACATCGCCTCGGTCGAGGCACCGCTGGCGGTCCTGTTCGCCTGGGTGCTGTCCACCCACGCCTTCGACGTGCCGTCCCGCCGGGACGTCGCCTACTCGTTGGCCGGCTCCACCGCCCTGATCGCCGTGGCCGCCGCCCAGTCGGTCGACCTCGCACTCGGCGGCTGGGTGCTCGCCTGGGTGGCGTGCTGCGTGTGGGGTCTCGTGGCCATGTGGCAGTCGGTCTCCCAGACCGAGGGTGTGCCGTGGCGCTCGCTGCTCGTGGCCGGGGGCCTTGTGGCGGTGGCGGCCGTGCTGCTGGTCGGGATCCTGCCCGCCCCACGGGTCTCGACGTCGCTCATCTTCACCGCGTCGTCTGCCGACGCCGCACCGGTCACGTCGCCCTCCGGACTGACCGACGGCAGTGCGGCACTGCCCGCCCACGCGGCCAGCGCCACGGGACGGACCGGGGTGGGCGGCTTCCTCGGCTTCGCCAAGTCCCTCGACACGGCCGACCGGGTCGCACTCGGCAACGAGGTGCTGATGCGGGTGCGGGCCACCCGGCCCAACTACTGGGTGGGCCAGACGTTCGACCTGTGGAACGGGCAGTCCTGGGTGCAGTCGGCCAACCCGGTCGACGGCCCGAGGACCGAGAAGGTGACCGGCGGGTCGCCGTTCCTCATCCCCACCTACCCGGACCAGGTCGCCCCCCTCGCCTCCGGCACCGAGGACGTCCAGACCTTCTACCTGGCCCAGGGCGGCCCGAACCTGGTCTTCCACGCCGACAACGCCCAGCGCGTCTACCTGGAGACCCACACGGTGACCGTCACCCCCGACGGCACCATCACGTCGGGCACGTCGATGGGCCCGGGCACGATCTACACCGTGGTGTCGACCGACTCGGCGGCGACCCCGGCCCAGCTCGAAGCGGCCACCGCCCCCGTCGCCATCGCCCAGGCCGACGACCGAGACGGGTGGGGCCCGGCCGAGCAGGCCCGGTATCTGCAACTCCCCCACCCCGACGCCCGCGTGACCGCACTGGCCCAGTCGATCACCAAGGGCATCGGCTCCCCCGGCGACGCCGACCCCCGCTCCTACGCCAAGGTCGAGGCCATCGACAACTGGATGGCCGGGCACATCCGCTACACCACCGACATCCCGCCCCTGGCGGCCGGGACCGACGCGGTCGACTCGTTCCTCTTCGGCACCCGCCGCGGCTACTGCGAGCAGATCTCGACGGCCACGGTGGTCATGCTCCGCAGCCTGGGCATCCCCGCCCGGGAGGCCGTCGGCTACGTGCCCGGCCCGTTCAACCCGATCACCGACCTCTACGACATCCAGGCCAAGGACGCCCACGCCTGGGTCCAGGTGTGGTTCCCCGGCTACGGGTGGCAGAACTTCGACCCCACGGCCGACGTGCCGCTGGCCAACCCGGTACCGGGCACCGTGCTCGCTTCCTCGCTCGGCCGGGGCCTCACCCGCCTGCCCTGGATCCCCATCGGCCTGGTGGCGGGCGTGGTCGTCGTCGTCCTCGTGGTGCGGACCAGGCGTGCCAACCGGCCGGCCACGTGGGCCCACCAGGTGGCGGCCGACCTGTCTCGTGGCGGGGCCCGGATCGGCCTGCCGAGGCGCCCCGACGAGACGCTCACCGACTACGGCGGACGACTGGGTCGGGCGCTGCCCGAGCGCGCCTCCGACATCGCCGGGGTGACGGTCCTCGTGGAGCGCGCCACCTACGGCGGGATCGAGCCGAGCGCCAACCAGATCGCCGGCGCCCTACGCGTCACCCGCGGGATCCGGTCGGTGCCGCGTCGTCAGCGTCGCGACGGATCGGACGGGCAGCCGGTGCCGACCGCGCCGCACGGCTCGACCAGCGGACCCGGTGCCGGTCAGGACGCGCCGTGGGCGAGCGCCTCGTCGAACGAGGCGCCGGCGGCCAGCAGCGGGCGGTAGCCCATGAGCTTGGCGGGCTGGCTGATGGCCAGCACGCCGCTCAGCCGGTCGCCCGAACGGTAGAGGGCGACCATCCGGCCCTCCGTTCCCGAGCCGCTCACCACCTCGACCTCGTCCTCGGCGTCGGGCAGGCCGATCATCTGGATCTTCGCCTTGTACTGGTCGGACCAGAAGAACGGCACCGGGTCGTAGGGAACGGCGACCGCCGAACCGGCCAACAGGTTGCGTGCTGCAGCGGCACCACCCTCGGCGGCGTTCGTCCAGTGCTCGACCCGGGCCGATCGGCCCGTTGAGGGGCGGACCCAGTTGGCCACGTCGCCGGCGGCCACCACCCGGTCCCCTGCGAAGAGGGCACCGTCGCAGGCGATCCCGTTGTCCAGGGTGAGACCCGAGTCCTCGAGCCAGCCCACGGAGGGAGACACGCCGATCCCCACCACGACCACGTCGGCGGGCAGCCGGGTGCCGTCGGCCAGGCACACGACCACCGGATCCGGGCCGCCGGGGTCCGACTCCAGGTGGTCGATGGTCACGTCGCAACGGAGGTCCATGCCGTTCGCCACATGGAGGTCGGCGCACATCTGGCCCATCCGGTCGCCCAGCACCCGGACGAGCGGCGTGTGGTACGCCTCGAGCAGGGTCACGTGGGCGCCGAGGCCCTGACACGTGGCGGCCACCTCGGAGCCGATGAATCCCGCCCCGATCACCACCACCCTGGGCTCCGCGCCGGCGGCGGCCATGTCGGCACGGATGCCCAGGCAGTCGTCCAGGGTGCGCAACATCCAGACGTTGGACATGCCCTCGGTACCGGGCAGGTTGCGAGTGGCGGCCCCGGTGGCGATGACCAGGCCGTCGTAGGCCAGCTCGGTGCCGTCGGACAGCGAGACGCTGCGGCCGTCCACGTCGAGGCCGGTGGCCCGTCGGCCGAGCCGGAACTCCAACCCGATGGCGTCCAGGGCGTCCGGCGTGTGGTGGTGGATGCGCTCGACGTCCCACTTGCCGGACAGGAGCTGCTTGGACAGCGGTGGACGGTCGTAGGGGGCGTGGATCTCCTCGCCCACCACGATCACCGGACCGGTGTGGCCCTCGTGGCGGATCTCCTCCGCCGCCCTCAGTCCGGCCAGTGAGGCGCCGATGACGACGACGGTTCCGTCCGAAGGCACAGGTTCGCTCATGGAGCGAATGGTAGAGGGGTGGTCAGGCGCGACGCAGCATGCGCAGGTCGACCGAGGGTGGGTCCCGGTAGTCGACATCCTTGGCCAGGATGGTCACCCGCTGACGGGTCACCCCCAGCAGCGCGGCGATGCGCCCACGCGACAGACCGGCCCGCAGGCAGTCCTCGATCATGGCCATCCGCACCAGGCGGCGGGCCTCCCGGTAGTGGTCCAGCGGATCGTTGACCCGCTCGCGCAGCTCCATCGCCGAGTTGGCGCCGTCCTGGACGGCATCGGCGAAAGGTACCCCGGACCGGAGTTCGTGGACCATCCGCCTGGTCGACGCCTCGTTCCGGAGCAGCTCCAGACGAAGTGCGGCCGATGCCTCGAGCGTCTGCTCGAGCGCTGCGATCGCCTTCGTGTTGTCCCGTACGCCCACCCCGCGCCGGTAGGTATCCATCGTCATGCCCACACCGCCTTCACTCAGTCGACCGCCTGCGTGTCTGTACACCGCATCGACACTCGTGGGATACGTCAACGTATGTCGACGGACGAGGTTGTGGTTAGGGCCGAAAGTCCGCAATGACATTCGCGGGAGTTGCAAGCGGATCTGCCCCCTGAGGCGAAGATTCGCTGTTACCCAGCAACGGCCAGGGGCTCGAGTGTCACCGAGTAGCCCATCTTGTGGAGCTGGTCGAGCGCACGGTGCTTGGCCTTGTCCGGGTTGAGCCGGGTGAAGT